>Ga0315279_10001516_pt1 | contig 38406 bp, 40 predicted proteins | sample YL17G06_20_MG_FD_203694 | JGI IMG/M metagenome (GOLD analysis project Ga0315279, IMG submission 203694) | Sediment microbial communities from Yellowstone Lake, YNP, Wyoming, USA - YL17G06_20 | ecosystem: Environmental > Aquatic > Freshwater > Lake > Sediment | place: USA: Wyoming | collected...
TCCATTTTTGCATGTTGAAGTATATACTGGAGTGAAACAGCAATTTCACGTTCAACCGCTTTGTTTAGCAAGTCTATATATCCTGTTGTTGTTTTGACAGCCATGAATAATCACAACCTCTACTCAGGAAGAAACAATTACTTAGATATAAAATTTTTTGGCGCGCGCTGAATATTAGTCGTCGTCACCGTCGTAGTCACTGTTTGGGTTTGGGGGTAAAGTTTACCCCAACCCAACCAACCAATGACGGACCGCAGGTTGGAGGAACAAGTGTTAAGAGAAGAAAAACACCAACCTTCAAGCGGAGGGTTTGAAAATGAAGGGCATAGTTGTTTATGACACCTCCTACGGAAACACCAAGACAATCGCAGAAACCATTGCAGAGACACTGAAAGAGTCTGGAATAGAAGTTGACCTCTTCAACGTGAAGAACGTAAAGAAGCTAAGCGCAAAAGGATACAATTTTCTGGTTCTCGGTTCTCCAACCCGATTTGGCACAATGAGCTTCGCAATCAGAGGTTTTTTAGGCAAGGTGAAGAGTGAGGAATGGGTGAACAAGCCTTTCGCCGCCTTCGATACTGAAAATCCTGAGAACATGGAGAGGAAAGAATATAGTGCAGCCGAAAAGATTGCTGCAAAGCTCATAGATAAGAAGATGAACCAACTGTTGCCAGTTCTGAAAGCCGCTGTGTTTGGGCAAAAGGGACCGCTTAAAGAAGGCGAAATCGAGCGGACAAAAGAGTATGCAAGGGAACTCGCCATTAAATTGAAGGAAGACACAGTCTGAACGCGCGCGCTAAGCAAGAACACGTCGACCGGTAGTCCCTTTCATTCAATCTTTTTTTGTTTTTAACGCTTTGAATGATCCCGTCAAGATAGTCAACCTGCCAATTCTGCAAAGTCTACTATCCCTAGAAAGCACGACCCACGTTTGATTAAAAGGGAAACTTGCTTCGACTATTCCACGGCGAGCTTGCCGTATTTTCCCACGTTCAGCTGGATTTCTCCCCTGAAGCTCGTCACGTAGCCGTTCTCCACCTTGATTACGTCGTTGATGCTTACTTGATCTATCTGCTCGTTCCATAGGGTCAGCTTGATCTGTCCGGTCTCATCAGCGATAACTGCGTCTGCAATCCTGTAGGTCTGATCCTTAAACCTTGAGACTACCTCTCGCGGATCAGCTTTCTCCTTGACTTTCGCTTCTATCGAGACACGCTTCATTCCGTCCTGCAGGTCTTTTATCTTCAATTCTGTGCCTCCATCTGAGCCACTCCTTCTGCGACCGCAAACTTCCCGCCGACTGAAAGGATCCGAACTCTGACTCGCTCACCTATCTTGCTCCTCGGCACAAAAATCAGAAAGCCCTGCAGTTTCGCAATTCCGTCTCCTCGGCTGCCGATGTCATCAATGGCGACTTCCAATTCTTGTTTCTCTTTGACGGGGAATGATTGGATAAAAGGCCTGCTTGGGCGAAACCTGCCTCGGCTCCCAAACCGTCGCGGCTTTCTAGGTGCGTTCTTAGTCTTTTCCGGTAGCCTTCTTGGCATGTCAAGCTTTCGTCCTTATGTGGAACCAGCCTTTGGCCATGAAAACCCATCGTGTCGCGACTCGACACTTGAGCCTCGGTTCAGGCGGGTTACTTGAGAAAAGTCCTTCAACCATATAAATTTTGCGAACCATCCATAACGTAGGACGCGGGCGTAGACATGTTAACGCCGTCTACGGGATTGGTGTCCCGTCTCGACGATCGAGACCTTCGATCAGATGAACCGTGTTGACTCTCCACCACGTGAGCCCGCGCGCCCGAGAACGGTCAGGAATTCGCCCTCTTCACCGGCGAAACATACGCTGCTCAATGGGAGGACAGGCCACTGCAGATGGATTGGCTCTTCTTGCGTTCGGACAAGGAGAATTGCCGTCATTTTCCATAGACGTTCAGCGCTTAGTCGTGAACTCATGATGTTCTTTGCCGCTTCGGGGTTTCGTCGTGCCGTCCAAGTTCACGTGAAAAGGAACATCACTATGGTCGTGACGACCACGGCTACTATACTGATAAGGGCGCTTTTTATCCATGGAAGCTCGGTTCGCAGGCGACTTGCGACGGCGCACAAAGCAACGAGCCATGCAAGCGTGGCTATTCGAACATAGCCGCTGATGGCAGAGACGAGGGCTGTTTGGTCATAGAGCCTATTCGTGGCGGCTGACACTTCTGTCGTGGTTCCGCCGAGAAACTCGAAGGAGTAGTACAGGTTCGGCAAAGTTGATATCGCAATTATGTTTATCAATGTCTGGACGACTAGGACGATGAGAGCGAACCCGACCAAGATGAGTATGGGTTTCCACACTGTTTTTGCTCCAAGACCTCTTGCGGCCATGAATATTATGCCGCTGACAAAAATCCATTCAATCGCAAATTGCAGAACGCTGGACAGTGAATAGCTGAACAGATAGCTCGCGCCCGCGGCGTCCATTGGGGTTTGAAAGAGGCCTCGGAAGAAAAGGCCGTCGACGAGCATCGTGATGGTGGTGAAGTTTTGATGCCAGCCAACCTCGAGCTTAAGTCCGGTGATATTGCTCCAATCTGCGCCGTTGTTCACCCAGCTTTCGGTTGCCAGAGGGATAGTCAGGTTGTTCCAGACGCTGGCCGACATATCCGAGAGGGTATCAGTCAAATTGTAGTAGAGGTAGTTTGAGTTACTCCCTGAGAAGAGGTATATTGACGCGTTTGAAGGTGCTGTCAGTGGATCAACCATTTCTATCCTCAGGGAAACGTTCTTGTAACCATCGGGACCTGAGCAATTCACCGGTCCTACGTTCATTAGCTGCATGAAGATTTGGGAGCTGTTGACCGCTGAGAATGAGATGCTCCTGTTTCCGTCGTAGCTGCTGTTTACGAAGTCATTAAAGTTTGGTGTGATGTTCACTCCTGGGGCAGAGTTCCACAAAGTTGCGTTTTCAGTCCACGCGTCAAACTGTCCTGTTGACGCATCAACCTTCGGCAAAGTTTGTTCAATATAGCTTTTTGAAATTATGGTGTAACCATATGCTGTATTGGCGGCTACGAAGAGGATCAGTATCAGGATGGGCCCGAGGTACTTTGGCTCTTGCGCTATCTCTTTGAACGCCTTCCGAGGTGCATATAGCACTTGAAGAATCTGATCGTATACCGGAGACGGTTTTTTCTGCTGTTCCGTCACGGTTTCTTTGCTCTTGTTTTCCACGTATCCTCACATCCCAACTTTCAGTCGCCTATAGGTCGTATAATCAACGTATTCTAGGAAGGGATTTTCCGCTTGGTATTTAACTGTTAGTTTTTGACGTGGCCTTTTGTCCACTAAGTGGCTCGTGGTGACGAAGGAATAAGCGTCGCTTCCAGCGCCTGAACCGTAGCTGGTCACGAGAATGCGTGCATCTGGTTCTGCCACATCTAGGACAGCTGCCAGACCTACAGGAGAAGCGCCTGAGTACGTGTTGCCAAACCTAACTACCTGAAGCGAGGGCAAATACTGTTCCTCTTTGAACCCGAGCTCCTTCGCGACCCTTACTGGGAATTGAGCATTCGGCTGGTGCGCGACGAAGTAGTCGACATCGCCTGCTTGCAGGCCTAGGCGCTCCATCAGTTTCTTGGCTGCTTTCCTCACATGTTTGAAGTATGCTGGGTCGCCGGTGAACCGGCCTCCGTGCATCGGATAAGGTTCGCCGTCTCTCCGCCAGAAGTCGGGCGTGTCAGAGGTGCATGAATACCAGCCTTCAATTTCCGCAATCACGTCATTTTTTCCGAAGATGAATGCAGCTGCCCCGTATCCGACGAACAGGTCCAGTTCTCCGCCTGGGCAGTCTCGTGGAGCAGACTGAGAATTATCTGACCCTATGACCATGGCGTCATGAACGTCTGACTTTGGGTAGTTGACAAGTGAGACTGCATCCTTGAAAACGCTGGTGGCTGCCTTGCAAGCAAACTCCGTGTCGATGGCGTCGACTCCCTGCACGCCATCTTCTTCTTCCTCGCCGAGTTTCAGCACTTGAGCGACCTTTGAGGCTATGGGCTTAACCGCGTACGGGTTGGACTCTGAACCCACATAGATCTTGCCAACTTGCGAGCTGTTGATTCCAGAGTGGATCAAAGCCAGCTTTCCGGCTTCCACTGCCGCGGTTATGGCATCTTCGTCGATGAACGGGATCGCACGTTGCATGCTTCCTTCCTTTATCCTGAACCTTGAAGTGTAGCAGCCGTATCCAACTATTCCGGCGACATCGTATTCTTTTCCCGGCTTCCGAACACTATACTCTTGATGCGGGTAGTACTCGTCCGTGAAAGTGAACGCCAGAGATATCGTGGGGATAACGTCGCTCTTGTCCACTGAGTAGCGCCTTCTGAACCTCGGTGCGACTGTTCTACCCTCCAGCGTGGAAAAATCGATTCCTTCATCACACTTTACCATATGGTCAGTCAGTCTCCCGGGAACTCGTATCTTCCCGCCATGGAACGAGACTATGCCATAAACGTAACTCCCCAGCTTCGTGAACTTGTTCGTAGGTTCGTTGACGAGGGTGCAGACTTCGAGTTCGCCCTCCTCGTAGAAAAGATCAGTGTCAAGCATTTTTCCGAAGCTTTTCCGCCCACAGTTTCCGCAGTAGTCCCTTAGCTCAAAGTATTCCTTGCCGCAGATCTGGCAGCGCGTGCCTCTCAGCCTGTCGCCTAGGTAGGAGACTCTTCTCTCGATCGGTTCACTGCTCAACTCTTGTCACTCCCCAGAATGTACGCATAACCTTTGGTTCCGAAACCTTCAAGCTCGAGCACGCATCCATGCTTCAATTCCCCGTCACTCTTTGCCTGTCTCTCCCCAGCTTCTCCTCTTAGCTGCCTGAATATTTCGAAGGTCTGCGCGCCGCCGGTGGCGCCCAACGGGTTGCCGTCAGCCTTCAGACCACCATTCATGTTGACGAAAAGCTGTTTTCCATCAATCTCATAATAACCTTGGTAGTCTTGGCAACTCTCATAAATGCTGCTCCATGCTTTCCCAGGCTCGCAGAAGCCCATATCCTCCAGGGAGACCATTTCCATGACCGTGGATTGATCATAAAGCTCGGCGAGCTGAAGGTCCCACAGACTCACTCCAGCCATTTTCAAAGCGTTCTTCATGGCCATCTTCGTGACAATGAAGTGCGTAAGATCATCTCTCGCGGGGAAGGTCAAAAAATCAGTCGCGGAGGAATAGCCAAGAACGTACACGGGCCTATCTGTGAGTTTTTTCGCGGTTTTCTCACTGGTGAGGATAATTGTCGCGGCACCGTCGGAAACTGGAGCAAAATCGTATAGCCCTAGGGGTTTTCGTGCTTCTTTGCGTGCGTTTAGGACATTCTCGAGCGTTATCTTTCTCTGATATTGGGCATACTCGTTCTTTGTTGCGTGTAAGTGATTCTTGACTGAGACCTGCGCTAGTGCGGTGTTCAGTCTTTCAAGGTTTTCTCCTTTCAAGCCGTACTTCTTGATGTATCCCCTGAGCATCAGTTCATGGTTTGCTTCAGGTGTGCATCCAGCGTAGAAGCTCCATGGATCTTCAAGAAGCATCAAGTCGTCGCGGATCTTGTCCCACCTGTCAGTCATCTTCTCTATGCCGCCGACCAGCACAACGTCTTGCCTGCCGGCGACAATGGCGTTGCAGGCGTTTGACAGTGCTGAACTGAATGAACGTGTGACCTCCATCGGGACATGTAATTCCGTGAGTTCGGACAGGAAACCCTCTTCGAGCCCCAGCTTGTTCGTTATGGGCAGAAAATAGTCCGAGAGGTAACAGGCCTCTATGTCCTTACGTTCTATTTTGGCTTCGACGGAAGCCCTAAGCCATGCTTCTTCTATCAGCTTCTCAGGTTCCTTCTCGTAGTGTTCTCCGAACCTTGTTCTTCCAGCGGCAACCATGGCTGGTAGATTTCGCATAATACCGTAACCTTCTCGATCACTCAGCATATCCCTTTCGCATTGACTTTTAAGTGTTTGCCATTTCAACACTGAAACAGTCCGGTCGTGAATCCCATCAGTAGGAGGCTCAAACGTGCAGCCTACCTGTACGCTCTCCTGCTAGGAAGTTGGATGGCGCGGGAACTGGCAGAACCATTGCCTGAACGTGGTCTTTCTTGGAAAGGGTTTCGAAGAACAATCTGGTCACATGTTTCCAGATCGGCCTATTGTAGTTTCTTCGGTCACCCGTACGTGATGCCTCTGAAGTTGATCAACGATTGTTTTGAAAAGCATAGGATCTGCGCCGATCTTTTCAACTGGCACCAGCCCTTCGTCTTTTATGGCTTTTTTGAGCATGAGCTGTGCGACTATTGAAGCCGGATACGCGGTGGTTCTAGCCATCGCAGTCGTATTCGTTTCTTCATCATAGAAGTCCAGCAGATGATAAACATGCGTCATCTGCTTGTCGTTCTTGGTGCCTGACACCTCGACTTTCAAAGCCACAACGTCCTTAGTATTCGGTTTGTGGAGTCTCTGTTCCAGAAGAGCGACTGTCAGCTTCCTGGGCGATATGCTGACGTTTCCAACGTTCACCTGCGCCTCATCGAAGAACCCTAGGTTCCTTAGCACGCCAACCTTGTCGGCATGTCCTGGATATCTGAGGGTCTTCTCCCACATTTCGTCCGTCACGTGGATTGTGTGCAAAAGTGTCCTGAGGCCATCGGTGTAGAAGGCTTCGAGCTTTCCGAGTTTTGGGAATTCGATTGTTTCCAATCCGCTGAGTGCTTCAACTTCAGCCTTCCTTCCTCCTATGATTATCCCAGCTTTCCGTGTATACTCATCGATTAGGCTCTCTGGGGACCAGGTGACCGTGTAGCCCAGCGGCGGAGAGGGTTTTTCAGGTAGTCCGCCCACCATTATGTGAACGGTTGCAACTCGGTCAAGCCTCGCCGTGGCATGTCCCACGAGAAGGTTGCTAATGCCTGGGGCTAGGCCGCAATCAGGGACTATCGTGACACCTGCTTTAGCGGCTCTGTCGCTCAGTTTGAGCAGGTTTTCTCCCATGAAGGAAACGTCAACCATGTTCTTTCGAGCATCGATACATGCCTCGACGAGGCGGTAGCCGAAGCTTCCGGGGAGGAATCCCAGAACCAGCGTAGATTCTTTCAGAGTGCTTAGTAGCTCTTTGCGATTTGTGACGTCAAGTTGAATGTGCGATACGTTGTCGGTTCCGATGGCTTCCGCGGCGCTTCTTGCCCTTTCTTCATTCTTGTCGGCGACAACGATATCTGCAGAGGGCAAGCTTCCGGCGAGGTCTCCCGCAGCCACGGAGCCTATGTTGCCGGAGCCTACGACGAGAATTTTCATGGAAACCAATCAACGGGTGTTTTGCATTAAAGCTTTCTGTACCAGTCTTGCAGAATGGAGCTGTTTGTCCTGGGTGTTTTCTGGATTTCTGGTTAAGAAACTAAACGAGGCTACGTAGTGAGCTTATGGAAGATTGATTTGAAAATCTTATATAGACCCCATGGCAATTATACGCTTGAGCATCATGGCTGAAATTTGTCCAACATGCGGGCTTCCCAAGGACTTGTGTGCTTGCGGCGAGATTGAGAAGGAACAGCAACGGATTCGTATACGTCTGGAAACACGAAAGTTTGGTAGACCAACGACGATAGTTGACGGCATCGACAACAAGAGTGCAGATTTGGCCGGCATGGCTCAGAAGTTGAAGAATTTCTGCGCCTGTGGCGGAACGGCGAAGAACGGTCAAATAATGCTGCAAGGGGACCATAGAGACAGAGTTCGCCAATACTTGGTGGGACTAGGCTACCCGGAAGAGAACATAGAGCTTCAATGATCTGAGGGCTGAAAGGAGCAACCTCGGAGTGGACCTGTTAGCAGACGTACGCGACATGCTGAGGACAATCAAGCATAGGGGACCATCGAAGATCTATTGTCCAAAATGTGCTAGCCCGAATATCCATATGTCCAAAAGTTTTGATTATTGGTTGTTTCCCGTGAAATACGTGTGTGAAGACTGCGGTTATGATGGTCCTATCTTTATGGAATTAGAAAAAGACGAAGGGGAAAATCAATCGTCTTAGTCTGGGAGTTCTAGGTTCAGCTGTCTCCTTAGAGTCTTGTAGCGGTTTCTGACGGTTACTTCCGTGACTCCGGCAGCTTCGGCTATGTCCTTCTGTGTCTTCTTCTCGTTGTTCAGAAGGCAGGCAATGTACAGTGCGGCGGCAGCCAAGCCCATCGGGTCTTTGCCTGCTGAGGCCCTCCTTTTTCTCGCCTCTCGGAGGATCTGAATTGCTCTTCCTTGAGTCTTGCCCGATATACCGGTATTCTCAGCGATTTTTGAGACGTACGTCAAGGGGTCAGCGATTGGCATATGCACGCCCAGTTCGCGTAGAAGCAGTCTGTAGCAGCGGGCGACATCCTTCTTGTCGACGAGGCTTGCTTCTGCGATTTCGCGGAGCGTTCTTGGGGTTCCAGTGCTGCGGCAGGCCGAGTACAACGCCGCTGCGGCTATGGCCGCTATCGATCTTCCGCGGACCAAGCCCTTGTCCAGCGCCTTACGGTATGTGACAGCGGCTTTTTCCTTTATCGGCGGAGGAATGTAGACCTTGTCTGAGAGTCTGTCAAGCTCAGCCATTGCTTGAGCCAGGTTTCGGTCGATTGAAGAGTGAACTCTGGAGCGTATTTGCCACTTTCTGAGCCGCCACATTTGTAAACGTGTAGACAACGGGAGTTTTCTCCCAAAGGCATCCCTATCTACTTGACTTATTGCCGTCGACAATCCTTTGTCATGGACCGAATATGACGTCGGCACTCCTACTCGACTTCTCGACGCTTTTTCTTCCTGTGTGAAGGCTCGCCATTCTGGCCCTTTATCCATCATCTGCTCATACACCACGAGTCCACAGTCGCCACAGACGGTCTCACCTGTGTCGTAATCATGAACAAGGTTTGCACTTCCACACTCGGGACATTTATCAATCAGACGTTGATGGGTTCTGCTTTCTTTCTTGCTCAAATTCTTTCACCCATTTACGAAGCGTAGAACCGTCACTTTTCATGTTCCTCAATCAGGGATTCGGAATCAGAAAATTGTCCATCCGGTCCCCGCGTAACTCACCAGATGGCATGTCTTAATATATAAAGTTTACGATCCCGCAACGAAGAGTCCAATAAGAAATCCTGAATACTAATGCAGCCTACTGATTTGTTCGAAGGTGCCATGCTTTCGTGGACAGACTTCCAGAAAAGATGCGTAGAACATTGGAGAGAATAGTGAACAACCTCAAAGGCAGAGTGAACGTCTACGGCATAGGCCTTTTTGGAAGTTGGAGCAGAGGAGACGCTGTAGACTCGAGCGATGTTGACTTGTTCATACTTAACAAGACTGATGTTGATTATGAGTATATCGAAAGATTGGCATCAAGCGGACTGTTTGTCGATTTGGCTTTTGTACCCTGGAAATGGTTTCACGGATTGATTCCGCCTGAGATAGATCAGAAGCTATACGAGATGCAGATCTTATACGACCGCGATTGGCTTCTGACCAACACGAAACTCCAGATGATGAAGTCTTACGGGTCTCCTGAATGAGTCAGTATCAGGACGGAGAATCATCTGCTGAGTTCAGACATATACCTAAGCCGCGCAACCTCAGCCTTCTCTAGAGAAGATTATTTCAGCGCACATATCTTCGCCACAGTGGCATTAGAGAATACTCTAAGGATTCTGACTGAGATAACTCTGGAGCCTTTTTCGGACAGCCACTTCGTGGAACGAATCGAACACGCCACGAAAAAGCTGGAAATGCATGGAATATTCGAAGAGTGTCACAGATTTCAAGACTTGATCAGGTTGATGAACAACGCATCAGGAAAAAGCAGAAACTCTTCAAGTCAGCATGGGAAGAAATCAACATGACGGCGACAAAAAAACTGCAGAGACCCACTTCCACCCATGCCATAGTAAAAGCAAACCTGAACTACTATCTGGAGCCAGCCTTCTTGCAGGGGGTAATGATACGCACAAACTCCATCGTTGACTCTGGAGAAATAATTGAGGCCTCAAACTATCTGAAAAGCATTTTTTTACATCTTATCGAAAACTACGTCATGCTGAAATCCTCAGGTGAGCAAACCGTTAAGGCCGATTTCACAATGCTGGTGCGTTCATTTAGGAACCTAGAAGAAAAGAACCCGAAGAGCTATAGCCAGATCCTTGATCTCCTAGATCTGGACAACATTGGAAGAACTGAAGCTGTCGAAGCGACGGCGAAAGCCCGAAAGATTGCACTTAGAATACGTAAAGACAGGAAAGTTTTAATCACGAATAATTTAATAAAGGGCTGACTGGAATCCGTCCATGCTCTCGAAGCCCGGTGGTGTAGCGGCCAAGCATAGCGGGCTTTGGACCCGCCGACGAGAGTTCGAATCTCTCCCGGGCTACCATTTGCTCTCGAAGTCTAACTGAAGAGCGACTAATCAAAGCATTATAGCAGCTAAGGAATCTAAAACCTTCAAGTCAGAAGAGTTACGCGAAGAAACTGAAATTCTTAAGCAACCATACAGACTTGGGCCCGCTTGTGACTGAGAACTACGCTTTGCATCTTGAAAGAGCCAACAAATACAAGGTGCCTTTGCTTTCGGCTAATCCGCATTATTGTTCAGCTAACCGGATCAGGCACGCGCTTCCCGGAATCAAAACATATTAAAACCCAAAGAAGTTATTGACTAAAAAGCCAAGTTCTCAGATGGTTTCATATATGACTTCAACTTCAATCGGTGACCAAAAAATCGACGAAATTACTCAAAAAATCATGACAGAAATTGAAAACAAAAGCTCAAGAGAGCTTACAGAGTCCGACGAAATGATAAAGATTCTGCATTTGACAAATATGCATCACGCGAAAACTTTGCTGCAGCATATGGATGAAGCGGCCACTGGAACCGAACGGAACGCCGGGAAACAGGCTGTCATAAAGGCACTGCTGCTTTCCATGTGGCATCAGAGACTGTATTTCATTGTACGCTCACTCATCATGGGCATACTCGGTGCTTCGCTTACGCTTGTTTTCGTGCTGATTTTTGGCTCCATAAACCTCACCCTAGAAATTCCCTTGGGCATATTCTCTTTCGTGTTTACACTGGCCACCTCGCGGCTGCTCGATGTGCAGATTGTCAAAGCCACAAGAATCATAGTTGACTTTCTAGCGAACCATAAGAGTCTAAGGGATTTTGTTCTAAGCCACTTCTAACGCCAGGATTCACTACGGGCCATCAGAGGTCTCTGACACCCACCTGACTTTTGAAGGCCACCAAGTGCACAGAATGGTAGCGCGCGCTAGGCCATAATGTAAAAAGCAAGTGCTACTTATTTGAACGGTCAAGTTAACTCGCTAGATGGAAAAAAAGGTTTATTGGAGTGTTATCTTTTTGGTTTTCTTTTCAGGTTTGGACTCGAGCTTGACGCGCGCTCTCTGTTTTCTAGTTTCTAAATCAGTTAATTTCTCGGAAAGTCTAGGTCTTGACTCGAAGCGCCCAATTCAGACAAGTCCAAAAATCTGGTGAAAGCACCAAGGAAGGCTCTACATAACAGTGGAGACTGCATTTCTGGCAGTTCTCTGTTTCTTTCCAGTTAAATCCAGAGATTGCGGTTTTGATGTTGGTTTCAATAATAGAAACGCTGGTTGCGTATTCATTACCGACATAACAGGGTAGAACCAAGTTTCCCTCTGGATCTACGTTAATTGCTGCCCAAGGTCTGCACTTCCAATTTTTTTCTTTTGCCATGACTCTGAAATAACTGATTGAATTCACAAGAGGATAGCCCTTTTTCTTCATTTCAATGAGTTTCTTAGCTATCTCTGCAGTCTCGTCGGGTTTAGGTGCAGATACGTTCGCGTTATAATACTCGTGAGCAACGGCCACGGATATTCCTGCATGCAGTTCCTTCGCCAACTTCACTATGTCTTCTATCTCGTGGAGATTATCTGTCATTATTGTTGTGTTGATTGTCACGGAAACCTTCTCGTTGGACGCGACTATGCCTTCTATCGCTTTTTTGAAGCATCCACTGATTCCTCTAATCGTGTCGTGAGTTTTTTCCAGACCATCCAGCGAAACGTAGATGACGCCGTTGATGTACGGAGCTATTTCATCTATTCTGGATTCTAGGAGAGTTCCATTAGTGATAAGGTTTGTATGCAAAGGCAGAGACCTGGAAAAAGCAAGAATGTTGACCAAGTCATTTCTCAGGAGAGGTTCTCCTCCTTCAAACGCGATTCCGCAAGCTCCTGAATCATAAATTTGCTTCAGAATTGCTTTTTCCTTCTCCAGGCTAGAATCCGTGCTGGATCTTCTCCAGAAAGGACACATCTTGCACCGGAGATTGCAGTTGTATGTTAGCTTGTGCCCACAAAACAGTGGAGCCCTGACTCCAACGGAGTTTGCGAATAGTCCACGATAGAGCCTCAGACCTAGCCACAAGGTTTCCAGATAGTAGCCAGTGTTTTTTTCTTCACTGAAACAGTTGGAGACTCGCCTCATCCTTGAGATCACTTGAACACGTATTTACAAATCTATGCTATTAAAGACGAGTTCGTTTCTTAGTATCGAAGCTATTCTTGTTTTTCTCTATCTCTAGCGCGCATGCCCGTGCCTATATTCGTTTGCGGGTGGCTCATGGCTTCCGGCTTTGCCTTGTCTATGGATCGTGATGTCGATCGATCGCAGGCAATAATACGTTGTACCACGTGCTTCAACTATTTTGGCGAATCCGAAGTCATAGAGGCGCGCGCTATAAACATTAGTTTCTCTATGAAAGTTGCCGCGCTCGCACTGGAAAGGGTAGGTCAAATACAATCATTCTGATTCGCGCGGAATATGTATTAGCGATTTAAGAAGCTTAGGACAAGTGCGCGTGATGGAAGTCGCCAAAACTATCAACGCTCCGCAAAAATATTGGTGAGCAGTAATGAAATGGAACAACTCAGTTTACGGATGCTTTGACAACGATTTCCATAAATAGTGCTACAGAAGATGATTCGTGTGGCTCACCCGATGTGAAAACATGGAATTTGCGATAGTTATCGTGGGACTTGGCATATGGTTAGTCATTGATGGGCTCTACAGCATATTCGAATACCGCAAGCAGACACTTCAAGAACATTTGATAAGAGTTATACGAGCTGGTGTTGGAGTTACTCTAATCACCTTGTACTTCCTTTAGAAGCAGCTGAAAACATGAACGACTTGACTTACTGTATTCATTTCGCGCGCGCTCTAAGCACTGATGCCTTAGACTGCATATGGATCATGGCCATTTCTCATTCTCGCAATTGACCTTGAAGAATAGATTCTAAGCACAATGAAGGCAGTTAAAAATACCACCAAGATTCCTGCCCCCAAGTAGGGAAGATTGCTTGTGAATGTAGTATCTGAACTCGGGTTGAGGTAGGCTCCAAGCCCAACCCCAAACGCGATTAAGAAATTCGAGAGAAAGAATGATAGCTTCCACAGCATCGGCGGTGCCCGAGAAGTTTTTTTCGCCTCTCTGTGCCTCTTTATTTCGCCTACGCCCAAAACTAGAGAAATGCCGAAAACTCCGACAAATGAAGGAACGATAAAGCTGAAGCTGAGTTGTGGGTGGTAAAAATCGATGAAAGTCCTAACACCTAACACAGACAGGAGAGCCAAAAACAGGATGAGAACAGTGGAGCCAACAAAAATCCCTATGTCCAAGATACCGCCAGAATAGAAGGGACCGTAAATCCTTCGCCAGGGTCTTAAAGTATAATCTTTCATATCCTCGGCGGTTTTTCTAGTGAGCTCGACTGGGTCGTTTTGATACATATATACCTTAGTTTTGATATCGAACGCAATTTTCTTACCTTCGTGATCATACCTAGCTTTCTTCACTAGCCTTGAAAAAGGATAAAGCCACTCCACCCCGCGATCTTTTGCTGTATTGATAGCATCAAGAAGAGTATGACAGAAAGCGCCCAGTGCAAGATAAGGATTAATCAGAAAAACGATCCCAATGAAAATGAAGTTGTGGTATAGTGCCCGATGGAGCTGATGGTCGCGGAAGTAATCTTTGCTGAAAAAGCCATACTCCCTATCCATATCAGGGAGGACTGACCCGATGGCCACAAGCAAAATGATGTCCCACCTCCCAAAGAAAAGAGATCCGATAAGCGCACCAAACATTATGTGCGTAGGAAGATTCATGTGAATTTACCTACTCGCGATTCGTCAAGGAACTTGATTTGAGAAAGTCCAAGATTTTGCTCACCTTAGCCACACGAATCTAAGCAATTGTACGCGGCAACTCTATATATTTTTTATGCGCGCGACGACATGAAGAAACACGCAGTTCGGATCATGCTAACGGGCCTAAATTATTCAGAAGAGTTTGGTTTTCCCTCAAAATAGGGACAAACAATTTCTCTTTAGTACTCCGCATCTAGAAGTGATTCATGATAAAATCCCTAACGGTTCTATGACTAGCCATGAGTTCGACGATCTTTTTTGTAGCTTTGGTTATTTGCCCATCAAACAGTCGTGTTATAACCAGCGAAAACACAAACACAAATATGCCGAATTCAAATCCTCTGATAGCGTCTATATAGCCAACGTACCATATGAAAAGGAATGTAACGGCCCCACCTATCTCCCCCATGATGAAGGATCTTATGATGAAATAAAGTCTCTGCAACCACGTAGAATACAACAGAACCTTGATTACTGCTCTTCTCTCGATATCATGTTCAGCTCCAGATCTAACACTTCCTATCTGTTGCAGTACTTTCTTTGCGTAATGAACGTCTGATAAACGCAACATCATTTTTGCGTAATGAGCGTCTGATAAATCCTTGGAACTCGCGCTTTCAAGCTCTAACAAAATCCTTTGGGCTATTTCGTCTATTTCAGTATCTACTCTTTCTATTTCAGAACCTTTAGTTACCATTATCCCACCCGAATATTCCAAGTATTTTGGTTAACAAGTCGTTTAATATGATTTTTGCCTGCTTTGCGCGCGCGCAGGAACATCTGTCAACAGCCTATTCAGAAGAGAGTTTGGTTTTCCCTAGGCGATCTCATGAAAACTCCGAAAGAATCCTAGAGATAAAAATAGTGATGCCTTCATTTAACTTGTTCTAGTAATCTCATGTTTTCTTCCAGACTCATTGCTAATTTGATTTCGCTCGCGTTCCCAGCCATTCATTTTACAATTTCTGGCTCCATTGAGAATTTTTTGTCGCGCCTCTGAACTTGGGGCTTCATAAACCCGATCGGTCGATAGTCGGTAGTCATTTGTTAATCAAAAAAACGGTTGGAAATCTCCAAGTCGGCTTGGTTGATTGCTATTTTTTCTGCGCATAGATTGACTCTGTCTTGCAACCAATTCTTTTCCCTTCATGGTATAAATACGCGTATATGGTGTAGTACCCTGTTTCCTTTGGTGTAAACTCAGCGGAGTAGCGGGCTTCCTCCCCAACGGAAAGTTCCTTTGTATCCATTTTGGCCTGCTCTTCAAGCTTTCCCGAGGGGGTTTCCACCCAGAATTCCAGCTTGAGACCTGTACTTTTTTCCAAGCCCTTAATGGTTGCCTCGGCTTCGAGGGCCTTTCCAATTGCCGCATACGGGTTTGAAAGCACTAGTAAACGTTCGATTTCTGCTTTTTCTTCGCTTACATGGATATGCGTCCAACCGGATTCCCACCAGAAGAAGTCTCCACCAAACTTGCGTCCAGTGATAGTGGCGTATACATCGGCTGATCCGTATGCGTTAACCCGGAAAACCAATTCTTTCTCTTCATTTGGCTTAAGCTCTATGAGATAGTGCCCCTGATATATATAAGGAAGAGAAAGATACAAGGTGTCCAAAGAGTGCAATTGCACGTCAAGTTTTTTGAGAGTTACCCTTCCTGTGTTTTTCAGTCTCAATGTTAACCATTGTATTCCTTTGTCTATCTCCGTAGGATTGAATTCATACTCAATAGGGTCCTTATATCTCAACACTTTTTTCACCTCCTTTCATCTTGCAAAATTCACTCGATCCGCTTTCGGGGACCATCTATCCAAACACGTCACTACTAGTTAAATTTAATCCAAACCCAAGAAAGGGCTAAGGGTGGGCCGTCATAGTTTGCGCACCGTAACATGATCAAGCGCGCGATGTGCAGACAAAAGCGTATCTTTTCTGGAGTTCTACAAAAAAACGAGAAATATGGTTAGTAGAAGGCATTGAAGTCTGTCAGTTCAGGGCGCTCGAGTTATTGGAGGGGGTGATCCAGTCTGTGAACGCTATCTTTTTTCTCCACTCAAGGTATGTCTTCCAGTCAAAAGCCGATACACTACTACAATTACGGCAATCACAATTAGTATGTGTATCAGTTCACCTACGCCAGCAAAGAAGCCCAGTAACCATAATATCACGAGAATAACAACGATCGTCCAAAACGTATCCATAGCTAACTCCCTGAGGTAAATCGCCATCCCTAATATATAAAATCTCCTAGAACCATGCTGACAAGATACCGCAAAAGCCCAATGTCAGAAGCGACTGTGCGTGACTACCTGTTAAACTTCAAGCTCAAACCCAAACGTGCGCTTCAAATCGAATCTTCGCCAAAAAAAGGGGATAAACACGATGTGTAATTGTGCACCCTGCTAATTTGTAAAAAGCCCATGTATACGTAAAAATATCGTAACAGTTTGGATTTCGGACTGTGAATGTATGTGTCAGCGCCGTGTTAAGGAGTTTGTGGGTATAGTGAAAACTGGCGCGTGTGTGCATTGTCTCATCAGAGGCGTCGTATTCCCAAGATCGAAGTTGAGTGATCGTTTTGAAAGAAGAATAGCTTGTGCCGACTGGGGCAAAAATCTTATATAAGAGTTTCCGAGATTTTTCGTAGATAGAAAGAGTTAGGTTTTGGGAGAACTATGTCGATTCCACCTGAGATCGCCTGGCTAATCCCGGTTGTCCTGCCCTTCATCATAGGCTTGCTGGTAGGTGTTATAGTCAAGAAGGGTTTCAAACTTCTGATAGTCGTTGTCGCACTCATCATAGTCCTCGTCGCGACAGGAGTCCTGAGCTTGACCTTCACCGGCCTTTTCGATGAGGCCATGAAGTTTTTACCTAAGCTCTACGATGTCGGACACGGATGGCTCAACGTCTTACCTTATTCTTCCGTTGCATTCCTGATCGGCCTCGCGCTAGGATTGCTGTTTGGTTGAAGGTGGACGCCGCGCGCGCCTGCGAAAAGAATCTTAAGATATTTATAAATGGGAATTTAGACTATTATCCGAGCAATCGGCACGGTGTTTTTCCTGAGGATCCACCGTGGCAGAAGAATCGAATGAGCTAGTTTAGGCGCATCTTTAGATTGGAGGTGAAAGAATGCCTGAGAAAAAGGAAAAGAGGGGCAAAGTTGAAGAGGCTGCGGAGAAAACCGGAGAAGCAGTCGGTAAAGGCCTTAAGAAAGGTTTTGGAGTTGTGAAGGGTGTTGGGAAGGGAATAAAGGAAAGGGTTAAGGGAGAAGAAAAGAAGAAAGATTGATTTCCTTCTCAACAATAGACATAGACTTCGAACCAGCGCGCTTGGTCTTATTCTGGCATAACCTTAGCGCGCGCTAACTCAGGCAGATGCAGAAGTTTGAAAAAAGAGAAAGTGTGGGTTTTTAGGTTGTGAAGTCTTTTGTTTCTGCTTTGGAAGCGTTTTCCTTGATTGATGCTATTCCTTTTTGGCATCCCTCTTTTGATTCGTAACCTTGGCTTTCCGCTATGATCTCCCCATTTTGAGCTTTAAGTCTGAACCTGAATTTTCCTGTAGCATCTTTGAATATTTCAAAACGTTCTCCTGCCAATTTCGCACCTCTTTCATTCTTGGTTTCGGTTTGTAGAAACTTCTATTTATGAATTTCCATTCGTCAATGTTTAGGCAATCCACTTTAGCGCGCCCATGCTTGTTACGAAATTCGCGCAAAACGGTTTTTATTCTTTCTTTTTCTTGAGCGCGCTAGAGATGCCCAACTATTCTTTCCAAACTAGTTTCAGACAAATCTTTTATATTCATCACGCTCATCTAAAAGAGCAAAGGTGATAACATGGGAAGCTTATGGCTGGGAGCTTTCGTCGGCTTTCTCGTAACACTGATTCTAGGCTGGATATTTCCGGGACTTGGACACCTTATAGGCGGGTTCATCGGTGGGTTCGTGGCAGGGCTCATAGCTCGAGAGATAGGAAAAGGAGCGTTGGCCGGTTTCCTTGCAGGAATATTCGGCGGAATCATTATTGCAATACTCGCAATCATAGGCTTCGTGGCGGTAGGCGCGGCCACAGGCGGAATCCTAGGCGGACTCTTCGGCGGGCTAGCTGGGCTGGCAGTTGGAATCATAGCGATCATACTTGCCATCTTCGGAGCAATCGCATCAACAATCGGCGGACTAATCGGCGGCCTGCTCGCAAGATAGAAAACCCCCATTTTATCTTTTCAGAAGAGTAGCTCACGGCAAAGATAGAAACAACGCGTAACAGGATAATGACTCGCTAAAAACTTCTCGCTTATCATATAATGAACGGCTCTTTCTTATCGTCTTTTGAAAGAGGTTTTGAGGAGTGAGGGCTCAATATGACAAATGAGACAAGAATCTGGGAAGGGAGCCGCGGAAGAATGTCCTCAAGTTGTTCTGTTGTTTAATCGCATTTATAAGGAAGTATGCGAAGTATAGGGCAGTAGCGTTCTGTTGTTGAAGGACGAGAAGAAAACAGCAACGGTACACGTTACAATCAATGATGAAAGGAGTGATGGAAAATGGCTGAAAAATCCGGAATTGTTTTCATCGGAAGCAAACCTGCAATGAGCTATGTTCTAGCGATCATTACAAGCCTATCCGCGAGCAATGCTAAAGAAATAACCTTGAAGGCCAGAGGACAAGCAATCACCACAGCTGTTGACGCAGCTGAAATAACCCGAAGCCGCTTCCTAAAAGACCTAAAAGTAAGCAAAATCTCTATCGGAACAGAAGAAATGCCACCAAGGGAAGGCGAAAACAGAGCACGGATGGTTTCAACAATGGAAATAACGCTCGTAAAAGAGTAGGAAAGCATTGTGAAACACGCGCGCCAAGTAAACACTAAGGCATCGCGTGTTTTGCGTTTCTGAATGCTCTGAAGAATGAGTTAGCGAGCGTTATGTCATTGTGAAGCACATTCAACGTTCCAATTTTCTTTTCTTCTGCAAGTTGAAAGAAGTGTTTCGAAAATAGATGTGCAAGAACTTTTGAAAAGACCTGAAGAGATTGAAAAATGGGAAAACGGGGGGGTCTAAAATTGATTCCTTATGCCTTCTTCCCCACATCGGTTTTGCTTGCGGCTTTTGCCTTTCTTGAGCCGTATTCTGTGTGCCTAAATCATCCTCTTGCTCGGCACTTCTCGGAAGGGCTTCTAACACTTTGGGCAGTCGAAAAGGTAGATTTCTAAAGGAGTTTCTTTCCAGCTTTGGATGGGCGCCCGGCCATTGTCCACTTCTTCTTCTTAGGCGATGAAACAACCGTTAAGCATCTTTCTGCATTTTCCCGTTTGGCTTCCTCCAATAATATGCTGATAACCCTGGTTTCTGATGATAATAAGTGAAACACTCCATTTTTTTCGGATACGCGCCCGTTTTACCTTACTGTGCCTGAGGAATGTACAAACGGAGGCGATAGGCGATTAACGTATGGAGTTTTATTCGTAGAATATGAGGTCTTTTTCCTCCAAGCTTTCGTGAAGCTTATGCACTGCGTCATACACGTCCTGTTCTTTCTTCGCTCCCGTGCAAACAAGGTTCCCGCTTGCGAATATCAGTATGACCACCTTGGGCTCGTCCATTCTGTAGATCAACCCTGGGAACTGCTCCGGCTCGTACATGGTTTTTCCAAGTGTTGTCACAGCGAGTTCCAGGTCTACCCTTCCGCCTAAGCTTACGGAGGCAACGATGTTCTGAATCTTTAACTCCGGCTTGCTGATGATGATTATTCCGCCTTTTTTCAACTCTTTGACAACGTTCATAACCGCCCTGCGCGCTTCCTTTTCCGATTTTGCTCCTGTGCACACCATTTTGCCAGAAGTGAAAATCAGCGTGGCCGTCTTCGGTCTCTTAAGCCTGAATACCAACCCTGGGAACTGTTCTGGGCGATATTCAACCCCTGGATAACTCTTCACAACAGCGTTCAAGTCAACTTTCTGGTTTAAGGTGGCAGAAGCAACTACGTTTTGAATTTTTATTATGGCTTTACTCTTCGGCATTAAACATCACTTCTTACAGTGCGACGGATGCTTAAATATCCTTTATAAAAACCTTATGTTGCCAACGTGTAGAAACTTCCCAACATCGCTTTTTTGTGTGAGCGCGTGCGGACAGCTTTTCTCGATATTTTCAGAGGCTGGCTTGAATTCGGTAAACATTTATCCTCTTCCAATAGCGCGCGCTGACGTGCAAGTGAAATCGGTTAGGCTTCTATTTCTTCTGAATCTGATCAAACCTCTGAGAAATGATGAGTTTGGGTCCAGGACACACAGGTTGGGTTTGTTGTAATAACCATTTTGGGTTTATGGTTTTGTCGAGGCGTGAGGAGGATAGAAGTGGAGCTAAGGAAAAAACTAGTCAAGAAACTGCGGGACGAGTATAGTACCGATGAGCTAGCTCTAGCAGTTGTTCAAGTTGGGTCCAAAGTAAAGGGCTATGACGATAAGCACTCCGATGTTGATCTTGAAGTGGTCGTTACCGAAGAAAAGTATGATGCACTTGCGGTGAATTCTCAGAAAATCATTCATATTGAAAAGTATGACTTGATCTTCACTACGATTGACAAGCTCCGACAAATCAAGGATTCTAATAAGGATGAGGAGCACTGGAACTACCAGAATTCCATCATCTTGTTTGACAGAACTCATACTGTTCAAGAAATCCTGAATGAAATCACTCAATACGCTGAAGCTTCGCGAATAGACAGGTTGACAAGATATTACTGCGCATACTGGGAGAACACTCTAAGCTCATTGAGCTGCATTGAACACGGAAATCACTGGGGAGCGAGAATATACACTGCACTTGCTATTCAAGGATTAATTCGACTGTTATTCAACTTCAATCATCTATGGACTCCAAAACTTCAGTGGGCTTTTTAGGAGATTCACCTACTTCAAGCCAAGCCAAAGAACCTTCAGAAGCAATTGGAGAGCATTCTGAAACAGCCTGAAAGGGGCAAACTGTCTAGACTATGGAATCAAACTGCTGAGCTTTTGCGGAAAGAGAGGCACAGTTGGGTGGATCATCTTGAGGAACTTCTCTAGCGAAGTCTAAGGCATCTCAAAACGGAGTGTTCCTTGTATGGCCCATTAATTCCAAGCGGGTGTGTCTATCGAGAAGGTCTCCGTGTTGTCCAACATGTCTGGCAGTAAACTGGCCTATTTTGGTCAGGCTTGAATGGAACTTCGCATTCATTCCCGCAATCAGTGCAGACTGCATTGTACATATTGCTTTGATGATAGGATTTGAATAGGCGGTATCTTGACAGGCGTGGCCAACCAGTCTTGGCGTATCTCAGCCTGTCTGGATTTTCTTTCAACCAGCGCATCATGTGGAAGAAGCTTTGTGCCCTTTTGTCTTCTCGTTCAACCATGGGTTCATAACCCAAGTTTCTTATCTCGTCGAGGTAAGCTATTTCCGTAAGTCTCTGTGGTTCACCAGTCACTTCAACTCTGTGAACTCGGTCATCACCGTAGGTCCTTCGCAAATCGTCTGCAGCTTTATCAAAGATGTAACTCCTACAAATGTGGATTTCTTCCCCCGGCTTGATTTTCAATCCAACGACTAGTTGGGACACGATCCTTGAAGATTGGAGTAGATACTCTTTTTCGCAGAAACGACTGGACTGAAAAAACTCCACGTCTATGAGATCATACCTAAATTCTTGGGTTTCATCACGAAATGCAGCTATGACCACGCCGAAAAGCAGGTCTCCGCTACCCGCATCATCTACGGTGAGCGTCATTGGGTATTGCCTTCATCTCCCTGACGGATACCTCAAGCTCGTATAAAAACAGTCCACCAAGACTCGCATGATGGAAGATAAGAATCAAACGACAATTTTACGGTGAGAGATCGATAAACCCCTCGAAGCAGCGACTAACACGAGAGAATACAGATTGACGTTTCATAACTGATTTATCGGTCATGGGCAAAGACTACCGAAACGGGCAGAGTCTCTTGAGAAGATCAAGGCTGGAGTCCTACGAAAGCATCCTCGAAGCTCTTGTGAACAGGCCGCTCTCTCTGTCCGAGTTGGCATTGGAAACACACCTCGATCAACCCCGCTTGACTCGGCACATGCAGTCATTGGCCGAAAACGGACTGATCGAAGAAAGACCCGCAGAAAGAGGAAGCTTCTACGCGATCACTGAGAAGGGCTTGACCGTGATCAAAGTTCTCGACTTCCACGGTTACCTTCGAAGAATCAAGGGTGCAATAAGAGCCATAGAAGAGGCAGTGGAGTCCATGCCCGAGATCGTCAGCCCAGACGACGAGGCTCAGAAACCCCCAGGATGAACCGGAAATTTCTCCGCCCGAAGCGCACGCGCCGAGCCCGCCGAGTCTCTGCAGCTTAGGGCTTGCCTGTGCTCGCATGTGTTCTTGGTTTAACACACGATTCAAGCATGGTACCATGATGAACGCCCAGAAAAACCGACCGGTAGATAGGGGTAGATGTATTTTGACTTGTTTTCAGCCCAAAACACAGATAAACTCTCGACCTGCAGCGCAAACGGCCCAAAACCACAGTTCAGCCCCCTAGAATCCGTCGCTTATATGGTGACGCGAAAATCTTATAAGACAACCCCAACAGACCTTGTCCGCGGTGATTATTTGGCAAAAGATGATGAAATGCTGGAGGAATTGCAGCGCATTCGAACGCTTCTCGAACCTAAACCCGCACCTGCCCCTGTTGCGCCTAAAGGTCTCTGGGCCGAGTTCATGGACTTCATTTCGAAGTACAAAGTCATGGGTCTTGCTGTTGCCTTCATCATAGGTGTCTATCTAGGCGCCGTGGTACTGGCCCTTGTTAAAGACTTGATAATGCCGATAATAGGCCTTGCAGTGCCTGGTCTTGGGGACCTTGCGAGCTACATTGTCACGTTCTCTAATCAGAAATTCGGCATAGGAGACTTTCTAGTGGCGGTGATAACATTCATCATCGTGGCGTTCGTGATCTTCATTGTCGTGAAGATCAACAAAAAGTGGGGAATCGAATAACCTAACACCCGGCTTTTTTTCTTTTCGCATTGTGACGCTGTTTTTTGTAAGATAGAACATCCCCTCTGAAGCCGGTTTATCTTCCCTATCTGGCCAGAATGAATGCAGGATCAGAGGAAAGCTTTTATTACGTTTCAATCCTAGTTTGGCAATGTTTTGAAGGATGATGTCTGTGAGCTTACAAAAAGGCGATTTCATAACCGTCGACTACACAGCCAAGGTGAAGGAAACAGGAGAAGTCTTCGACACTACTCTTGAGGAAATCGCCAAGAAGGAACACCTGTACAAAGAGGGCGAAGTCTACGAGCCCAAACTAGTCGTAATTGGCGAAGGCTGGCTTCTCAAAGCCCTGGACGACAGTCTGACAACGATGGAGCTTGCCAAAACAATACCGGTGGAGATACCTCAGGACAAAGCATTCGGAGCAAGAGATCCCGAGAAGGTCAGGCGTGTTCCCCTAAGAAACCTGGTCGAAAAGGGAATAACCCCTGCTCTTGGAGCACGGGTCGACTACGGGGGAAAAATGGCTACAGTCCGCGCTATGGGCGCTGGGCGCGTCCTGCTTGACTTCAACCCTCCCCTGGCAGGGAAGACACTCGTCTACGAAGTGACCGTGAAGGCCAAGCTTGAGAAGGAAGAAGAGAAGCTCCACGCGTTGATCCACAGGAGGACGCCCGCCGTCGAAGAGAACAAGTTTGAATTTAACCTCAAAGCAAAGACAATCACGATAGAGATGCCTGAAGAAGCCTTCTACATTGAAGGAATACAACTGGCAAAAAGAGGAATCGCATTGGACATCCAGAAGTTCTTCCCAGACATTATCGCAACAAAGTTTGTCGAAACGTTCAAGGCCGAACCAAAGAAGGAACAGCCAGAAAAAGCCGAAACCCCGAAGGAAGAAGCGAAGAAACACGCAAAGAAGCGTACTACCAAGACAAAGAAACCAGAACCGAAGACCTAGATCATATCACACCCGTCGTCTTCGCCACTGTCTCGTAACCCTCACTGCTAAGGTTCAGCTTGCGCAATATCGTGTACCTCTCAGGCCTCAGCGTTGCAGCCAGATCCAACGCTTTCACAACTTCATGCTTATCGACCCCGAGTTCATGTGCACTGCCAGGCGCCCCCAGTTTCTCCAAGGTCCTCTTCACCTGCTTCCAATTGGCTCCCTGCAAATAAGCCATCATTATCGTTCCCACGCCGCACCGCTCCCCATGCATGGAACAATTGGGTCTCACTGTTTCAAGGCTATGGCTGAACAGGTGCTCTGAACCACTGCACGGTCGGCTACTGCCCGCGATGCTCATAGAAACGCCGCAACTGATCAAAGCCTCCATGAGCACGTGGATCCCTTCTTCGCCTCTCTCACTGATGAGATCGGCACTTTCGATCACAAGTCTGGCACTCATCAGAGCGAGGCTTGCCGCGTATGCTCCGTAATACTCGTTCTTTTCTTCATGGGCCAACTTCCAATCTTTCACGGCCGTAAGCTTCGCGATCACGTCTGCGCATCCGCTGATTGCAAAACGCCATGGAGCTTGCATTATTATGTTCGTATCTGCTATTATCGCAAGAGGCGCTTGGGCCATGACAGAGTACGGCTTGCCGGATCCCTGGATGGAAGACAACGGGCTTGCTATTCCATCATGCGAAGCTGTCGTTGGAACGCTTATGAATGGAATGTCTTGACGAGCCGAACTGCATTTTGCAACGTCAATCTTGGTTCCGCCCCCTACGCCGAAAACGACCTGCGGCTTCAATGTTCTGATTCTTTCTTCTACGGCCTCGACATCCTTGATCGTGGCTGTCTCAACGAGAAAAGTGTCCACTTCTATCCTTCTATCTATCAACAGTTCTTTGACAGCCCTCCCTGCAATGTCATAGGTCTTTGACCCGGCGATCACAAGAGCGGATTTTGTGAATCCCAACTTCTGAGAGATCTTTGCAGCCTCTTGAATCGTTCCGTTCCCTACGATGACCTCTCTTGGAAGTTGCATGCGATGATGTTTGAGGGACAACTCCACCACTGCTCGACCTCAGATTCCCAGTCCTATAAATTCGCGAACACATGTTTAAGACTTTTCTAGACTCGCAGTTTTCTATCTCAAAATTCGTTTAAAGCTGCTGTATGGAACCGTAATGTTAATAAATCCCATGCCATGATTACATCATGCTACTTCCTTGCGAAGTAATTTCGTCACATTTGATTTTGGGTGAAGACACGATGATAAACGATGACGCAATAGACAAGTTAACGTTGAAGGGAACAACAACCATCGGCGTTGTCTGCAGGGACGGCGTAATACTGGCCTCAGATACCCGCGTGAGCATGGGATACTTCGTGGCCCATAAACATGGGAAAAAAATCTACAAGATCGATGATCATCTTGCCATGACCATTGCTGGGACAGTGGCTGACGCACAGAGAGTCGTGGATATCCTAATTGCCAACGTTCAGCTGTACAAGATAAGCAACGGCAGGCCCATGTCTGTAAGCTCGGCTGCAAGGTTCGTCGCAAATCTGATGTTCTCAAACAGATATGTGCCATTAGAGACGGAAATGCTCATAGGAGGTTTGGACGACTCTGGGCCTCACGTATTTCGTCTAGATCCCTTTGGCACTCTGATCGAGGAAAAATGCGTTTCGACAGGTTCGGGTTCACCAATGGCTTACGGCGTGCTAGATGACAAGTACAAAGAAGACGCTGCCGTGGAAGAATTGCTGCCCGTGGTCGTCAAGGCCGTGGACGCCGCAATGAAACGCAATGCTGCGACAGGAGATAGTTTCAACATATCAATAATCGACAAAAAGGGATATCGTGAATTAACTGAAAAGGAAAAGAAGAAGCTCATAGCAAATCAGGGAAGTTAACTTCGTGGCGCAAACCCTCGAAAGAAACAAGATCGAAGTAAGCCAGTACATTCTTCAGCACGTCCCCAAAGAAGCCGAAGTCACACGAATAGAATACGAAGGTCCCACACTTGCCGTTTACACCAAGCGACCAGAGATACTGGTTGAACAAAGCAGCCTAATCGCAGATATCGTCAACGTCATAAGAAAACGCATAGTAATACGCTCTGATCCGTCCGTTAGACTTCCTGAAAACGACGCTGAGAAGAAAGCACGTGAAATTGTGTCATCCGAGGCTGAAGTGACAGACATAAACTTTGACCCGAGTCTCGGCGAAATAATAATCGAGGCCAAGAAGCCCGGGTTGGTCATCGGGAAAAACGGACTGATCCTGCAGGAAATCATCAAACAGACTAGATGGCGTCCCCAAGTTCTGAGAAGCCCTCCGCTGCGGTCTCAGATAGTCACTCACATGCGCCATTATCTCCATTCAGAAAGCAAAGAGAGAGAAAGAATACTGCGTGCAGTTGGGGAAAGAATCTTTAGGCCGAAGACCTACGAGGTAGGGGACATCAGAATAACCGCTCTTGGAGCGGCTCAGCAGGTAGGCAGATCAGCCTTTCTTGTTCAGACGAGAGAAAGCAGCGTCTTATTGGACTGCGGGACCAATCCTGGTTCATCAAAGCCATTTGAGGCTTTTCCACGTCTTGATACACCAGGGTTTGAACTTGACTCGTTGGATGCTGTGGTGATAAGTCATGCTCATCTTGATCATTGCGGGTTGGTACCCTTCCTTTATAAGTATGGGTTTGATGGTCCAGTTTACTGTTCAGCCCCAACTTCAAACCTTATGACACTGCTTCAGCTCGACTATTTGGACGTGGCGAACAAACAGGGGACAACCCCGTATTACGACCAAAAGGATGTCCGCGAATGCGTGCTCCATACGAATCCTCTGCGGTATGGCGTCGTGACGGACATAGCGCCGGACATTCGCTTGACCCTGCATAATGCTGGGCACATTCTGGGTTCTTCAATGGTTCACTTGCACGTCGGTGAAGGTCTACACAACATCGTCTACACGGGGGACTACAAGTTCTCAAGAACCATGCTTCTGGAGGCTGCCGCGACGGAATTTCCAAGGGTTGAAACTCTGATCACCGAGAGCACCTACGGTGGACCAGACGATATCATGCCATCGAGGGTTGAGGCTGAAGAACGTTTAACATCGATAGTGAATGAGACCTTGGATCGAAAAGGTAAAGTTCTGATTCCAGTCCCAGCGGTTGGAAGAGCCCAAGAGATAATGCTTATACTTGATGGATATATGCATCGAGGCCTCATGAAGGAGGCACCAGTCTTCATTGAAGGAATGATTTCAGAAGCGACGGCTATACACACTGCTTTTCCGGAGTATTTGGGAAGGGAAGTTCGTGAAAGCATATTACATGAGGGAATTAACCCCTTCAAGTCAGATTATTTCACCATCGTCGAACACCCGAACATAAGGCAAGAGATTATCGAGGGTGAGCCATGTATTATCATGGCCACGTCCGGCATGCTTGAAGGTGGTCCTGTGATCGAGTATTTCAAGAATTTGGCAGATGACGAGAAGAACACGATTATCTTTGTGAGCTATCAAATCGAAGGGACAATGGGCAGAAGAGTTCAGAAAGGCATGAATGAAGTAGCGTTAGTCACTGCCGAAGGCAAGATGGGTGTGACAAAAATAAGGCTCCAGGTGGAGTCAATTGAAGGTTTTTCAGGGCATTCAGATAGGCGCCAGATCATAAACTACATCACTCATTTAAAGACAAAACCCGAAAGGGTTCTAGTCTGTCATGGCGAAAGGGCAAAATGCCTCAGCGTGGCCAACTTCTTGCAAAGAAGGTGCGAGATCGATGCTTTTGCTCCTGGCCTGATGGAAACGATCAGGCTGCTGTAGGAATAGGCTCGCTTGATGCTGAGGTTTTCTCCCGCCATATTCTGACATTTTGCGGGCAAATGACTACTCTTTCTTCGCCCAGCCTCGCGATGTCCCCGCCGACCGATTCAACGAACTGGGTCAACTCGTTCACTGCGCTTCGAACATCCTCGATGCTTTTGCTTGCAAGCGGGGTTATTCTGATTATCAAAATGTTCCCAGAGTTCACTTCGTTCTTCATGTTTTCCAGATCTGAAAGGTCACGGAGAGGCATCGCCTTTAGGTAGGTCTTCCCAGAGCAAATCCTAGCTTCAGCTTCTTCTTTCTTGGGTTTGCGGAGTATTCGGCCTAATCCGGGCAATCTTCTCCTCTCTCAATATCTATTATCCGTTCTCTTAGAGTTTAAGTGTTTCCCAATTTTGGGCTTGAATTCCTAATATGAATTGACTATAAAAATGTTTCATGAATTCAAGAATCGGGCTTAATCTTCGCTTCGAGTTCCTTGATCCGGTTCCACCTCTTATCGCCTACGAAATGAATGTTCTTGACGATCGGTCCTCTATCAGCGTTTTTTGCCTCTCCACTGTCAAGCAGGGCTTCTCCCACCGCCACTGCCTTACCATGCTTTTCATCAACAACGACAACGAGATCTCCTTTAATGAATTCTCCATCAAGTCTCCTGACGCCTGGCGCCATCACATCTGCGCCCTTACATACATAGGGAATAGCTCCCATGTCAACCACCAGCCTAGGCATAGCCGCGAGAAGCTCGGGAAAATCCAAGGAGGGAAAGAGATCATCTCCGGCCTGAACAAGCGCTGGACGGCCATTCATAAGGAAGAAGTCGGCAAAGATCGTTCTCACAACTTCAAGGTTGGGCTTAGCTCCAAGAATCTGCCTCAAATCGACTCTCAATCTTGTAGAAGCCTTGTCGATAAGGGCTTTCGAATCTTTCTCTCTTAAGAAATATCTGGTATTCTTTTCTGGCATGTCATTCTCGCTTAGATAGGTTTAAATGTGTAAGGTTAAGTATAAAAGTGATAAAAGTATGGTGCGAGGAAGCGAAAATGAGTGAGATGACGACGGAGATCCTCGAGCAGAACCTCGGGAAAATCGTGCTCGTTAGACTGAAAGGCGGAAAAAGCTTGCGGGGAAGACTCAAGGGGTTCGATCAGCACCTGAACTTGGTCCTCGAGGAAACCGAAGACACCACCTCTTCTGAAAACGTCAAAAAGCTTGGACTGATAATAGTTAGGGGAGACAACGTAGTTCTGATTTCGCCTCCACCAAGGTGACAATTTTGGGAAAAGGAACACCGTCTTTCGGCAAACGTCAAGGCAGAAAGTTGCACATACGTTGCAGGCGGTGCGGAAGAAGGTCGTACAGCGTCGCGAAGAAACGCTGTGCAGCCTGTGGTTATGGAGAGAGGACGACTATCAGGAAGTACTCTTGGCAGACACACAATCTTCAGAGAGACAGGATACGCTGACGACAACTAATCAATCATACAGTGATAGTAACCTGACCGTGTCGTTGACCGTTGATCAGAATTCTCATTGCTGGCGTTTTCTTGTAATGGTTCAATCTGCCCTGCCGGAAAGTACCTTTAGACGGATTTAGCGTTTGATTACTGGGTGAATCTTTTCTCCTCTTGACAAAGGTTCTCTTGAATGCAAGACAGCAACAGCAAGCGCGCATGGTTGTTCCTAAATCCATTGCGGTGTTTGTGCTGTTGGTCTTGCTTGGCGGACATATTTGGATCATATGCTAAACCTGCTGGTAGGCTGTGCGCGGACACGAAGCCCAACCAGAACGTCGCCACAGAATTCAGAAAACCACGTGGTCACAACGTGAGCACGAGGAATTTAGGAGCAACATGCCTGTTAGCCTGTAAATCGAAAAGAGGAAGAATTGCTCAGCAGCGCCGCATGTCTTAGAGATTGGAATAGTAGCCCTTGTCAATTTTCACGAAGATCAATGGCCCTTTGCTCTGGGTCAATTCCCTGGCCTTCCTCAAGGTGCTATTGACAACATTCAGTATTTGCTCTTTTTCGCTGAGATATTCTCTCTTCTTTTCTCCTAATTCCATTTTTAGCAGGTTCTCGGCAAGAATCGATGTGCCGCAGAGTTCCCCGTTCTTGACGAGCGTGAGGACCACGATTTCTTCCACTTCTTGCCGATTCGAAAGGTTTTTCCAAATGGGTTCCGCATTGCTGAGAATCTTCGTGACCTTGTTCCAACGATTCGCGTTCTCATTGCCAATCAGCAGCTTTACCCGTTCTTTCCACTTCCGAAGCCATATTCCCGCCCAGATATCTAAGAACTCTTCGAGTTCGCTTCGATTTTCATTGTAAAACTTCTCCAACCTCTCCACTATGTCACAGTCACTTGTCTCCTTTCCTATGAGTTCCCAGTGAACCTTGAGGTAGTTGACCAAGTCTTGAGAGGCTATTTGAAGCACTTTTCTGTCTGAACCGAGGGGGTCCAGCATTTGGTCTTTTTCTTTAAGTTTCTGCGATAGAAGTATTTCTATGAAGTTCGTAGTATTCCCCCTTCGAACCCTTCTCCGATAGGGAATATAGGCGAAAAGCTTTAGATAAGCTTTATTCGTGTTGGCTTCTATAACATTGTTCGATAATTTTCGGTTATATTTCGGTTTTAGCAGCATTTGGGGCAGTTTTGCATGTTATTCTAGGTAATCTGGAAGATCTTTTACGCTATCCAGTATCAAGTCTGGTTTTTCTTTTTCTAGTTCTTCGCGAGAAAAGATTCCTGATAGAACTGCTACGGTTTTTGTCCCCGCATTCTTTCCAGCTCGTATGTCTGCAATGGAATCGCCTACGACGGCGCACTCTGTTATCGAAGTGTTCAGTTGCCGTGCGCATTCAATTAGGGCTTCGGGAGACGGCTTTGGATAATTCGTGTCAGACGCGGTCACTATGCACTGAAAGTATTCGGCCAAGTGGAACCTGGCCAGTTCTTCAATCACTTTTTTCTTTGGAACATGGCGCATCGTGACGAGCCCCAACTTGACCCTGCGTGAGAGGATCTCCAATAGATGCGAAACGTTCTGCATGGGTTTGGTCTTCGTGGCAGTGGCTCGGTAGTAGGCGTTTAGGTAGTGTCCCAAGAATCTGTTCGCGTCTAACCCTTGAATAAGGTCACATATTGGGAGGTTCTGCTCAAGTCTCTTTGGAATCTCTGTGGCGAACTTGTCGTCGAGTTTATGCTTTCCCATTTTTGACATTGCAGTCTTCATCGCCATGCGGTACGCCTTCTTCGAGTCTACGATCGTGCCATCTAGATCGAAGAATATGGCTTTTACATCGAGTTTCGATCTTCCCATATGTTATCGGCGCTATTGTAGCGGTCGTTGCCGTTATCTGTTTCGATAGGTTTTTATTTGCGGTCAATCGTCTACAGTAGATACCTGATATGGCCTTTCGGAAGCAAGAAAACGGGAAGATTGTTGATGGTTAGAAAAGCAAGGATTCGCTTGACAAGCACGGACTACGTGAAACTGGAGGATGTTTGCGGCGAACTGAAGTCCATTGCCCAGAAGACCGGAGTGAGGATGAACGGTCCAGTTCCGCTTCCGACTAAGAGGTTGAAGGTACCAGTTTTGAAGTCACCATGCGGCGAAGGCACCGCAACGTGGGACAGATGGGAAATGCGCATCCACAAACGTCTAATAGACATCGATGCTGAAGAGCGGGTTATGAGACGCATCATGCGTATCCGCGTTCCCGAAGAAGTACACGTCACGATCGAGCTTCTCTAAGCACTTCAGCTTTTCTAACGGTCTCTCTTTTACCGGAGCATATCGCTTGCCAGCATTTTCGCATGTCAGCATTCATGTCTGCTGACGCAAATCGTCACGTTTATCGGTGCTCCCTTATCTTTGCTATTCTCCAACGGTAATTCTTGGCGGGTACGCTAGAGAAGGAGGGTGTAGAAAATTACTGTTAAAGCTAGACTTGCAGCAGGGGCAACAAGCCAAATCCTCTTGTCCCAGGCGGGAATTTCCAATCTGTTAGTTTTGTCTGACGAAGTGCACGTACCGGTACCTTTCTTTCCCTTTGGAGCCGCTTTCACCTTCATAGGAGTCATCTTCGTCGTAAAAGATCGTTGATAGAGAGCTTATGGAGCATGTTGGCTTCCCTTGGACGGGATTCTGCAAAGTGGCTTCAAAATGATGCTACGGGATAGGATTTGTGTTAGAACGAATATTATTCTTCTTCTTCCGTGACCTTTATCTCTTTGATGACCAGGGTGTTTTCTTTTCCGCCTATGACTCTGAAATACTCCTTTAGCCCTTGCCGGTGAAGAAATTTCTTTAGAAGCACTCTGAGATATGTTCTTGAGACGGCTTTGTCTTTGCCCTTTACGATTACGGAATCTGTTTCCGTTTCTACTTCGGCGCTCGTTTTTTCTTTTAGGAGTTGACTTAGCTCTTTGATTAGGTCGCCGCCCTCGCTTTTGAGGTCCGAAATATCGATCCTCGTCTCAGACATGTTCCCGCTCTATCTCCTGACCATTATTACTCTTACTTGGTCGCAGGCATCTTCGCATGAGTCTGCGATCATCTCTAAGGCTTCGAAGAGCTGGCTTATTAAGACTACTACTCCGGCCTTGGGCAGATCTTCTTTTCCGAGTGATATTCTGGCTTTTTCATGTGTGTCGTCGACTTTTTCTTCTTCTCGTTCGACTGTGTCTGCGGCTTGGAGCGCCTCTTCGGGCCTGGTCAGCATTTTGTTGACGCATTTTTGCACGGATCGCGCGCATTCTCTGGCGCTTTTGACCATTTCTAGGAAGTTTTCTCTGATCACTTGAGGCACAAACTCCATCGGTATCGCGCCTAGTATTCGTGTTGATTCTCTGCTCCAGTCTGCGACCATGTCCACTTTTTTGACGAGTTCCATCAGATCTTCCCTGTCAGTCGGTGAGAGCTCTCCCTTGGATATTTCGTCCATGATCTTTCTGCGCAGTCTGTCTGCTTCTTTTTCTCCTTTGGCCACTGTGTCAGCAAATCTGCGTTCTTCTTTCTCCTCTCTTCTTGTAGCGGCCGTGATTGCTTTTTCCAGGTCTTCGACGATTGTCGTCGTCAGGGTCAGGTGCTGCTGCACGAGCTCGATTGCCTTGTCCTCGCGTCGCTTTTCGAACCATTTTAGCAGATCACTCAATATGGTTCTCCCCTTCGATCAAATATCCCTGTTTGCAGCGCGCGCTTTTTCGTTAGAATGACCTGATAAGCCCCTGCCTGTATTAAATCCTTCTTCGGTCAATTGCCTCTTCAGAATGTCATTGACGTGTTTGGTCTGTAAGGTTCATTCTGCGTGGGAACCTGTGAAAGTGCGCCTAATGATAGGCGTTGGCGGAGTGTGATGGTGTTGAGCTTTTTCTTTTGTCCATTATTCGTCGAAGGTCTTCGGTGAGAGTGAGTGTCAGTTTGCCCGTCGAGTCATATCACTGCTTTTGCTCTATTGACTCTCGGTCTCATCATCCACAGGCAGGTGAAGCCTAAGTGGACTTAAGGCTTTTGCCTGACGGGCCTGTTGGTTATTCGACTTGCGTTCACAGTGAATTGGTGTCCTGACTGCAAGAGTGGCGCGAGGTCCGGAATGTTCCATGATGAAGAGGTTCCGTTTGGAAATCTGTCTGTGACTGTTAGGTTTCTGTCCCAGTAGTCGCCGAGATTGATTACGGTTATGACGTATGAAATCGTGTCTCCAACTTGCGCTTTCGATGGTCCGTCTTCGCGGATCCCTATGTCTGTTCCGAGGGCAGAAACCTCAACCTTTCCCACCGAGGAGTAGAAAACGGTTAAGAATCCGAGCAGGATCGAAAGAAGCACATGAGTGCTCCTTAATTATAGGTTGCCCCTCTCCTTCACAAGATATAATAGAGAGTCTGTTGACTGATAAACCTTGTGAAACTATCTTCTATCGCCTGCAATAATCATTTCATTCGATAAGGCTTAAGAGCGATCTTGATTGTTCTAATCTGTGCGGCAAAGTTCGACTTATGAATTTCAAGAAGCATACGCTCAGGGGCCAACGGTCGTCACAAAAAGGGTCACCCGTTTGGGATGAAATTTTAATACTTTCCACTTGCATTGGTAACGCTGAGGTCTTATGATTGGAGTACGCCGTGATCGCTGATGCTTATGAGAAGATCGGGGCGACGAGTAAGCGGCTCGAAATTACGGATCTGTTGGTTGAACTCTTGAAGAAGACGCCTGGTGAAGTCATAGACAAAGTGGCCTATTTGACCCAGGGCAAAATCTATCCTGATTTTGTCGGCATTGAGATTGGTGTCGCTGAAAAACTTGCGGTGAAGGCAGTTGTCAAGGTTTCTGGGAGGAGAGAAGCCGAGGTTGAAGAAGACCTGAAGAACAGCGGGGACATCGGCGAAACGACCGAGAGGTTCGTCGTCAAGAAGAAGCAGGTGACGTTCTTCCAGCAACCATTGACGGTGCAGAAGGTGTATGAGACGTTTGACAAGATGGCTAAAGCCTCAGGCTCAGGTGCTGTTGATCTCAAGGTTTCACTGTTGGCCGGTCTTCTTGCTGCAGCATCTCCGAGAGAGGCCAAGTATGTGATGAGGACCGTCACTGGAAACCTGCGGTTGGGCATAGCCGACATGACTGTTCTCGATGCTTTGGCCGTAGCTTACGGTGGTGGAAAAGAAGCCCGCGATGACATAGAACGGGCCTACAACATCAGCTCTGACCTTGGGAGAGTCGCAAAGACTGTCGTCGAAAAGGGAATCGAAGGAATCAGGAGGTTCAAGGTCTCCGTAGACGAGCCTATAAGGCCGATGCTGGCTGAAAGGCTTTCGTCTCCAGAAGAAATCCTTGAAAAACTCGGCGGAAAGTGTATGGCAGAATATAAGTATGATGGTGAACGTCTGCAGGCACACAAGTCGGGCGACGACGTTACGCTCTATTCTAGGCGGTTGGAAAACATTTCGGGTCAGTATCCAGATGTGATTGGACTCTTCCAGAAATGTGTGAAGGCGAAGGAGGCCATCCTGGAATGTGAATGTGTGGCAGTTGACATTAATTCTGGGGAGATGCGTCCGTTCCAGGAGCTGATGCATCGCAGACGTAAGTATGGGATCGAGAAGGCCATAGAAGATTATCCAGTTTCGCTCTTCATGTTCGAGGTTCTTTACGTTGATGGAAAAGACCTGACGTTGGAGCCTTATCCCTTGAGAAGAAAGACGCTCGCAAAGATAATCGAGGAAGGCGATCGGGTGAAGCTGGCTCAGCACATGATTGCTGGTGATGCGAAGGAGCTTGAAAAGTTCTTTTTAGAGGCTATAGAAGACGGTTGTGAGGGCCTAGTTTGCAAGTCAATCGCCAAAGATTCTGTTTACCAAGCTGGGGCACGCGGTTGGCTTTGGATAAAATACAAGCGTGACTACAAGAGCGAAATGACTGATACGGTTGATCTGGTTATAGTCGGAGCGTTCCATGGGCGGGGAAAGAGAGCTGGCACTTATGGTGCCCTGCTTCTTGCGGCTTACAATTCGGAAAATGACGTTTTCGAAACTGTCACAAAGTGTGGAACAGGGTTCACTGATGATGACTTGGAGAAACTGCCGAAACTGGTGGAAAAACACATCGTTCCGCATAAGCATCCGAGAGTAGACTCTTCGCTTAAGGCCGATGTCTGGTTCGAGCCTAGGGCAGTAATTCAGATTTTGGGTGCAGAGATAACGTTAAGCCCGATTCACACGTGCGCCATGAACTCTATTCGCAAGGGAAGCGGCTTGGCAATTCGATTTCCACGATTCACAGGAAACTATAGGTTTGACAAGGCCGCAGAAGACGCGACAACATCTGCTGAAATAGTTGAAATGTACCGAAATCAGCTGAAGAAGATTGACGGCTCCTGAAATATGAGAGCACTGCGACGTAAACAACGATGGCAAAGTGGACGGCAAAGACATAGCGTTAGTAGCCTTACACTTTGGACAAGGAGGTCCGTAGACTCACTTTTCTTCTTTATGGGCAAAGAAGCTTCTCTAGATTCCTCATAGCGCGCGCTCGTGACTTAAGATAGTGAGGACTGAAATGCGAACCCGAAGTCCGCTTAGACATCAACCTGCCGAGATTCATTCTAGTCCGGCAAGTGCGCCTACAGCTTGATTTATCATTGAGTTTTGGAAAGTGCTCCGATGAAGTGGAACCCGAAGTGCGACGTAACGAACAATCGCGAAGTGAGCGGCTCGGGCATAACCATAATAGCTAAAGACTCCGGTGAATTTGACCCATAAATCGAGTCAATAGGCGCAAGATCATACCAATGGGTAATAGCTCTCTAAGTATTGCTCTTTTGTACCGATATATCAGAGCTCTTTTTGGTTCCTCTATAGTATTCGTGACGTTTACAGAATTGTAATCGTTCGCACGTGAATCTCAGAGCAAACCTTGGCACAAAACATGAGTATCAATGGAAGATTGCTTCACAAATTGATCTATCTGAAAATTCCTTGCCCTTTTCGTTTAGTTTCTATTCGTTCATATGCTGTGGCATATGTACTCAGCGCGCGCTGTACTCAAAACCATATTTCTATTCATTTGATACATTTGTTCATTCCATCTTGGGCAATAGAAGAAACATTCATAAGATATATAAGCTGTCATACCATAAATGCTCTAGCACGTGCATCATTCTTCTTTGAAGATGAGACACGTACGAGATAAGAATAAAGGAGAAAGGAAAAATGAAGAAAATATCTAGTATACTAACGCATACTATCATTTTAATGCTTGTGCTTTCAATGATTATTGTTGCACCTCTGACACATGCGGCGGGGGCTACTATTTGGACAGATAAGCCTGACTACTGCCCAGAGGAAACAGTGCCTATATCCGGAAGCGGGTTCTTAGCTAGTGCATCAGTTACGGTTACGATTACGCGTCCAGATTCAATTATGGACACGATTTATGCTTCAACTGACGAGTCTGGCGATTTAAGCTGCACTTATCAGCTCAACGGCATCACGGGAACGTACAACGTAGTTGCAACGGACGAAGTAAACACAGCATCCACGACGTTCACAGATACACCGCCATCGTATTCTGTAACGATAAGCACGGTAAACGAGGCGTGGCCGCCACCCGCCTACGTTGGGAACCCAGTGGAGCTTACTGGTACGTTCTCCGCCAACCCTGCGGCAGGGAGTGAGAAGCAATATGGGATTCAAATAGGCTGGGGTGATGGATTGTACACGGTGTGGCGGTGGTCCGACGCAGGAAACGCGATTCCCTATCTAAGCTGGAGCCCGCTTAATGGTGATGCGAAGACTTTCAGCGGTACTTACGACACGAACCCGGGCGGCGGGCAAACGGACCTGGGACACGTCTACACAACTGGAGGCACCAAAACGATCACGGTCAAGTTCTTCCACGGACAACCCCCAGGTGCAGAGAGCGCAGACACCTCTGTCACCATAAGCCAGCTCGTGCTCGTTCCAGAAATCAGTGTTTCCAAGTCTGGCCCAACCAACGCCCACCAAGGTGACCTGATTACCTACACGATAACGGTTTCGAACCCGTCCAGTAGCACCACTATGTATAAAGTCTCGGTCACCGACTCAGTTCTGGGCAGCCTCACGGGCAGCTTCTCTGCTAGTTTGGCTCCTCTCGCGTCTGAGACCAAGACTTTCAGCTACACCGTACCGACTCCAAGCGGCGACATAACCAACACCGTCACCGTCACCTACAAGGACATCCTCAACGACATGAAGACGGCCTCCGCCTCTTGGACTGTTACTGTTCTTCATCCAGGCATACAGGTTACGAAGACCGGTCCCCTTTATGCTCATGAGGGTGACATCATCACCTACACCATTACGGTTTCAAACCCGTCCAGTACCACCACTATGTACAAGGTTTCGGTTATCGACTCGCTTCTCGGCGACAAGTCTGGAAGCTTCTCTGCTAGTTTGGCTCCTCTCGCGTCTGAGTCTGAGACTTTCACCTACACCGTTCCTACTCCCAGCGGCAAAATTTTGAACACTGTCACGGCTACCTACGAGGACGCCAGCGACCAGCAAACGATGGCTTTCGACTCTTGGACTGTTACTGTTCTTCATCCTGGCATCAGTGTGTCTAAGTCTGGTCCAGTCTACGCTCATGAGGGTGACATCATCACCTACACCATAACGGTTTCGAACCCGTCGACCGACACTACCATGACCAAGGTTTCGGTGGTTGACTCGCTTCTCGGCGACAAGTCTGGAAGCTTCTCTGCTAGTTTGGCTCCTCTCGCGTCTGAGTCTGAGACTTTCACCTACACCGTTCCTACTCCCAGCGGCAAAATTTTGAACACTGTCACGGCTA
>Ga0315279_10001517_pt1 | contig 38375 bp, 27 predicted proteins | sample YL17G06_20_MG_FD_203694 | JGI IMG/M metagenome (GOLD analysis project Ga0315279, IMG submission 203694) | Sediment microbial communities from Yellowstone Lake, YNP, Wyoming, USA - YL17G06_20 | ecosystem: Environmental > Aquatic > Freshwater > Lake > Sediment | place: USA: Wyoming | collected...
CGTTTGCAGGGTAGAAGTGTTATTGAATATTTGCGTCAAGCTTGTTGTTGTCATTTAGACGGTGTTCCCGTTCCATCATTAATAAAAACGGCAGGCAATTTAGCAAAATCTGCCTGAACGCTTACAAGTTTTGTAGTAGGAGATTTTGTCGATGCGTTATTTTTGCTTGGCTTTTACGGTGGCGTGGCTGGTTTATTTTGCTTATCTATTCTACCTCGACAGGCAATTGCGAGTCATTCGCCGCCGACTTGATGCGCGTGAATAATGGAGCCCCACGGGCGAAGCCCGTGGTGCCTCCATCTCTCCCGCCTTCGCGTCCCGCACCAATTGAACTGTAGCATTTGTTACTTGCAAAAAATGATGGATTCGATTTTGGGCGAACAATTGGTGCGGGACGGCGGGCGAAGCAAGGTCGGCGGATAAACCATCACATATTAAAATTCAAAAGCCCTATAATATATATGATTTATTAGTTGATAAAACGTTCCCTCTTGATGTTGCGGTGGTTTTGCTTGACAATTCTTTCTGAATCGGGTATATTGATATTATATATTTAAGTTTAAGCAAGGAGGTGAATCCGGCAAGGGTGTCGTGCTGAACTCTAAAAAACGGCTGTTTCTGTGCGGTTGTTTTATTTATTCGCGCAGGGGGAGGTGTAATATGAAACCTATATCGCTGATGGTATCAATCGCTTGCACGCTGATAATATGTGCAAACAATGGATTTGCCAACGATTTGCTGCTCAATCTGGGGCCTGAGGAGCTCGTTAAAGCCGGCGGCATTGATATAGATGTAGGGGACTATTCTGTGCCGTCCTTCGTGGACTGGAATAATGATAACCTCAAGGACCTGGTCATCGGCCAGGGCAGCGGCGCCAGCCCTCCCGGCAAGGTCCGTGTATATCTTAATGTCGGAACCGAATCAAATCCTCAGTTCTCTAACTTTTTTTATGCGCAATCCAACGGTGTTGACCTGACCTGCACTGCAGGAGGGTGCATGGGCTGTGTCCCACGTGTTGTTTACTGGAATAGGGACGAGCCCAATAACCTAAAAGACCTACTTGTAGGCCATGCCGACGGCACCGTCAAAATCTTTCTGAACAAAGGAACCGATGAAAGTCCGACATTCGACGGCGGAACATTCCTCCAGGTAGGCCAGCCCGGCGCGAAAAAAAATATCGATGTCGGAGACCGCGCCACCCCAACTGTCGTGGACTGGAATAACGACGGCAAAAAAGACCTTGTCGTTGGAGGACTCGATGGAAGGATACACATATTTTTGAATGGCGGCACCGATACGACGCCAGACTTCTTTACCGAAGCATTTGCGCAGGCCAGTGGTTCGCCTCTAATTGTGCCTTCATCCCGTTCAAGTCCGGTGATTCTCGACCTTGATGGTGATGGTAAAAAAGACCTTCTAACAGGCAATACCAATGGCCAATTATTATTTTACAGCAATATGAACACAGACCAATCACCGCTCTTTTCAACAAATTACTTGCTTGTCGAATCCAACGGCGTTCCGATTGCAATCGCAGGCTCGCCGCGGACAAGGCCTTTCGTATGCGACTGGACAGGCGATGGTTACCTCGATGTCCTTATCGGAGTAAGCGATGGAAAGGTGCATCTCTATCAGAGCATTCCTCAGGTCGGCGATTTAGATAAGGACTACGATGTGGACTTCATCGACTTTGCGCTATTTGCTAACTACTGGCAACAAGCCGACTGCGACAAATGCGGCGGCGCCGACCTCGCCGGCAATGACAGCTACGTTGATTACGATGACCTCCAGCAGCTCGTCGAAAACTGGCTTGCCGGCATTCCTACTCCGTGATTCGTGGCTCATCGCTTGTGACTTGTATTTCGTATTGAGAAACTATATCAAAACGCATAAAGTCATTCTGAGCGCAGCGAAGAATCTCTCTTTTTGACAGGCCAGACCCTTCCCCATTCGACTCGCCTGCGGCTCGCTCAGGGTCAGGGTGACAGTTTTGAGATAATTTCTGAGTGGTGCGTGTCGCGCCTTTTGTATTTTCGATTGCCGATTGTGAATTACAAATACCAAATTGAAAATTGAAAATCGTAAATCGTAAATTGCATCCGGCTACTTGCGTTTGCCTTCGTAGAATTTATGAATCTGCTCCCCTGTATAAATAAGGCTTCTTCCTGCTTCCGGCTCCTTTTCCACGTATTTTTGTATGCATTCATCCATCTCGTCAAGCATTCCGAGCGAGCCATAGTTTTTTGCGGCGGTCCGCCAATCTTCCGGCTTGCTGCTGTCGGCTAATTCTTTTGCCTTTTGCAGGACTGTTGATTTGTGAACTGAATTGCTGAGGTCCTGATGCTTGTAGCCGCCAAGTGTTCCTTCTATGTTATCGATAGTGCATCCGCCCAAAACAAGAACTAACCCGGAAAGGATAACCAAGGCTGCCAGAGTAGTCGTAGTAACTCGTCCTGTATTTACCATATCTGTTCCTTTACCGCAGACACGAGCTTGTCTTTCTGAAGTATCCATACTATTTACTTTCATTGTCCTATCCTTACAAATTACGTTGTGAACCTGTATAGAATACTACTCTTTCGCAGGTTAAATGATGAATGATGTCATTCTGAGCGCAGCGAAGAATCTCCCTTGGTATGGCCAGATGCTTCACTTCGTTCAGCATGACATCCACTCAAATAACTTGCGACAGAGCACTGCTATATTTCTTTTTAGACGATAACCCAGCGTTTTCGAGAAATATCAATTCTAAATATCACCTATATCTCATTTTCATACCCGTTATTTGTTCACCGGTCCAAATTTACGGGGGTATTATACATAATTATATCAAAGACTTCCTTGAATTTGTAGTGCTTTTTTTCAGGAATTGCGCAAACCCCGTTAGAAAGCTCGAATGGGGTTTTAAACCCCACCCTCACTATGATATTTTTACCCCGTCCAAAAGGCAGGGCTTTCTTTCTAACGGGGTAAAGCAGTTATTTTTTATTAGCAAAATTTTGGGTTTTGCTTATAATTTCCGCTTTATATGTTGTTGCCAGGATAAAAAGTTTATGTTAAGAGGCGCGATTGACAGCCTAATCTGAGAAATCTAAAGGTTTTTGAAATCTTAAGGAGCCGTTTATGTCTAAGTATGTGTTATTTTGTATAGCGTTAGTAGGTTGCCTCATTATTGTCGGCTGCGTTCCCTTCACTACGGTTGTTGACCGGCCGGATACAAAACTAAAGAATGAGTTTTATGTTAGCAATCGCTTGCCATTAACTCCCAGCCCATTTATAAAGCTACCGATAGGTGCTATTGAGCCTCACGGCTGGCTCAAGAGACAGCTTGAGCTTGAAGCGGATGGTTTTAGCGGCCGTTTGCTTGAAATAAGCCAGTTCCTCAAAAAAGAAAACAATGCCTGGCTTAGCCCCAAAGGCGAAGGTCACAGCGGCTGGGAAGAATTGCCATACTGGCTAAAAGGCTTCGGCGACCTCGGATACATCCTCGGCGACCAGCGCATTATTGATGAGGCCCGTCAATGGATTGAGGCGGCAATTGCCAGCCAGAGAGAAGATGGTTACTTTGGCCCTCGCTCCAATCTAACTAACATAAAAGGCAAGACCGACCTGTGGCCCAATATGATAATGCTCAACATATTGCAGTCTTACTATGAATATACCGGCGATAAACGTGTCATCGACCTGATGACCAAATACTTCAAATGGCAGCTTACCATACCGGATGAAGATTTCTTAGAGCCATTCTGGCAGAACCAACGGGCCAGCGACAACCTCGCCAGCGTTTATTGGCTTTATAATCTTACCGGTGACAAATGGCTTCTCGAATTGGCTGAAAAGATACATCGTAACACCGCCGATTGGACTGGCGGCGTCGCCAGTTGGCACGGCGTGAACATCTCGCAGTGCTTCCGCGGCCCAGCCATTTTCTACCAGCAGTCAAAAGACCTCAAACATCTCGCTGCCACAGAACGCAATTACGATACCGTAAGAGGCATTTATGGCCAGGTACCGGGCGGATTATACGGGGCCGATGAGAACTGCCGCGAGGGTTTTATTGACCCCCGGCAGGGTGCCGAAACCTGCACAATGGCTGAGATGATGCTCTCAGATGAGATGCTGCTTAAAGTTACCGGCGACCCGAAATGGGCCGACCGATGCGAGGATGTGGCGTTTAACTCACTGCCTGCCTCGATGACGCCGGACCTCAAGGCCCTGCGTTATCTAACTGCACCGAATCAGATTCTTTCCGACCGTAATAATAAGTCGCCAGGTGTGCAAAATGACGGCCCAATGTTTCTCTATAACCCATACGACCATCGCTGCTGTCAGCATAATATTGCCCACGGCTGGCCCTATTATACCGAACATCTCTGGATGGCTACTCCCGGCAATGGCCTCGCCGCCGTCTTATATGCTCCTTGCAAGGTTACTGCCAAAGTCGGTGATGGCACAGAGGTTACAATCGTAGAGAAAACTCGCTACCCATTCGAGGAAAACATGCTCCTGATTGTCACAACCTCCAGGCCTGTTAAGTTTCCTCTTTACCTGCGTGTGCCCGGCTGGTGTGAAAATCTACAGATGTTAATCGTTGTCGACAAGACTATGCATATCTTTGACGTTAATGTTGCCAAAAAAGTAGTGAAATTAGGTGCTGTCCCTACCCGTCCCTGGCTTTTGGTTGACCGCACCTGGAAAGATGGCGACATGTTGATACTTAAACTGCCAATGAAAATTACAATTACAAGATGGACTAAAAACAAAGATAGTGTCTCGGTGAACCGCGGCCCGCTGACTTATGCATTGAAGATTGGTGAAAACTATGTGCGAGCCGGCGGCACAGACAAATGGCCCGCCTGGGAAATCCACCCCACAACGGACTGGAATTATGGGCTTGTATTTGACCAAAAAGACCCGGCGGCGTCATTTGAGGTTGTGTGCAAGGACTGGCCTGGTGATAATCAGCCCTTTGAGGCCAACGCCGCCCCAATCGAGTTGTCCGCGAAAGCTAAAAAAATCCCTGGCTGGCAAAAAGATAACCTTGGTCTGGTCGGCAAGCTCCAGCCAAGTCCTGTCAAATCTGATGAGCCGGTCGAGACTGTTACGCTAATCCCGATGGGCTGTGCTCGCCTGCGGATTTCCTCATTTCCAATAATCGGTGAAGGCCCTGACGCCCACGAGTGGCCGCAGCCGGCATCGCCACTTCCCGCTACCGCCTCGCACTGCTGGGAACACGATACGGTTAATGCCCTCGGTGATGGATTGCTGCCCCAGAGTTCCAATGACCAGAGTGTCCCTCGGTTTACCTGGTGGGACCATAAAGGCACAACCGAATGGGTCCAGTATGATTTCAAACAGCCAAGAAAAATCTCTAATGTCCAGGTTTACTGGTTTGACGATACGGGCAGCGGCGGCTGCCGCATTCCAAAGTCCTGGCGGGTTTTATATAAGGATGGCGACCAGTGGAAAGAAGTCATAAATGCTACCGGCTATGGTGTAGCAAAAGATAAATTCAATGAAGCAAAATTTGACCCCGTCGAGACCAATTCGCTTCGCCTGGAAGTTCAGTTGCAGCAAGATTTTTCCGGCGGCATCCTCGAATGGCGTGCAGATGGCGAAAAGTAGTAAAGAATATACAGATGTCTGATTGAGGATGTCTCTATGACAAGAGATAAAATAACCATAGTCGGTGCCGGCAAAGTTGGCGCTACGACTGCCCATATTGCCGCGAATATGCGGCTCGGTGACATTGTTTTAATTGATGTCGTTGAAAATCTTGCGGAGGGCAAGGCCCTCGATATCGCCCAGGCAGGCCCCATTCAACTTTATGATTCCAGGATAATCGGCACTCGCGATTGGAAACAGACCGCCGATAGCAATATCGCCATCATAACAAGCGGAGTGCCTCGCAAACCCGGTATGAGCCGGGACCAGCTTCTTGCGACGAATGTTCAAATACTCAAGGATGTCAGCAAAGAAATAGCCACATATTCGCCCGACAGCATCATCATTGTCGTCAGCAATCCCCTCGATGCGATGGTTTATACCGCTGCAAAGGTTACAGGCTTTGCAAAAAACAAAGTTGTGGGAATGGCCGGCGTCCTCGATGCGGCACGGTTCAGCTATTTTCTCGCAAACGACCTTGCCGTAAGCGTAGAGGACATAAAGTGTGTCCTAATGGGAGGCCACGGTGATGATATGGTGCCCTTGCCGAGGTTCACTACTGTCGGCGGAATACCCATAACCGAATTGCTTGACGAAAATAAAATCGCGCAGCTCGTCGAACGAACACGAAACGGCGGCATCGAAATTGTAAATCTGCTCGGCTATAGCGCTTACTATGCTCCTGCGGCCGGGGTCGTCAAGATGGCTGAAGCAATCTTAAAAGACACAAAAGCAGTGCTGTCCTGCTGTGCTTACTGTGACAGCGAATATGACGTTGGGGGATATTTTGTTGGCGTCCCCGTTGTTCTCGGCAAAAACGGCGTCGAAAAGGTCATTGAGCTTGATTTAACCGACTCCGAGCGAGTAAAGTTTGAAAAATCTCTATCTCGCGTAAAACAGCTTGCAGTAGAGGTTGATAAGTTTTTGTAACAAATAAACCTATCTATCCTTTTTATTATCGCTTTTCTAACGATAATATATGTATATGGTTTTTGAAACGAGGATTTAAGAAATTGGGCCATAAATGGAACTGATAAAGAAAATTAAGGAAGCCGAGACCGAAGCGCAAGAAATTATCGACCGCGCCAAAGCTAACGCAGCCAGAGCGGCTGATGAAGGTCGAAGCAAGCGACTTGCAGCCCTGGCAGAGACTGAGCAGCAAAGAAAAAAAACAATCGAATCCGCCGTCTCAACAGCACACTCACAAGGCCTTGCTGAGACTCAAAAGCTTAAAGAGCAAGCTGCAAAACAGCGCCAGCAACTACGCCAAAAGACTGAAAGTAAAATGTCCGCAGCGGTAACAAAAGTCGTAAGTTATTTGAAGGGCTAACTATGGCGATAGCCAGAATGGCAAAGGTCTTGATTATCACACACCGCACACAGGCCTCAGAGCTTCTGGAGACATTACAGCGCGAGGGCATTTGCCAGATTCTCAATGCAAAGGATGCCGCTGTTACCAGAGATTGGCCTGAGTTCGCTGTTACAATCCAGCAGCCTAAAGATATTGAAACGTTGCTGCAACGCCTTGAAAAAAGTATCGCATTTCTTGGCAGCTACTCTAAAGCCGCCAAAGGCCTTGCAGCCGTTCTTTCGCCTCGTGCCGTTATCGATGAACAACTGTATGGCAAGGTTGTTTCAGACCCGCAGCTTCTAAATATTATTACCCAGTGTGAGAATCTCGAAGCAGCAATAGAAAAAACAAAGAGCAAAATTGAAAGTCTGCGCGGAACATTAGAGATGCTCCGGCCGTGGGCATCTCTGGAAACGCCTATAGAACAAATAAGCCAGCTTCGTAAGACCGTCTGCTTGCCAGGATTGCTCGCAGGCCGGCAGCTCGACCAGATAGAAGAAAAACTCGTTGAGCTTGGTGCAGCTATCGAGAAAGTAGGAACTGCTGCTAACAAATATGCTTGCCTTATTGTTTGTCTAAAAGACCAAACTGACCAGGTGCAGAAGTTTTTGCGGTCGGTTGAGTTTGAACCGGTTAGCTTTGAATCTATGACCGGCACAGTCGCAGAACTTATAATGCGGTATAATGAGGAGCTCAAAAGCGCAGAAGAACAATTGCAAAACCACTACGATAAAGTGGCAGCATTATCTGAAAAACTGCTTGAGCTCCAGATTCTTCACGACCATTATGAAAATTTGCTCAATAGAGAGCAGACCAAAAATACCGCCCCTGCAACAGTTCATACCGTTGTGCTCGAAGGCTGGATAAAGAAAAAAGATTATGGACGTCTGGAAAAAATAGTCGCTGGCTTTGAAGCATCAAGTTTAACCAGAATCCAGCCGGCCGAAGGCGAAGAGGTGCCGGTAGAAGTAGAGAACAGAAATTTTGTCAGGCCTTTTGAAATGATAACCCGTCTCTATGGTATGCCTGTCTCATCAGGGGTTGACCCTACGGCTTGCTTAGCACCGTTTTTTATGGTGTTCTTCGGAATATGCCTGGCTGATGTCGGCTATGGACTTGTAATGGCTGCAATTATGGTCTGGCTCATAAAAAAGACACAGGGTAGCAAAGGGCCGTTATGGATGTTCCTGATTTGCGCTGCTATTACCATTCCAGTGGGAGCAATCACTGGTAGCTGGTTCGGTGATGCAGTGCCGACATTCATACCCGTGTTGAACCCAATGAGGGAAAAATTGATGCTGTTTGACCCCCTCAATAACCCTATGGCTATGTTCAAGCTGGCGATGATACTTGGTTATATCCAGATTATGACAGGGCTGACTATCGCATTTGTCCATAATCTTAAGCAAAAAGATTATGTTGCTGCGATATGCGACAACTTGACCTGGCTGATTATGCTTAATTGTATCGTGATTTTCGGATTAAGTAAAGCCGGGATGGTTCCGACTGGATTAGGTATGTTTTTGGGGCTGTTAGCGTTTGCGCCGGCTGTGATGATTTTGCTGTTTAGTCAGCGACAAGGGCGATGGACCGGACGAGTCGGCATGGGAGCATATAATCTGTTCAGTACCGTCTTCTATCTGGGTGATTTGCTTAGCTATCTTCGATTGGCGGCACTTTGTATGACCGGCGGCGGCATTGCAATGGCAATAAATATTATCGCCAAAATTAGTTTGGATATGCCTTACGGATTGGGTGTTCTGGCAATGATATTAGTGTTTGTCTTTGGCCACGCACTTAATCTGGTCTTATCTGCTCTGGGTGCTTTTGTTCACACACTCCGATTGCAATATGTGGAATTTTTCACCAAGTTCTTCGTGGGCGGTGGTAAATTATTTGAACCGCTTCGTAAAGACTATAAACATATCTACATCAAATAAAGAAAGAGAGGTCTGACAATGGATATTGGAATGGCATTGGCTTTAGGTGGCGCTGGAATGGCAGTTCTACTGTCGGGTATCGGCTCGTCTATAGGAATAAATATCTCCAGCAAAGCCGCCACAAGCATATTAAGTGAGAAACCGGAAAGGTATGGCCAGTTCCTCATTATGGTCGTGCTGCCGGGTACTCAGGGCTTTTACGGCTTCCTGGATGCTCTTCTGGTGATGATTAAGCTTAACTTTTTCGGCGGAACCAAACTTATCATCCCACCCTTTGACCTTGGGATTCAAATATTTTTGGCCTGTTTGCCCGTCGCTTTTGCCGGTTTGATAACTGCAATTTACCAGGGTAAGGTTGCGGCGGCCGGTATCCTTATGGCCGGTAAAAAACCTGAGCTGGCGTTTAAGGCAGGTGTTGTTTATGCAGTTATGGTTGAAATGTATGCAATCCTTGGCATGCTGGCATCGATGCTACTTATCACAAAAGGCATTGATTGGTCAAAAGCCGTCTAAGAATACTGAAGCGCTATACAGTCATACAGGAATAATTTATGGAAGGCCAACAGGTCGTAGAAAAAATACTGGACGATGCAAAAGCCGAGGCACAGATAATAATCAAAGAGGCTGAGGAAAAAGAATCTGCCGAGCAGGCCAAACTTTCCAAGCAGTTGCAAGAATATAAAAAGCAAACTGAAATTCTTGCCCAAAAAGCTGCGAAAGATGAAGAATCGCATATCCTCGCGGCGGCAAGAATGGAAATTGCCAAAGAATTTTTAGCAGAGAAAAGAAAAATCCTTGACGAAGTCTTCACGCAAGCACGCAAGCAATTACAAAATCTGCCGGACGACCAGTATCGAAATCTCATAACCAAACTTTTGCTCGAAACGGTCGAGACCGGCGATGAAGAAGTCATAGTCGATAAAAACGAATATCGAATCGACCAGCAGTTTATCGACCAGATTAATCAAAAGTTAAGCTCCAGTGAAAAAGCTAACTTGAGATTATCACAAGATAGAGCAGATATTGAAGGCGGCTTTATCCTGAGACGCGGCAAAATAAAAACCAATGTCTCCTTCGATGTCCTGCTTGCTCACGCACGCAAGGAATTGGAAATCGAATTAGCAAAAGACCTGTTTAGTGAATAGTCATTGCGAGCGACTTGTCCGCTGTAGCCTTGGCGAAGGCGGAAGCGAAGCAATCTTATATTCAGCCCCACGTTTTACGTGGGGTCTGTTTAGGTATTAAATGCCGGATACCACAACAGAACAACCTATTATAGATTTTTACACTTATCCGCCGGTCGGCACCGACAACTGGCGATACCTGTCTCAGACTGCCCAGGTGCGGATGCTTGAGCTGCAAATGCTCAATAGAGCCACTCTTTTAGATATGACCAACGCCGAAACCTTTGAGCAGGCCGCCGATTTTCTAAGCGCAAGTGAATATGTCCTCCCGCCCTCCGAAGACCGCTTTGCGGAATTGGAAAATACTTTGAGGCTTAGAAGAGAAGCACTAAGAGCGCTGTTTGCCGAGCTAATGATTAGTAAAGCCATCGTAAAACTATTTGGGACCCGTGACGACTTTGCGAATCTGCGACTGGCAATCAGGCGGATGCTGACAAAAAAACCGCCGGGGACCGACTATAGTAGCGATGGTAACATATCTGCCGAACAGCTCAAGGAGGCATTCGAGCAGGAAAATTACAGCATTCTTCCCGACTATATGCAACAGGCTGCAGAACAGGCGGTCCTGGCCTACTATCAAACTAAGGACATCCGACAGATCGACTCCGCAATTGATAGTTTCCAGGCTGAATTCAATCTGAGAATGGCCCGAAAATTAAAAAATATCTTCCTGCTCGGACTTTTCAGGATACAGGTCGATTTGACCAACATCCGCACGATGCTCCGGCTCAAATTCACTCAAGCGCACTCGGAGATGGGGCTTGATAAAGTTTTCCTGAAAGGAGGATATCTCGCCTTAGAGCGGCTCAAATATGGTCTGGATGTCGGCTATGAGTCGCTTGGGCCGTTATTTTTTGTAACGCCTTACTGCCGTGTTGTTGAGACAGGTGCCAACTACCTGGCATCGAACAAATCTTTTCTAAAACTTGAGCAGCAGTGTGATGAGCATTTAACAGAGTTTCTAAAATCAACTATTCAGATTGTTACGGGGCCTCAGCCGATTATCGCTTATTTTTTAATGAAAGAAAATGAAATCCGCACCGTTCGGCTGATTCTAACTGCCAAGAAAAACCACCTTGACACAAAACTTATTTTAGACCGTATTTCGTGACACGGAGCACGGGCGACGAGAGACGAATTATGGAAGGTAAAGTAGCGGTTTTAGGTAATGCAGATTTTGTGATGCCGTTTTCGGCTCTTGGTGTAGATACTTACCCTGTAGGCCACACAAAAGAGCAAATGATTGAAGCGGCCCATAAAATTGTCGGTGATAAATACACCCTTGTGGTCGTTGCCGAGAATATTGCGCCTATCGTTGAAGCAGTCTTCGCGGATTTCGATAATATGCCGACCCCCTGCATAGTCGTTGTGCCCTTTACTACTGAATCGGAAGGTTTTGCAACAAAGGAGCTGGGCAAGGTTCTTAAAATGGCAACAGGAATAAATATTTTACGTTGATGAGTAAATGAGCGAATGAGAATATGAGGTAACACATACGCATTAACTCATCTACGCAGTTACTTTATATGAAAGGTTGTGGTAATGACTGAAACACGAGAAGGCAGGATCGTCAAGGTTGCGGGACCCGTTGTTGTTGCCGAAGGTATGGCTGGGTCGCGAATGTATGATGTTGTCCGAGTAGGCGAACTGAACCTGATAGGTGAAATAGTCGAGCTGCACAGCGATTTGGCCTCAATCCAGGTGTATGAGGAAACCACAGGTGTCGGCCCCGGCGAACCGGTGGTCGATACCCGCGCGCCTTTGAGCGTTGAATTAGGACCCGGCCTGATTGAAAGTATTTATGATGGCATCCAGAGGCCGCTAAACTGGTTAGTAAAGCTCGACGGCAATTTTATGAGCAGGGGCAGCACCCTTCCGGGCCTCAATAGAGATAAGAAATGGCACTTCAAGCCAACAGTTTCTGAAGGCACAAAGGTCGGGCCCGGCGATATCATCGGCGAGGTCCAGGAAACGCCGGTTGTTCTCCACAAAATTATGATGCCATCCGGCGCGGAAGGCACCATACGCAAAATTGCCCAAGGCGATTACACAGTTGAGCAAACTATTGCCGTTTGCGTCGCACAGGATGGCACGCAGACGGAATTGAAGCTTATGCAAAACTGGCCTGTCCGAAGTTCCAGACAGACAAAAAAACGGCTGGCGCCGAATAAAATCCTTGTTACAGGTCAGCGGGTTATCGACGCCTTCTTCCCAATCGCCAAGGGCGGCACCGCCTGTGTGCCGGGGCCTTTCGGCTCAGGCAAAACCGTCGTCCAGCATCAATTGTCCAAGTGGGTCGATGCGGACATTGTCGTTTATGTTGGCTGCGGCGAACGCGGCAATGAGATGACCGATGTCTTGATGGAATTCCCGGAACTGAAGGACCCTCGCACAGGCGAGCCGCTGATGAGGCGCTCGGTCCTGATTGCAAACACCTCCAATATGCCTGTCGCCGCCAGGGAAGCCTCGGTCTATACGGGCATTACCATTGCCGAATACTTCCGCGATATGGGTTATGTCGTAGCATTGATGGCCGACAGCACCAGCCGTTGGGCAGAAGCGATGCGAGAAATATCGACCCGCCTTGAAGAGATGCCTGCTGAGGAAGGTTATCCTGCGTATCTGGCCGCAAGGATTGCCGCATTTTATGAAAGGGCCGGCCGAGTGCAGTGCTATGGCAAGCCTGAGCGAGAAGGGAATTTGTCGATTATCGGCGCAGTAAGCCCGCCGGGCGGCGACCTGTCTGATTCGGTCGTCCAGGCAACGCTGCACGTGGTCAAAGTCTTCTGGTCGCTCAAAGGTGAGCTTGCCTATCAAAGGCACTTCCCGGCGATTGATTGGTTAACTTCATACTCCTTCTATAAGCAGTATCTCAAGGAATGTTTCACAGATAAAGACCAGGGACAACAGATGGAGCAATTGGCTACTGATGCGATGGGGCTGTTGGAGCAGGAGGCCGAGCTTCTTGAGATTGTTCGGCTGGTTGGTGCAGAAGCCTTGTCGCCGACAGACCGGCTGGCGCTTGAAACCGCAAGGTCTGTCCGCGAGGACTTTTTGCACCAGAACGCCTTTCATAATGTCGATACTTATACCTCGATGACAAAGCAGTATGAAATGCTCAGGACCATTTTGCATTTTCATAAGCAATCATCCGCTGCTATTGAGGCTGGGGTCGAGACCACCGATATATTTAAGCTGCCTGTGCGAGAAGAAATCGCCAGAGCAAAGTATATTCCGGAATCTGATATTGCAAAAATCGCCGCAATTCGTCAGAAAATTGATGAGCAACTGAAGCAACTACATACTGCTGCGGTAGCTGGAAAAGCATGAAAGAAAATACCAAAGAAAAACTTTTGTCATTCTGAGCGACATAAAGCCTTTAGCCCTGAGCGAAGTCGAAGGGGAAGAATCTGGCCAACGAAGGAGATTCTTCACTCCGCTATGCTCCGTTCAGAATGACAGAGTTTGGAACACGAAATACGAAAGTAGGAGTCTTAAATGTTAGCTACAAAAGAGTATCAAACGGTTACAAATATCTCAGGTCCTTTAATGCTGGTGGAGATGGTTGACCGGGCCAAATACGGCCATATTGTTGAAATCGAGCTTGGCGACGGCTCGATACGTCACGGCCAAATCCTCCAGGTCGAGAACGATAAAGCACTCGTCCAGGTATTCGAAGGCACACGAGGCATCGACGTCAATACCAGCACCGTCCGCTTTCTGGCAAGGCCTCTGGAATTAGCTGTCACGCCTGAGATTTTAGGCAGGGTTTTCACCGGCCTCGGAATCCCGAAGGATGATGGCCCCGAAGTCATCCCTGTCAAACGCCTCGACATCAACGGACAACCCATCAATCCTTATGCCCGTGATTATCCAAACGAATTTATCCAGACTGGAATATCTACAATCGACGGCCTTAACCCGCTCGTGCGAGGCCAGAAGCTGCCGATATTCTCCGGTGCGGGGCTTCCGCACGACCAGTTGACCGCCCAGCTTGCACGCCAGGCAACGGTTCTCGGCAAAGGCGAGGAGTTTGCGGTCGTCTTTGCAGCGATGGGAATTACGTTTGAGGCGGCCCAGTTTTTTATCGACGACCTCTACCAGACCGGCGCCATCGAACGCGCAGTTATGTTTATAAATCTTGCCAACGACCCTGCGATAGAGCGCATCGCCACGCCCAGGTTCGCACTTACCGCAGCCGAGTATCTGGCGTTTGAATTAGATATGCACGTTTTGGTAATCCTGAACGATATGACCAATTACTGCGAGGCCCTTCGGGAAATCAGTGCTGCCAGAAAGGAGGTGCCCGGCAGACGAGGTTACCCCGGGTATCTCTACACTGACCTTGCAACCGTTTATGAGAGGGCGGGGCGAATCAAAGGCAAAAAAGGCTCCATTACGATGGTGCCGGTCCTGACGATGCCCGAAGATGACAAAACCCATCCTGTGCCGGACCTGACCGGATACATTACCGAAGGCCAGATAATTCTGTCGCGTCCGCTTCATCGAAAGGCGATATCGCCGCCTGTCGATGTCCTGCCGAGCCTATCACGGCTCAAAGACAAAGGCATCGGCGAGGGTAAAACCCGCGAAGACCACGCCGACCTTTACAACCAATTGTATGCTGCTTATGCCCGCGGCAAGGAAGCCCAGGAGCTTGCAGCGATTATGGGTGAAGCCGCACTATCGGATGATGATAAGAAATATATGTCGTTTGCCGAGAAATTTGAGTCCCGCTATGTAACCCAGGATTATTACGAGAATCGGTCGATCGAAACGACTCTCGACCTTGGCTGGGAACTATTGAGTATGTTTGAAAATGCCGAGCTGAAGCGCATTGATGTCAAATTGATACAGAAGTATATGCCGAAATTCCGCAGGAAAGAACGCGAAGTGTGAAGCATAGGTGCAAAAATTCGAAATCCGAAGCACGAAATTCGAAACAAATACAAATGACTAAAGCACAAAATTCAAAACAATACGACTTGGAAGACCGGACGCTTGCATTTGCAAAAGCTGTTAGGGCGTTCGTAAAGAAGTTACCTAAAACCACGGCAAATATCGAAGACGGAAAACAGCTTATCAAGGCGTCCGGTTCTGTTGGGGCTAACTACATTGAAGCTAACGAGGCGATAAGCAAGAAAGATTTCATTGTGAGAATCAAAATATGCCGCAAAGAGGCCAAAGAAAGTCGGTATTGGTTGAGGCTGGTAGATACTCAAGAGGACGCGGAGTTGGAGCGCGAGCGCAGCGATTTGGAAAAGGAGGCGACGGAGCTTACAAACATTTTCGGTGCGATTTTACGTAAAAGCGAATAAAGTTTTAAGCATTTGGTATTTGAATTTTGAATTTGTTTCGGGTTTCGATATTCGAGTTTAGGATTTATAAAAATTATGCTTGCAACTGTTAATGCTACACGAATGGAGCTGCTGCGATTACGCAGGCGAGTTACTCTCGCCGTAAGGGGCCACCGTCTGCTCAAAGAAAAGCGGGATGAGATTAGCCGCCAGTTGATTAAAATCGCAAGGCAAATCCAGCCGCTCCGCCAGAAAGTCGAGGCCGAGCTTCTCGAAACCTGCCGGCGGTTTATGCTTGCACGTGCTACAATGGAGCCGGAAGACATAAAAGCCGCCCTCGAAGTCCCCACAAAAAAATTCTCTCTTGCAATCAAGTTCGCAAAAGTAATGAACGTAAAAGTGCCGCACTTACTTAAAGAAATCTCCGGCGAAATTATCTGCTACGGCTTCGCAACCACCTCTGCCGAGCTGGATGTGGCGTTGTTGGCACTCGAACGTGCCTTTGACGACTTGGTTGAGCTTGCCGAAAAGGAAAAGCAGGCACATCTATTGGCTGTTGAGCTTCAGATGACCCGCAGGCGTGTCAACGTCTTAGAGCACGTTGTAATCCCTGAGCTGCACGAAACAATAAGATTCATTTACGACAAATTAGCCGAAGCTGAACGCGACAACACCACCCGACTTATGAAAATCGCAGACATCATCAGGGCGTGACTCATCACTCGTGGCCTGTGATAAATGGGAGCTAATCTTCTCCAAGGGCTTCTATGTCGGCGAGGTCTTTTTTTCTCCCTACGGCCCGCTTATTGGAGATAAACTGTTCGCGCCCGATATAGTAAACCGGGGTGTCTGCGTATTTGCCTTGTATTCGCCCTGCATACGCATCTTCCCACGAAACGCCTGTAAGCGATGTTATGATATCTATCCGCACCGGCGGCACACCAAGCTGGATTACATTCTCCGGCTTTTCGAAATCCGCTGCTGTTAAGTCAAGCGACCCAAAGCCGAAATCATCGAGGGCCGCGAGGATGCGCTGGGCGTTCGCAGTATCGGGATGGATGAGGATATCTATATCGCCGGTGTAGCGTGGCGCCCCGTGGAAGGCCAGCGCATAGCCGCCTACTATTATGTACTCAACCTTGTGTTTGTTGAATAACGCGAGCAGTTCTCTGAAGTCTTTTTGAACTTCCATCTCTTTGCCTTCGTAAGTTCTCTACCGCCGCGATTCGCTCCTCGGCTGGTTTGCTCAGCCAGTAGGATAGTTCCCTCTTCACAGAGGACGAATCTTTCAAGCTAACTTTGTTGACTACCTTGCGTATCATACTTTTATTATACCTCACCCGGCGACAAAATACAACTACCGCGGTTTTTCACTGATGCAGAGAACACAGAGGAGTACAGAGATGGGAAATCTACCACAGATTTAGCTACCGCCACAAGTACGAAGAGCAGCAACCCAGGCTGCGAACATACTCAGGAAAGCTATCACTGCAGCGATCCACCAAGTCGTAGTCGCCTTCTTTATTGCCTCCTCGGCCATCTTGTAGCTGTTGCTTGCAGTCTTACACATGCTGATCATGCTCGCAGTCTGAAGAGCTTGGTGGATACCGGCAATGTTCTGTGAATCCCTCTCACCTACTGAGCCGGTATCTCTCCCACAGTAGCTTGCGCCCACAGTATTTCTTAGTTCTATAATTGCCCTATTCCTCTCCCCTGAATCTGAAATCTTCATTATCTCGATTAGTCGTTGGAAGTATGATTGCATCTCCTCAACAGTCATAGTCTTTACCTTTCAAGATAAAACGCCCGCCTATTTTTGCAGACATAATCGACTTTTTCAACAGGCCCGCAATTTTTTTCAACTGAATACTGTTCTCTCTGTGTTCTCCTTCGGCTCTTTCGACCTGGTTCGACCTTGCTCACCACAGGCCGCTCAAGACATGTCCGCTCACCATCAGATTCGACAAGGGCTTCGACTGAGCTCAGCCGAATGTCCTGAAAGCCCGTGTCACAGAGGTGAGCATCCTACTTGCGCTGCACCCAGATGAAATCAATCCCGACCTCTGGATTTTTAATCCCATCAGGAGCATCCTTCAATTCGAGCGTTAGGGTGTGGCTGCCTGTTTGCAGCTCCACAGGCATTAACGCAATACTCCGAAGGAGTGTCCTATATGGACAATACAGATTGACGTCCTCAGCCCTGTCTTCCAATAGCAGTGGCTGACCGTCCAGGCGGAAGGCTATCTTGCCCGATTGTGCTGTCATAGCGAGAGCGACATAAATTTGCTGCTTGCCGGCGGAACTGATAGGAATCTTAAAACTCTTCTGATTACGTTCCTTCGTTGGAGTCCAGACGAGCAGCTTCCCACCGGCCCAAAGGCGGCCATCTGTAAGATGCGTGGCTTCGCCGTCAGCCACAATGTCTTCGGCTGCAAAAAATACGGCGTTTGCAGCTCCCATCCTCGCAGCCGGCTGCCAATTCTCCGGCAGCACAGGAAGCTGAAGGTCATCCGGCATAATGGCCTGGTGGTCGTCGGTCAAGCCGGGCCTGGCATAGTGATACCCGATGCGGGCATACGACAGGCCAGGTGTCCGTTCGTGACTGAAAAGCTCCATATAAAAGCGAATGTTGTTCTTGAAAGGAATCGAGTCAAGCACGTGCCAGCGGTAATTTGTAACAAATCCTCTGTTACCTGGGCCATCGTTTCGAGGCTGACCACAGCAGGGAAAGGCAAAGATATCCGGCGAAGACCATGAGTAGTTAAAGTAGTCCTCAGAGCCAGTGCCAAAGATTGACGGCACACGGTCGTCATCCACAAACACTTTTTCATCACCCTCGCCCCACCAGTTGCCATACGAAGTAGGCACGGGGGAGGGATTCATCAGATAAACAGTCGTTCCCACATAGACGCCCTTGCCATAAGCCAGTAGAAACGGCAAATCCTGCACCTCTCGATTCGAGGCAATCAGATTATGGTCTGCCCGCCACCTGGCCCGAAAGTGCATCGCCTGTTCATCCCAGGTAAATGGAATACAGAGCACTGAGCCTTTTGCATCGACCGGCTGCTTGCCGCCGTTATGCAGCTCGACCCTGCAGGCTCTTTCAAAGGGCATCACGAACCGACAAATCATCGTGCCGTCCGGACGAACCGTAAAGGGGAGTGACTGGTATGGATTGATACCCGGGGCCGCTCCGAAGAAATCCCCAACGGGCGACTGCACCTGGCTCCTGGGGTAGTCATCAAAGGTGATATGCAGCACTGTCTGCCGCAGGGCCATATCCAGGTCCTTTGCAGCCAGTTGCAGGCTCAACTGCTCAATGGCCAATGGACCATCCAGGCGTGTCAGGATTTTCTTATCAGATGGCTCCAGACTCAGGTCAAAGAGTTCCGGACGCCGTTGCGAGCGTGGCACAAGATTCTTATCCGGGTCGGAGAGTATCAGGGTCACTCTGTCAATCGTCTCCCGGTAGGTGCGGATGTCTTCAGGGCAAAAAGACGCTACGGGCGCACCCTCATCGTAAAGACGCACCTGGAGCTGATAGAAATGAATATCCTTGATGTTGCCGGTCCATACAACACGGAGGCTCCTGGCAAACGGAATCGGCGCATACGAGGCATCGCGCTGATATATTGTCCGACGTAGCATATCGCCGTTGATGTCACTGGTCTGTGCAAAGCCATCATAAGGACGATGGAAGAAGTCGTCTGCACTGCCGTCATAGAGCGGCGTCTGCGAACCGTCGATATACACCCGGACGGAACCGGAGATGGCAGCCGTCCATAGACGCACAATGGCCCCCGGTCCTCTGGCATCCACAATCAAGTACTCGCCGATTCCATTTGCATCCGGGGCTTTCAACACCTTCTCGAAATTAGGAATCGGTTCTCCTCCAAATCCATCGGCATTGGCGAACCAGTCCGGCCCACCCGGGAGACGGCTTCGATGGTCATAAGAGGAGAACTGAACGGTGCGAAAAGCCGGCTTCGGAAAAGTCGCAAGATTCGCCATATCTACCATCTCATCGAATAATGTTCCTGTCGTAATAGTTCCTCGCTCAACCCGCTCACCTGCCAGAATTGTCGTTGAGCACGCCAATAGCAAAATGTATTTCAGCCCGAGCTTTTGTATGTTATGACACATAGTTTACCTCGACAAATCACACACAATTCAGCAAACCCGTTCATTCGCCATTGCTTACCTGCACTGATTGTATACGCCTTTACAACTCTTGGCAATACAGCATACCAGAAGAAACTATCCCAAAGATTATGGAAAAATTTTTGGGGCTGTCTTTGGCGCTCCTTCGCCTACGCTGCAACAATGTCCACTACTTTTGCACAATGACCTTGACCTTTTGCGTCACGGGTAATCCGGCCGCTGTGCCTGTGACTGTAACGATGTGGATCCCGGGGCTCTTAAATTTATGGGTAATCGCGGAATAGGGACGATAGTCCTGGACAATCGTGCCATCGCCAAAGTCAACCTGAATGTCGTCGACTTCCATTCCCTGGGGCCAGATGCGGAAGTGAATGGGTTCATCCACATAAACTTCCGCTGACGGATAGTAGGTCACGAAGAGGGTGGGAATGATGTCTTCAGGAGAAGACCGTGAAAAGACCTTCACCTTGCAGAAATCCACGTCAAGACCTCCATTACTATCCTTGACCCACAGGCAAGCTATGTAACAGCCGGGCTTGTCATACACCTTTTCCGCCCTTGGCCCATTCACTGAGGTTCCATCGTGGAACTCCCACTTGAAGGATGTGATACTTGTCTGACGAAAGTCAAGATTCGATTTGAAAACCAAAGAGTTCGTACCGTCAAAAAGCACCCTTTCTCCGGTGAGCACTGTCTTATGGGGACCGGCCACAGCATAAAGATTGGTTCTGCTTTCCTTTTGGTATGCTGCGACCAGCCAAGGATACAGATTGAGATTGCGGCTGGGACGGTCTATGGTCATTGCTGACTCGGACAGGTAAGCCCCTATGTGGAGATGAGAGAAGTTGCCCGATGCACCACGTCTTCCGAGCATTGCGACCCACTGGCCTTGCTTGATGGGAGAGCCTACTTTGATTCCCGGGAGAATCGAATCCAGATGGCCGTAGTTGAGTATGAATCCTCTATCATCCCTGATGGATAGGCTCCCTTCGCCAGGATCCACCTGAACCGCAGTGCCATTGATGCAGCTCACGACCTTCTGCCGGCCTTCATACCCGGCCAGGTCAACTCCATAGTTGTGATAGAAGCGCTGCCCTCCAGGGTCTCCGTCCTGATGGCCCAGGTGAACAGGCTCGTTGTAGGCCTGCACGCCGTGGGAAAAGAGGCGGTACCCAGGCAAGGGGAAACAAAAGAGGTTAGTGTCCACAATAGGTTCTGAGGCGTCCCACAGGGAGAACTGCACGCGCTTGGGGATATTCAGCCATGATGAGGTTGTGTCCGCCTGGAGCCGGAGCCCTTGCGCTTCCGTGGGAAAACAATAAGGGGCACAGGTCAACTCGATTGGCTTGCCATCAATCTCAATTTTCACATCCGCCCGGCGTGCCAGGTGGATGACAGAATCCTCGTATTCCCTGACCGACACTAAAAATATCCGCTTTTCTGCGCCGTCTCTGAGTCGAAAGGTATAACTTTCCCCTTGATTAAGATAGACAAAGCGCTGCGTCGAGTACTTAATTCTTGCCGCCTGCTCGGGCGTAATCTCGTGCTCCCGCTCAGATGCGGCGCCTTCGACCTCGATGAGGTGGTGGGTGATGGCATCTTTGAAAAGGAAAGGCCCCTCGAAGCACAGCATTCCCTCCTTCAGCCAGACCTTGTCATATCTTGTGGAGACTCTGCCGTCTGCATGTTTGAAAAGAAGCCGCCCTGACGTATCCACCAGCCATTCGGTCTCGTTGGGACTGCCGATACCCTCAATGGAGCCGTCCTCCTTTAGCGTGGCGATACCGTTGAAGCCGCCTCCTTCGTCCGAGCTCCAGGAAAACTGAAAACGCCTGTTGACCAGGGTTTTTCTGTCGATTGTGTTTTTGTCAATCTCGCCGGAGTCCTGTATGCCGTTTAAGATGTCAGCCTCTTTTCCTTCAAGGACAAACGGGAACGCCAGAGAGAAAAGCGTGGCATAGAGCGTTAATCCGCCGAACGTCTGGCGGATAAAAGCAGATAGAATGTTCCTGATAGTTTTCATCATCGACTGACTTCCAGTCCAATTGTGAATTCAGATTTTACACTGGCACCATTGTCAGTTCCACGGCGGAAACAGAGGCAGCCGGAAAGGTCCAAACTATATTTGAATCCAACTTATGCTCCTTGGGAAAGGTGCATTCCGGATGGTATTCGAAAATCTCGAATTCCGGGTCCAGAGCGAACCAATATACTCGCCCCCCTGCGATTCTTCTTCCCTGGATTTGGAAAGCGGATTTGACAGACTGAGCGCGATGGGTGTTGACAATATGAAGGAAAACGCGGTCCCCAGTTCGGCTGGCCGCCACATCAAGACCGTCTGGAGTAGCGGTAACCTCAACGCCGTGACTTCCCAAATGTTTCCGATAAAGGCTCATAACCATTCCGACCGGCATCATAAACGATTTACCCGTGGGAACGGGAACCATAACGGCGTTGTTCTGCCAGCGAGTGCCGCAGAAATCAGCTAATGTGGCGATCTTGAGCAGGTCACCGTTTCTTTCATGCACATTCAGGATGCGAGCATTGGCCACACCTGCCGCCCAGGTAGAAAGCACCTCGCACCGGTTTCGGCCGGGCAGGATAAAATGACATTCGGTCAGCGCTATGGGGATGTTGTACTTCGCAACCTGTTGCCGCATATCATTGATGGCTGTCTCCTGGGCTTTGCAGGCCTTCATAAGATACTTCCAGGTTTTGTCCGGGTCTTTTCGGTATTCGATACCCTGGAGCGGTGAGTCTTCTCCGCCGGGACCGAAGCCATTGTGGAAGGCCAGATACTGAAGCTCTTGCCCGGCGATTTCCGCCATCCGCCCGGCCCAGTGACTGTCTCCCCATCCGATGATTTCAATCGTTGGGTCAGCCTTTCGCATAGCCCTGGCGAATTCGAGGGTCTTCTTTGCTGCCGTGTCCACATCGAAAGAATTGGAGTCATAGGAGGTTTCATTCCCTATCTGCCAGAGTTTCACACCATAAGGGTCCTTCACACCGTGTTGGCGCCTCAGGGCATTGGAAGGGTTGTTGCAGTAATCTACCCATTCGCCGGCCTCTTTGGCATCGCCGGAACGGATATCGCCCTTGGGTGAGACAGCCCAGTACTTGCGTCCGTCTGATTCGAAGTTGACCACGATGAGAGGTTCCGCTCCAACTCGCCGACAGAAGTCCACGAACTCGTGCGTTCCCACCTGGTTGTTGTAGATTCCGCCCCAGAGCTGGTTGAGCATGGGTCTGCGCTGGGCCATCGGGCCCACCCCTTCTTTCCAGCGGTAGTATGAACAGAAGCAGCCTCCCCAGCGCATGAGCGTAGGAGCCAGTTCCTGCGTAATTTCAACTACATCCTCCCGCCAGCAGTCGGCCCCGAAGTCCCAGGCAGCATCCACCGAGCTATCCGTAGTGCCCAGAGGTTCCATAAACTGCATGTAGAGATAGCCAGAAAGCACAAACTTGGGCTTCGGGTCAATGGATATGAAGGCATTAGCTTTCGTATTGTTTTCTCGTCCCGCAAGTTGTTGTCCGGAGAAGGCCACAGCAGCGGAGCTTAGCCCTATGCTCTTCAGGAAATCTCGGCGGTTTAGACCATTTTGACTCATATTTTCACTCGGCTTTCTTGTCCCGGAACAGGACACGTTTTTGCGGATGAGATGGCCTCGAAGTGTCCGCCTCCGGCTTCGGTCTGGAAAACACCTTGACCTGGCAGATTCTCAGCATGAACTTATTTCCTTGACTGAAATGGTTAAGAGGCCGGCTTTCCTGAGGCTCAAGTAAGGCAATCCGACGCTGGCCACATAAAGCGGATTTGCGTAACTGCCCGTATCCGGGTTGAACCATTCCCAAGCCTGCGTCATTCCGTCCTCGCGCATGTTGTCTCGTAGAAACTGAACATACTCTTTGGCCAAGTCCGCCGCCGCGGTTGGGTCGGACTTGAAAACGGCAGAAATGTACCATCCGGCCGGTGTTCCCCAGTAGCCCCCATTTTGGTATTGCCCCAGTTCTGAAATCGCGGCTTGCCAGCCGCCCTGGTTAACCCGGTCCGTTGTCAGGATATGCCGTATGAATCCTTTTTGGACGGCAGTTCTCTCCCTGAAGGCGCGAACGAGAGCACGCGACACCTTTTGTGCCGTCGAGGCATCCAAGGTATCGCAGTGCAGCGCGAAGGCGCTGCCCCAGACATCCGGTTGATTGCCGACCTCCGTGGCAGAGTGCAGCCACCCTTGCGACCCGTCTTGAGACAGATGCAGGAAGGCGGGTGCCAAGGCAGCCGCTATCCGGCGTGCTTCATTGCGATAAACCGCCACTTTCTGGGCTTCTCCCGATGCCGCCAGCATCTCCGCCAGCCCTCTGGCCGCGACCAGCTTCAGAATCGAGGGGAACAGCAGCTTCCCACTTTTGAACACCGCGTCGCAGAAACCCCAATCCTTGGCGTTTTCCCTCACGATGTCGCCGGCGACCACAAGCCCCGTCGCCGGGTCAGAGGGCGGCACATTGTACACCTTTTCGCACAGATCGACCAGCCTCTCTTCGCCGAAAGAGGTCTGGACCAAAGAGTGAAAAAGGCGAAGGTCCCCTGTGAGCCTCCAGTGCTCATAGACTGAGATAAGAAAGTAAAAGTTATCGTCCAGCGGAGGATAGCTGCCCCACGGATGACCTCCCTGCCGGTCTCCAGTCTCATAATTGCCCGGAAAGAATGTGGGTTTCCCGTCGAAGTTAATGTGGTCGGGGACGGCATAAGCGGGAACGACCACGCCGGGACGGACCAGCCAGTCCGACGGGCCCCGTAGCGTTGAGCAGATCAGTTTGATCCAGCCCTCTATCTCGGCGACAGAAATGAAGTCTCCGCCGAGCATCATGACGGCGTCGCGGACCCAGAAGGCAGGATAGCCCATATTCCCGCCGGGAACATGGACATCATACCGAGTGCCGTCGCGATACTTGCCGGCCACTTGACCTGCTATTAGGTGCGCCGAATTGATGATTCGCCGTGCCTGGTCCCTAAGGAAGGCTTCGTCAGACTGCGTTATCACCGGTGCGGCCCGGCATCGCGTGCAGCCAAAGGCGGCCGCCCCAAGGAGGCCAAGCGTCAATTTTCCGAAATCTCGGCGGTTTAGGTCATTTTGACTCATAAACATCTTCCCGAAATCACCGGTCGGTACAGGACAGATGAATCCTGTCAAGAGCTCTTTTTACGCTACTACTAAAATCTACAGAAAACATCCTGGGTTTGTCAAGCCATAAAGGATTCTGATATGGGATGGATTTGACCGCATTGTGTGTGCTGGTATAATGTCCGGCTGAAATATAATCTTATGCTGGTGCCAGGTTATTCAGGAAAAGAATGAAAAAGTTCTTATTATTGCTGTTTGCCTTAGCAATCGTCGCGATAAGGGGCTGGCAACTATACATCGGTAAAAGACGCATCGCCATACTTTTTGGTGCAATACTGATTATTCAGGCCTTTTTGCTGACTTCATGTGTGTCCCCCAGCCCGGAAACATCCTCCAATTACGCAGTTCCCGAGGCCAAGACCCCTGCACCATACACTACAGGGGCAAATACTCAGCAACAGCCTGCCCTGCAAAAACCCGCAGATACAAACAATGCACCTCCTTCCGAGGGTCCTCTGAGGATTGGGCTGCGGGAGGCAATTCTTTTGGCTATGGAGAACAACCAGTCGCTTATCGTCGAGAGAATGAACCCTCAGATAACCCGCACGTTTGAGCAGGAGGAGCTGGCAATTTTTGAGCCGGTTCTCGACGCCAATGCATCCAGCAGAAGGGCTATTGCCGACAGACTCTCCCCCGCCGGCTCCGGCATCGAAAGCTCCACGATGGATTCTGTCACCGGCCTGATTTCTCTGAGCAAATTGTTCCCCACAGGCACGACTGTTGCGATTGAGGGAAGCACCGGCTATACTGATTCATCCTTATACAGTGACACGTTAACAGCTAATCGCCTCGGTCTTACTGTTACTCAGGCCCTTCTGCAGGGATTTGATGTCTGTGCCAATCTTGCACGCGTCAATCAGGCCAGACTTGACACGCTCATATCGCAGTATGAGCTGCGAGGCTTCACAGAGATTCTTCTCGAAGAAGTCGAATCAAAGTTCTGGGATTATGTAGTTGCCCAAAGGCAGATTGAAATCTACACCAGCTCGCTTAACCTTGCCGAAAAGCAAATGACAGAGATACAGGAGCGAATCAAGCTGGGAGACCTTGCCAAGTCCGAGCTGGCCGCTGCACAGGCCGAGGTCGCGCTCAGACGGGAAAACCTCATAAACGCCCGAAGCACCCTCGCAAAGGAGCATTTGGAGCTGCTGCGCCTGATGAACCCCTCGCGGAGTATTGATTGGAACAGGGACGTCATTCTGGAATACGACACTGCATTACCCAATGTCAAGCTCGATAATGTCAACCAGCACGTTGAAGTTGCTCTCAGAATGCGTCCGGACCTGAACCAGGCCCGTCTGCAAATACAACGGGGGGACCTTGAGGTGGTAAAAACCAAAAATGGTCTGCTTCCTAAAATGGATGTTTTTATCTCCTTCGGCAAGACGGGATACGCAGAGACGTTTAGCAGGTCTTCGGAGAATGTCGGTGGTGATAGTTACGACGTTGTTTTCGGCCTGATGTTCCAGGAGGCCCTGCCAAATCGAGCAGCTCGTGCGCAGCATAGCCGCGCCGTCATCAGCAGGCAGCAGCTCCACAAGGCCCTGGAGAATCTCTCCCAGCTTGTGGAGGTCGATGTCCGCTCTGCATACATTGAGGTTACCGGCGCCCGCGAGCAAATTGCAGCGACCGCTGCAACCCGCAATTTCCAGGAAGAAAAACTCCGGGTCGAGACCGAAAAATTCCGCGTCGGTAAATCTACCTCACTGCTTGTTGGTCAGGCCCAGCGGGACTTTGTCACCAGTCAGATTGCCGAGATAGAAGCCCTCGCTAATTATCTAAAGGCCCTCGTCTGGCTTTATAGACTCGAAGGCTCTCTGCTGGAACGCCGGGGTATTGCCGGCCCAGGCCGTGAACCCGTCAAATTGTCTGATATGCCCGGGCATTAAACCAAAAGTATCGTTTATAATTAACAGGGATTATCTATGATTAAGAACGCTCATCTGCCTGTCTTAATGCAAAAAATATTGCCGCGCCAAATCATAAGGCGGCCTGGCCTCTATGTCCTTATCCTGATTGTAGTTTTTTCTGGTGCTTGCTCAAAACGCCCGGCGCAGCGGCGCCCTTTTGCTTCGCAAAACGAAGCAGCGGGACAGACAAAAACGGAAAGTCAGATGGCCGTACCTGTTATGGCCGAACCGGTTGAGCAGAAAACAACTTCCGTTGAGCTTGGCAGTTTTGGAACCGTCGAAGCGTCCGCCAGTGTCGATGTTAAGACCCAGATTACCGGTATTTTGACCGGCGTGCACTTTACAGAAGGGCAAATGGTGAAAAAAGGAGACCTGCTTTTATCAATCGACCCTCGTCAGCCCAAGGCCGCACTTGAGGCGGCACAGGCGAATCTTGAGAAAGACCAGGCCCAGCTAAAAAACACAGAAAAGGAAGCTGCTCGACAGACCGAACTGTTGAATAAAGGCATTGTTTCACAGGATGACTACGATAAAAGTATCACCGAAGTTGAGACACTTCGGGCCGCCGCCAAAGCCGACAAGGCAGCCGTCGATAATGCCGCCCTTCAGCTTGATTACTGTTCGGTCCGTTCGCCAATAGACGGCTGTATCGGAATCCTGCATGTTCACCAGGGCAACCTGGTTAAGGCAGATGAGACTTCTGTAGTTACCATTAAGCAGATAGACCCTATTTATGTCTCTTTTTGGGTTCCGGAGCAAAATCTTCCGGCGATACAAAAATATATGGCAATCGGCAATCTAAATGTCAAAGTGATACAACCTTATGAAAAGCCCAAGTCCATTCTCGGCTCTCTTACCTTCGTTGACAACACCATCGATGCCAGCGCCAACACCAGAACCATTCGACTCCGTGCCACGTTCTCAAACAAAGACCGGCGTCTCTGGCCCGGTCAGTATGTCAACGTTGTTCTTACTCTTGCTCAGGAGCCAAATTCTCTTGTAATTCCTTTCCAGGCCGTTCAGACCAGCCAGCATAATCAGTTTGTATATGTAGCCAGGTCGGATGGAACAGTTGAAGCAAGACCGGTCACCGTCAAGAGAACTATGAATAATGAGTCGGTTGTGGAAGGCCTTCAGAGCGGCGAATTAGTCGTTACAGACGGTCAGCTCAGGCTCGTTCCGGGAGCAAGAGTTGAAATAAAAAATCCGGCACAAAAGTGAGGCGGCATCTCGATGGATTTTTCATCTCTATTTATCAATCGACCGGTAATGACAACCCTTGTTATGATTGGCATCCTGATATTCGGCATATCCGCGTTTCAGCAGCTCCCTATGAGCGACCTGCCGAACGTGGATTTTCCCACCATCCAGGTCTCTGCATCATTACCCGGCGCCAGCCCCGAAACTATGGCAGCGGCGGTAGCGACACCTCTCGAACGCCAGTTCTCTACTATCGCCGGTATTGATTCTATGTTATCCTCAAGCGCGCTCGGCAGCACCCAGATAACAATCCAGTTTAATCTCAGTCGTGATATTGACGGCGCCGCCCAGGACGTTCAGGCGGCTATCGCCAGGACTATGCGAAATCTGCCGGCGCAGATGCCCACTCCTCCAACTTACTACAAGGTCAATCCTGCCGACCAGCCTATTCTATATCTAACACTTACCAGCCCTACTTTACCGTTATCGGTGCTGGACGAATATGCCGAAACTCTTATGGCACAGCGGATTTCCACTGTCAGCGGAGTTGCCCAGGTGCAGGTCTATGGCTCACAGAAATACGCTGTCAGGGTCAAGCTCGACCCTGTGGCGATGTCCAGCAAGGCGATTGGAATCGATGAGGTGGCACAAGCAATTGACAACGGCAATGTGAACTTGCCCACAGGGGTTTTGTATGGCTCTCATCGTGCGTTTACAGTCCAGGCATCGGGACAGCTCAATAATGCTCAGGCATATCGACCTCTAATTGTTGCATATCGTAATGGCTCTCCCGTGCGTCTCAGCGAGATTGCCAACGTCATAGATAGTGTTGAAAATGACAAGGTGGCTGCATGGTATGTTGACCAAACCTCCCAGCAAAGGTCAATAGTGCTTGCAGTCCAGCGCCAGCCCGGCACAAATACGGTCGAAGTCGCTGATGCCGTCAAAAAACTCCTGCCCACCTTTCGCGGCCAACTGCCGGCCTCAGTCACGATGCATATTCTGATTGACCGTTCGCTCTCAATCAAAGATTCGGTAAGGGATGTTGAATTCACCCTTCTGCTTACTCTTGTTCTGGTTGTGCTGGTCATATTTTTGTTTCTTCGCAACGTTTCTGCCACGCTGATACCCAGTCTTGCACTGCCGATGGCAATCGTTGGGACCTTTGTGATTATGTACCTCTGCAATTATAGTCTCGACAATCTCTCGCTGATGGCTTTGACGCTGTCGGTCGGATTCGTGGTTGATGACGCCATTGTAATGCTTGAGAATATTGTCCGGCATATGGAAATGGGCAAGGCCCCGCTCAAGGCCTCTATTGACGGCGCCAGAGAGATTGGCTTTACGATAGTAAGTATGACGCTGTCTCTTGCCGCCGTATTCATTCCAGTCCTTTTTATGGGAGGTTTGACTGGAAGGCTCTTCCGTGAGTTTGCCGTTACTATCGGCGTGGCAGTGCTGGTGTCAGGTTTTATCGCCCTGACGCTTACGCCTATGCTATCCAGCCGGTTCCTCCGACCAGCCGGAGCGGTCCGCCACGGCCGGGCCTACGCATTTTCAGAAAAAATCTACGGGATTATGCTGCGTTTTTATGAACGCACACTCAAATGGGTGCTTTTGAATAAACGCAGCTCGATGCTCTTCTCGGTGGCCACTCTTTTAGGTACGGTCGTTCTGTTTGTTGTAATTCCCAAGGGGTTTTTACCGAGCGAGGACCGTTCCCAGATTTTTGGCTCTACCGAGGCTGCAGAAGGTATTTCTTATAAGTCAATGTTTGAACATCAACTGGCCGTCACTTCCGTTTTGCAGAAAAGACCCCAGATAGATTCCTTTATGTCGAGCGCCGGGGCTCGCGGCAGCTCAGGAAGCAATAGCGGCAACTTAATGATTCGCCTCAAACCGAAATCCCAGCGGGAGGTCTCGGCAGACGAGCTGATTCAGCAGTTAAGGCCGAGTCTGAATGCGATTCCAGGTATCCGCGTGTTTTTACAGAACCCGCCTACAATTTCCATTGGCGGCCGTCTCGCCAGAGGCCTGTATCAGTTCACTATGCAAAGCCCCGATACGGATGAGCTTTACAAGTATGCGGTTTTAATGGAGGAGAAGATTCGGGATTTACCCGGCTTTCAGGATGTTACAAGCGACTTGCGTATCAAGAATCCTCAGATAAACGTGGAAATCGACCGCGACAAGGCCTCGGCATCGGGCGTAAGCGCCGCCCAGATTGAAAACGCCTTGTATAACGCCTACGGCTCGCGTCAGGTTTCCACAATCCTGGCGCCTAATAACCAATACTATGTTATTATGGAGCTTGAGGACCAATACCAGCTGGACCCCTCCGCTCTGAGTATGCTTTACATCCGCTCAAGCTCCGACCAGCTTGTTCCGATGGATGCGGTTGCAAATATCACGCTGGGTGTTGGTCCTCTGACAATAAACCACCAGGGCCAACTGCCCTCTGTTACCATCTCATTTAATCTCAAGCCGGGCGTCTCTCTCGGCAATGCCGTTGATGCCGTCAACAAATTAGCTCAGGGCAATCTTCCGCCTACAATCATTACCAGCTATCAGGGCACGGCCCAGGCGTTTCAGTCGTCTCTGAAAGGAATGGGGCTGTTGCTGATACTTGCCATTTTGGTCATTTATCTGGTGCTCGGAGTTTTGTATGAAAGTTTCATACATCCAATCACCATTCTTTCGGCGCTTCCTTTCGCCGGCTTTGGAGCGCTGGTTACATTGCTGATTTTTAAGGTCGAGCTTTCAATATATGCCTTTGTCGGTATAGTAATGCTCGTCGGCCTGGTCAAGAAAAACGGTATTATGATGATAGACTTTGCAATTGAAACGCAAAAAGAAGGCAAAACCCCGCACGATGCCATTTTACAGGCGTGCCTTATACGATTTCGCCCTATTACGATGACCACAATGGCCGCCCTTATGGCAGGTTTGCCTATTGCGATGGGTTTTGGCGCAGGTGCAGAGTCCCGCCGGCCTTTGGGCCTTGCCGTGGTAGGCGGCCTGTTGTTTTCCCAGACGCTGACGCTATACGTAACCCCGGTGTTTTATCTCTATATGGAAGCTTTAAGAAAAAAATTGTTGTCTCGGCCCCGCACCAATGGTTCGACAGGCTCACCATCCCGAGCGCAGTCGAGGGATTGGTGCGGGGGTGCGGGATGAACGATTTGAAAATAGGAGACTTTTTATAAGGCGCTTACTTCAGATTTCAGGTTTCGGATTTCGGATTTTGCTGGGGTGTCTGCCGAGAGTGTGTCCCGTTACAAAGCTTCTTTATAACGAGATGTGCGATTGTTCCAGGCGGACACGGACGAGGACCAGGGACATCACAGAGCGAGGCGGTATTTTGGCGGTGATGTTGTTGATGGCTCTTGGTGGGTGCTGGAGCAGGCCGATGCAAGAGGGCAAAGCCGTCAAGACAACTCGCATGACTAATCCGCTGGCGGTTCGCCTGTCCAACTACGGCCCCGCACCGATGGTTCGACAGGCTCACCATCCCGAGCAGAGTCGAGGGATTGACCGGTCGATAGCGGTCAGCTCCAAATCTCCGAGAACAAATGGCCTCGGCAGCTCAACCCCGTTAGAAAAAAATTCTTTTCTAAGGGGGGCAATTGGTGCGGGGCTGCACTATGTGTTCATCGATGTTCCCAGGCCCGAAGAATTGGCGCTCTTGAAACAACGGCTGGCCCAGCATGGTCTGGCGGCGCTCGTATTGCGCGGCGAAACCGACCTTGGCCGACCCGGCTGCCTGGACGAGCTGGCATCCCAACTGGCTACCTGCGAAAAGATGGGTGTTAAGTATATGTTCCTCTCCCCCAAACACACTGGGGTGCCGAAGGAGGCAGCGTATGAGCGATTGCGCCAAGCGGGCGAAATCGCCGGCAAATTCGGTGTAACGATTGCCCTGGAAACCCATCCGGACCTGGGCACCAATGGAGATGTGCACCGTGAGACGATGAAACACATCAATCATCCCAACATCCGCGTGAATCTCGACACCGGCAACATCACCTTTTACAACAAGGGGACCGATGCGGTCACGGAACTGAAGAAAGTCATCGACTATGTGGCCACCGTGGAATTGAAGGACCACGATGGGCAATATAAGAGCTGGAATTTCCCTGTGCTGGGCAAAGGAGTGGTGGATTTCCCCGGAGTGCTGAGGCTGCTCGAACGACATGGTTTTGAAGGCCCTCTCACCATCGAAGTGGAGGGTGTGCAGGGCGTAGAGATGGACGAGTCTCAGACAAAAAGCTACATAGCCCAGTCCGTGGCGTATATCAAGCCGCTGGGCGAGTTCAAATGAAAAACTGAAAATAACCTGCCGGAGTGCAGGTTTGCCCTGCACCGTCTGGTGCAGGGCGAAGCAAAGCTGTTCAGTATAGTGAGGTATAAACTATGAACACGTATAGAATGAACCAGTTCAGTGTCCTGTTAAGTTTGCTGCTTGTATATGTTGGCTCTTCAGGCATTGAAGCTGCTGAGTCGGGATCCGGGTCTGGGCCGCCGAAGCTGGTCGCACAAGCCTACGACTCAGGTTTTGAGCTGGCCCACGATACCTACAACGGTCTTTCCTGTGCAAGCGATGGAAAGATTTACTATGTGCTGAGCACGGAATCTTACGAAGTGGGAGCGCAGATGTTCGTTTTCGACCCTGCCACGCGGCGTATCAAGCACCTGGGCGACATAACCGAGGCCTGCGGCGAAAAAGGGCAGAAAACAATCGTCCAGGGCAAGAGCCACGTGCGATTTGCGGAATGCGGCGGCAAACTATATTTTGCCACGCACATCGGCTATTACAGCATCATCGATGGTATGGAGAAGATGGGCGTGCCGCCGGCGGGCTGGAAACCATACCCGGGTGGCCATCTGCTGGCATACGACATGGCCGGCGGCAAGTTTGAGGACCTGGGCGTAGCGCCGCATCAGGAGGGAATCCTGACAATGAATATGGATACCCAGCGAGGCCGCATCTACGGGCTGACCTGGCCTACCGGCTACTTCTTCCGTTACGACATCACCACCAGAAAAATGAAAAACCTCGGCCCGACCTGCGAACAGGGCGAAAACGGCAAAGGAACTACATACCGCACAATCTGTCGGGCAATTGCCGTTGACCTTGATGACGGCTCGGCCTACTTCACCGTCTCCACAGGCGATATCCTCCGCTGCCGTTACGATAGAGATGCCATCGAGACCATTAAAGGGGATGACCTGAAGAAGGACTACTTCGGGCTTTACGACCCCGCTTCTCCCGGCCACATGGGTTATAACTGGCGACAGGTGGTCTGGTATCCGGCGGAGAAAATGGTATATGGCGTCCACGGCAATTCGGGGTATCTATTCCGCTTCGACCCGCGAGCAGTTCGCGTCGAGGTCCTACAGCGGATTACCTCTGAGCCCTCGCAGCGAAGCGGCATGTTCGACCAGTTCAGCTATGGATATCTCGGCTTCACGTTGGGTCCTGACCAGCACACCTTGTATTACCTCACTGGCGGGCCGATTTACGTCGAAGGGAAAAGATTAGCGGGCAAAGCGGCTACTGCTATGGGGGAATCCAAGGGCCTGGAGAACCTTCATCTGATTACCTACGATATCCCCACCGGCAAATACACCGACCACGGGGCCGTCTTTTTCCAGAATGGACAACGTCCGTTATATGTTAACTCAATCGCCGTTGGCAAGGACGGGACCGTCTATGCCCTGTCGAGGATTACCGAAGGCCAGAAGACGCGAACCGATTTGATGAGCATCTCGCCGGTATTAAAATAAAAACCTGCTTGGCAGCAAACCAACAGCAGAGAGAATTAACCACGAATTCACACGAATAGACACAAGCTTTTCAGACACGGATTTACACTGTGAATTTTGGGCCACAAAGTCACAAAGACACAAAGAAAATAATCAGACACGGACTAACGCAGACCCGTCCTGAGCGAGGCAAAGCCAAGTCGAAGGATTCACACGGATTTTATTTGACCACAAAAAGCCTGCCCTGCTTGCACTGAGCTTTGTCGAAGTGTCGAAGTGAGCGACCTGTGGTGAGCAAACTTGTCTTGAGCATCGTCGAAAGAGTCGAACCAAGCCGAAGGGGCACAAAAAACGCAAAGGGCTAAAGGTGCATAAGATAATAGCCGACTAAACCCAAAAGAGCCGCAAAGCAAAGATGGCTCGCAGTATGCTACAAAATTGGGGTTGATAGTTGAAACAGCAGTAAGATTGCTTCTTTCAGTTTTCGCAGAGATAAGGGGGATTGTGCTTGTTGATTAGTCTCTCTAAGACGTGCCCTTTTGTGTAGAAAAAGGTGGTCTATGATTATGCGCGACATCACCGACTGCAAAAAGAGAGAAGAGGAAATATGCAGAAAAAAATAAGAGTGACCCCAAAAAAGAAAAAGATTATGCCTGCGAATTCCAAAACAACATTTTTTCCTGTTGTCGGTATCGGGGGTTCTGCCGGCGGTCTTGAAGCATTTCAGGAATTACTCAAAAATCTGTCGGATAAACCGGGGATGGCATTTGTATTTATAATGCATTTAGCCCCGGGACATAAAAGCATGCTGACGGAACTGCTTGCCAGATTAACAAAAATGCCGGTACGTGAAATAAAGAACGGTATGCTCCTCGAAGTCAACCATGTTTATATAATACCACCAGGCACCAATATTTCTATCGCAAGCGAAAAACTAATACTTATCCGCATGAAAGATGCCGGGTTAAAACGTATGCCGATAGACTGGTTTTTTCATTCGCTGGCAGAAGAACGAGGGAACAGGGCTATCGGAGTTATACTTTCCGGAACAGCAACGGACGGGACGCTGGGAGCAGAGGCCATAAAGGCCGAAGGTGGTATTGTTTTTGCCCAGGACGAAAAGTCCTCTAAATATGATGGTATGCCGCAAAGCGCGATTGCCGCAGGATGTGTGGATTTTGTGCTTTCGCCCAAAAAGATTGCAAGTGAGCTGGAGCGTATAGCAAAACATCCTCTTATATCGTCTGCCGAGCTTGTTGACATAGATAAACCAATCATTACGGAAGATGAGGGCATGGGAAGTATTTTTGATATATTGCGCTCGGCCAAGGGGCTGGATTTTACTCATTATAAAACCCCCACCATTAGCAGGCGCGTATCGCGTCGGATGGTTTTACTAAAACTGGAAAATCTTAAAGACTACATAAAGTTCCTGCGCGAAAATAAGGACGAGGTAGAAAAGCTTTATGAAGACCTATTAATAAACGTTACCAGCTTTTTCCGTGACTCGAAAGTTTTTGATACGCTCAAAAAGCAGATTTTGCCAGCAATTCTTAAAAACAAGACAAAAAATCAGGAGGTAAGGATATGGGTTCCGGGATGTTCCGGCGGCGAGGAAGCTTATTCTATTGCCATATGTATTCTTGAAACGCTGGGAAACAAAGCAGGCGCAGTCCCTGTGCAGATTTTTGCCACCGATGTAAGCGAAAACGGCATTGATAAGGCGCGACAGGGCATTTACGGCAAAAATATAAAAAACAGTATTGCCACTGAGCGCTTAAAACGGTTTTTCACAAAAGAAGATAATTCTTATAAGGTCTCTAAACGGTTGAGGGAGATGTGTATTTTTTCCAAACAGAATGTGTTCAGCGACCCGCCTTTCTCCAATTTAGACCTTATAAGCTGCCGTAACCTGCTTATCTATCTTCAGCCGGTTTTGCAGAAGAAGGTATTTCATAATTTTCATTACGGCTTAAGGCCCGGCGGTTTTCTCCTTTTAGGAAACTCGGAAGCCGCAGGCGGTTATTCAAATCTTTTTAAGACGCTGGACGGAAAGCAGAGAGTTTTTGTAAAAAAATATCTGTCAGTAGGGCCCGAACTTGAATTAGGCCAGAAATATTATCTGCCAAAGAAATCAGAAATTAAGGAAAAAACAGATATTAAGAAAGGCAAAGAAACTGATATTGAAAGCATAGTAGAACGGATTGTGCTCAGCGAGTATGCTCCTTGCGGGGCGCTAATAGACAGCAATATGGAAGTCGTTCAGTTCCGCGGGCATACCGGCCGTTTCCTTGAATCAGCGGCAGGCAAACCGAGCCTTGACATATTCAAATTGGCGAGGGAAGGGTTGTCTCCGCCTTTGCGCGCGGCGATATATAAAGCAAGGAAAACAAAACATAGGGTAAAAAGAGAAGCGGAGGCTGTATTGTATAATGGCCGCAGGATGCGGGCTAATATAACCGTTGTTCCTGCGGAATCAGGACCCCTTAAAGAAGAATTCTTTCTGGTGCTTTTTGACGAAATTACCAGGGCAGTTGCGTCTAAGAATTTGCCAAAAGCACGCGGGAAAATATCCTTAAAGGGAAAATCCGTTAAAAGCAATGAGTATATCGATAATCTACAGAAAGAACTTGCGGAAACAAAGGAATATCTTCAGGCAGTCATGGAAGAACAAGAGAGCGCGAATGAAGAAGTGAAAACAGCCAATGAGGAAATACTGTCAAGCAATGAAGAGCTGCAAAGCACCAACGAGGAGCTGGAAACAGCCAAAGAGGAACTACAGTCTTCAAATGAGGAGTTGATTACCGCCAACGATGAACTGCAGAACCGTAATGCGGAAGTCTCTCTGCTAAATAATGACTTGATAAATTTACTTAGCAGTATCAATATGCCGGTCATTATGATGGGGACAGACCTTGTGATACGCAGGATAACTCCCCAGGCGGAAAAGGCGCTTAATATAATTCCTTCTGATATCGGCAGGCCAATAAGTAAGATTAAACTCAATATAGATATTCCGGATTTAGAGAAAATACTTTTGGATGTAATAGATTCCCTTCATCCAAAGACATTTGAAATAAAAAGCAGAGAAGGAAACTGGTATTCGGCATATATCAGGCCATACCGCACTTTAGATAATAAGATTGACGGCGTGGTCGCGATTTTTGTTGATATCACCGAGCGCAAGAAAGCACAGCAAATAATCGAGGAAGCTCGTGCATACGCTGAAAACATCGTAGAGACAATGCGGGAGCCTTTGATAGTGCTGGGTGCTGACCTAAAGGTAATCTCAGCCAACCGCTCCTTCTACCAGACCTTTAAAGTTAACCATAAGGAAACCCAAGGCCGGTTCATTTACGATCTGGGCAACCAGCAGTGGGACATCCCCGCGCTGCGGAAGCTCCTGGAGGAGATTCTTCCCAAGAACAACACCTTTGATAACTACGAGATTGAGCACGACTTTGAGAGCATCGGACCGAAAGCAATGCTTTTAAATGCCCGACGTCTTGAAACGGATCAGATGATCCTCATTACTATTGAGGACATCACCGAGCGCAAGCGGGCGGAGGAGGAAATAAAGCAGGGTAACGAACGTTTCCAACTGGTGTGCCGCGGCACCCACGACGCAGTGTGGGATTGGAACCTCCAGACAAATGACCTGTGGTGGAACGAAAACTTCCAAACGCTCTTTGGCTACCGAGCGGAGGAGATCGAACAGGGGCTTGAGTCCTGGACCAACTGGATTCACCCCGAAGACTTAGACCGCGTCGTAACGGGCATTCACGCGGTGATTGACGCGGGGAAGGTGTTCTGGTCTGACCAATACCGTTTCCGTCGTAAGGACGGCTCGTATTTGGAGATTTATGATCGGGGCTACGTCATACGGGATGCGAGCGGTAACCCTGTGCGGATGATCGGCGCAATGCAGGACATCACCGAGCGCAAGCGGGCGGAAGAGGCGCAGAGAGCTTCGGAGGTCCGGTATAGTCGGCTCTTTGAGGCGGCGAAAGACGGAATTTTGCTCCTCGATGCCGAGACAGGGATAATAGTAGATGTGAATCCGTTCCTGGTCGAGCTGCTGGGTTTCTCGCACGAACAGTTTGTGGGAAAGGAAATCTGGGAAATAGGGCTTTTCAAGGATATCGCCTCCAACAAAAACAAATTCATTGAATTGCAACGGCAGGAATACGTCCGCTACGAGAACTTGCCGCTGGAAACGGCCGATGGGCGGAAGATTGAGGTGGAGTTCGTCAGCAACGTTTATACAGTGGACCACAAGAAGGTGATACAGTGCAACATCCGGGACATCACCGACCGCAAACGGGCGGAAAGAGAGATGGAAGAAAAACAAAAGGAAATGATAAAAATGAAGTTAGATTTTATCTCTATGGTTTCGCATGAGCTGCGGACACCTTTGACGGTGATAAAAGAAGGAATCGCCCTTGTTGTAGATGGGTCAGTGGGCGAAATTAATGAGGAACAAAAAGAGATTCTGTGCCTCTCAAAGAAAAACGTGGACAGGCTTGCCAAACTCATCAATGACGTCCTTGATTTCCAGAAACTCGAAGCCGGCAAAATAAAATTTAATGCACAGCCTAACCCAACTTTCGCAGTTAGGTGATGAAACTGTGATTTTTTAAAATTTATTCCCGCGTATCGCTTCATTATCGCACAAAACGGTCTCAAACCCTGCATGGTGAAGACCTACCCTGTTGCAAAGCT
>Ga0315279_10001519_pt1 | contig 38324 bp, 42 predicted proteins | sample YL17G06_20_MG_FD_203694 | JGI IMG/M metagenome (GOLD analysis project Ga0315279, IMG submission 203694) | Sediment microbial communities from Yellowstone Lake, YNP, Wyoming, USA - YL17G06_20 | ecosystem: Environmental > Aquatic > Freshwater > Lake > Sediment | place: USA: Wyoming | collected...
AAAATGGTCCCTTTAGCACTACCCTCCGGTTGCCCTCTCTCTAACGATCCGCTTTTCAAGGTTTCGGAGGGGAGACCACCCCGATCCAATCGCACCCGAAACCGAGGGGTTAGTTCCGGACTGAAAGAACAGTTTACAAGTTATCTTAGCTATGGTAATTATTCATGATGAAAGCAGTGCCATGGATTGCGAAAATCGGTAATCCCACCTATCTCCCTTTGCTAAGGGGATGGGAGGATGGACAGGAGGGGAAGAATGGAAAGAACTTTGATTACGGGCGGAGCAGGATTTCTTGGCTCCCACCTTTGTAATTTTTTTATCGGTCTGGGCCACGAGGTTATCTGCATGGATAACCTGATTAAGAAAGAGAATATTGAAAACATCACTCACTTGATGGGTCACGAAAGGTTCAAATTTATCAAATATGACGTAACGGAATACCTTCATGTCGAAGGAAAGCTGGATAATATCCTCCACTTTGCTTCGCTGGCCAGTCCTAAGGACTATCTGGACTACCCCATCCAAACATTAAAAGTGGGATCATTGGGAACTCACAAGGTTCTTGGATTAGCGAAGGAAAAAAAGGCAAGGTTTCTCCTTGCCTCCACTTCCGAGGTTTATGGAGACCCAAAAGTTCATCCCCAGCCCGAATCCTATCAGGGAAATGTCGATCCCACTGTCCCGAGGGGGGTCTATGATGAAGCGAAACGTTTTGGCGAAGCCATTACCATGGCCTACCACCGAACCCACGGCCTCCAAACTCGAATTGCACGGATCTTCAATACCTATGGCCCCCGTATGCGTCTTGACGATGGGAGAGCCCTACCCAACTTTATGGTCCAGGCATTGAGGGGAGAAGACCTCACGGTATATGGCAATGGTATTCAGACCCGTAGTTTCTGTTTTGTGGACGATTTGATCGATGGGATTAAAAGCCTTCTCGATTCCGATGAGGTGGAACCTGTCAACTTAGGAAACCCTGAGGAAATATCCATTCTTGACTTTGCAAAAGAGATTATCTATTTGACAGGGAGTAAGAGTCGGATCGTTTTCTGCCCTTTACCTCAAAACGATCCAAAGGTGAGACAGCCCGACATCACAAAGGCAAAAAAGGTTTTGGGATGGGAACCCAAGGTGAGCCGCCAGGAGGGGTTGAAGAGGACGCTCCAGTATTTTAGGGAGAGAATCTTCGGAAGTTCGCCCCATTGAGTTAGATTGACACGGTGTTTGAATTTCTCCCAGGGGTCTCCTCTGAAGGAGTGAATATTCTGATTGGAAGTCTATCTTCCAAAATCGACTTAGCTGTTTGAACACCCAAAAGGATTTCGGGGAACCTTTCCTCCCCTTCTGCGAAGAAAAGCCGAAGGCCTTTTACCCATTCTTCATCAAATCGATACTGACCGAGATCTAAACAGTCCGCAATTCCCTCGATAAGGATCTCAGCCAATTTACCACAATCCACGTTGTAGCTCTCTTCATACGGAAGAGCAAGGCAGATGTTGGAGGTGTTCAGTTTCTTGAGGGTCTCCAATACATAGGGAGAGAGTTCTCGCAGGCGAAGATAACTGTATTCCTGCACCTGCCCCAAACCGAGCAGAAGGATCATTCGTGCAACCACCCTCCCTTGGGATGGGATCAAAGTTGTCTCCTTCCAATCACCGGTCAATTTCTTTTCGATGAGGTAACGGGATAACATCCCATTGAGCCTCCAATCGATCCATCCGCTCGATCCTTTGAGTGGTCTTTCATCCTGAAAAAAGCCGGTGACAAGAATATCGCACTCTTGGACATCAATCTCATCTGCTGAGAGAACCACATCCATGGCAACCCTTGTTTCAATGCAAAATGAAAAATAGAACATGGAAATTGCAAATTGTTACTAATGCAAACGCAATAAATAGAATTACATCACCCCTACCCTCGCCCTCCCCCCTTGAGGGGGAGGGTGGGGTGGGGGGTATCATGAATTAATGCGTTTGTACTAAATATCAATTTTGAATTCACCCATTTGCAATTTTCAATGATGTTCTATATGGGTTTCCGAATCACCTCGTTCTGGATTCGGTCTAAGATGCCGTTGATGAAACTTCCGGATTCGTCGGTTCCGTATCGTTTCCCGAGGTCAATCGCTTCGTTCAATGTTACCTTTGGTGGGATATCTTCGCAGTAAAGAAGTTCAAAAGCAGCCATGCGGAGAATGTTTCGATCAATCGTATTCATCCGATCCAAACGCCAGTTTTCCGAATATCGTTCGATAAGACGATCGATCTCCTTACGGTGCTCCGAGACACCAAGGACAAGGCGTTCAACAAAATCATCTCTTTCAACACCTTCGGAAAAATGTTCCTGAAATTGAGCGAGGGTCCTTAAGGCATCCTGCTTGGTAATCTCCAATTGATAAAGAACCTGGAGGGCAAACTCCCTCGATCTTCTTCTTTTCCCCAAACGATTTCTTATCCCTTTTCTATTTCTTTTAAGAGATTGGCCATTTCGATCGCAGACATGGCTGCATCGAAGCCCTTGTTGCCTACTTTGGTGCCTGCCCTTTCAATGGCCTGTTCGATGGTATCGGTAATCAGTACTCCGAAAGAGATGGGGACCTCACTCTCCAAGGAAAGGCTGGCAATTCCTTTGGTCACTTCGGTGGCAATATAGGCAAAATGGGGCGTCGCCCCACGGATCACAGTACCCAGGCAGATGATGGCGTCGTATCGACCACTCTTCACCATTTTCTTAGCAACCAGCGGAATCTCAAAGGCCCCTGGGACCCGGGCAACCCAGCAATCTCCCTCCTCTGCCCCGCTTCGCCGGAGGGCATCCAATGCCCCTTCCAAAAGTCGCTCGCTGATGAAATTATTGAAACGGCTCAATACAATCCCGAACTTGAGCCCTTTCGCCATCAATTTGCCTTCGAGGGTCTTCACCATTGTGATCTCCTTTCATTGGATCAAAACGTGACCGTGTCCGTGTCTCGTGTCCGTTCCTAAAACCTACTCTCCTGATTTGATGGAAAGCAGGTGGCCCATCTTCGTCGCCTTGGCTTTGAGATATTCGATATTTTCCTGATGAGGCTTTGTCTCGATGGGAACCCTCTCGATCACCTCAATCCCATATCCTTCTAAGCCGATAATCTTCCGAGGGTTATTTGTCATGAGACGAATTTTGTGAAGGCCTAAGTCCACCAGAATCTGTGCTCCAATTCCGTAGTCCCTCATATCGGCTTTAAACCCCAATGCTTCATTGGCCTCCACTGTATCCTTTCCTGCGTCTTGAAGGGAATAAGCCTTCAATTTATTCACCAATCCGATCCCCCGTCCCTCTTGCCTCATATAGACGATGACGCCCTTTCCTTCTTTTTCCACCATCGCCATGGCGCTATGGAGCTGTTCTTCGCAGTCACATCGTTTCGACCCAAACACATCACCGGTCAAGCACTGGGAATGGACTCTCACCAAAACTTTATCCTCTGGTTTGATCTCCCCTTTGACCAAAGCGATGTGGTGGTAGAGATCGACGTCATTTTCATAGGCAATGGCTGTAAACGGCCCTCCATATTTCGTTGGAAGTTTAGCTGTGGCGATACGACGGACTAACGACTCTTTGTTAAGTCGATATTTGATCAATTCGGCGATGGTGACGATCTTCAAAGCATGCTTTTTAGCAAAGATTTGGAGATCGGGCATCCGGGCCATTGTCCCATCATCATTCATCACTTCGCAGATCACCCCTGCTGGCTTAAGTCCTGCAAGCCTTGCCAAATCGACAGATCCTTCGGTCTGACCAGTCCTTACCAACACCCCACCCTTTTTGGCTCTCAAGGGAAAGACATGTCCAGGTGAGACCAGATCCTCGGGTTGAGCCCTGCCATCGACGACGGTCAAAATGGTACACGCCCTGTCCGCTGCGGAGATGCCGGTCGTCACCCCTTTACAGGCATCGATGGAGATTGTAAAAGCCGTCTGAAACCGAGAGGTATTCTCAGAAACCATCATAGGGAGGCGGAGCTCATTAATCCTTTCTTCGGTCAAGGAGAGGCAGATCAGTCCCCTTCCGTATTTTGCCATAAAATTGATGGCCTCAGGCGTTACCTTCTCTGCCGCCATGGTGAGATCGCCTTCATTCTCCCGATCTTCGTCATCAACCAAGATCACCATCTTCCCCTGACGAATGTCCTCTAATGCTTCTTCAATTTTACTGATCATTCGATCTCCTTATTCCCTTTCGACAAAGCCATGTTTCTTCAGAAAGGATAGATCTACCCTTTCGGACTCCCCAACCCCTCGATCAAGCATTTTTTCCACATATTTCCCCAAAATATCGGCCTCCACATTGACTTGATCTCCTACCTTTTTATCGATCAAGGTTGTTTTTTCAATGGTGTAAGGGATAAGGGTGATTTGAATCTCTTCACCCTGGCATTGATTCACCGTTAGACTGATTCCGTCAATGGCAATGGACCCTTTTTGAACAACATACCTTGATATCGATGGAGGAATCCGGACTCGCAGACCAAGAAAATCTTTTTCCCTCCTCTTCTCCAGAATCACCCCAATCCCATCGATATGTCCTGTAACAATATGTCCCCCCAGACGATCGTTCAGTCTTAGGGCTCTCTCCAAATTGACTTTGTCTCCTTCTTTCAGCTTCCCCAATATCGTTTTTTCCAAAGTTTCCAACGACAGGTCAACTCCGATCGCCTGCTCTTTCTTTTCAACAACTGTCAAGCAAACACCATTTATATTAATACTATCACCGAGTTTTAAGTCTGTCAAATCCATAGGGATTTCTAAGGTTAGTCTTTCCTCCTGACCCCGATATTCCACCCTTAAAACCCTGCCTTTATTTTCTATGATACCCGTAAACATAATTCTCTACCATTTCTTTGTTCTCCTCCACTCCCCTGGAGGTATCAAAAAATTGGCTTCGTCAACCTTCGTCCCGAAAGGACGAGTGGATTTCCAAAGCTTTAGAATGCGCCCGTTGAGGTGAAGGGTCACATGCAACGGAAATAAAGATACTTGTTTAAGTGGACTTACGGCACTGTGCTTCAATTTCCAAAGGTTGCGCCCTGCCTTCGCCGAAGCGGCTACGCGCAGGCAGGTCTAAAGCTTTTCCAATCCACCCGTCCTTTCGGTTTGATCCATGTGCTCGGTTTTTTCACATCTCCCCTTCCGTAAAGGGGGCCGCCACCGACCATAGCTGGACTATGGCGTCGCACGGAGAGAGGGGACGATATACCCTTCCAACAGAATGTCTCCTCCTATCCTCCTCACTCTGAATTCATTGAGAGAGATGGCTTCCCTAAGGCTTGCTATTCCTTTTCCACCAAAGATACCCATAGCGTCTTTGTCACCGATCAATTTCGGGGAAAGGAAGAGAAGGAGTCTATCGATCAAGTCTTCATCCAGGAACGCACCATTGACCTGACTTCCCCCTTCCACCAAAATGCTCATCATCTCCATCTCTCCCAGTCTGGAAAGGCAGGTCTTTAAGTTGACCCTACCCTGTTTGAAATCGAGGATTAAGATCCTTACTCCCTTCTTCTCTAACCTCTCTCTTTTATCTTTCGGCGCCAACTCTGTCGTGGCGACAATCGTTTTCGAAGGGGAAATCTCGATCACCTTGGCATCTTCCGGGATTCTCAATCGACTGTCCAGAATGACACGATAAGGATCCCTTCCCCCTTTGATCCGGGCCGTCAGCATGGGATCATCTTTCAATATCGTACCGATGCCAACGATGACTCCATCCACTTGGTCCCTTAAACGATGGACAAAGCGTCTTGAAGCTTCTCCGGAAATCCATTTGGAATCACCATCTCTCGTTGCAATTTTACCATCGAGTGTGGCAGCCACTTTGAGAATGATAAAAGGCTCCTTCTTCAGGATATATTTGCAAAAGGCCTCGTTCAGCCTTCTGCATTCGTTTTCTAAAATCCCTATTTCAACGTCAAGGCCGGACTTCCTCAGACTCTCAAACCCTTTTCCTTTCACTAACGGGTTGGGGTCCTCCATTCCGACAACGACCCGCTTTACCCCTGCCTCGATCACCGCAGGGGCACAGGGAGGAGTTTTTCCATAATGATTGCAGGGTTCCAGATTCAGGTAAAGGGTGGCCCCTTTGGATTCTTGTTTGGCTTGTCGGAGGGCGAGGATCTCGGCGTGAGCTTCTCCTGCTTTGGTATGGTACCCTTCTCCTATTACTCTACCATCCTTGACCAGAACGGCACCCACCATTGGATTGGGCGAGGTTCTCCCCCTCCCCTTCTCTGCAAGACGGAGGGCCCGTTTCATCCACCTTTCATCGTTCATAACGAACTCTGTTTCAATGCAAAATGTTTTTGTCTTGATTTTAAACTTTGCAATTTACATTTTGCATTTTGCAATGCTTATTTCTTTCTCGCCTCCTCCTTATTCCCAAGCAATTCCTTCAGCTCATCCATGAACTCTTGGATGTCTTTGAATTGTCGATAGACAGATGCGAAGCGAACATAAGCCACTCCATCTAAGCGATGGAGTTCCTCCATCACTCTCTCCCCGATCTCGGAACTCTTCACCTCTCTTTCTCCTTTTTCCTGAAAAGAAAGCTCAATACGGTTGACAATCTTCTCAATCAGGTTGATACTGATCGGCCTTTTTTCGCAGGCTTTTTTGAGACCATTGAAGATTTTGAGGCGATTGAATATCTCTCTTCTTCCGTCTTTCTTGATCACCAACGGAAGGGCATCCTCTGCCCTCTCGCTGGTAGTAAATCGTTTCTTGCAGCCAAGACATTCCCTTCTCCTCCGAATCGTCTCCTTATCTTTGCCGAGGCGGGAATCGACAACTTTACTTTCAGGGTGATTACAAAAAGGGCATTTCATATTATTTGATAGTCAAAGGTAGAATGTGGAAAGTAGATTTTTTTACATTAAGTTTTTACATTCAACCTTCCACCCTCTACCTTCTCATTTTTACTTTCTACTTTACACTTTCTACCTTCTCTCTCCTGTTAAACCTCTCCACTTCAATCCCCGACTCTTTTAACATTCCCTTGGCCAATGCATCCGCATAGCCTTCCCGATAAACGATCCTTTGAATTCCTGCATTGATAATCATCTTCGAGCAGATGATGCAAGGATGGTTCGTGCAGTAAAGGGTGGCTCCACGAATCTGCACACCATGGTAAGCCGCCTGAATGATGGCATTCTGTTCTGCATGGAGGCCACGGCAGAGCTCATGGCGCTCCCCAGAAGGAATGCCTTGTTTTTGGCGGAGGCAACCAATGTCCAAGCAGTGTTCCGAGCGAGAAGGGGCTCCATTGTAACCCGTCGCCAAAATATTTTTATCTTTGACGAGGACAGCACCCACCTGCCTCCGAAGGCAGGTAGAGCGTTTGGCGACGAGATGAGTGATATCCATGAAATACTCTTCCCAGGAGGGCCTGTGGGAACGAGCCTTATTTTTCTTTTTCTCTTTCAAGGGCAAGCCATTAAGAGGACAGGATGAACCTGAATCAAATCAATGTCAAATTTCAAAATCCCTGCCTGTGGTAGACAGGCAAATGCCAAAGTTAGAAATGGAATGATACGCGATGGGAAACGCACCCTACTTGAATTTTTCTCTTTCCAATGCCTCGATTTTCTCCAACCGTCTTTTATGTCTACCTCCGGCAAAGGGGGTTTGTAACCATATCCTGACGATCTCTTTGGCCAGATCCTTTCCTACAATTCGGGCGCCGATGACCAGGATATTGGCGTCCGTATGCTCCCGGCTGAACCGTGATGAATAGAGATCATTCACGAGAGCCGCTCTCACTCCCCGAAACTTATTGGCCACAATCGACATCCCGATCCCGGTCCCGCAGATGAGGATCCCTTTTTCCAGTTCCCCTTTAGAGATTTTCTCTGAAAGCAGGATACCAAAGTCTGGGTAATCGACTGAATTCTCAGTAAAGGTCCCCATATCAATGGGTTCGGCGCCAAGGGATTTCAAAAAGGCCTTCAGTTCCTCTTTGAGTTCGAAGCCGCCGTGGTCACAGGCCAGCCCAATTTGCATCACTTCATCCTGAATATTTTTTGAAGACGAGTGTGGCATTGGTTCCGGCGAATCCAAAGGCATTCGACATCGCCACTTCTAAAGATTGCCGCCTTGCTACATTGGGAACATAATCCAGATCGCATTCTGGGTCCGGCTCTTCGTAGTTGATGGTGGGTGGGAGGACTCCGTCCCGAATCGCTAAAATGGTAAAGATCGCCTCGGTGCTTCCAGCAGCACCCAGTAGGTGACCGGTCATTGATTTGGTCGCACTGATGGGTATCTTCTTGGCATGCTCTCCAAAGACCGTTTTAATGGCTAAGGTCTCTGTCTGATCATTGAGGGGGGTGGAGGTTCCATGGGCATTGATATAATCGATATCCTCAGGCCTCAACCCCGCATCTTTGATGGCCATTCGCATACACCTCACCGCACCACCGCCGTCAGGAGGAGGGGCAGTAATATGATAAGCATCACTTGTATAACCGTATCCTACCAATTCTCCATAAATCTTCGCCTTTCGCTTCAAGGCAAAACTGAGTTCCTCTATGATGACAATGCCTGCACCTTCTGCCACTACAAAACCATCTCGATTTTTTTCGAAAGGCCGGCAGGCCTTCTCAGGCTCTTCATTCCGCGTGGAAATGGCCTTCATGGCGTTGAATCCGCCAATGGTCATGGGAGTGATGTTGGCTTCGGTTCCACCGGCGATGATGGCCTCTGCATCTCCGTAGACAATGGCACGAAAGGCATCTCCAATGCAATGGGCACCGGTGGCACAGGCTGTCACCACACAGGTATTGATTCCCTTGGCACCGGATTGGATAGCAATCTGTCCAGAGGCCATATTCGCAATGAGCATCGGGATGAAGAATGGGCTGATTCGGCCCGGGCCCCTTTCCAGAAAAATTTTGTGGTATCTTTCGATGGTCGGCATTCCTCCCAACCCCGTCCCCACGATCACACCGATCTGTTCACAGTTCTCCGGAGTGATCTCCAACTGGGCATCCTCTAAGGCCTCTTTCGTAGCCCCTAACGCATACTGAATGAAGAGATCCATCTTTTTGATCTCTTTCTTCTCGATGTATAACTCGGGGTTAAAGTCCTTCACCTCACCTGCAATCTTCGTCTCAAACCCGTTTGTATCGAACCGGGTGAGAGGGCCAATGCCTGATTTCCCTTCACAAACATTCTTCCAGGCTGTTGGGACTCCGATCCCAATGGGGATCACCAACCCCATCCCTGTGATAACCACCCTTCTCCTCAAAAGATCTACCTCCCTAATCCACGTGGAGTGCCATCACTTACTGAGCGACATGGGCTTGGATATATTCAATGGCATCGCCAACGGTTAGGATCTTCTCTGCATCCTCGTCAGAGATCTCCAAATTATACTCCTCCTCCAAGGCCATCACCAGTTCTACCAAGTCGAGAGAATCGGCCCCTAAGTCGTCGACGAATTTAGCCTCGGGGGTCACCTCGCTTTCGTTGACGCCCAACTGTTCTACAATAATCTCCTTGACCCTCTTTTCAATGGACATGAAATCACCTCCTTATGTTTGCCAATATTCCCTTACATATAAATCCCACCGTTGACATTCAGTATTTGTCCGGTGATATAACTCGACGTTTCGGAAACGAGGAAAAGCACGGCTTCCGCCACATCCTCAGGCTGCCCCAACCGCTCCATGGGAATCATTCGCTTCAATTCCTCTTTGGCCTTTTCTGGAAGGGCCTCGGTCATCGGTGTCTCAATATATCCAGGAGCGATGACATTGACATTGATCCCTCTCTGTGCAAACTCTCGGGCGATTGTTTTGGTAAAGCCAATGACCCCGGCTTTGGAGGCGGAATAGTTCGCCTGGCCTGCGTTCCCCATTTCACCCACCACCGAGGCAATGTTGACGATCTTCCCGTTTCTCTGTTTCGACATGTGTCGGACAACCGCCTTGGTACAATTAAATGTCCCCTTCAGATTGATATTGATGACCGCATCCCAATCTTCTTCAGTCATCCTGAGAATCAGTCTATCGCGAGTGATCCCTGCGTTGTTGATCAGGATATCGATATGGCCAAAACGCTCCATAACGGTTTGGACCATTTGTTCCACATCTCTTAAGTTGGCGACATCCACTCTGATCGCCATGGCTTTTCGACCGATTGCCTCTATCTCTTTTACCGTCTCCCCAGCCTTTTCCAGGTTGATATCCGAGATGATCACATCAGCGCCATTTCGGGCAAGAACCAGGGCGACAGCCTTCCCAATCCCTTGAGCCGCCCCCGTGACCAAGGCCACCTTTCCTGTTAGCTGCAACCTTCTCTCCTTGATTAAGAAATCAGCCTCTTCTCCTCTCCCCTTGTGGGAGGGGATTAAGAGGAGGGGAAATTAATCTCATTCACCACCCTCACCCACACCCTCTCCCATCAAGGGAGAGGGTGAATTGGAGTCAGGAAATCTTTTTGAGCGTCTGTATATCTTCTATGTTTGCGGTTTCCAAACGAGGATCAATCCGTTTCATCAAACCGGAGAGAACTTTTCCAGGTCCTATCTCCAGTACTCTTTCGATTCCCTCCTCGATCATCCTCCGCATCGACTCCTCCCAGCGGACAGGACTCGATACCTGAGCCACCAACAATGCCTTCACTCTTTCCTTGTTTGTGTTGACCTCTGCCTCTACGTTCGTCACTACTGGAACCTTCAGGTCACTGATTGGAACCCCATTCAGTGCCTTCTCCAAACGAGCCCCTGCTGGTTCCATTAAAGGGGAGTGAAAAGGTGCGCTGACGGGGAGCAATACGGCTTTCTTTCCTTCCTGCTTCACCTTCTCGATCGCCCGTTGAACGGCCTTCGAATGACCGGAAATGACGATTTGACCTGGGCAGTTGAAATTAGCAGGGGAAAGGACTTCTCCGGAGATTACCTCTTGACAAAGCTTTTCGACCTCCTCCCGTTCCATACCGAGGATGGCGGCCATCGCCCCTTCTCCCACTGGAACAGCCTCCTGCATAAACCTTCCACGGAGACGGACGATTCGTACTGCATCCGTAAAAGGGAGTGCTCCGGATGCCACTAAGGCACTGTATTCTCCGAGACTATGACCGGCCGTGAGCTGAGGGATCATCCCTTTCTCATTTTGGAACACCTTCAGCGCTGCAATGCTGGTTGTCAGGACGGCGGGCTGGGTATTCTCTGTCAGCTTCAAGGCCTCTTCGGGCCCTTGAAAACATAGTGAAGAAATCGAAAAGTGAAGGGAATCATTTGCTTCTTCGAAGACCTCTCTGGCCATACTGAAACTTTCGTAGAACTCCTTCCCCATTCCAATATATTGAGAACCCTGTCCAGGGAAAATAAAGGCTATTTGCTTCATCATTATTTTTTACCAGCGTATTCCTTGTTCAATTCCAGACCAATGGCATTCCTTTGAATCTGGTTTGTCCCTTCGTAGATCTGAAGGATCTTCGCATCTCGCATCATCTTCTCAACGGGATATTCTCTCATGTATCCATAGCCCCCGAAGATCTGAACCGCATCCGTCGTGACCCTCATGGCGACGTCACTGGCATAGACCTTCGCCATCCCGGAAACCTTTGAAATCTCCTTAGGGTTCTCTGATCCATCAATATAACGGGCCACGGAATAAACCAACGCCCTGGCAGCCTCCACCTGTGTTGCCATATCTGCCAACAGATGCTGAATGGCTTGGAAAGAAATAATTTTCCTTCCAAACTGTTCCCGTTCCCGGGCATAACGCACTGCCTCATCGAGCGCTCCTTGGGCTAATCCCACACCCTGAGCACCTACCCCGGGTCGGGTGCGATCGAATGTCCTCATCGTAACGATGAAGCCCATCCCTTCTTTCCCGATCAGGTTCTCTTTGGGAACAAAGCAATCCTGAAAAATGAGCTCCCGAGTGGCAGAAGCCCGGATGCCCATCTTCTTTTCTTTCTTACCAAAATCGAAACCTGGGGTTCCCTTTTCCAAAATCAATGCACTCGCTCCCCTGGGCCCTTTTGATCGATCGGTCATCGCAATAATCGAGTAGATTTCCGCTTCCCCCCCATTGGTGATCCATTGTTTTGTTCCATTTAAAATGTATCCGTCGCTCTTCCGAACCGCTGTCGTTCGAATGGCGCCGGCATCACTTCCTGCATCGGCCTCTGTTAATCCAAAAGCAGCCAGCCTTTTCCCCTTTGTAATATCAGGGAGATATTTTTTCTTCTGTTCAGCATTTCCAAAAACCAGAATAGGCATAGCGCCCAAGCCGCTTGCTACCACACTGGTTGCGATCCCGAGGCAGATACGGCTCAATTCCTCTGCTACCAGACAATATTCTAAGACGCCTCCTCCAAAGCCCTCATATTCTTCTGGCATGGAGACACCCATAAGCCCTGCTTCCGCGCAGATTTTGACAATCTCCCATGGATACTCTTCCTTCTCATCCAATTCGGCCCGAACGGGTAATAACTTCTCCACTGCAATCTTTCTTGCTAAATTCTGAATCATCTGCTGTTCGGCCGTTAGAAAATAATCCAAAACAATTTCCTCCTCTTCATCTCGATTAAAATCAATAAATCGATTTGATCGGCTCTTTGACCTTTTCTGACCGCCTTTGTCCCACGCGGAGCAGTTCTTGTTTCTCCCCAAGCTCTTGTATCAGATGCTCGTTGAGCCGGTTCTTTGCCAGATTCGAAGCCAGAAGGATGGCATTCATGACAGCTTTGGCATTCGAATGGCCGTGACTGATTACACAATTGCCGTTAATTCCTAAGAGGGGTCCTCCTCCCTGTTCAGAATAGTCCACTTTCTTCTCTAGCCGGCGAATCGCTCGCCCCATCAAAAAATAAGCCACCTTAGCCCTGATGTTGTCCTGCGCCTCCCATTTGAGAATATTGTGGATGGTTTCCCAAAGCCCTTCGCTGATCTTGAGGGCCACATTTCCCACAAAACCATCGCATACGATGACATCAACCGCTCCGCTGTTGAGATCCCGTCCTTCGACATAACCGATGTAGTTCAAATCGGTTTTGGATAGGATGTCATGAACTTCCCGCGTCAGTTCGTTCCCCTTCCCTTCCTCTTCTCCATTGCTCAGAACGCCAATCCGAGGTTCTCCCTTCCCCAGAATATACTTTGCATAAGCATCCCCCATAATGGCAAATTGGACGAGATGGAAGGGTTTGCAATCTACATTGCCACCTGAATCGATGAGGACAGTGGAGCCTTTCGGGGTTGGATGGATGGTGGCGATGGCGGGTCGATCCACTCCCTCTAATTTTCTGAAGATGTACATGGCCAAGGCCATTGCCGCGCCCGAATTCCCTGCGGAGATAACCCCATTCACCTGACCTTCTTTTGCCAAATCGAGGGCGACCTTGATGGAAGTGTCTTTCATTCTACGGAGGACGATGGAGGGGGAGTCATGCATGGCCACAACGTGCGGGGCGTGATGGATGTAAATAGGAAGTTTCGAAGTAGGGTATTTGGATAGCTCTTTGCTCACTTGGTCCTCGTCTCCCACCAACAGCACCTTTATTCCATACTTTTTAGAAGCCAAAACGGCTCCTTCCACAATTGCTTGAGGGGCAAAATCCCCTCCCATCGCATCGATAGCAATCTTCATTTTGAAATTTCCTTTGTCATCCGTTTAATCATTTTTCCTCTTCCACCCGGAGGATCTCCTTCCCTTTATAAGATCCACAATGTGGACAGATATGGTGGGGCATGAGAGGTTCATGACATTGGGGACAGAGGGAGAAGGTGGGAGGATTTAATTTGTCATGTGCCCGACGTTTATCCCTTCTTGACGATGATTGCCTACGTTTTGGAACTCCCATTTGCAGACATCCTTTCTCATTCTTAAATTTGATAATTGTTAATAAGTAATAAGTTCTGAATCAAAAATCAACACCCTGTGCTTAAGACGTCATATTTGTCACCTTGCCCTGAATCAAGTCATGTCATCCTGAACCTTGGACTGATGAAGATCAGGCTCGTTTCAGGATCAGGATCTCATGATTTCAGGATCTCATCAGGTAATGATTTTATGAGATGCTGAAATAAGCCTATCCTAACGACAGGCCAGGATTCAACATGTCACCTATTGCTGTTTTGCAGGTTTTTTAACAGTCTGTCAAGGCTTAATCAAGAGATTTCTGAAAAAGTCTATAAATCAGAGCGATTAGCCGTTTTTCAGAGCTCTCATCAAACTTTTAAAAAAGTTGAATCCCCCATTCTTCATTTATGAATCCAATTTCAATTTCCGAAGGGCAGAAAACCCTGATTCAAATCCTCCCTTCCCGCATTCGCAGGATGAAAGATTAAGATCTGTTCCACATACTGGGCAAAGACCTTTACATCCCTCATCACAAATGGGTTGGTACGGGATTTCTAAAAGAATCTGTTCGCAGGCAATCTCAGAAAGAGGAATTTCTCCTTCTTCAAAAAAACCTGATTCCAGATCTTCTTCACTCAATTCAGTCTCCTCTCCAAGGCCCCCCCCCTTTAAAGGATGAAGAATGAGCTCAAAGGTCGAAGAGAGGGGATAGGAGAATTCTTTCAAACACCTCACACACTGTAACCGAAGATTGGTTTGGACCTTCCCCTTGACTAACACGGTTTGACCGACCTTTGATATTCCCACATTTGACTGGAGTGGGGTTTCCAAGTCAAAGTCGATTTGTGAGAAGGTCTCTAAGTAGGCTAACAAGGGAGCCCTTTCCTCTGTCCACGTCAGATTCAGTCCTTCATTAGGAATTTCATCCAATTTCACAGTAAGCATTCTGTCCCTATCCTCGGAGGAATGTCAGTCAAATATCCCTTCCCACCTGGACAGCATGGGAGAATGAAAGCCGATTATTCTAATCAAATATTACATGACCCGGGAGTGCCACTTATGGCCGAGAAACATCAATAAATAAATTTAAAATGATAAATATATAAAAAAAAATTTCTTTGTCAAGAAAAATTGAAGGGAAACAAGAATGTGAAAGTTTTCGTTTGAAAAAATTTCCTTTATATGTTAACAGATTTATAATTCTTGTTGCAAGCGGATACGTAGAATTATTAGCCTATTCCAAAAAAAACGGGTGAATAAGGAGGAGAAACAATGGAGGGGATGGATAGGATAGCGAAGAAACCAATCAAGATTACAGATACCACCTTGAGGGACGGACATCAATCAAGTCTGGCCACGCGGATGAGAACAGAAGATATGATCCCGATTGCCGAGGAATTAGACCAAGTCGGATTTCATTCAGTGGAGATGTGGGGAGGGGCTACCTTCGATGTCGCCCATCGATTCTTAGGTGAAGACCCTTGGGAAAGAGTGAGGATCTTAAAAAAAATGATGCCCAAGACCCCTTTTCAGATGCTCCTTCGTGGCCAGAATTTAGTTGCCTATCGGAACCATCCCGATGATCTCGTAGAGGCCTTTGTTGAGAAATCGGCAGAAGTTGGGATTGATATCTTTCGTTGCTTCGATGCGGTCAATGATGAACGGAATTTTGAAATGGCCTTTAAGGCCATCAAGAAAATGGGGAAACATATTCAGGGGACCATCTGTTATTCTCTGACCGAGCGAAGGATGGGTGGAAATGTTTATCATATCAACTACTACCTTGATAAGGCAAAAATTCTCCAAAACATGGGGGCAGATTCACTCTGCATCAAGGACATGGGTGGGCTGTTGGCTCCGTATGATGCCTATGAATTGATCAAAGCCCTTAAGAAGGCGGTGAAGATCCCCATCCAACTCCATACCCATTATACGAGCGGCATGGCTTCGATGACCTATCTCAAGGCGATCGAGGCAGGGGTGGACGTGATTGATACAGCATTGGCTCCTTTTGCCCTTCGATCCTCGCAACCTGCTGTGGAACCGATTATTGTGGCGCTGGAAGGAACCCCCTGGGATCCAGGGATTGATCTTTCAAAGTTATTGAAATTGGGGGAGTATCTTGAGACGATCGCTCCGAAGTATCGGGACTTTTTGGATACCACCAAAATGGCTGTGATCGACACGAACGTTTTGAGGCATCAGATCCCTGGAGGGATGATTTCGAATATGGTGAGCCAACTCAAACAGCAGAAGGCCCTCCATCGCATCGATGAGGTTTATGCTGAACTTCCCCAAACAAGAAAAGATTTAGGTTATCCTCCTCTGGTCACCCCCACTTCGCAAATTGTGGGCGTCCAGGCAGTGCTCAACGTGTTATTCGGCCGGTATAAAATGGTCTCAATGGAGACACAAGATTATGTTTATGGGCTCTACGGAAAGCCCCCGGTGCCGATCTCAGATGAGATAAAGAAGTTGGTGTTGAAAGGATATAAAAGAGGGAAAGAGCCCATCACCTGCCGGCCTGCTGACCTGATTGGGCCAGAGATGGAGAAGGCGAAGGAGGAGACAAAGGGGCTCGCCAAGGACCTCTGCGACACCTTGATCTATGCCCTTTACCCTAAGACAGGAGTCGAATTTTTGAAATGGAAATACGGTTTGGAACCGATGCCAGAGAAGGTAAAACCGAAGACTTTAGAAGATGTAAAGAGAGAGGACGAAGCCCTCGCCAAGGCGAAAGCTGAGGCTCAGAAGAGAACATCTTAAAAGGAAAAGTCTTTGGCCTAAGGGTTAAGGTAAAAATGCCAGTTTTTCAATTTTGGATTTTCGATTGCCGATTTTCTATTTTCTCTAAAACCTAAATTGCAAATAGCAAATCGCAAATCATAGGCGGGCTTCCTCACCCTAACCAAAAAACCATTTCATTCTTCGTGAGTAACGAATCAATCATAAGAAATTAGTTGAGAAAAGAAACAATCAGGAATGGGTTTTTTAGTAAAACTATGGACCTTTCGGGAACATTTTTAAATAGATATCGAAAGGTTCATTCAATTTCTTGCACTTGAAAAGCGCTTCAATCTCAAGGAAATCAAACCCAGAGTAGTTTTTTGGATCAAGGGTAACCCCAAATCGTTCATTGACTCGCTTTACGATATACTCCCGCAAAGCCAAATCATAGGAAGTATATTGAGGGTCTTGGACCCCTTTGTAGGATTTTCCAGCATAAGCCAAAAGTTGGGATGGGAGGTCACCCCTCTCAGCCTGGGTGGGAAAGGCATTCACTCCAAACCATAAAAGAGTAATGAAAATTGGAAGGAACCATCTCCATTTCATGATATTTTATTATTTCATATGATGGCAAAAAGTCAAGTTCTATTTTAGAGATTTCTGAAAAAGTCTGAAATCTCTGTAATCGAGAGAGCGTTTAGTAGTTTTTCAGAGCTCTCTTTTAAGAAGGCTTTTCTCATCCTTCTCTTGTCCAATTCAGATTCCTATGCTATCTTTTAATGGAGCCCCACGGGCAAAGCCCGTGGTATTCTGCGTAGGCGGATAAAAGGTACCTATCAAGAAATGAAGCTATCGGTACTTAAAGCGATCTTTGCTGCCATGGAACAAGGGGTGGTCTTTATCGATGAGCAAAGCCGGATCACTTACTGCAACCCGGCAGCAGAGAAGATTCGAGACATTCAACTGGACAGAGTATTGGGTGAATCCATCTTAGAATGTCATCCTGCCAAGAGTCATCCGAAAGTTTTAAACATTATCGAAGACTTGAGATCAGGTGAAGTGAAAGGACATCACCGGATGAACATCCAGATGGTGGAAGGAAAATTTTATGACAATACCTATTCTGGCGTCTGGGGTCCTAAGAACAAATATTTAGGCGTGATCGTCGCCACTCAGGAGGTGACGAAACGTAAGAAGGCAGAGGATGAACTTAAAGAGGCTTTAAAAAAACTGCAGCAGGCCAATCAGGAACTAAAGCATTTAGATCAAATTAAGAATGATTTTTTCTCCAACGTCAGTCATGAATTAAAAACCCCCATGATTTCAGTCATGGGATATATCGGAATGATTCTCAAAGAGAAAGTGGGCTCGTTGACGGAACAGCAGAAGAGGTTTTTAGAAATATCTTACAATAACCTCTTAAAATTGGAAAAGAATATTAACAACCTCTTGGACTTGGCCGAACTTGGAATTCAAAAAGAGGTTTGGACCTTCGAACCGATCGATCTGTCCAAAGTGATTGAATTTTCTTGCTTTACGGTAGAACCGTTGGCCAAAGAACATCAGATTCAACTGGAAGTAAAACTTCCTCAAGATCCAGTCACGATCTCCGGCGTGGAGGATAAACTCAACCAGCTCTTCGATAATCTTCTCACCAATGCCATCAAATATAACCGTAAGGGAGGAAAGATCAGCGTGAGCCTCCATGACGACTCTCAATTTGCCTTTACCCGTATCACCGACACAGGAGTTGGAATCTCCCACCAGTCCCTCGAGGAAGTTTTTACACGCCACTTTCAGGAAAAGGCAAAACCCTTGGGAAATGTTAAAGGTTTAGGTATCGGTCTCTCCTTGGTTCAGGAGATTGTCAAACTCCATCGGGGAGAGATCCATCTCGATAGCGAGTTAGGGAGGGGAACTGTCTTCACGGTAAAGCTACCTAAAAACCAATAACATATTTTTGATGATTCCATAAAAAGTCAAAAAATAGAGAGAATGTCATCCCTGTCAGTTTCACCATCTGATATTCCTTCGAAGCTGCATCGATCTCTTTGAACGGATGTGGCTGGACCCTGACATCGACCTTGATCACCCCCTCTGCCATTGGCACCTTGAAGTTGAGCCCTTCACCCATGATCCTCTTTTCCACGCTTCCCCACCAGAGTACAACCCCTCTGTGGCCAGCCGGGACGATGACAAAGCAACCCCATGCAAAGATGAAGATAATAAATAAGACGAGAAGGATTCCTATGGTTCGCGGCTTCGGCCCTCTGAATTCAAAAGATCCTAATGATCTTTCTGGCATCGTTCACCTCCATGAGTGTTTGATATTTCGCCCTTCTTACATTCGATTAAATGAAAAGTGCTTGTGCTCCCACCTCGCCACTCCGGTTTGGATCGCTGCCTCCCTCACATTCTTGGCCACCATTTCCGGAACCTTTCGGTTCAAAACACTCGGGATGACATAGTCTTCCCTCAATTCATTCTCTGCGACGATGGAGGCGATCGCATTGGCCGCTGCAAAGAGCATCTCATCATTGATCTCCCTGGCGTTGCAGTCGAGGACCCCTCTGAAAAGTCCGGGAAAACAGAGGACATTGTTGATCTGATTGGAGTAATCGGACCTTCCCGTGGCGATCACCCCTGCATACCGCCCGGCCTCCTCAGGCATGATCTCCGGAACAGGGTTGGCCATGGCGAAGATAATTGGGTTTTTTTTCATATTCTTAATATCTCTCGCGTGGACGACTCCAGGTTGAGAAAGACCGATGAAAACATCTGCCCCCTTCATCGCCCTCGATATAGAACCCCGTAGCCCCTCAGGATTGGTCTGTTCCGAAATCTGTTTCTTCACCGTGTTCATATTCTCTTTTCTACCTTTATAGAGAATCCCGCTTCGATCGCATCCGATAATCTGTTTCACACCAAAAGAAAGAAGAAGTCGAATGGAACCTATTCCCGCCGCTCCTAGACCGCTGACCACCACATGAACATCCTCGAACTGCTTCCCCACTAGCTTTAGCGCATTGATCAAGCCTCCCAGTATCACAACGGCTGTTCCATGCTGATCATCATGAAAAACTGGGATGTCCAACTCCTTTTTCAATCGGCCTTCGATCTCAAAACAACGGGGAGCAGAGATATCCTCGAGGTTGATCCCACCGAATCCAGGAGAAATCCATTTCACCGCCGAGATGATCTCCTCGGGATCCTTTGTACCTAAACAGATGGGAAATGCATCGACATTGCCAAACTCCTTAAAGAGCATTGCCTTCCCTTCCATCACCGGCATCGCTGCCTCGGGCCCGATGTCTCCGAGGCCAAGCACAGCGGTCCCATCGGTGACGACGGCGACTGTGTTTGTCTTAATGGTGAAGTCATAAACCTTTTCTCGATCCTCATGGATCGCCATACACACCCTCGCGACTCCTGGCGTGTAAACCATTGAAAGATCCTCACGCGTATTCATCGGGACCTTATTCTTCACTTCGATTTTCCCCCTCTGATGAATCCGGAAGGTTCGATCCGTAACACTGAGGACCTTGATCCCCTTTATCCGCTTGACCCTTTCTACAACTTTCTGCCCTATTGGGACATCAGCCACACTCACAATGATATCCCGAATGGTGGTATCTTTCCCAAATCCAACGATATCGACAGCACCGATGTCTCCTCCTGCTTTACCGATCGCTGAGGTGACTCTGCCAAGCATTCCGGGCTTCGTGAGGAGCTCAATTCGTATGAGGATGCTATAGCTTGCGCTGGGTGTCCTGATCATAAGGTTCCTCTCCTTTCATTTACTTAACATACTTCAAACCAGCTGCTTTTTCACCAGGAGGCTCATCGAGGTCTGACATGATGTGGTGGCCAAAGAGATGGCTTCTGAAAAAGACCGTTGGGCTTCTTGAAATTGGGACATCTGAACTCTTCCGATCACCTCCATCACTTTTCTCTCTAAGTCGCCGTAATGAGCCAATCCCAACACATTCCCGGCAATTCTAACTTCCCGGAGCAATCCTTCCAGATACCATACCAAAACCTTCTTTCCTCCGGATAATTCCTCATCTTTTAAAGAGACCAATTGGTCCAGAAGGCCTATTCCTATAATCAATCCGGATTTCATCTTCTCCGAATATTGTAAATTTAGAATCGCATCTCTTGACTCCATGATCCCTCCTCTTAGGCAGGAAATAAAAAGCTAAGGTACCAATCCATTCGTTGAGGTCGAAAGTTGTTCGATTTTTATGAGAATTATCAGAATGCCGAAGAAAAATCAAGCATTTTAAAACACGAATAATCACACAAAACATTACCCATTCTCATCTCCCCGTGGAGTGTATCAGATTCAGGACCTGGTTCGGGATGACAGATAGACCAGAACCAAACCATCTTGTCATACTGAACTTGTTTCAGCATCTGGTATGCTTTTTTCTGCTTTCAGCAGACGCATCTTTCATCCCCGTCTACAGGAAGGGGTTTTCAGATGCGACTTTAATAAAGACGCAATCTGAGCCCATTCGCTCATAGTAGACCCCAGGAAGCTGAGCGAGATTCTTCCGCTGAAGCCTCAGAATAGCAGTCCAGCCCAGTTCATGCTCATGATGAAAAAAGGGGTGCCATATCTCTTTGGCACCCCTGATAAAACTCACATAGAATTTAACCCAATGGGGATTACCTGGGCGAACCCTCCCTTGCCACTGAATCCCTGACTCTCAACTCCCTCTTGAGATCCTTCAGCTCTATAGACAACTCATTGATCATTCCCTGCTGCTCCTTAACAACCTTGGTCAACACGGCCACAATGTCCATCGGGCTTAACCCCTTGCGGTCCTTCGTCGCTACCAAATCCGGCACATCCTCCGCAATAAACCCGATATGCTGCTCTCCTCCTCCTGTCTTATAGGTAAAAGCCACCGGGTTCAGTTCACTGAAAGCCCCCAATGCCTCCTCCGTCGTTAAATCCCTGATATTCTCCTTATACTCCCGGCTCGAACCATTAAACCAGGCGGCCCCATCCGAGTATGCCCCCCCTGCCAGATGCAGCGGATGGGTAGGGACAACCCCAAAGCCCACATACCCATTGTAATCAATCCTCATCCTTGTCGTAGCAGGACAGACCGTGCCCACCGCACACCCGCTCCTCGTGATCACCCGGTAGCCCGCAGGACCTGACCCTGCCATCACGGCAAGCATATCCGGGGACTTCTGCACCCATCCCCCCGCAGCGTTATCCCACATCGCCCCAGATGAAAGCCAAAAATTGTTGTCCGCTACCGACGTGATCCATCCCCCCGTATCCGTGCCACTCAGCGAAAAGTGAAGAGCTGACCTCGATACCCCATGATTTGATACATCAACCGTGTATGCAGGATCGTCCGCACCAGCAACACGCACCACATTGAAATTCGCATTAACCCCCACATCCACTCCATCATCATAAATGCTCCCGCTCACCAGAGCCGTCCCATTCCACCTCGGCACATAGTTCGCCGTATTGCTCCCCACCTTGTCTGTCGTCACCGGTGCGTCTTGGCTGCAGTTGACATGAGACCCATCCGAAGTACACCACTTGCTTGCCGTGAGTGATCCTACCTTCGGGTCCACCTCTGCCACTACGGGTGCCGTCTGTGTACAACTCACTATTGTCCCGTTCGATGTACACCAACCGCCTGCCGTGAGTGATCCTACCTTCGGGTCCACCTCTGCCACTACGGGTGCCGTCTGTGTACAGCTCACTATTGTCCCGTTCGATGTACACCAAGCACCTGCCGTAAGTGTCCCCACCTTTGGGTCTAACTCAGTGAGGTTGGTCAACCCCGAGCCATTGCCAACGAAGGATGTCGCATTGACTGTTCCGTTCACATCAAGCTGATAGGATGCGCCTGGAGACCTCCCCACCCCAAGCCTCCCATTGATTTTCAAGATGTTGTTGTCAAACTCACCATAGATAAGGGGAGCGTTAGTATTCGAGTTGTCTATATAGAGTTTGTCTGACCCTGTCTCATTGGAGCCTGCCTGGTAGCCGAGGAAAACATTCCCACCACCGGTGGTGGAGTATCCAGCACCATACCCGAGGAAGGTGTTGGTGGAACCCGTGGTGGTGGAGTATCCAGCACGATACCCGAGGAAGGTGTTGTAGTAACCCCCGGTGTTGGAGTTTCCGGCACGATACCCGAGGAAGGTGTTGAAGTAACCGGTGGTGTTGGAGGTTCCTGCCTCATACCCGACGAAGGTGTTGTTGCTCGCAGTGTTATTGTATCCCGCCGAGGTTCCGACAAACGTGTTGAAGCCCCCCGTGCTGTTGGTGTATCCGGCACTAGTTCCGAGAAAGGTATTGGAGGAAGCGGTGTCGTTGGAGTATCCAGCATTCAGCCCGACGAAGGTGTTGTTGGAACCGCTGGTGTTGGAGCCTCCGGCATCATTCCCAACGAAGGTGTTGTTGGAAGCGTCGTAGTTGTTCTCTCCGGCCCCGTTCCCGAGGAAGGTGTTGCTGGAACCGGTGGTGTTCCAGTATCCAGCACGATACCCGAGGAAGGTGCTGTTGGAACCGCTGGTGTTGGAATAGCCAGCAACCTCCCCAACGAAGGTGTTGTTGGAACTGATGGTGTTGGGGCCAGCAAGATACCCGAGGAAGGTGTTGTTGCTACCGGTGGTAATGTTGTATCCAGCCTCAAACCCGAGGAAGGTGTTGTTCGAACCGCTGGTGTTGGACCATCCAGTATAAAACCCAACGAAGGTGTTCCCGGAACTGGTGTTCCAGTATCCAGCTTCCGTCCCGAGGAACGTGTTGTTGGCACCGGTGATGTTATCGTGGCCAGCAGACTCCCCGAGGAACGTGTTTCCGCTACCAATCATGTTGTGGTAGCCAGCATAATACCCGAGGAAGGTGTTTTTGTAACCGGTGGTGTTGAGGGCGCCAGCATAGGCGCCTATGAAGGTGTCGTCGTAGTCCCCGGTAGTGCTGTGTCCTGCCCAGTAGCCATAAAATGTGACGGAAGTATCCGTATAATCCAAAGGCACTACCCCTCCCAAAGCTGCCAGTTCCCCTGCGTTCGCACTCCCTGCCAATCCCAATACCAGCACTATCAATAAATACCTCGCTATTGTCCCTCTCATGGCTTCTCTCCTTTCTTCAGGTCAAAGGTTCAAATAGGAACACCTATCTATCCTCCCTCACTCCAAAATGGCCACAGGCTTATTGACATTCTCTCTGTTTCCTCTGCCCGCCCTCGGGGACCACCTCTTCATATGTCATTAAATATTCCCCAGGTCTTACAACGTGAACCCGTCGCCAATTTTATTTTCGCCCCTCACCCTCCCCTCTCCCACAAGGGGCGAGGAGAATAAGGGAACGGTTTTGTTCTCGTTTAGTTACACGTTGAATTCGGAGACGTATCGATTTATGGAAGACAAATTTGAGGAAGGCTCTAAGGGAATACAAAATTCCTTTAGAGCTTACGCCAGGGCATCTTCTGAAGAAACCTTAGCATCATTCGCTCCAGAAGGATATTAAAGTTCATGGGTTAATGTGTTTATGCGTCCATACGTTAAGGGTTTTATAGAATGCCACTGCTGGTCTTTTGCCCACCCCAAAGGCATATTTCAGAACAACACCAGTCTATTCGCCTCGCCTAAAAAAGTCAACTACAATTTTACGCCGGGAAGAGGTTCCCCCATAAATCCTTCTCAGCTGGCCCGCCTGCTCCCTGAAACTGTCATCTCCACGGATCTCTATCACAGAAAAGAGATGCTTACTCTGCTTGTGACCCCTTGACATTTTTGAGAGGGAGGGATATTTCTTTATTCGATTATAGAGTTAGATATGTTTCCTCTTAGTTGATGGAACGGCATGAAAGGAGGCAAGAAGATGCCCTTCTTTGAAGAGCTAACAGAAAGCATTATACAGGGGGACGATTCAAAAGTTAAGGAGCTTGTCCATCAGGCTATGCAAAACAAAATCCCCGTGAAAGAGATTCTCAATGATGGGTTGATCAAGGCAATGAACATCGTAGGGGGGAAATTCAAGAATGGTGAACTCTACGTTCCTGATGTGTTATGGGCGGCGCAGGCCATGAAAGCCGGGGTCGAGGTGATACGACCTTTCTTTAAGAAATCAGAAGTTGGTCCTTTAGCCAAAGTGGTTATTGGAACCGTGGAAGGTGACATCCATGAAATCGGAAAAAACCTGGTTGCGATGATGGTTGAAGCAAATGGGTTCGATGTGGTGGACCTGGGCGTGGATGTTCCTCCGGAGAAGTTTGTAGAAAGCGTGAAAGCAACCGGGGCGAAGATCTGCATGATGTCAGCCCTTCTCACAACGACCATGCCGGCCATGAAGAAGACCATCGAAGCACTTAAGGAAGCCGGCCTCGGGGGAAAGGTGAAGACGATGGTGGGAGGAGCACCCTTAACGAATAAGTTTGCGCTGGAGATCGGAGCCAACGGGTATAGTCCGGATGCATCGGGGGCAGCGGATTTGGCAAAAAAGTGGCTTACTGATTGAGCACGCTCACTCATCTTTCTTACACACCCTTTTGAATAGAATGGGAGAAAAACAAAGGACGAGAAGGAGGTTTACCCCGTTAGAAATGACGGGGCTTTAACCCCTTCATTAAGAAATGAACATTTTTTCTACATCGCCGCTATAAACCCCGTAGGATGTTTACCATCCATCGGGGTAAATGGCGAGGCTTTCTAACGAGGTAAAGAGTATGAATACGGGGTTCAGGTCTCAGTGTGTTCCGAACTATCGGGTTTTGACAGAAGATCAGATTAAAGAAATCCATTTGGCAACTCTGGAGATTTTGGAGACCGTTGGCATTCGTATCCTGGACGGTGATGGTCTCCAACTCCTGAAAGATGCAGGATGCCGAGTGAAGAAAGACAACATCCTTTTGATCCCAAATTGGCTTGTTGAGGAGTGCATTCTGAGCGCCCCTTCCCGCATCACCGTTTACAACAGAAAAGGGGATGAGGCGATGCATCTGGAGGGGAATAAGGTTCATTTTGGATTGGGGACCGACCTGATTCACACCTATGATCTAAAGACAGGAGAGCTGAGGCCATCACGCCTTCAAGATGTCGTCAATGCGGCCAGGACTGCAGACCATCTTGAAGAGATCGATTTCATCGCCTCCTTTGCCCTTCCTCAGGATGTTCCGACGAATTTAATGTACGTCCAGTGCTTCAAGGCAATGTTGGAAAATTCAATAAAGCCAATCTTTTTTACCGCAGCGGGAAAGGAGGATCTGTCCGTAATCCTTGAAATGGCTGCAGCCGTTTCGGGGGGCGATGATCCTCTCCGGGAGAAGCCTTTTTTGATTCACTACTCTGAACCGACCAGCCCTCTTTCCCATTCCCGGGGTGCGGTGAGAAAACTTTTCCTCTGTGCGGACAAAGGAATCCCAGTGAACTATACACCAGCGTTACTTTCAGGGGCCACGGGACCCGTGACCCTTGCTGGAGCCATTACGGTCGCCAATGCAGAAGCTCTGAGCGGGATCGTCCTCCATCAACTAAGAGCCAAAGGGGCTCCCATTATTTCAGGTTTTGTGGCAACAACGATGGACATGTTAACGTCCATTGCCGTTTATGGAGGTCCAGATTTTAGATTGACACATTCAGCCTGCGCAGACCTCTATCATTATTATGGCATTCCTATGTGGGGGACCGCTGGGGCGAGCGATGCCCACTGTTTTGACCAGCAGGTCGCCATGGAGGCAGCGATCTCGATTCTCATGGCGGCTTTGGATGGAGCCAATCTCGTTCATGATATTGGTTATTTTGGACAGGGGTTGATTGGCTCCCCAGCGACGATTGTGATGGGCAGTGAAATCATTAGCTATGTCAAACGGATCATCCGAGGATTTGATATGAGTCGGGAACGAATGGGGATGGATGTCATCCAACAGGTTGGTCCAGGAGGTAATTTTCTCTTAAGAGAACAAACCCGGAGGCTTCATCGACAGGAACACTGGAGGCCAAAATATATGAACCGAGACCATCCCGATATGTGGAAAGAGAAGGGAAGCAAAAATTATGGGGAGATTGTGACTCAGAAGGCCATCGAGATCCTTGAAACCCACAGGCCCGAGCCACTGCCCGAGAATATCCGCCTCACCATCGATGAAATTGTTAAGAAGGCAGAAATATCTCTTGCCGACATCAAATTTGTGGTTTAAAGAGAGTCATTCTCAAATCCCCTCTTCTCTCCCCTGGAGGTGTGAAATTATTCGACACAGTAGACCGGCCAGGGGGGTATCTCCAAAACTGTAGAATACGGACATTGAAAATTTAGGGTTTACGAGTCTTTTTTAGTTATCTATCTCAGATCCTTTTGGGTTCTTATCATTAAGCGTGAAAAATGTAGCCGCTCTACAGTTTTTTCAACACCCCCCTGTCCGGTCTCTGAATCGGGTACATGGTTGAAACGGAAAGGACGGGTGGATTGGAGAAGCTTTAGACCTGCCTGCGCGTAGCCGCTTCGGCGAAGGCAGGGCGCCACCTTTGAAAATTGAACCACTGTGCCGTAAGCTCCCTTAACCATATATCTTTATTGCCGTGGCGCGTGACCTTTGACCTCAACGAGCGCATTCTAAAGCTTTGTAAATCCACTTGTCCTCTCGGAACAAAGGTTGACGAAAGCAATTATTTCACACCTTCAGGGGATCATGGGGGGATTAACGATAAGGTTTGAGTCGCTCTAACAACTTAGGATCGACTACGATCCCTAATCTTCCTGCTTGATCTGCATACTGAGCAGATAGCTTAAATTCTTGTTTTTCATAATAGATAATGGCCAGATTGTAGTGCACCTCTGCATATTTGGGATTGATTTCCAACGCCCGTTGGAAGGAGGCGATCGCTTCTTCCAAATTCCCTTTTTGGCGGTATATATTGCCGAGGTTGTAATAGCCTCGTGCGTAGTCCGGTTTGATCTCGATGGTCTTCTGGTATTCAGAGAGGGCCTCCTCTAACTTTCCCTTCCTAAAGAAAATATTGCCCAAATTGTTATGGGCTTCGACATAATTGGGATTGATTTGCAGAGCCTTCTGATATTGGACGCTCGCTTCGTTGGGGTCTCCTTTCTCGTTGTAAGCCACCCCTAAATTGAAATAGGCTTCAGCGAAATTAGGATCGATTCCAATGGCTTTCTTATATTCTGAAATCTCTTTCTTCCATTCCCTTTGCCTTCCATAGGCAATTCCAAGGTTGAGATGAGCCCTCGAATGCTTCGGATCCATCTTCAACACTCTCTGATATTCAGGGATGGCCTCTTCTAAGTTACCTTTCTCTGCAGCACGAAAACCCAATTCAAAATGTTCCTCGATGCGGACCGTTTTATCTTTCTTTTCCGCCTTGGATCCTCCTGCACAGGAGATCAACAGGAGCATCGCCGACATCACACAGAAATATTGACGAAGTTTTTTCAAGGATCTCCTCCTTTTCTCAAACATTTTCTGAATCATTAACAGAAATTGGAGCATGAATCAAGAAATTTTATCTCTTGTGCTACGAAAATTTTATTTTCTTGACCAATGGGGGATAAATTATTTAGATTGGTTTTACCGATGGAACGGATGCCTTTTCGTTTGACAGAGAAATTTTATTATGGTTGGGTGATCGTTGGCCTCTCCTTGGTTTCTATGTCATTCTGGTTTGGCATCCGAACCACTTTCTCCCTCTTCTTCGTGGCCCTCATCGATCATTTCCACTGGGGACGAGCCGAGGCAGCTGGGGCTCAGTCCATTGCCATGTTTGTCTACATGATCATGTCCCCGATCATCGGAACCCTGGTTGACCGGATCGGACCTCGTAAGGTGATTCTGCCAGGAATTATCTTAACAGGTTTAGGGCTTTTCCTATGTACACAAATTCAGACGCTCATTCAATTCTATCTCTTTTTTGGGGTCATTGTTGGGATGGGAGTGACTTGTCTCAGTATCGCTCCCTTTACAGTGATTCTTGCCCACTGGTTTGAAAGGAGAAGGGGCACAGCCAATGGCCTTGCCGGAGTGGGAATCGGACTTGGAATTCTTATTCTGGTTCCAATGATCCAATATTTTATTTCTTCCAAAGGATGGCAATTTGCTTATCTCATCTTTTCCCTTCTCATCCTTGCCATCCCTCTTCCTCTCAACGCGCTCTTTTTGAAACATCGTCCTCAAGAAATCGGCCTTCTCCCAGACGGCCATTCCCCGAATGACTTGAAAAAATCGAATCGTCAAATGATCCAAAGCCACGAGGATTTCAACCCATCCCTTATTTACAAAGAGGAAGAGCTTGAGGAAACATTTAAAACCGCCCGATTTTGGTATGTCATCTCCTTCCCCTCCTTAACGACTTTTGGGGTTTATATCATTATCGTCCACTATTTAAGATACCTGGTAGATCTGGGTGTGGATAAGATATGGGCAGCATCCCTTTTCGCTACAATGGGTGCCCTGTCTGCAGGCTTTCGATTCTTTTGGGGATGGTTCTCTGATCGAATGGGAAGAGAGATTACCTTTACTTTTGGAGGAGTTTGTTTTTCCTCAGGGATCGTGTTTCTCCTCCTGTTTCAATATATCCCTTCTCTGATCCTTCTTTATCTGTTTGCTATCTTTTTTGGCGCAGGATGGGGTGTTACCGCTCCCATGTTTATGTCCATCACCGGAGACCTTTACAAAGGGAAAAACTTTGGATTGATCTACGGAATGGTCGAAGGGGTCATTGGGTTAGGCGCTGGTTTGGGAGCTTGGGTAGCCGGATATATCTTCGATCAGACCCAGAATTATTTCTGGGCCTTTATCCTGGCCATCATTTTTAACCTCTTCTCCATCATGCTTGTCTGGTTTGCTGCACCTCGGAAAGTCCGTCAGATCAAATTCCCAAGCTAATCCGTTTCGGTCTTTGCCATTATGGTCACCCCTATTCTAAAATTCTATTCATCCGTGCGCCAAATAATCTTTCATCACGGGTTCGTCACCTGCGAACCATGAAAATTGCTAATCCCCCCTTACCCCCCTTTAGAAAAGGGGGGCTGGGGGGATTTGAAAGCTATTGTCGTGAGTAAATCCTCCGTCTTTCCTTTTCAAAAGGGGAGGTGGGGGGATTAATAATGAGGAGGTTCAGCATGTTTGAATTTACGCAAGAATATGAACCCCTGCCGTCCAAATCCTCGGAGGTTATGGTCGCCTGAAAAGTGGGAATCTGGAGAGGACGATGAGAGATGCCAAGATCACCCAGATCTATGAAGGAACCAATCAGATCCAACGATTTGTGGTGGCTGAGCAACTGATCAAAGAATTTTTAGAAAAATACGGAATGGGGAAGGATGGGCTAGAGTATCTTTAAACTTTCGAAGCGCCTTTCAAAAAGCCCTCACTCCCCTCCCTAAGGGAAGGAGTGAGGGAATGTCAGTTAAAGGTCATTGAACGAATTCTTAATTCGGTCAAGATCTCCTTCCGCAATATGAACAATGAAAATTGATTCCTTCGCATCCTCCATGGCAGACCCGTAGATGTAGTCAATATTAATATTGGCTTCCCCAAATCTTTTTGCCACCCTGCCGAGAATTCCTGGCTGGTTCACTAATCTGAATACTAATACTGGTTCTGTATCCACCAGATGGTTTGCTTTGAGCAGTACCTTCTCCCCTTCGATGGGTTGATCAACAAGAAGCCGGATCAGGGAATAGTCTGAAGAGTCTTTCAAAATACCCCGATAACTCTCAGCAAGTGCAATCCTCCTTCCGGTCTTTTCTCTCATGTTATAGAGTTCCTTGACCGAATCCTTGGCATTTTGAATGCTCATACCCAGGATATTAATATTTGCCGCCTTCAATACATCACAGAGTCTCGAGAGCTCTCCAGGCGCGTTCGTTAAGATGACTGAAAGTTGAGTTTTTTTCTCCATCCGATTTTCTCCTCCCTCTTTGGTACCCCCCCTTCCCTCTCCCCGTTGGGGAGAGGGAAGTAGTGAAGAGACATTGAAGGTTAACAGATCGGCCCAGAAACGTCAAGGGTCCAAAGAGATCGCAAAAGCCTGTGCAAATACTGGACATATACGAATCTTCTTGATCGGAAGATCATAATCTGGTAATTTCGAACGAGTGGAGTTACCCGCCCACAGAGCAGGGTATTATGCAGGATTTTCGTAAAATCAAAGAATGTTTGGTTCCAAGAAAGTATCCTGATGGCGGAATTAAACCCTATCATGAAGATGGAAACAAACGGGCTTAATTTTTATTATGGTACCATACAAGCCCTTAAAGGGATCGACATTGTGATCAGATCCCATCAGATCACTGCCTTGATCGGTCCCTCAGGTTGTGGGAAGTCGACCTTTCTACGCACCCTCAATCGGATGAACGATCTCATCCCTCACACGCGGACCGAGGGAACTGTTACACTCGATGGTCAGGATATTTATCGACCGGGGACGGATGTCGTCGCCCTTAGACAACGAGTCGGTATGGTCTTCCAGCGCCCCAACCCTTTCCCGAAAAGCATCTTCGAAAACGTGGCCTTCGGTCCCAAGGTGTTGGGGATCCATTCGAAGAGGGAGATGGAAGAGAAAGTGGAGCTAAGCCTCAAAGCTGCAGCGCTTTGGTCAGAAGTATCAGAGCACCTCCATACCGATGCTTTGGACCTTACCGTTGGGCAGCAGCAACGGCTCTGTATCGCCCGTGTGTTAGCGGTCCAGCCTGAAGTTATATTAATGGATGAACCCTGCTCTGCCCTCGATCCCATAGCCACTCATAAGATTGAGGAGTTAATGCAGGAACTTAAAAAGGATTATACGATCGTTATTGTTACTCATAACATGCAACAGGCGGCTCGTGCCTCCGATTGGACAGGATTCTTTCTGTTGGGAGAATTGTTAGAATACGGCTCCACCGGAGACGTCTTCACACGACCCAAAGACCATCGGACTGAAAACTATATCACAGGAAGATATGGATAATCGATAAAGCAATGTCAAATGTCAAAGCTCAAAGTTCAAACTAAACTTAAAATCAAAAAAATAAGAAGTTTTAGACATTTTGGCATTTGGCATTCATTTGTCATTTAAACTTTGACATTTGGTATTTGTGAAGGCTGATCTCATGAAAATTTATCTGTCATGGTTCTTTTCTATCCTCATGATATTTTTACAGATAGTGGGTTGCCAGAGGTCCAGGGCAGGCATCACAGTGGCTGGATCCACTTCAGTTGAACCTTTCGCCGAATTGTTAGCTGAAGAATATATGTCTCGCCATCTCGAATCCCATATCTATGTTCAGGGCGGCGGATCGACCGCCGGGATCGAGGCGGTCAAGAGCCATGCCGCGAATATTGGAATGTCGTCACGTTCCCTGTTGCCCGAAGAGAAAAATCTTTATGCAGTAACCATTGCCAGGGATGCAATTACGATCATCGTCCATCCGAAAAACCCTACCACCAACCTATCCTTGTCCCAGATCAAACAGGTCTTTTCCGGGAAGATTAGGAGTTGGAAGGAACTCGGGGGGGCAGCCCATCCGATCATCTTAGTTAATCGAGAGGAAGGATCAGGGACACGGGAGTCTTTCCAGAAGTTCGTCATGGGGAAAGAGGAGATCAGCCTTGAATCCCTGGTCCAGGACTCTAATGGGGCAATCCGGCAGGTCGTTTCAAACGATCCAAATGCCATTGGCTATATCTCCCTGGGATTGGTCAATGAGAAAGTGAAGGCCTTAAAACTTTCAGGTGTGGAACCCGATGTGACCGATATTGAAAACGGGACGTATACGTTGGTAAGGCCCTTTCTATTCGTTTTCAGCGGCGAGCCGGCGGGAGAAGCAAAATCCTTTTTGGAATTCGTATTGAGCCCGCCCGCTCAAAATTTGCTCTCAAAGGAAGGGCTGGTGAGCATCCTTAAACCTTCGGGGAAATAAACGTGGAAATCCAAGAGAAAATCATTGAAAAAACTCTTCTATTCGTCGCACTCTCTTCGATTATGATCCTGGGCTTGATCACCTTCTTCATCTTCGAGCAAGGGCTTCCCCTGATATGGAAAATCGGTCCTCGAGCCTTCATCCTCGGAGAGCGCTGGGTCCCAAGCCAGGGGTCCTTTGGCATCCTCCCAATGATCGCCTGTTCCTTCTGGGTGACGATTGGAGCTCTGGCCTTAGGGATTCCTCTGGGATTGGCCTGCGCCATCTTCCTGAGCGAATGGAGTCCTCCCTCTGTGGGAATGGTACTTAGGCCTGCTATTCAACTTCTGGCCGCTATTCCCTCAGTCATCTATGGATTTTGGGGACTGATTGTCCTCGTTCCTCTCGTTCGAAATTATTTGGGAGGACCTGGACTGAGCATTCTCTCCGGCTCCTTGATTCTCGGTTTCATGATCCTGCCCACGATTATCAGTATCTCGGAGGATTCCCTGAATGCCCTTCCTCCTTCTTACAAACAGGGGGCCCTTGCTTTGGGTGCGACACACTGGCAGGCCATATGGCGCGTACTCATCCCTGCAGCAAGATCTGGGATTGTGACCAGCATCATTTTGGGGATGGGACGTGCCGTCGGCGAGACGATGGCGATGATCATGATCCTGGGAAATGCGGTAAAAATGCCAACCTCTTTTCTCGATTCGGCCAGGACATTGACCACGAACATCGGCATTGAAATGGGTTATGCCTCCGGCGACCATCGGCAGGCCCTCTTTGCCACAGGGGTCGTCCTCTTCATCATCATCATGTTACTCAATTCCTTGGCCATCTTCCTCTCCCGAAGGAGGGCCGGCTGATGCTCCTTCGCACCCGATATCTGACCCAAGGCATCGCAAAAGTTCTCATCTGGATCGCTGCCCTATCGACCATTGCGGTGATGATCCTCATCCTCTTGCAGATTCTCGGAAAAGGTCTTCCCATCCTTCATCTCCGTTTCTTCCTCGAATCACCCAGGGAGATGGGTCGAGAAGGCGGCATCTTTCCCACTATCATCGGAACCGTGGCTCTGACTGCAGTAGCGATTCTTTTTGCAACACCATTGGGTGTGGGAACAGCCATCTTCCTGAGGGAGTATACCAAGGAGAGCTACATCAGCCGCATCATCCGATTTGGGACCGACTGCCTGGCAGGGGTTCCCTCCATCATCTTCGGCCTGTTTGGGTTCGTCTTTTTCGTCATCTACCTCAACATGGGGTGGTCCATCCTATCCGGTGGGTTGACCTTAGCCGCGATGATCCTGCCCACGATTATCTCCACGGCAGAGGAGGCAATCAAGGCGATCCCCTATTCTTACCGTGAGGTGAGCTACTCCCTGGGCGGGACGAAGTGGCAGACGGTCATCCGTGCCATCCTGCCCAACGCCCTACCCGGAATCTTTACAGGTATTATCCTGGGTGTTGGTCGGAGCATCGGGGAGACCGCTGCGATCATCCTGACCGCTGGTTCCTCTCTGGTGATGCCCACTTCGCTCTTTTCTCCCATCCGGACCATGTCCATCCATTTCTATATCCTCGCCCGAGAAGGGATCTCCATGGACATGGCCTACGGGACAGGGGCAGCATTGATCTTACTCGTTCTGTTGATTAATACCGTGGCCCATTGGCTACTCAATCGCTATATTCGTCATCGGGTCTGAGGAGGCCATGTCGCAAGAAAACAAGATCACCATCAAAGATTTCAGCTTCTACTACAATTCCGTCCAGGCCCTTCTGAATATTAACCTCGATATCCGATCCAGAGAGATCTTTGCCATTTTCGGTCCAGCCCGAAGTGGGAAGACAACGCTCCTCAAAAGCCTCAATCGTCTGACCGATCTGATCTTGGGAACCCGTCACACCGGAATGATTCTTTTAGACGGTATAGATATTTATGATTTAAACCTCAGCCTCACTCATCTGAGGAGGCGGATCGGTATGGTCTTTGAACTACCTACTCCGCTTCCTATATCCATCTTCGACAATGTGGTATATGGTCCTAAATTGAGCGGCACAAATCGAAGAAATCGGTTGAATGAAATTGTCGAAAAAGCACTGCGATCGGCTGTTCTTTGGGAGGAGGTGAAGGATCGTCTCCACACATCTGCCCTCCGACTCTCCGGCGGGCAACAGCAACGCCTCTGCATCGCTCGGGTCTTAGCTTTGGAACCAGAGGTCCTCCTCCTCGATGAACCCTGCTCGGGGTTGGATCCTATCTCTACAGCCAGCATCGAGGAAACCCTCGTACGATTGAAAAAGGACTACACCATCATTTTGGTCCCCCATAACATTCAGCAGGCCTCCCGGGTCGCTGACCGGGCAGGATTCTTTTTAAACAGTGAATTGGTCGAAGAGGGAACGGTCTATCAAATCTTTACCAAACCCAGAGATAAGCGAACTGAAGATTATGTCACCGGACGTTTCGGTTAAAAAAAATAACCCCTCATCCCCTCTTTCTCCCCTATGGGGGAGAGGGAAAGTCGCCGACGCACCATAGCTGCTCTGGCGACGGGGCGGGTGAGGGGAAGAGGGAGAGGATGATGATTAGAGAAACTCATTTTCAAAAAGAATTAGAGGAATTGAAGGAGAACCTCCTGAAGATGGCAACCCTGGTTGAAGAAGGGATCCGTGATGCTGTTCAGTCTCTGGTCAAAAGAGATTCACAGTTGGCCCAGAAGACCTTTGAGGGGGAGGATCGCATTAACAAGTTGGAAATCGCCATCGATGATATGTGCTTGAAGCTTCTCGCTTTAAGGCAACCGATGGCGGTTGACCTCCGATTCATCACTTCCGCAATGAAGATGGTAACCGATCTGGAGCGGATAGGTGATCAGGCTGTCAATATTGCGGAGCGCGCAGTCTCTTTAAATCAGGAACCCCAGCTCAAGCCCTATATTGATATCCCTCGAATGGCCGAGATTGCCCAGTCGATGGTCAAGGATGTTCTGGACGCTTTTGTGAACCGGGATTCTAAGTTGGCCCGTTCTGTTTGCGAAAGGGATGATTTGGTCGATGGACTAAACGATCAGGTCTTCAGAGAACTCCTCACCTATATGATTTCGGACCCAAAGACCACCACAAGGGCAGTGCACTTGATGATCGTATCCCGCTGCCTGGAACGAATTGCAGACCATGCCACAAACATCGCTGAAGATGTGATCTTTATGGTAGATGCCTTAGTGATCAAACATCATGCGGATGAAAAGAAAGAAGGTTAGGAATTACGAATTCAAAATTGATGAATTGAGGAATTTCGAATTTAGGAATTATGGAATTGCCAATCTTCTAATTCCTCAATTCCTGAATTCCTAAATTAGTAAATGGGTGACCATTGTGCAACAAAAATATAACACAGATCCTGAGATTCTTAAGAAAGAAGTGATCATTGAAACCTACCGATCGAGTGGTCCGGGCGGCCAAAGAAAGAATAAAACAGAAACCTCTGTCCGCTTAACACACCTACCTTCTGGTATTACGGTAATCGCCACCGAACACCGATCTCAGGCACAAAATCGAAAACTTGCCTTTGAAAGGCTTCAGGAGCGTCTTATTAAAATGAATCAACGGAGGAAACGCCGGATACCCACTCCGGTTCCGTTGAGGGTTATTGAAAGGAAGAAAGAGGAAAAGAGAATTCTTTCCGCCAAGAAACGACTGCGTCAAAAACCACAAAAGGAGCGCTGGGAATAGCTAAATAATATTCTCCCATGTTTCCACCTGATACTTTCACTTCATATCTCATTGTATAGGCACAAGCAAAGAAGTCAAAGATTAGTGGCGTTTCATTTTCCTGGAATATCCTGATCCAGCCAGGTTCTTTAATCCAGGCTCTAATCCTGTAATGTTTCCCTTCTAATGGAATAGGAAGTTCAAAATATTCCTAACACCTTCTCCCTGTCATCGTGAGTTTTAAATTTCGTCCCGCAATACAACATTCCAAATGGAAATCAAGTGCTATACGCTTACCTCACTTGCTGCCTCCAACAGTGAATACGCCTTTGTCGGAGATCCCTATGGGCACAGTCCGTATTTCAAATAGAAAATTGAAGTTATGGGGGCAAACTCTCGTATAATCTCAATGATTCGAGCCAATGATTGTTTACTTCATCAGGGTCAACATACCTTCTCCAGGGATTACTGAAGATTGAAATCCCTCAGAAGGTGTGAAAAAATCGAGCAGATGGCTCAAACGGAGAGGACGGGTGGATTGGAGAAGCTTTGGACCTGCCTGCGCGTAGCCGCTTCGGCGAAGGCAGGGCGCAACCTTTGGAAATTGAACCACTGTGCCGTAAGCTCGCTTAACCACATATCTCTATTGCCGTGGCGGGTGACCCTTAACCTCAACGAGCGCATTCTAAAGCTTTGGAAATCCACTCGTCCTTTCAGGATAAAGGTTGACAAAAGCAATTTTTTCACGGCTTCTCAGTTACGGGGTTTTTGGAGATCCGGCAGGGGTACTGAAAAAGCTTTATAGCGGTTACCTCATGGTGCACTCTACGTGAGATGAATGGCTTCTAAAAGGCTGACTTAGGCGATAAGGAACGTTGCCCATAAGGTCTTCAACGATCCGCTTCATAAAGCTTTGGAAGTATTCCTGTCGGATCGACCACTTGCTCCCATAACTGAGGCATTCCTGAAGATTAACGATTTTTCTTGCCTTTTATCAGAGAATAGTATATAAAAAAGGTAAATTTAGTTACAAAGAGTTCTTTTTTGGACTTGAGAGAAACCCGCAAAGAGCTCTGAACAGCTTTTTGCGAGTTTTTTTCTGAAGCCTCGAAGGCCCTCTAACCAGGATTTACCAAAAGTTGGCAAAAATGGGAAAGGAAGTGCTGGATCTAAAGGCCTAATATTTCTACTAACCACTAACCAAAGAAAGGAGGACGCTCTATGCATTTCAAAAAGATCTTCATATTTGTAGCTTTATGCCTAGCCATTGGAATTTTTGGTTGTACTAAGGAAAAGAAGGTGGAGGGTCCCAAACAGGAGCGAATCACAAAGAATTTGGTTCCCCCGAAGTCTGAGCTTAAGGGCCAGAATTTTCTTCTGGAACTTACCGATCTTCAAGTCCTCACGATCGTAGACATAGCTTCTAAAGAGATCGTCGAGACGCCGGGACTCAAGGGTCACATCAAGATCACCAATAAATCGAAAGATATCCTGGATATCCAGGCGGTCACCCTCGAATACTTGGATGCAGCTGGGAAGCCAATTCCGTATAAACCCGAAGAGAAAGTTGAGAAGGTTTATCCGTTTTGGAAGGCTCTTCCGCCTGAAGGCATTGCCGAAGGTTCTTTGGATGTCACGATCCCAAGGATGGCTATCAAGGAAAAGTCCCTTAGCAAGATAGAAATCAACCTGGTCTACGTCCCGTCTCCTCTTAAACGAGAGATTTTGACTTTGTCTGGAAAGGTTGAATAGTCCCTGATATCAATCCATGCGGCTTAGAAGAGGGCGGTATTTTGATCACTAATTGGGAAATGGATAGGCCCTGGTTTAAACTTTTGCTATAGTGAACGCCATTGGAAAGTTGTCATTGCGAGGGGCGCCAGCGACGAAGCAATCCCATGAGATTGTTTCGCTTCGCTCGCAATGACAGTTTGTGGAATGTCAACTTTTATTTAAGGCGTTCACTATAATTTCGTTGCGGTAGACAGGTGGTTTTAGGGGATAAAAAATTTGGAAAGGAGACATTCTTATGACTTTTATAACTGGGATTTCGCCAGCAATCTTTTTTTTGATCGTTTTTCTCATTATCGTTGCCTCCGCAGCCATCAAGATCCTAAGGGAATATGAGCGGGGCGTTATCTTCCGCTTGGGA
>Ga0315279_10001520_pt1 | contig 38321 bp, 43 predicted proteins | sample YL17G06_20_MG_FD_203694 | JGI IMG/M metagenome (GOLD analysis project Ga0315279, IMG submission 203694) | Sediment microbial communities from Yellowstone Lake, YNP, Wyoming, USA - YL17G06_20 | ecosystem: Environmental > Aquatic > Freshwater > Lake > Sediment | place: USA: Wyoming | collected...
CAGACATTATATCACAATATGAACGTTTGAAGAATAAATTATCATGCTCTGGACATTGAGTCCAGAGCATGATAAACAAATTCATCCCCGTGTAAACACGGGGCATTCTTTGTAATTTTTCGTAAAGAGATTCAACTTGAGAGTGAAGAAATAGGTCAGGAAATTCATCATCAGGTGGAAACGGAAGTAGAGTCATTCTGGTCTGGAGAAATGGAGATAAAACCGGAGCGAACTCCGGTTCGTTTATACATAACAGCAGACGGGACGACAGTGAGAACGGAAGAAGGACACAAAGAAACCAAGCGAAGCTTTATTTGTTGGTAGCAAAGCGAGGTTATGAGAAAGCATTAGAGGTTATATTTTTGGGAGATGGTTCAAAGTGGATATGGAACATAGTCAGCTATCATTTTCCGGGAGCATTTCAGATACTAGATTGGTATCATGTAGAGTAACGTTTATGGAAAATATGTAAGTATCTGGAGAAACAAAGAAAACAGACGAATGGGTAAGAGAGCAACTGGGTTACCTGTCGAAAGGAGAAGCAGTAATAATCTCATTGATGTATATGAGTTCATCTAATGGTGAAGTAGTAAAGAAGATAGAAGACAATATCACATATTTTGAGAACAATCGGGGTCGAATGCATTATGATGAATATAAAGCAAAGGGTTATCACATAGGTAGTGGGACTGCAGAAAGTGCATGTAGTAGGGCAGCGATTAAAGCAGTCAGGAATGACATGGTCATTGGCAGGAGCAGAAGCGATCCTTCAGTTACGGATACTTTGGAAAAACAACGAATGGGATAGATTTTGGCAGACCCGAAAAATAGCAGCATAAGTCTCTAATACACTCGACTCACCAGAAAGAACGAGATTGGCAAAAGTATCAGTCTGAATGATCTTAATAAAATTTGTATTTAAGCCGATAACTGCGATCAGAAGTCCTGTCGCCAATGACAATCCCCACGGAATGCCTTTGCCTATTGACATTGAGTCAATCTTTATGCGTCTTATTGATTCAACAACACGAAACGTAAAACCAACCGGTAGCCTTTGTGCCTCATACGTTTTGCTCATCATAGCGATCATCTCCTCTTTTAATAAATCTCTTGCTCTTGTAAGTCTCTGTCTGATAGATGTGGGAGAGATGCCGAGAAAATTGGCGATCTCTTTGCTGTCTCTATCTCCAAGATAGTAGAGTATCAATACCTGTCTGTATATCTCTGGAAGGGATTCCAATGCCTCGTTTAGCGACTCTATCATCGGATCATTGTCCTGATATTCTGTTGAGAGACTGTCAAGCTTCTTTGGATCCTGATCTTCAATGAAACTACGGTCAGGTCGCCTTGATTGCACTCTTATCCAATCTTTGCACATATTGGCTGTGATAGAATAAAGCCATGCGTGCATATTGTCCCATTGTTTCAGAGTGCGCAGTTTCTGGTATGCCCTGATAAATACTTTCTGCGTTACGTCCTCTGCATCCTGTCGGTTACGGAGTTTGCTATAAGCGAAGGCGTAAACGCTTTGCCTGTACCTATCAACGATGAACCCGAAAGCCTCTGTCTCTCCGTCAAGGCATTTTTGGATTATGTATTTATCTTCTATCTGCATTTTGCACCATCTGACTAATATTTAACCAAATAATTAATCAACCAGATTAATTATTTAGCTTAGATGAAAAGAATCAAATCCCCTCTAACTCCCCTTTAGTTAAAGGGGAGAACAATTCCCATTCATCACTCATTACTGTCTTGATCGCTATGACGACACAGAAGGCAAAAGTGTGACAAAGAAAATGAAATTTTTTTACATTTTTTATTGACTACATTTTACGTCATTTTTCAATTTTGTCAATATTATAACAATCTTGCACATTGATCTTGTAAACAATGCTATAATGCTTTAGAATAATTATAAGCAATATATATAATTCAGCAGGATTACAAAAGAATTTATAGATGAGTAATTTGTCAAAAAAGAAAATAGAATCTTCATTGAAAAAGATTATTAATGCTACTGGAACGGTCATACATACTAATTTCGGTCGCTCTATATTAAGTCGTGAGGCGGTCCGAAACGTTGAATTGGCTTGCACTAACTACGTAAATCTTGAGTATGATATTGAGTCTGGTCAAAGAGGACATCGAGATAGGCTCACCGAAGGCTTGATAAAGGAATTGACCGGATGTGAGGCGTCTGTCGTTGTTAATAACAATGCCGCCGCTGTTTTGCTATGCCTGAATACTCTGGCTAAGGGTAAGGAAGTTATCGTATCAAGGGGTGAATTGGTCGAGATAGGCGGGTCGTTCCGTATCCCTGACGTTATGAAGAGCAGTAGCGCCATCTTGCGTGAAGTAGGCACAACTAACAGGACTTATATTAAAGATTATCGCAACGCTATTAATGATAATACTGCTCTATTGATGAGAATACATACCAGTAATTACAGAATAGAGGGATCAATCGCAAGTCCAGATATTAAAGAGATCGTATCGCTTGGCAATGAGAAGAATATTCCTGTTATTGAAGACCTTGGAAGCGGTGCGATTGTTGATATGAGTAAATATGGATTACCCGCAGAACCTACCGTTAAAGACAGTATTAAATCAGGTGTTGACGTTGTGATGTTCAGTGGAGATAAACTTCTCGGCGGACCACAAGCTGGAATAATAGTTGGAAAACAGGAATTCATAAATAGCATCAGGAACAATCCGCTCATGCGATGTGTCAGAGTTGGAAAAATGACCATATCCGCACTTGAGGCTACTCTCAGGATGTACCTTAACGGTATGGAGAAAAATATACCATCTATCGCATATCTTACGAGACCAATCGGAGAAATATTGAAAATAGCTGAATTAATATCTGCAAAGCTAGAAACGATACTGGATGGAATAGCTAAAGCATCTGTTGAAGAAGGTTCGTCGCAAGTAGGGAGCGGTTCACTGCCTGTTGAGTCAATTAAGTCATGGTACGTTGTTCTTCAGCCGATAAATACGTCTGTGGATGATCTTGCAAGGCTTTTTCGGTCTGGAGAAGTGTCTGTCATCGGCAGGATCCGTGACGATAAGTTTATAATGGACATGCGGACTATATACGGGGCAGATATAAGGTACATATTGGAGACAGCGGAAACGATTAAAACTCAAAAAGAATCATAGTTTTGACTCAAAGCGTTATAAGTAGTCTGATTTTTTAAGAGGTGTGATATGGAAAAAGAGCTAAAACTAAAAATGATTAATGAAATCAAACAGCTTGAAAGGGAACTTTATCTGAAAAAAAGTAGGCTTTCTGCTATTGAGGTTATGGAACCAGATACAGAAGATGCTGACAGATTATTAAGTCCTGAGGAATGGAAACAGATATTTTCACGTTTGATCAAAAGAACTGGAGAGCTTTCAAAGGGTGGTGATAATGAAATGACAAGATATTTTACATTGGAATATTGGATGGATGATGATTGGTACATTGGTAGGTTAAAAGAAGTTCCAGGGGTATTTAGTCAGGGAGCTACACTGCAAGAATTGGAAGAAAACATAAAAGATGCTTACCTTCTAATGATTGAAGATGAGGAAGAAGAAACCCAAAGTCATCCTAATGTTCAAACAAAAATGCTAGAGGTAGCCTTGTGAAATGAGGTGTTATCATGATTATAGGTGTTCCGAAGGAAATGAAACCCTACGAGTATAGGGTAGCGCTTCTCCCTGTTGGCACTGAGACACTGGTAAAAGCTGGTCACAGAGTCATCATTCAGGATGGCGCCGGATTGGGAAGCGGTATTACCAATGAAGATTACCAGAAGGCTGGCGCAGAGATCGTCAGAACAATGGATGAGGTCTATCAGAACGCTGAAATGATGGTGAAAGTCAAAGAGCCTATGCCAGAGGAATATAATCTGATAAAGCAAGGAATGGTAATTTTTACCTACTTTCACTTTGCGGCTAATGTACCTCTTGCTCAAGAGATGCTTGCCCGAAAGCCGATATGTATCGCCTATGAAACCATACAGGAAAAGGATGGCTCACTACCTCTGCTTACACCCATGAGTGAAGTTGCTGGAAGGATGGCGATTCAGGAGGGCGCAAAGTATCTTGAAAAGCCGATGATGGGCAGAGGTATACTTTTGGGCGGTGTTCCGGGAGTTGCACCGGCAAACGTGGTGATACTTGGCGGTGGTATCGTCGGGACAAACGCTGCCAAAGTTGCCGCCGCATTTGGTGCGCAGGTCACAATCATGGACATCAACATGGATAGGCTTAGATACCTTGATGACATTATGCCAAAGAATGTCGTAACGCTTATGTCTAATGCCCATAATATAAGGGACAAGATCAAAGAGGCTGATCTTCTGATCGGTGCGGTGCTTGTTCCGGGAAGCCGAACACCTTCACTCGTGACGAGGGATATGATACAAACAATGAAGCCCGGCGCAGTTATAGTTGACGTATCGGTTGATCAGGGTGGATGTATTGAGACTACACGCCCAACTACCCATCAGAACCCGACTTTCGTTGAATACGACGTAGTGCATTATTGTGTTACCAACATACCCGGTGCAGTTGGTCGCACTTCAAGCTATGCGCTGACTAACGTTACACTTCCTTTTGTACTCCAGCTTGCAAACATGGGTTGGAAAAAAGCTTTGACGGAGAATCCTGCATTGCTGAAGGGATTAAATATCGCTGACGGAAAAGTGACGTTCAAAGCTATTGCAGAAACGTTGGGTCTGGAATACTATCCAGCAGAAAAAATGTTAAATCAAGATACAGATTGATCGACTTAAAGCAGTTTTTATAGATATTCAGAAAAAGAAATTTAAACACGAATTGCACTGATTAACGAATTGCACGAATTTTTCTTATTTATATTCGTGAAATTCGCTTATTTGTGTAATTCGTGATTATTCCGTTTAAAAAACATTATCTAAAAATCTATAGTTTTCAGTTTTTAGTTCAGGAAACCTTATGAATAAACGATTCTGATAACTAAAAACTTAAAACTTAAAACTGATAACTACTTATGGACTGGTACAAAGAATGGTTCGGAAAAGAATATTTGCTTGTATATCCTCACAGGAACGAAGCTGAAGCACAGAGGCAGATCGAGTTTCTGCAAAAATATATCAAGATTCCAAAAGATTCAAAGATTCTTGATCTATGTTGCGGAAATGGCAGACATACTTTAGAATTAAAAAAGCTTGGTTATGATGTTGTTGGGCTTGATCTGTCAGAAGATTTGCTCGAAGTTGCACGCTCAAAGGCTTCTGAGGATGGTCTTGACCTCCACTTTGTCCAATGCGACATGCGCGAGATACCTTACGAGAATTATTTTGATTTCGTAGTTCAATTCTTCACCAGCTTTGGATACTTTGAAACTGATGCGGAAAACCAGAGGGTGCTTTCTGCCATATCAAAGGCATTAAAATCTGGCGGAAAATTTATGATTGATTATATGAATCCTGATTGTATAGTCAAAAATCTGGTAGCGAAGGACGAAAAGCAGATCACAGAAGGTGTATCTATAATACAGGAAAGATGGATTGACGATTTGACTCATCGGGTGAATAAAAAGATCACGCTAAATAAAAATGGAGAGAAATCAGTTTTCAATGAATCCGTCAGAATGTACAGCCTTCAAGAGATAAGAGATATGCTACCTCGTGAGGGATTGAGACTTACGGAAGTTTATGGTGATTTTGATGGTTCGGAGTATAGTTTAGATTCACCAAGAATGATACTTATCGGAGAAAAGATTGTTTAATAGATACTGTCTAAAACAAATAGAGGTATAAGATGAATACAGAAATTCTCAAAAGAATAGAAATAAATCCTAAAGTCTTATGTGGAAAACCTGTAATAAAGGGAACGAGAATATCAGTTGAATTGATATTAGGAGACCTTGCTTTTGGTCGAAATTTTGTTGATATTATGAATGATTACGATATTGCTGAAGACGATATACGAGCCGCTTTGACTTATGCTCATGAATTGGTCGCAAATGAAGAGCTTATTGAGGTATAATGAATGAAGCTCTTAATAGATGAAAATATTTCTGGAGAAATTGTTAAATCGTTAAAATATATAGGTTATGATTTTTTATGGATAAGAGAATATTATCGTGGTATATCTGATGAAGAAATTATGGTAATGGATTAAAGGGCTATTTCACTGTTATAACTAAAGACAGGATCAGAAAAAGAAGGCTTTTTATCTAATTCATTGAGAGGGTGAGCATTGATTAAGGCATTAAATTTGCCCAGTGGTTTTATTAATACTAACAGGCTCGTTTCTGATTTTATGCAAGGTTATGAGAAGATAAAAGAATTCTATCCATTGCATTATAAAGACGAAAATTCATGGCATACAATAATGGATAAAGTCCATGAGAGAAACTCGGATTATAATGAATTAGCCCAAATTCTAAAGCGACAAAATACGGATCTCTGTGCGAGTGGTAAGACCATTGAGAATATAGATAAGCTTGCTTCGGGTAATGCTTTTGCTGTTGTCACCGGTCAGCAAGTTGGTATATTCACAGGTCCTTTGTATACAATCTACAAAGCTATGACAGCAATAAAGCTGTCACAATGGCTCACCGAAAAATATCAAGCTGAATTCATTCCTGTATTCTGGATGGAATCCAATGATCATGACTTAGAAGAAGCCAATCACATATATTTACTGGACTCAAATAGTGATCTGGTAAAGCTTGAATACAAGCCAACTCAATACACACCTAATTGTTCAGTCAAGGATATACTCATAGATGACGGATTCCTTGATATTATCAATGATTTATTGAAATCCTCACCAAATACAGAATTCAAAAAAGACATATTTGACATTATCTGTGAGTCATATTTGCCATCGAAAAGTTTGAGCTATGGGTTCGGTCAGATGATGTCAAGATTATTCAGCAAGTATGGACTGGTTTTCATTGATCCATCTGACCCGTCTGTTAAAAACCTCATGTCACCTATTTTCCAAAGGGAGATTGAATCTCCATTAAAGTCAGTGGAGATTGTAAACTCAGCGGGTGAAAGATTGAGATCGCTTGGATACGAAAGCCAGATCGAGAAATCAGACGATTCTACTTGTCTGTTTATCGAGGAAAGCGGGACAAGATGCAAGCTGTTTTTCAGGGATGGTAATTACGAAATAGACGGTAGTGGCATGAAACTGAGCAAAAGCCAATTGCTGGAAACATTGCAGATCGCCCCATGGAGATTCAGTCCAAATGTGGCATTACGTCCAGTAATTCAGGATTATATTCTGCCAACTGTAACTTACGTGGCAGGACCCGGAGAAGCATCTTATTTTGCACAGTTAAATAATTTATATGATTATATGAACGTCAGTATGCCTATCATCCACCCAAGAGCAGGTTTTACGATAGTCGAAAGCAAAGTTCAGCGGATCATGGAAAAGAATGGGCTTGAAATATCCGATCTGTCAGAGCATTACGAAAAGCTGTTCAGTCGGGTGTCAAAACAACACGTATCAGAGAAACTTGAGCAATTAATCGAATCTTCTCGCTCTGAGATCGAGTCAGTATTTGAGAAGCTATCATCTGAACTGATTCATATTGACCCGAATATAGAAAACGTCACCGAATCCGCAAGAAAGAAAATAGACCAGCAGATCAACATTCTTAGGGATAGAGCTTATCAACTCCAGCGAAGCAGAGATGATATAATACGGAATCAAATAAAGCGTGCCTGTATGAATATCTATCCTGATGACAAACCACAGGAACGGGTGTTTAACGTGGTTCAGTTTTTGGTTTTGTATGGGATGAACTTTTTAGATGAATTAATGTCAGCTATAGACCCAAAGGATGTTAGACATCTGATCTCATTTATTTGATATTAGGGGTAGTACTTAGACAATATGAATTTTATGGTATCTCTGGATTCCAGCTTTCGCTGGAATGACATTTGACGTGGCTTTGTCATTCCTGCGCAAGCAGGAATCCATAAAAAAATAACATGTCTAAGTAGAATGGAGAATGAAAATGTTTTATCCGCTAATTTATGCGAATATTCATGAATCTTTTAGTTTAATTCGCGTTGATTAGCGTTATTAGTGGATATATTTTCAGAATAAAATGAAATATGGAGGAAATGAATGGATTTAGACGTTTTGGCTTTCGGGGCGCATCGTGATGATATAGAGCTAACTTGCGCCGGTACTATGATCAAGCTCGTGGATCAGGGCTACCGAACAGGCATAATAGACCTGACCGCTGGTGAAATGGGAACAAGAGGAACTGTTGAGGAAAGGGCAAAAGAGGCGGAAGAATCATCAAAAATACTAAAAATCCTTTGCCGTGAGAACCTTGGTATCCCTGATGCAAATATCGCTATAAATGATAAGAATAAACTCAAAGTTATAAAAGTACTCAGGAAGTATAGACCCAGAGTGATTTTTCTGCCGTATTGGATGGACAGGCACCCTGATCATGCTCACGCTTCTCAACTGGTATCTGAGTCAGCGTTCCTTTCTGGATTAGCCAAACTTAATCCTGAACTACCGAGGCATCACCCTGAAAAGCTGATATATTATATGTGCCATTATAAATTTGAACCGTCTTTTGTGGTGGACGTGACTGAACAGAACGAGAGGAAAATGTCGGCAATTCATTGCTATAAATCACAAATTCATAATCCAAATTATCAGGGAGAGCAGACTTACATAAGTAGTCCCGAATATCTGGATTCCATAGAGGTTCGATCACGTTACTACGGTGGACTCATAGGCAAAAAGCACGGTGAGCCGTTTCTTGTAAGAGATATGATTGAGATCGTAGACGTGATGACTTTAATCTAATTAACCAATAAATGAAATTTCGGAGGAAAAATTTGGCAATGGCTAAATGGCGTTATAGATTTATTATAACTTTTTTAGTATTTTTTTTGATTGTAAATTTTACGTCAGCAGATGACGTTCTGGTGAAGATAAGTACTAATAATCTGGATAAAGTGCCAGCATCAGTAATAGAAAAATGTAATTTTCGCTTTCAGGGAAAATCTTTACTCATTGCACAAGGTGATGAGAGCCTGTTTAATAAAGATTTATATACCGTTCTGGATAAAGTTCGCACGGACTCAATTTATTACATAGTCATGGAGGAAGATTTACGGACTGTATTAAAGCAACTTGGAAACGTGATACTCGAATACAATGGCTCTCTGCTTTTGCGAATTAAGCCTGAAAATCAGCCGAGATTACTTGGTCTTGGTCTTTCGCTGATGGAACTTCCTGAGAGCATCATACTCGATCTAGTCAAAAAAGCACCACGATATGAACCATACACTGAATCCGAAGCGGATGTCGCTATAATAGGTGAAATCGCTAAAGCTGTGAATCCCGACGGGCTAAAAGGGTTTGTAGCTGATCTTCAGAATAACATGCCACTGAAACCACCTTATTCCGCCTATAAAAGCCGATTCTGCCTTCGTGTCCAAGAAACTGACGATCCATCTGATTTTGCCTGCGACAATGCCGCTGAATATATATACAACAAATTCAAGAGTTATGGACTTGAAGTGGAGTATGATGTCTTCCCTCATGAAGTTCTTACACAAGGACATTATCAGATGAGAAACGTAGTCGCCACTTTGCCGGGCAAAGGATCTAACCCTAAAGTCTTTATCGTCTCAGCCCATTATGACAGCATAGCGTCGAAATCTACAAATTGGCAACTGGAATGGAAGAAACAGCCTGCCCCGGGTGCGGATGATGATGCCTCTGGAACTGCGGCTGTGCTTGAAGCGGCACGTATACTAAGTCAGTACGAGTTCAACTCTACCATCAGGTTTGTTCTCTTCTCTGGAGAGGAATTGGGACTTCATGGAAGCAAGCACTACGCTAAAAAAATGTGGGATAACAAGGAAGAGATCGCTGGTGATCTCCAACTTGACATGATAGCTTATTCTCCAGAAACGCCAAATATTGACGTAGTTGCGAATCTGGGTTCAGAATGGCTCGCAGAAGCGATGCTGTCAGTTCAGAAAAAGTATAACATTGGTCCTCTAACTCTAAGGAAAATAGTAAATTCTGATATATGGTACAGTGATCATTCATCATTTTGGCAGAATGGTTATAATGCAATAATGGGTATAGACAATTATGACCTCAATTCTCCCAAGTTCTATCCTTACTCACATACAGCAAATGATACCATAGACAAGCTAAACTTTGATGTAATGACAAGGATGTGTCAGGTAACTACAGCCACTATTGCAAGCCTTGCTGATCCTGTTGATGAAGTTCCACATCCCGATCTCGCTATATTAGATAAAGACGTTTCCCTATCCCCTGAGAATCCCACCATTGGACAGTCTGTTCAATTGAAAGCTATTGTACGCAATATCGGCAGTGCAGATGCAAAGGGAATCAGTGTGCAGGTATGGGTTGAGGAGCCGATTGCCAGATCGTCAAGATTGATAACTGAAAAGGTTGTTGACGTCAACGCTAATGGACAGATAAGTATTGATACAACTCTAACTCTAAGTGAATGGGGAGAATCGAGGGTACTGATTAAAGTCAATCCTGATTATAGGGTATTTGAGACCGATGGTCGGAACAACATAGTCATCAAAACTGTTAGTATTGGCTCAACTTCACTTGATCTGGGAAAACTGCTGATCTATCCCAACCCTGTGAAACTGGAAAAAGAAAAGAACATTAACTTTGAGTATACTATGAGTAAGGATTCGTCAGTCAGGCTGGAGATTTACAACATCATAGGGGAGCTTGTCTACGAGAAGGATATAATCAGCGGTCAGGATGGCGGAAAGTTCGGCGTCAATAAGGGCATAAAATGGAATGGTCAGAACTTTACCGGTGACAAGGTTGCCCCGGGAGTATACGTCTGTCAATTAGTTGCTTCCGATGATTCTGGCATTACAAAGACCATGTCGAATAAGATGGTGATACTTAGATAAAGGAGAGCTTTTTTGATTCTAATCCTCTCTTATGTATTGGGTTCTCTGACTTTTCTGTATTTCCTCATATCAATTATACTAATCATTGGAACATCAAGGCTAAAAAAGAAAATTATTAAAAGCACAGTTTTACCGTTTGTTTCAATAATTGTGCCTGCGAAAAACGAGGAGAATACAATTGGGGATTGTCTGGATTCGCTATTGAACCAGCAATACCCTTATGATAATTATGAGATAATCGTTGTTAATGACCGATCCAGCGATAAAACTCCAGCCATAATCAAATCCTATCAGGAACAGCATAAAATAATCAAAAGTCTGGACATAGAATCTAATATTTCTGGACTGACAGGGAAACAGAATGCTATCAACGAAGGATTGAAGCTATGCAAAGGTGAGATCATATTTAATATTGACTCAGACTGTATTGCCCCGTCTATGCTGGTTAAACAGACTGTATCCTATTTTTCACAAAAAATTGGTTTGACAATAGGTTTTCACATTCCATATAGCAAAGATGGTTCAAGATCAATCTTTGCTGATCTACAAGCGCTGGATATGCTTTTTCTGATGGATGCGGCAGCGGGTTCTATTGGTGTAAACGTTCACGTAAGCTGTGCTGGAAGCAATCTTGCTTATCGAAAAACTATATTAGCAGATAAAGGTTATCATGATATTGGTTTCACTGTGACAGAAGATACAGCTTTGATTCAATCTATTGCAAAAAAAACCGATTGGGATGTAACTGTTGTATATGACAAAGATACTGTTGTCATGACACCGTCTGAAACTAGATTAAAAAAGTTCCTTGCCCAACGCATAAGATGGACGTTGGGAGGTCTGGCTACTAGATCGTGGGTACTTATCCCTTTATATTCTATGTTCTTTTATCACCTTTGCATGGTAGTGTCTATAATACTCGCATTTTTTATTGAATCCATGGCAGGTATTGTAATTGTGTCATTTATCGTCAAGTTGATGATAGATTTCATAAGGTGTTGGCGTGTGTGCAAAGAATTCCAAAGGCTTGATCTATTAAACGTTTTTGTATTATATGAATACTTTATGATGTTTTACAGCATCGTATCGGGTTTCTGTAGCTTATTCATCCGAAAGATACAATGGAAGGATGATACTTACAGGATTTTTAATAATGCCAATAATACAAAAGTTACATCAAATAAAAAGGGTTGATCTGATAGCTTATACTTGCCTTGTGATTATCGTAGGTATATATTCATACATCCAGATCACTAACTTTAATCCTGCATATCTGGAAGTAGACCCTGATGGATACCTTTTACTGGCAAAGCATATAGCAGAAGGCAAACCCTTAGCAGTAAAAGATGATGACCCTTTTATGTATCAATCTCACGTATGGGTGGAGAACAAGAAAGGCGAAATTGTTCCAAAGTTTGCACCGGGCTATCCTGCCCTTATGTCCATAGCGTATCTTTTGGGTGGGGACACAGCCATGTTCTTTGTCAGTCCAATAATGGGAGGATTGGCTCTGATTGGCTCTTTTCTCCTGTTTCGGATGTGGATGTCACGCACATCTGCGTTGTTCGGTGTTTTCTATCTTGCCATAAATGCGATGGTGCTTGTCTACTGCAATTATTTGCTCACCCATGCATCTGATCTGTGCTTTGCTGTATGGGGGATGTTTTTCCTCTGGAGATGGAAACGTGGTTTAGGGAGGTTCTCCGGGATATGGGCAGGGCTTTTACTCGGTGGTGCGGTGACGATCCGTCATACGTCAGCTTTACTTGTTCTGGTGCTTATTGCAACGGTTGTCGTCAAATGGATCGAGTGTTTCAGATCAAAAAGTAGCAAAAAGCGATTGTTAAAGGATTCTATTATACTTATTGCATCTTATTGTGTATTTCCGTTAGCGCTGGCAATCTATGATTGGGCTATCTTCGGTTCTCCGTTTGTCACTGGATATAGTCTCAGCGGTGAACAGAACGCTTTTAATTTGAAAAACATCCCCCAGAACTTACGGATACTTGCAACAGGAATGAATTATACTGCTTTATTTCTTTTATTTCCAATTGGGTTTGCAGGGATGTTTCTGGCTGTGGCAGTGGGCGAAAGCATAATGGTATCACTCTGGGTTGTTTCACTTTTTCTGCTTTATTCATCTTATTATTGGGCGCCAAATAATATGGCGTACTTCAGGTTTTTAATTGCAACATTTCCAGCCATTGTTGGTTCTGCGTATGCGCTAATGGATAAAGCAAGTATCTCGTGGGTAAAGAAAACAGTGGCTTATACGCTTTTGTCGGGATTATTGATATCCGTTACTTATTGGGATACAAGGTCTGCTGTGGAAGGCATAGTGTGTAGTTATCCATCACAAAGTCTGGCGTATTCTGCAAAGAGAGTTTCGAAAATATTGAATGATGACGCTGTGATATTCTCACAATGGCCCGCTTTTTGCTATATAGGAACAAGGAGGCATTTCAGGCATTACGACCTGAACATATTTACCGCATCTTATGGTGCAAGTTCGTTTACGGAGAATACAGAACCAAAGCGTCATCCAATTCGTAATGATCGCTTTAGGGCATTTTACAAAGGGCTTACTGATACTGATTTGCAAAAGAAAAAAGTGGAGTTGATCCGTAATTTCTTATCCAGCGGTCGTCAAGTTTCGTACCTGCTTCCGCAATATGCAGTAAAAGGAGAACAGAATGTTATCGGTAAGGAATTTCGTTGGAATATGCTTGATAGCTGGGTTTGTTATACCAAGAATGATAATGGTATCTGGCAAGGGGAAATATGGGAATTATATGAGATAGCAAGGGGTAGCTAAACATGAGGAAAAGTGCAAAAAGTATAATTATTTTTATATTTTTGGTTATATTAGGATTTGGGCTTTATTACTATTATTCTCATTATACAACTCTGGAACGTGATAAGGTAAAAGACCTAAAACTGCCATCTGAAATAGCTACAACACCAGATGCTTATATAGGCGAAATAAAACTTGCTTCATGGAACATAAGGGTTTTTAGCAATAAAGAGCGAGATGACAATGAGCTTCGGAGGATATGCCAGAACCTGACTAAGTATGATTTTATAGCTTTACTTGAAGTGAAAGATGAGCAGATTCTAAAGCGCACACAGAATATGCTTGCTATTTTGGGTAGAAGCTATAACTATCAGGTTAGTGACGAGGTTGGAAAAAAAATAAAAGAACGATATGCTTTCCTTTACGACACCGCAAAAATACGTGTGTTAATACCGGGGCAAGTTTTTCCTGATACTAGAGATTATTTCATAAGAGAACCATTTTTTGCCACTTTTCGTTCTGGAAAATTCGATTTTACAGTTATTGCAACTCACATACTCTACGGTGACAAGGCTTCTGATAGACGTGCTGAGATTCAGCATTTAGCAGAAGTTTATGATCAAGTCAAGAATGGTAATCCTGAAGAAAAAGACATTATTCTGGTGGGGGATTTCAACCGAGAGCCAACTGACAACGTGGCTTTTTCTAATCTTCGCAGTATACCGTCAATGACAAATCTATTCAATCCGCCTCAGAAATCTGTCATTTATGATTCTAACCTTTACGATAATATATGGTTCCAGAAGGAATATGTGAAGGCATACACGGGGAAAAAAGGCATTGATAAATTTGATGAAACTGATTTTGCGAATAACAACAAAGCGGCAAGCCTTGCTGTTTCTGATCATCGCCCTGTATGGGCAATTTTTGATACAAAAATAGATGACGATTGAGTGATTTATTCCATGCTTGACCTGTTAGCCATAAGATGATATAATAATATAGACGATTTATACTCAAGGGTGGAGTATTTGCTTACGTCAAGATTCTAGCTTGTTTTTTGAGCAAATGCCTTGCCATTATGGGTAGTTTTTTATCAGTTAATGGTTAAATTTTTTGGGAACACCCTGGCCCTCTTTATTAGAGGACCCATAAGCCCAAAGGGAGGAGATTTGGTTTGAACAAATACGAAACCATTATAATAATCAGCCCAAATGCTGAAACGGAGACAGTAGATAAGATCATCGCTGATGCGCAGAATCTTATATCTGGTGATGAAAGTGGCGGAATAATAACAAAACTCGAAAATTGGGGCAAAAAAAGACTCGCTTATGAGATTAAGAGAAACAAAGAAGGGGTCTATGTACTCATAGACTATGAGCTAGACCCAAAATTTATTCAACGATTCGAAAGATACTGCATATTAAATGAACAGGTACTAAAATTCATGACTGTCAGAGCGGAAGATATTCCAGAACCAAGAAAGAAAGAAATATCGAAAGCAAAATTTGATGATGATGAAGACTTCACCCGACCAAGGTTCACTGATTATGACGATGATGATAACGATTTCAGTTACGACGATGATGAATGATTTTTTAGAGTCTAAATAAAGGAGTTATCTCCTGTTGTCCTGCTTAGAAAAGGAGACGGAAATGGCTAATCTAAACAAGGTATTATTAATCGGAAATCTAACCAGAGACCCTGAACTTCGCTATAGCCCAAGTGGAACCGCAGTAGCAAAATTCGGCTTGGCAACCAATCGAATCTATAAGACACAAGATGGTGAGAAGAAAGAGGAAGTTTGCTTCGTTGATATTGTAGCTTTTGCTAAGACGGCAGAAAATTGTGCAAACTATCTCTCAAAAGGTAAACCTGTATTCATTGAGGGACGACTCCAATTCAGCACATGGGAAACGCCAGAGGGACAAAAAAGAAGCAAACTCGAAGTTCTGGTTGAACGAATGCAATTCCTTGGTAGTCCTAAGACAAGCGAAGGAATAGCAGGAGAGGAAGGTTCTGGAAACGACGGAGCAGAAGACGATATTCCGTTCTAAATTGGAGTGAAATAAATGGAAAAATATTATTACGCCGACAGTGGTAAAAAACGTCGAAAAATGTGCAGACTTTGTGGTGATGGTATCGAAAAGTTAGATTATAAGGACGTTGAGCTTTTAAGGACTTTTACCACCGAAAGAGGAAAAATTATTCCCAGAAGAATATCCGGGAATTGCGCAAAGCACCAGAGACAGATCACCGTTTCAATTAATAGGGCACGAACCATCGCTTTGTTGCCATTTAACAAAAAATCTTAAAATATAATGATGGAGTGATCATAATGCAGATTATTCTAAAAACAGATATTGATAAGCTTGGTAAGGATGGTGATCTGGTAACAGTCGCAAACGGTTATGCACGTAATTACCTGATCCCTCATAAAAAAGCAATTGAAGCGACAAATAAAAATCGTCGCAATCTCGAACACGAGAAACGTGTTGAAGTTGATCGTTCTAATAAACAACTGAAAGATGCCGAAAAGTTTGCAGAGGAACTTTCGGGAGTTTCATGCACGATTAAGGTTCAGGCAGGTGAAAATGATCGCTTGTTTGGTTCTGTAACGTCCATAGATATCGCAACTGCCCTTGAAGAACTAGGTTACACTATTGATAGAAGGAAGATAATTCTGGAGGAACCAATAAAGGAACTTGGCGTATTCACTGTGCCAGTGAAAATTTTTCAGGATGTGACTGCGAATATTAAAGTTTGGGTTGTGAAGGTACAATAATCTGTTAAGAGTTTCAGATTTACATTGCTTTTCCGCAAAATGACGTATTATCAAAAAAGGCGAGGATATCTCGCCTTTTCTTCTTTACAAGCCTGTGAGTGAGATTGTGCCATGGATATGAATTCCATCAGATTTGAGAGGGTCCCACCCCAAAATGTTGACGCTGAAAGAGCTGTATTGGGTGCAATGCTTCTTCCAGACGGAGGAAGAGAAGCCATTCCAAAAGTCATTGAAGTATTGGGAGATGACCCTTATGGCGATATATTTTACAAAGAGGCACATCAAAAGATTTATAATGCAATATTAAACCTTTTTGAAAAAAACCAACCTGTTGATCTGGTCACCGCTACAAGAGAATTAGAGCAAATAGGTGATCTGGAAAAAGTTGGTGACGTTGCATATCTCGATGAAATGATGGACAGCGTACCAACAGCCGCAAACGTTGAATACTACGCTCGTATAGTAAAAGATGAATCTATAAGACGAAGGCTTATCCGTGCTTCTGTTCAAATATATAATGATTCATTCGATAATTCCGAAGATATTGACGTGCTTCTGGACGGTGCTGAAAGAACAGTGCTTGATATCCGAAAAGAAAATGTTCTGCGAGGATTCGTTCAACTAAAGAAAACTATAAAAGATACACTCAATATCATCCAGGATCTTTACAACAGAAAAGAACACGTCATAGGCACCCCCTCTGGTTTCACTGAGTTTGATAATATGACTTCTGGTTTTCAGCCTTCCGATTTTATAGTCGTTGCGGGTAGACCCGGCATGGGAAAAAGCATGTTTGTGCAGAACATAGCTCAACACGTAGCTAGTGAACATAAGATACCAGTTGGTTTGTTCAGTTTGGAAATGTCCTACCAGCAACTTGTTCTGCGTATGTTATCAGCCGAGGCTAACGTTGATTTTCAAAGCATAAGGACCGGATTTCTTAAGGACCCCGATTGGCCAAAATTAACCCTTGCGGCTGGTAGGCTTTATGAATCCCCAATTTTTATTGATGATACGCCGGGTATCAGTATTATGGAACTGCGAGCAAAAACTCGTCGTCTCAAAGCAGAACATAACGTCGGACTGATAATCATAGACTATCTGCAACTTATGCAAAGCAGGGGAAGATCAGAAAATAGGCAACAAGAGATCTCTGATATATCAAGGTCTCTAAAAGGACTTGCCAGAGAGTTAAGTATCCCCGTGATTGCATGTTCACAGTTAAGCCGTGCACCTGAAACCAGACCGGATAAACATCCTCAACTTTCTGACCTTCGTGAATCTGGCGCCATCGAACAGGACGCTGACATGGTTGTATTCCTGTATAGGGAAGAATATTACGAACGAAATTCATCAGAAAAAACAGGAGAGGCAGAAATCATTATCGGAAAGCAAAGAAATGGTCCAACTGGTAAGATCACACTATCCTTTAGAGCGAACTGCATGAGGTTTGATAATCTTGATAAACGTTTCAGGGGATAAGGTTGTTTTTTTTCAGTCTGAAACCCATTAATGTTAAATCCTGCTATATACCTTCCAAACAACCAGACTATTCAATTAATACTATTGCTTGATCAGATGTATTAGTGCAATTCATTGCACGTTTTTTCAAGGCGATGAATCACCTCACTACGAACTAATCAAAAACTTAATTGCCAAAGCACTAGAAATTTGTGTAGATTGTTGTTATAAAATGTGATAAAATAATTGTGACACTTGTTGTATTGAACTAATGCTGATATAATAAAGGTGTTCTAAACATGGGATTATCGTACCGAATAGCTGATATTTTAGGTGGTGTTGGTAGAGCATCAATGTTGCTCTTTGCCACCTTTAGAGAACTATTTAAACCGCCTTATGAGATATCCGAAATCAGCAAGCAACTGCACGAGACTGGAGTCAAATCGCTCGTTGTCGTTTTGATAACAGGTTTAGTTGCTGGTTTTGTTGGCGCCGTTCAGGCTTTCTATCAGCTCAAAGCCATATCCGCTCAGGGCATGATGGGCAATTTTGTGGCAGTATTGGTGCTGAAGGAATTGGCTCCAATGCTTACAGGATTTGTTATGGCAGCCCGAGTCGGAACTGGATTCGCCGCAGAGCTTGGAACAATGAAAGTCACCGAGCAAGTAGATGCCCTTAGTGCTATGGCTACAAGTCCTGTGAAGTATCTCGTAGTACCACGGCTTATAGCATGTTTAATCATGTTGCCTTTATTGATAATCTATGCAGATGTAACTGGTATATTAGGCGGATATTTTATCAGTCTATCCTTTGGTATCACAAGCGGGATATTCTTTCAGCAGTTTCAAAAGTATTTTTTTGTTGGTGATATAGTCGGCGGTATTATAAAAGGTGTGGCATTCGGAATAATTATTGCTATGGTTGGATGTTACAGAGGTTTGTATACCACTGGTGGAGCCGAAGGCGTTGGTAAAGCAACTTCCATATCAGCAGTTCATTCATTTGTGCTTATAATAGTCGCTGATTTCATTCTTAATTATTTTATAAATGCTATTCTCGATGTTGCATAAATAGTTTTCAGTTTTCATTATGATAAAAATAAAGAATCTCTTTAAAAGCTTTGAAGACCGTCTCGTGTTAAATAATATAAGTTTAGACATTGAAGATGGTGATACGATGGTGGTTATGGGTGCCAGTGGATGTGGTAAAAGCGTTCTTTTGAAGCTCATTGTTGGATTATTAAAGCCCGATGAAGGTGAAATATGGATTGAAGACAAAGAAATATCAAAACTGTCAGAAAAACAGATAGACGAAGTGCGAAAAAATATTGGCATGGTATTCCAGTCAGGCGCTCTCTTTGATTCTCTCACAGTAGGGGAGAATGTGGCTTTTAGCCTTGTACGTCGTACAAATATGAGCAAATCCGAGATTGCCAAAACTGTAGCCGAAAAGCTTGAAATGGTCGGACTCAGCGGGATAGAAGACATGATGCCATCAGAACTCAGTGGTGGTATGAGAAAGAGAGTTAGTTTGGCAAGGGCAATATCCATGAATCCGCAAATAGTCCTATATGATGAGCCAACTACTGGTTTGGACCCGTTGATGTCTGATGAGATCAACACACTTATCAGTAAATTGCATAATGAATTAAATGTAACTTCTATTGTTGTTACTCATGATATGAAAAGCGCATTTACGGTAGGCACGAAAATGGCTATGTTGAAGAACGGTGAAGTCGTCGCTTCGGGAACTCCTGATGAAATCCGTTCTAGCAAGGATCAATGGGTATGTGATTTTGTCAACACCGGTTTCTTCCATGAAGATACCCAATGACGCATTCTCGTTCCGCCGAGTAACGGAAGAACAAAATATCGAAAGCGAGAAATTTAGATGAAAGCTAGATTAAAGCCAAGTGAAATCAAAGTAGGAGTCGTAATTCTTATTGGGTTAGCACTGTTGCTTGCACTTCTGCTCAAAGCGTCTCGCTGGCAACCTAACGCAAATACTCAAGAGATAAAGATAAGCTTTGAAAATGTAGGAGGATTGCTAAAGAGCGCACCCGTAAGCATACAGGGAATGGAGATCGGTAAGGTTAAAAAAATTGAGCTTATGGGCAATTGGGTGCAGGTGACAGCCCATATTGATAAAAGTATAGTAATAAGAGATGGATACCGCATACTTATAGATGTCGTTGGCATCGTAGGTGAAAAGTATATTGAGATAGTTAATGGTCCTAACGTTAATGTGGTGACTAAAGATGACCCATTATTAGGCATAAGTCCAACAAGTATTGGTAACATTCTAATAAAAGCAAATGAAGCCGCCCAAAAAGCGGCAGAGACCCTGATGGTAGTAAAAAGCGTGATAGATAATAACAAAGATGAAGTTCAATCTGGCATAAACGAAGTCAGGAAATTTATTTCGGATACAAGTAATATAATGGAAAGAACTCTACAAAACATTGATATTATGATGACTAGAATCAACAAGTTGACTGATTTTAAAGATGGAGATATTACTCAAACTATCACAGAGATTAAAACATTCGTTACAGAAATTAATAAAGAACGGGAGAGAGTAACTCCGCTCATAAGATCTGTTTCCGATAACCTTGACCAAATCGTGAGCAAGGCTTCCCCAAACGTTAATAGCTCTTTGGAGAACCTGAAGAAGTCTTCGGAAGATATGCGAGCCTTGACTACGAAATTAGACAAAGATGTTGCTGGTATGACTGATTCCGTATCGAAAATCGTCAGTCAAATCAGTAACACTACCGAGAATGGTAATGAAAAACTGCAAAAAGCACTTGTAGACCTAGGTAGAGCATCTGCTTTGATGAACAATATTCTTGATAGAGCGGATTACATCGTGTCAGAGGTTGAAAAAGGAAATGGAACCATTGGCAAGCTAGTCAAAAGCGATGAAGGCTATAAGCAAATTAATGATGTGATGGTTGTCAGCAAGAAGGCAATTGATAATGTAGATAAGACGTTTGATAACGTCAATAAAGCAGTTTCCAACTTCAATAAAACTACAAAGGACCTTGATCGCTGGAGACTCCAGTTGTTTGGTGACATAAATTCTGTCGGAGAATATGAGTTGAGCTACAATCGTCTGTCAGGAGTCTTACAGAATCAGCTAAGGCTTTCGATTTTACCTGTTGCGCCATATACTTATATCGGTGGTTTGTATATGAAGGGTGACGATATTAAGTATGATCTGCAGGCAGGGAGAAGGTTTAATAATCTTACAGTAAGAGGGGGCTTCATCAGATCAATGGCTGGGCTTGGGCTTGACTATTGGATTATTCCCAATCGTGCACTTATATCGCTTGAGGGAGTGAATATCACAACCAAAGAACCAGAGATTGGCTTTGATGCTTCATTAAGAGTGTTTCGCAATTGGTATCTGATGTTGGGCGCCGATGCTATCAATGTTAATAAATCAGGATTAAGTGCAGGTATTAAAGCCATATATAAGTAATTATTATGAAACAGAGAACAGTATTTGTTTGTCAGGATTGTGGATATAAATCACCGAAATGGGTCGGTCAATGCCCTGATTGCGGTAAGTGGAACACTATGTTAGAGGAGACCCATAACGTTGTCCAAACTTCATCTGCAAGACGAAAAACTATAGGTGAAGGATACGATCAGCCAAAGTCAATCACAAGTATAGAAAACATTGAGCAAGAACGGCTGAAATCCGGAATAGGTGAGTTTGATAGAGTTCTTGGCGGAGGTGCCGTTCCGGGGTCTGTTGCTCTTATCGGTGGTGATCCGGGTATCGGTAAATCAACCTTGCTCCTTCAGGTGATTGACAGATTTACTCAAAACTATGGAACAACCCTCTACATTTCTGGAGAAGAATCTGCCCGACAAATAAAACTACGTGCAGATCGACTTGGTATTAAATCACCCCAACTCAACATCCTTTGTGAGACTGACGTAGATACGATAGAGAATCACATCATCAATTTGTCTCCTAAGATAGTGGTTGTAGATTCTATACAGACAATGCAAAGATCGGACATTGATTCTGTTCCCGGTAACGTTACACAGGTTCGTGAATGTGCAATGGCACTCACGCACATAGCAAAAACTCGTGGAGTTCCGATCTTCATAGTCGGACACATAAACAAGGAGGGTAGTATTGCAGGACCTAAAGTTATGGAACATATCGTTGATACTGTTCTATATATGGAAGGAGATTCGTACCACGTATACAGGATCCTGCGAGCAGTAAAGAATCGCTTTGGTTCAACAAACGAAATAGGCGTTTTTGAGATGCGTGATACAGGGCTTGATGAGATCACAAATCCCTCTGAGATGCTACTCAGTGAACGACAGGAGAACGTCTCTGGTTCTGTTGTCGTATCTATAATGGAGGGAACACGCCCAATCCTGCTTGAGCTTCAGGCATTAGTTGCCCCTGCCTATTTCGGTATGCCGCAAAGAACTTCCAATGGCATAGATCGGAACAGACTGGCTTTACTTCTGGCTGTTTTGGACAAAAGGGCTGGCTTCCGAATACAAAACTCGGATGTTTTTGTCAACATAGTCGGTGGTATGCAGGCAGAAGAACCCGGCGTTGATCTGGGTATAATGGTTGCTGCAGTTTCTAACTTCAAGGATAAGCCTGTAGATCCAAAAACTGTGGTCATTGGCGAAGTCGGATTGGGCGGTGAGGTTAGAGCCGTTTCTCAAGCTGAAAAGCGGATCAAAGAAGCGTCAAGGTTAGGTTTCAAAAGAGCAATTGTTTCTCAGTATAATCTTCGTGGACTCAAGTTAAAGGAGGATATTGAAGTTGTGGGCGTTAATATGGTAAGGGATGCCCTTAATATTCTATTGTGAACTGAATCGTGAATCAAATAATAGGTAATTATTAGTGAATATTAAAATCATTTTTTAGAATCTTGCTTGTATTTTGTTTTTCGATTCATATTAATTAAAGGCGGTGAACGGTGCTGGTAATGTGGATAATCCGTATTATATTCGTAATTATTAGTTCTATTGTGGGTTATTTTTCTAGCTCTTATTTATGCATCAATCAATGGCAGGGATTTGCGGTTGGATTGGTTTTTGCACTGGTCGTATTGATAATTGAGCGATTATTAAAGAACGTGTCATTGAAAGAAATCATTTCGTGTCTGTTCGGATTGGTTGCAGGACTCGTTGCGGCTAATTTACTCGTTTTCCTCACGTCAGTAATAATAAAGGAAGAAAATGGGAACATTATACGTGTGATAGCCACTGGTTCCAGTCTTACACTTGGTTATCTTGGTATGGTAGTCGCATATAAAAAGCGTGACGAATTCATGCTTTTTGCCCCGTCTGGAAATAATCAGGTAAGACGCACTCAAAGCAATGATATTAAGATTCTGGATACCAACGTGATAATTGATGGACGTATACTTGATATATGCGAGACAGGCTTCATCGAAGGAAAGATAGTGATCCCTCGTTTCGTACTTAATGAACTTCAGTATATTGCGGATTCTGCTGACGTACTCAGGCGTAATAGAGGACGTCGAGGACTTGACATACTCCACAAGATGCAGAAAAGCCCAAATATTGACGTGCGTATCGTTGAGGATGATTTTCCTGACGTAAGAGAAGTAGATGCAAAGCTGATTGTGCTTGCCAAGCAAATGGGTGGGAAAGTTATCACGAATGATTTTAACCTTAATCAAGTCGCCGAACTTCAGTCTGTTCTTGTGCTTAATATCAACGAGTTGGCTAATGCTGTAAAACCTGTGATCCTGCCCGGTGAGACGATGAACGTCAGGGTGATAAAAGAAGGTAAAGAGCAGGCTCAGGGAGTCGCTTACCTTGATGATGGAACAATGGTCGTCGTTGAAAACGGCAGGCATCTCATAGGGCAAACTCTTGACGTTATAGTGACGAGTATCCTTCAGACAACTGCTGGAAGGATGATATTCACCAAGAAGAAAGAAAACGGTGACTCTGAAACTCGGTATAGCTAAGAATATGAAGGTATCAGCTATCATACCCGCCGCTGGATTGGGAACAAGAATGGGCGGGATCAAAAAACCTTACATGGACATCGCTGGAAAGCCTATCCTTGCGTATACTCTGGCTACTTTCCAGCGATGTCCATTTATAGACTGTATAGTCATTGTCACTGCTAAAGGTGATGAATCTCGGTGCATTCAGGACGTTGTAAAGACTTATGGCATAGACAAACCTTTTAGTGTAGTGGCTGGTGGAGATACACGTCAAGAATCGGTTTATAACGCTCTTCGAGAATTATCGTCTAATACTGATATAGTAGTGATACATGACGCAGTAAGACCACTTGTAACTGAAGATATGATCATCCAATCCATAGACGGTGCGAAACAGTATGGTTCAGCGATTGTAGCTGTTCCTGTAAAAGATACTATCAAAGAATCTGACGATGATGGATTTGTGACAAAAACGCTGGATAGGCGAAAGCTCTGGACGATTCAGACTCCGCAGACGTTCAAATATGATCTCATTATGAAAGCGCACCTTTATGCACGAGATAATAATATACAGGCGACTGATGACGCATTTCTTGTAGAGCAGATGGGTCAAAAAGTCAAACTCATCATGGGAAGCTACGAAAACATAAAGATAACAACGCCTGATGATCTTGCAGTCGTAAAGGCTATTCTGGAGTCAAGATTATGAAAAACATACCCGATGGATTACTAGATGATGTAGTTAAGCGTCTGGTTGATGGTTTGCATCCAGAAAAGATTATCTTATTCGGTTCTCACGCTTATGGCGTACCTAACGATGATAGCGATATTGATCTGTTAATTGTAATATCTGAATCAGATGAGCCACGTTACCGTAGAGCGCAGAAGGCTTATGGCTATCTTTGGGGATTAGGTGTTCCGATAGAGTTAGTTATTTTAACACGTCAGGAAGTAGATCAATCGTTGAATGTAGTAACCTCATTAGCAAGAAAGGCAGTAAAACAGGGTAAGATTCTTTATGGATGAAGCAAAACGCAGAGAAATTCAGCAATGGTTAATAAAAAGCAAACACGATATTGATTCGGCAAATCTCCTTTTAAATTGTGAAAAACCTATTTTAGATACCGCTGTATATCATTGCCAACAAGCAGTTGAAAAAGGGTTAAAAGCGTATTTGACATATCGGGATACTGTCTTCGAAAAAACTCATGATTTGGTTTCACTTGTATCAATCTGTGCAAGATTAGAACTAAGTTTTTCTCAATGGAATGAAGTAGCTCAAAGACTTACTCCTTATGCAACTGATTTTCGTTATCCAGGTATTGTTTTAGAAGCAGAAAAAGCTTTTGCTGACACAGAAAAGTTTTTAGATTTCATTCTTAAACTACTTCCCGATGAAGTTAAATCATAGAATTACCATGAAAAGATTTTACCAAATTGTATTTTTGTCTAGTTTTTTTATTATATCTGGATGTACATTCTTGAGTCAACCTAATAATGTAACAAAAAATTCGGCATCAGATATATCAAAAGGAACAGAAGGAACGCTACCAATAACCTTTCAACTCCACGATGTTCCACATAACCCACGCAAGCAGAAAGGTACTGACTGCGCACCCGATTCTTTAAGGATGGTACTCAATTATAGAGGCAAGAACGTTGGTGAAGCAGATATAACAAGGCAACTAAAGAGCAGAGGTTTTGGCGGGGGAACGTCATTTTTTCAGATACAGGAGATAGCAGTAAAAGATTATGGTCTGCCGTCTTTTGTCATACATAATTGCGACCTTGATACCATCAAGTCAGCGATACTAAACAAATGGGCTCCGATCATAGGCTATCGGGCAAGTGGTAAGTATTATCATGCGGTGGTTGCTGTGGGATACGATGACGACAAAAAATTGATGTTCGTCCATGACCCGAACGTACTCAGCGTAAAAAAGATGCGATATTCTGATCTTGGCGGTTTCGGTGATGACGGAGTGCAAAGGCTTTCAGTCTTGCTTGTTCTTCCTGCTGGATTAACAGATGTTGATCTGGCAAACGGTCTGGCGAGATATGTGCCAAAGGAGATTCTGTCAAAGCTAGTTATATCTGCAATGTTTCCATCATAAGGAATAAAAAATGAGTAAAGCGAATACAAAAAGAACAATCGAATATATTGGTGAGATACTCCCTGACGGTCATCTTTCTATTCCTGATGAAGTTAAGAAAGAATTAGAACTGCATAAATCTAACAGTCTGAAAATAACTCTTACTTTTTTATCATCGGATGAAAAGAGGGGATGGGCAATATTCAGGCAAATGGGTAAACACGCTGAACCTGGTACATTACCAAATGCTTCAGTGGATCATGACCGGTACTTATATGGAAAGACAAAATGAAAGAATTTGAAGTTGATGGACAAAAAATATACTGGGGAGATGCTATTGAAATTCTATCGAATGAAATACATGATGGATCAATTGACTTGATATTTGCTGATCCGCCGTATAATATTGGAAAAAATTTCAATGGTACAAAAGATAAATGGAGTTCTGACGAGGATTACCTTAGATGGTGTTATCAATGGCTTGATCTGTGTATAAAAAAACTCAAGAGTAACGGAAGCCTTTACGTGATGACTTCAACACAGAATATGCCTTATTTTGATATATACTTACGAAAATCTATGACAATATTATCACGAATTGTTTGGTATTATGACAGTTCAGGTGTTCAGGCTAGAAAATACTATGGCTCACTTTATGAACCTATCTTATATTGTGTTAAAGATAAGAATGACTATACTTTCAACGCAGATGATATTCTCGTAGAGGCAAAAACAGGGGCAGTAAGAAAACTGATAGATTATCGAAAATCAATCGGAATAGAAATACAGGAAGAATATATAAAGATAGGGTTGCGGAGATTGCCAATGGTGTCAGAGCATAATGAGGGAGTTTTAAAGAAAAAATTTGAAGAAGGATAAATGTAAGTATATTAATTTCAACTATTAAAAAATATGCTTCTTTTAGTATAGGTGGAAATCAATGGAAGTTCAAGATGAAGAAGAAATAAAAAGACAAATAGCTCATTTGGAATTGTTGCGTCAGGATGCTCGTGATGAAATTAAAAGAAGGATTGAACAAAGGGATAAATACTCCATACAGTTGACCATAGCAATAGGGGCAATACTTGCTTTTTCCATTCGTCCGAATGGTTCTAGCTTAACACTCATAGCTATACCAATAGTTTCCATTTATTTTATATAGCTACAAGATTCATAACCTTTTAGCAACTTACCTTAGAGATGAGATTGAAACTAAAATTGCTAAATTATGTAATATCGAGGTTGACTGTGAATGGGAAAACTATTATAAAAAGCACGAAGTTCCCGGAATTCGTAGATGGTTTTTTATCACCGCATTATGGATAATGTGTGTTATTTTACCGATAGGAATTTTCTTATATAATTATTCAATAAATTTGAAATATTCAATATATGTTGGCATAGCTTGGTTTATATTATCTTTAGCAACTGTTATAATAACTATAAAGTTCAAAAATCAAAAATCCGAGAAAGGTACACAAAAATGAGAGATTGGCCATCTAATCCAGAATTGCGTTATATGCATGCAGTTTTCCTAGATAGAGATGGAACGATTAATGTTGATACGCATTATCCCCATGATTATAAGTTGCTTGAGGTCATACCTGAAGCTTATGAAGGCATGAAAATCTTATCTGAATTGCCATTAGATATTATTGTGGTATCAAATCAAGCAGGAATAAAATTAGGGATTTTCACCAAAGATCAAATGTCAAGATTTAATGAGGAGCTTAGAATTAGAATTGAGCGTTATGGTGGACGTATAGATGCCTTTTATTACTGTCCTCATCTTGAACCCAAAAACCTAAAAAAAGGTCAAACACCTTGTAATTGCTCAAAACCTGCCCCAGGAATGTTATTAGAAGCAGCCAATGACTTTGACATTGACTTATCAAAAAGTTTCATTATAGGTGATAAGACTTCAGATATTGCCGCTGGTATGGCTGTTGGATGTACTGGAATATTGGTAAAAACAGGAAAAGCAGGTAAAGAAGAAGGTTTTTTACCGATAAAAATTGATCACTTAGCAGAAAATCTATATGAAGCCGCTATAATGGTTAAAACATTTATTGATGAGGAATATTCTGATACTAAAGATTTAAGTAAGAAATTTGTTATACAGCAAGTTTCGTAAAATCGAGTGTCTTATAGATTATTAAGTAAATTGCTATGCGAATAGGAATCGGATACGACATACACAGGCTTGTAGAAGGCAGAGACTTGGTTCTCGGCGGGGTCAGAATACCATACAGGCTTGGTCTGGATGGTCATTCAGATGCTGACGTGCTTTTGCATAGCATAAGTGATGCTCTTCTTGGTGCGTTGGCTCTCGGTGACATCGGACAGCATTTTCCTAACACTGATCCACAATTCAAAGGCATTTCAAGCATGATCCTGCTCGAAAAAGTAAACTCGCTGATACAAGAAAAAGGCTTCATCACTAACAACGTTGATTCTGTCGTCATTGCAGAGGAACCGAAACTTGCGCCATTTATACCTGCTATGCGTGAAAATATCGCTAAAGTATTGAATATCTCCGTTGATTGTGTTAGTATCAAAGCGACTACTGCTGAAAAACTCGGTAGCATCGGTCAGGGAAAAGGTATTGCGTCAGAAGCTATTGTAAGCGTTAAACCAAAGGTGAGGTAAACTATGCCATTGAAGATATATAATTCATTAACTAAACGTGAAGAAGAATTTAAACCACTTGATGATAAGCACGTCAAGATGTATAACTGCGGTCCGACTGTTTATGACTATTTTCATATCGGCAATGCCCGTAATTTTATTGCTGCAGAAGTTATAAGGCGTTATCTGGAATATAAGGGTTATAAGGTAACGTTTATCCAGAATGTAACCGACGTCGAGGATAAAATAATCAAGCGTGCAAACGACACAGGCGTTACTCCAGACCAAGTTGCTCAAAAGTATACCGATGCCTATTTTGAGGATATGAAAAATCTTGGTATACTTGAGCCTACTTTCAGTCCCAAAGCAACGGAACATATAACAGAGATTGTTGATTTTGTCAAAAAATTAGTAGAGAAAGGTATTGCTTACGAGGCTGATGGTGATGTATATTATGATCTGGCAAAGTTTGAAGGATACGGAAAACTTTCGGGTCAGCGATTTGAGGATACTATCGCAGGCGCAAGGGTCGAGGTGAACGAAAAGAAACACCATCCCGCAGATTTTGATTTGTGGAAGAAATCAAAGGCTGGTGAACCCGGATGGGATAGTCCATGGGGACCCGGAAGACCCGGATGGCACATTGAATGTTCTGTCATGTCCTCAAAGTACCTCGGTGAGACGTTTGATATTCACAGCGGAGGTAATGATCTGATATTTCCTCATCATGAGAACGAGATCGCCCAAAGTGAGGGTCTGACAGGAAAACCTTTCGCCCGTTATTGGGTTCACAATGGTATGCTTCAAACTGGTGGGAAAGTAGAAGGTGCTGGAAGAACAGCAGAAACAATAAAGATGTCAAAATCGCTTGGAAACGTTAAGCCCATCAGAGAACTGTTGAAAACGTACAGCCCAAATGCGATTCGATTATTTTTGCTTTCAGCACATTACCGATCACCTCTTGATCTAAGAAATGACAGCCTTGATGAAGCTAGTAGTGCTGTAGAACGCATTTTGAATTGTGTCAGCATGACTGCAAGGCTTTCAGCACAGGAAGATATAAAACCTGATAATCTTAGCGAATCAGAAAAGGAACTCAATAACTCTATTGATGATGCTGTTCGGAAGTTTGAAGAATCAATGGATAGTGATTTCAATACGCCGGGAGCATTGGGAGCTATCTTTGAGCTTGTTGCTTTTGTAAATAAGTTTACTTCTGAGAACCAGAACCTTTCGACTCAAGGAAAGGCTGTTTTGGGACAAATAAGCGAAACTCTGGTGAAGCTATGCGGGTTATTGGGTCTCAATGTTGCTAGAGACAGGATAGCAGGAAAAGAAGATTCTCTGGTTGACGATCTGATGAAATTGATGATCGAAATCAGGCAATTCGCAAGAGAGGAGAAGGATTGGGCGATAGCAGATAAGATCAGAGATGGTCTTACAAATATCGGGATCAAACTTGAAGATACCCGTGAAGGCACAATATGGAAGATAGCGTCAAAATAATATCAAGTATTTCTAAAGACCAACCTATGAACGTGGATATAATATTAAAAGAATTCAAGCAAGAACTAAAAAGCTTATATGGAGAAAGATTAAATAATATAATACTCTACGGTTCGTATGCTAGAGGTGAAGCTACTAAAGAATCAGATATAGATGTTATGATTATTCTAAAAGGTAGTGTTACACCTGGTAAGGAAATTGACAAAATGATTGATGTAATAACAGACATAAACTTGAAATATGAGACATTAATATCTGTTTTTCCGGTATCAAATGAGAACTATTTGAATGTTAAAAGTCCCATTCTAATAAATGTAAGAAGGGAAGGGATAGCCGTGTGAAAGAAATTGACTCACTTATAAAAAGATCCAAAAGGTATCTAAAAAGTGCTGAAATATTGCTTAAAGAAGAAGATTATGAATCTTGTGTTTCAAGAGTTTATTATGCAATGTTTTATTCTGTTCAAGCAATATTGCTTTTGAAGAATTTGTCATTTTCATCTCACAAAGCTGTTATTTCTGCCTTTGGTAAGTATTTTGTAAAAAATGGAATATTTACAAAAGAAATGAGCAAAAAACTTAATAAGGCATTTGAAAAAAGACAGATAGGAGACTATGAATATGATTTTGTAATATCTGAAAACGAGGCAAAAGATATATTAATAAATGGAAAAGAATTTGTAGAGACAATAATCCATTATTTAATAATTAATGGTGATTTGGTAGAAAATCAGCCTACCTGATTATAAGCATCTTTTATGACTCATTTAGAGTTTCATAAAAGATAGTTGGGAGTTCTATCGCTGTTCGTTAGTTACTATTTGTATGAACCAAAAAATGGCTCACGTATACGTGAACCAAGCTATTGGGAGGGATAAGATGAAACGGTTTTCTTACACATTAGCTTTTTTGTTAGCACTAACCTTGATTGTTTCAGGATGCTCGAAACTTGCTGAACCGAACTGGAGTAAGCTTGAGGTTAATAGCGACGTTGAGCAGTTCACTGATGGTAGTATGTATACTACTGCTCAAACTCAGATTCCCGAATACGTTAAGGGAGAAACAAAGGACGATAGCAGATTCACTGATGCGATTGTGTCACTCAAGAAACCACAGGATATAAGAAGGATACTTATCAAAAGACGTGCTGAGGATGCTGTTCCAGTAGACCTTAATGTATACATTTTGTCTGGTAAAGAGGGTGAAGATTGGAAGTTAGTGAATGAGGTTCGAGGGGAAGAGAAGACGGACATAGATATAAAGCTTTCTTCCACGCCGGCTGCCAAGATCAAGATAAAAGCACAAAGAGCCTCAAGAACGGCATCGGGAAAGTCAGCAATAGCCGCTAAACCGAATGCGGGGGCAGGGGCAAATAAGCAGGGCGGTAGAAAAACAACCGGAGGTAGTCTTCAGGCAGATCGTGTTCTGAGAGAACCTGTGAAAATTGCAGAGATCGAAATTTACGGTATTTCATCAACACCTGTAGCAACAAAAACAGAAGAAAAGAAAAAATAATACCATAATGACTTCATCAGAAGACACCAAAGATTGGATAATTCTAAATATGATACCAAGCGTTGGAAGTTCAACATCCAGGCGCTTGGTAAAATTCTTTGGTTCACCATCTGCGGTATTAACCGCGTCTTTGAGAGAATTGTCAATGGTAAGAGGTGTTACGCCGTCTGTCTGTCAGAATATAATTGACTATCGTGATAGTATTCAAGTTGACCGTGAATTAGATTTGATCAACCAGCACAACTGCAAAGTAATTACCATTGCGGGCGAAGACTATCCATCTTCTCTCAAAGCTATATATGATCCTCCACCTATACTTTATGTCAAAGGTAAATTGCTCCCAGCTGATTCTTATGCTATATCCGTTGTAGGAACGAGAAATGCCACGACTTATGGCATAAAGGTTGCTGAACAGTTGAGTGGTCAACTAGCATCCAGAGGTATAACCATAGTAAGTGGAATGGCTCATGGGATAGACACTTTTGCTCATAATGGAGCATTGAATGCGAAAGGGCGCACAATAGCTGTTATGGGATGTGGTCTGGATATTATTTATCCTGCCGAGAATTCCAGTTTATTTGAAAAAATTATTAGTTCTGGCGCAGTTATATCTGAGCTTCCAATGGGAACTAAGCCACACAGAGGTATGTTTCCCAGACGCAATAGGATTATTAGCGGAATGTCACTTGGAACTCTGGTCGTGGAGGCATCCAAGCAAAGCGGTGCAATGATCACAGTTGATTGCGCTCTTGAACAGGGACGTGAAGTCTTTGCTGTTCCGGGGCAGATATTTTCTGATACTTCAAAGGGTACAAACGAACTTATCAAACAGGGTGCCAAGCTGGTTGATTCCGTTGAAGATATTCTCAATGAATTGCCTTCTTATACCTTTCAGCCTTCAGAAAATGAAAGTCTCAAGAATGAAGATGCAATTATTGAATCTCAGCTTTCTCAGGAGGAAAGTGCTATCTGGAAGGTCATTAACTCATCTCCAATTCACATAGACGATATATCAAGACGATCTGCATTACCTATTTATAAGGTAAGTTCTACACTTGTCATGTTAGAACTTAAAGGGTTGATTCAGCAATTGGCTGGAAAAATGTTTATAAGAAAATCATCATCTTTATGAATTTTGGTATGAAGGAGATTGTAATGGTTATTTACTAGGTAACAGATCAATTGTCAATTGTCGTTTGACAATTCACTGTTTTCAAAGGATGAATTTATGTTAACATTCAAAGCTAGATACAAAGATGAAATAATAAAACCTCTGGAAAAAGTTGATATTGAAGATGGTACTGAGATTACTATTGCACTATTGGAAAAAAAGGGAATTGATCCTGATGGTCTTATCAGAAGTTTTGGAGGTTGGAAAGACACTGTTGACTGTGATGAATTGCTTAAAAATATATATGCAGATCGCCAAATATCAACACGTCCAGAGGTAAAGCTATGAAGGTATCATACTTGATAGATGATTAGTGACTTTGATTTGATAATTGCTATGATATGCCTTCATCATAATCTAACGTTATTGACTAATAATCATAAACACTTTGAACGAATAAAGGAATTGGAGATCATCTCCATAGACTAATTTTTCTTGCTTTTATAATAATACGATATCTATAATGTTTCAAGGTTTTTAAACGAATTATTTAAGGGAATATTTGTTATTTCATAAGGAGAATATTATGGCAGATATGGTTAATGTGGCTATATTTGGTTGTGGAAATATGGGTTCTACACACGCACGAAGGCTGTCAAAATTGGAAAATGTACACCTTCGTTATTTAGTTGACGCGAATAAGGAATCAGCGTTAAAACTCCAAAAAGAGGTAAATGCTGAATTAGTTACTGAGAATTTTAACAAAGCATTGGACGATAAAGACGTTGACGTAGTGATCATCTGTACCCATCATCATTTACATGCGCCTATGAGTATCTCCGCCGCACAGGCTGGCAAGCACGTATTCTGTGAAAAACCACTTGCATTAAATATGGAAGAATGTCTGAGTATTGCAGAAGCAGTCGAGAAATCAGGCATTAAGTTTATGATGGGTTTTCAGGCTCGTTTTTCGCCATTTGTTCTGAAAATTAAGGAAGTCGTACCTAAGCCATGGGTGACTATTGCACAACTCATTGATCCCAAATGGGGTGAAGATTTGTGGGCTAACAATCCTGTTGAAGGCGGTGGTAACGTGCTAAGTCAAGGTTGCCATTGCTTTGATGCAACGTGCTTTTTGAATGGCTCAAAACCTGTGTCAATCTATTCTGAAGGTGGAAATCTTCATCATCCTTCATTACCAATTATAGATTCAGTAGTATCAACAATGCGTTTTGATAATGGTTCTGTTGCCAACGTAACAATCGGTGATTTTGGTAATCCTGCACTGATGGGAAAATCTGCATATCAGGTTTTTGCTGGTAATGTTACCGCAACGCTTTTCAATTATTACAGTGAGCCGGAGGTGCGTTTATGGGGTGCTGAACCTGCAAGGATAACAATGGACGATCTTCCCGGGTGTACCGACAGCTATGTGGCACACGGTTATACTCAGCAGATGCATGCTTTGATTGACTGGGTAAGCAAAGACATTGAGCCTATCAATGCCGCAAAGGTTAGAGATGGTGTTCTTGCTACTGAGCTTGCCATCAAAGCGTTTGAGTCAATCAAAACCCATCAGGCACAAGCTTTATAATGGAGAGATGAAGATGAGTGACAAGGTTACTTTAGAAGAAGCTGAACGTATAGCGGTTCAATTATCACCTTATGATCAATTAAAGCTAATAGCATGGATCAGTGAGAATCTGAGTGGATTGTTGCCTCTGAAAATAACATTTTGTGGAAGTAGTAAAACTTATACAAAAAGTGATGCTGATGGTACTCCATCTATGGAAGAAATCTATAATCGTCTAACTGCACAGGGACATATATGTTTTTTACCTAAACTACCTGGGAAACCATTTGGGTTTGATGAATTAGAGTTTGAAAAAGAATATGGTAGAGAAGAACTCCTCAGAATCAAACCAATTGTTACGCTAGAACACTTTAAAAAAATTGAAGCATCTGATGCAGTTCTAATTGTCAATCATAGCAGGGAACGTGATGGGAAATTTATTGAGGGTTATTTTGGTTCAAACACTTTGATGGAACTTGCTGTTGCTTACTACTTACGTAAAAAAATTTACATACTAAAACCTTTTCAAGAAAACCATCCACATTATGAAGAAATTGCAAAATTAGATACCATAATACTAAATGGAGATTTAAGTAAAATTAGAAAAATTGGAGATTAAATAATGTCAAAATCACTGGTAATTGTAGAATCACCAGCAAAAGTTAAGACTATAAGCAAATTTTTAGGTAAAGATTATACAGTAAAAGCCTCTATGGGTCACATTAGAGATTTGCCTTCGAGTGGTCTTGCTGTGGATGTTGTAAACAATTTTAAGCCTGAATATGCCATAATTGACGGAAAAAAGAAGGTCGTAAACGAAATTAAGAAAGCGGCGGAGAATGTTGAGCAGATACTAATTGCTACCGACCCCGATAGAGAAGGTGAAGCCATCTGCTGGCATCTGGCGCATGAATTAAAAACAACCCATATACCTATTAGCCGAATAACCTTCAACGAGATAACAAAGACTGCGGTTCAGGACGCCATTAAACATCAGGGTCAGATCAATCAAGACCTTGTTGACTCTCAACAGGCTAGACGAGTGCTTGACAGATTGGTTGGATACCAGATCAGTCCGATATTGGGTAAAACTATAAAATGGGGTCTGAGTGCAGGCAGAGTTCAGTCAGTAGCTGTCAGGCTTATATGTGATCGAGAAGATGAGATACTTGCATTTATCCCGGAAGAATACTGGACAATTGGTGCGATATTGAAAGGTGAAAAAACTAACCAATTTGAGGCAAAGCTTTTCGAGATTGAAAAAAAGAAAGTAAAAATCGAAAACGAAGAACAGGCAAAGTCTATCCTGAAAGATTTAGATGGTAAAGAATTTATTATAGATAACATTGAACGTAAAGAGAGAAAAAAGAATCCCGTCCCACCTTTCATCACAAGCAGACTTCAGCAGGATGCGGCTCGAAAACTGCGATTTACCGTCAAAGCAACGATGAAGGTCGCTCAAAACCTTTACGAAGGTGTTGATCTGGGTGATGAAGGCGCCGTTGGACTAATAACTTATATGCGTACGGATTCTACCAGAGTATCAAAAGAGGCGATAGACTCAGTTAGAGACTTTATTAATCAAAGCTATGGAGCAGATTATCTTCCAGACAAAGCTGTTCATTATGCAAGCAGAAAGGGCGCTCAAGATGCACACGAAGCTATCAGACCAACTTCTGTTGAAAGAACACCAGCAAGCGTTAAAGAATTCCTGAGCAAAGATCAATACGAGCTTTATGACCTTATATGGAAACGGTTCGTAGCAAGCCAGATGAAACCCGCGATTTTTGACGTAACGACTGTGGATATTAAAGCTGGAAAATGCACTTTTCGAGCAAATGGATCAATCATCAAATTTAAGGGATTTATCTCAGTTTATATGGAAGGTATAGACGACGAATCAGACGAAGATAAGGAAGCTATACTTCCAGAACTTATTGTAGGTCAATTGCTTCAACTTATCAATCTAATCCCTGAACAGCATTTTACCCAGCCACCACCCAGATATACTGAAGCGACACTGGTAAAGATACTAGAGGAGAAAGGCATCGGGAGACCAAGTACCTATGCAGCAATTATTTCCACAATACAGGATAGGGAATACGTAACAAAGGAACAAGGCAAGTTCATTCCTACAGAAATGGGTAAATTAGTCAATAATGCCCTTATGAAAAGCTTCCCGGAGATCATGGACGTTGAATTCACAGCCAAAATGGAAACTGAACTTGATGAAATTGAGGACGGAAAGATAAAATGGGTTGAAGTATTAAAGGAATTTTATGGTCCTTTCAGCAAATCATTGGAAACTGCTCCAGACAAGATCAAATCCGCAAAGAAAGATATGGAAGAGACTACAGACGAAATCTGCGATCTATGCGGAAAAAACATGATTATAAAATTTGGGCGTTATGGTAAATTCCTTGCATGTTCAGGTTTTCCAGAATGTAAAAATACCAAACAGTTAAATGGTAAAGAAGCAAAACCTGCTGAACCAGAACCTTCTGACGAAATATGTGAAAAATGTGGGAACCCAATGGTTATAAGAACCAGTAGATATGGTAGTAAATTCCTCTCGTGTAGTCAGTATCCAAAATGTAAGGTAGCTAAGCCCTTGAGTATGGGAATAAAATGTACTAAGCCAGATTGTGATGGTGATTTAGTTGAAAAGCGAAGCAAGCGAGGCAAGATGTTCTATGGTTGTAGCAAGTACCCGAATTGTGATCTGGTATTATGGAACAAACCAGTAGCACAGCCATGCCCTAAATGCAACGCGCCATTTCTCGTTGAAAAAGTATCTAAAGCAAAAGGCAATTATCTGGTGTGTGTTAATGAGGGATGTGATTATTCCAATAGTGGAAAGTAGAATATCTATTGGAATTTGACAGTGCTATGATGAATGATAGAGAATTAGAAAATGAGAGAAGTCAACTATTCCGAAATTACAAATCATGTCGCTCAACTTTGTCAGGAAGCTAATTTTGATATTGGTGATGATGTTATTCTGGCGTTGCAAAAAGCGATTACTTTAGAAAACTCACACATTGCGATAGACGTCCTGAATCAGATCATAGAGAATGCACGTATAGCACAAGAAGAGCGTGTACCAATGTGTCAGGATTGTGGAGTTACTGTTTTTTTCATTGAGATTGGTCAGGATGTTCACGTAATCGGTGGCGATATAAACGAAGCTATTAATGAAGGCGTAAGAATTGGCTATGGTGAGGGATACCTTAGAAAATCTATGGTCGCAAGTCCATTAAGACGTGTCAATACTGGTGACAATACCCCTCCTGTCGTTCATTTCAAGATTGTTCCCGGTGATAAAATTCGCATAGTATGCGCTCCAAAAGGCGCTGGCAGTGAAAATATGAGCGCAATACGAATGTTGACGCCTTCTGACGGAATTAATGGCATAAAAAAGTTTGTTTTGGAATGTGTTGAGAAGGCGGGACCTAATCCATGCCCTCCCATAATCGTTGGAGTCGGTATAGGTGGAACATTTGAGAAATCTGCGATAATGGCAAAAGAAGCCCTTTTGCGATCAATCGGTCAACTCAGCGATGACAAGGACGTAGCATCGCTTGAACGTGAGCTTCTTCAAGAGATAAACTCTCTTGGAATCGGTCCGTCAGGATTTGGAGGTGTGACGACTGCTCTGGCAGTAAATATTGAGACTTATCCCTGCCACATAGGTAGTTTGCCCGTTGCGGTAAACATAAACTGCCATGCGGCAAGGCATAAGGAAATAGTGATGAGTATTTTATAAAAATCGTTTTTCCAATTGCTGATTATTTTTTCTGCATCTTTATTCAGCTTTTCAATGAACATTTATGCAACAAATACATCCATTTTCTACGTTGGCAAGGCAAGAAACTACAATGTCCCGGATGCCATAAATATAATATCGCTCCATGGGGCAATCACCATAGACGACCC
>Ga0315279_10001521_pt1 | contig 38317 bp, 33 predicted proteins | sample YL17G06_20_MG_FD_203694 | JGI IMG/M metagenome (GOLD analysis project Ga0315279, IMG submission 203694) | Sediment microbial communities from Yellowstone Lake, YNP, Wyoming, USA - YL17G06_20 | ecosystem: Environmental > Aquatic > Freshwater > Lake > Sediment | place: USA: Wyoming | collected...
AAGAGGGGCGCGCGGAATCAGAGAGATGATTTGCGCACCAGAAAAAGAGAAACAGCAAGTATGATGGCTATCGAGAATATGGCAGTATAGAATATGTGAGGCGGAACCAGCAGCAAGGGCACACCTAACGGAAAACTTGCCAATGTTGGCAGTAGTGTAGTGAATGTCGGTATTGATAGGAGTAGGTTGGATTTGTGCGTCTGGAAGAACTTGGTTATGTCTCGTGTCTTGATCATTATGATCACTGCGGCAAGAAATGCGGTCCATTCTAGCGCTACGTTTGTTTGGGTTCTGATGGCTATCCCAAAGCCATAGGACTGGTTTGTTAGAGGCCAAAACAGTTGCACGCCCATGGTGCCGCTGGTGACGTAGTCGCCTATGAGAGCATGCTGAGCCAATGCCAAGAAGTAGGGCACGGCTTTCTTTCCGTACACTGCGAAAAAAGGGATGAGTGCTGCAAGCATAACGAGAACTGAATGCGTTGGTCCTCGATGGCCGATGAAACGGAAAAGAAGGTCAGCATCTGGGATGATGGAAAGCACTAGCACGGTGGGAATGTTGAAGCTTGTCTTGAAAAGCTTCGCTGAGCCAGCGCTTAGGATGTACCCGAGAGCAAGGTGTCCGACTGCGAAACGAGTTCTTTTCCTCCGTTCTAGGCAAGAGGGATGTTCGTTTGGATATTAAGTTTGCTGGCTTCGGACATCGTTGCAGATGCCGAGTGCTTGGCAGCTGAGCTTGTTGGTTTTGATTTTGCAGAATTGTCGGTGGCACAGTTGCTTGGGCCGGGCTGAGAGAGTGGCGTCAGTAGAGCTTTCTTCTGGTTTTTGTAGATGTGTTTTACAGAACAGTGTAGTATTGTTATAGAACATTCTCATAGATTTTATAGTCCACATGACTTAAATATTCCTGAACTGAAATAGGTAGAGGAGAAGGAGAAAGCAGTATTACGATGCCAATGTCTGATTTTTCTTGTCCGCTCCTGTCAGGGAGGGATTAGCTAGTGGTTGCCACGGCCCGAGATGAGATTGTTAAGGAAGTGAAGCAGCAGTGGGAAGGTCTTTGGCGGGAGCGAATTGACGATAAGGTCAGGGCTGAGGGCATTGCGAACAAGGATTATTCCATGTTGTTTGTTGATAAGGGCACGGTGGTGCTTGCCACGAGAGATTTTAGGCTGTTGAGTCTTAGGGAGATTCTGGAGCAGCACAAACTGGCTAATGTTGACAGGTTGGTTCCTCCGCACCCGGAAATCGGCGGGTGGGGCAAGTTTATACGCGCAACGATCGCCAAGCAGCAGTTCGCCCGGAGAGTCAGACGGGCAGAGCAGTATGAAGAGGGCAAGAAGCGGCCGCAGCAGTTGAAGAAGGGCGGAAGGGGCTGGCTTCACATCTAGTGCTAGCAGGGTTTCTGTAGTTTCGATGTTGTTGATGTTTGAGTGATTTGGTTTTTCGAGGGGTACGTTTGGGTAGTTATAGAGGGAGATTGGATATCATAGCGGATATTCTGGCCGTTGCGAGGCAGCGTGCTAAGAAGACGCAGATTATGTATGGAGCAAATCTGAGTTATCGTCTTTTGACTCGGTATTTGGCTGAGATCAGGCGGGCTTATTTGGTTCGTTTTGAGCGGGAAGAAGGATGTTATGTGCTTACGCGTAAGGGGATGGAGTTTCTGGAGAGGTACAAGGAGTATTCAAAACGGAACAAGCACGTTGAGAAGCAGATCAACGATGTTGATGGTAAGCGTAAGGTTTTGGAGGGTCTTTGTTCCTAGGTCGGCGTTTGTGGGTTTGGTTGTTTTTTGTTGTTTTCTGCTGTTTTTTGGTGTTGTTTGAGGTTTTTGGTGTTTTGGGTTTGAGCGGTGGGGTTGAGGGGTTTGTTGCGGGGGTTTTTGCTGCTTACTGTGGTTGTTTTGGTGTTGATGCTGTCTGTCGCTGCGATGCCTGTGCGGGTTTTCGCGGTTGCCACGGCGGATGAGGCGCGGGCGGCGGTTGATGGGGTTCAGGCGCAGATCATTACCTGCTATGGGGCGGTTGCGGAGGCTGAAAGGGCGGGAGCTAATGTTACTGGTTTGCTGGTTACGCTTAATGAGGCTGGGTGGCTGTTGTCTAGGGCTCATTTAGCCTATGAAACAGGGAATTTTAGTTTAGCTGTTAGTTTTGCTGAACAAAGCAGGGCGAGGCTGGATGGTTTTGTTGGTGGGGCTGAGGTTTTGAAGAAAAGCGCAGCAGAGACTGGTTATTGGGATTTTATGGTTAATGTTGTAGGGTCTAGTGTGGGCGCCGTGGCTGTTGTTGTGGGCGGTTTTGCTCTTTGGAGTTTTCTAAAGAGAAAATACGATAGAGGTGAAGCGCACCTTCAACAATAGCGAAGGGTGTTTTACTCGAAAACCAGATTGAGGAAATCTACTTTTCCGAGATGTTTGCGGTCGTTTGAGTATGCCTCGTAAACTCCGATTTTAGTCATTATAGCGATGTTGATTCCGTCGTTGAAGTCTATGCCGTAGAGGCGCATGTTGTTGGCTCCCACGAGGAGGTCGTCTTGGTCGAACCCGATCACTTCTAGGCTTTTGTAGGATAGGGTTTTTTCTAGGGTGGGTTTTATGTCGCCTTGTTTGCCCATGGCCTCTAATACCCACGCAACTTCGCATAGGACTAGGGTTGAGGTTACGGCCTCTTCGCCTTTTTCTATGCGTTCGAGAATCTGTTTGGCTGTTTCGCCGAATTTGGGATTGTTTGTCGCGGTGTAAATGAATATGTTTGTGTCCACGAAGCGTTTCATCCTAATTCCTCAATTAGTTTCTTTCTAATGTGTGTTCTAGCTAATTCTTTTGGCTCTTCGATTGGAAATTCCGCTTTTACGCTGTCATACAAGGCTTCTGTTGGTTTTTCATAGGTTGTGACTGGGACGAGAATTATCTGTCCTTTATAGTCTCGGATAATCAATCTTGAGCCTTCTTTTACGCTGTATTTATCTCGCAGCTCTTTGGGAAGAACTATGCGGCCATATTTTCCAATTTCGACGGACAAGTTTATCATCGACTAATATGGTAGGAAATGACAAATAAAAAGTTTCTGCCAAATAAATTTAATAATGACAAATAATAGAAAATTGCCATTCACATGCGCGTGCGATATCGTTGAAGTTTGGAATGGTGTTAACTTCGACTGAGTTTTGTGGGGTGGTTTGGTGAATATTAGGGAGTATGGTGTTCTTTTCTGGACTGTTGTTGGGGTTTTGGCTTTGCTTGTGGCTTCGCCCGCGTTGAGCAGACTGCTGGTGTGGCCTAGGACTGAGTTTTTTACGGAGTTGTGGATTTTGGGGCCGAATCACATGGCTGAAGATTATCCGTACAAGGTTTCACGCTACGAGAACTATAGCATATACTTAGGACTTGGGAATCATCTGGGCTATTGTGCCTGTTATCTTGTTGAGGTCAAGTTTCGGAATGAGAGCCAACCGGAACCAATCAGTTTCGGTCCGATTGAGAATCGCACGCCGAGCAGTTTGCCCTCGCTTTTTAACATCAGTGCCTTCGTGGCTGATGAACAGGTTTGGGAGAAGCCGTTAGTGTTCTCTTTCGATTATGGGTATAACCAGAACCTTTCGAGGGTCGAGTATCACAGTATGGTTTTTAACGACGTGTTATTGGACATGAGCGGATATTCATCAGCTTGGAATTCGACGCGGTCAGAATTTCGTGGCGACTTGCTTTTCGAAGCTTGGATCTACAATACCAGTCTGGGAGACTTTCAGTATCACGAACGCTTTGTCAGTCTGCTTTTCAACATGACTGCATGACCTCGTGCGCGCGAAAGATCGTGGATTGTGGCAGTTTATGGGCAAGAGTGTAACGAAGATACTAATAGCCACATACGTTCCTACTCTCAACAAGGGGGAGTTGGAATTACTTGCAGGAATTTTGAAAACGTTCAATGTTCTAGGAGAGACGGAGGTTGACATTTTTTCTTTTTATCCTGAACTCGATGTCAAGCGATACCCTTCAAGTATTCGATTGATTAACATTCGTAAGGACTTGCATCTCGATAGATTTCTGCGCAACGGCTCGTACAGCTCGCTCCTGTTAGGTTCTTTGTTTGCAGGCATTCAACATCTTTTCTTCGTGTTCTCGTATGCGTTCTTTGGCGAAAACGTGTTGGATTTCATGAAGAGCTCTATTTGGCGAGAGTATTGTTCTTCGGATGCGCTAGTTGTCTGTGTAGATGAAGACGATTGCGTCATTGGAACGACTTTCATGGAGTTTAGTCCTGTTTACCTTTCTCTGCTTGCCAAGAGACTGCGCAAGCCGATCGTGGTCTATGCCAACAGCACTACAAGAACTGGAAACGTTGTTGTTGTGTGGCGCCTGCAATCAAGATGGTTGTGGAGAATCATGGCAAAGCATTTTCTCGATAACGTTGATCTCATTACCGTTAGAAATGAAGACACACTCGACTACTACAGGAGCCTCACAAGAAAAGAAGCGAGGCTTCACTTGACTTGCGACCCAGGTGTTCTCCTCGATCCGGTTGATCCTAAAACAGTCCAGAGGATAATGGCAAAGGAGAAGATCGACAAAAACGGCAGACTACTTATTGGAGCAACTGTGACACGGCGTCTTCTCATGCATGCTTTCACGGAATATTCAAGTGAGCATGAGAGATATGAAAGAAGTGTTTGTGAAATCGCAAAGGTCCTTGACAGACTGACGACGAAGTATGAATCTCACATAATCTTCCTACCTCATTGCATCGAATATTATAGGAATAATGATGATCGAGTCGTGGGACACGATATCGTTGAGAAGATGAAGAACAAATCTAGCGCTAAAGTAATTACCAATGAATATTCTCCACAGGAACTGAAAGGGCTCATCGGACAGTTCGACGTATTCGTCGGTGACCGCATTCACGCCTTGGTAAGCGCGCTTTCTATGAACGTACCTTGCTGCACACTTGCGTACCGATCAGACAGAAGGCCATACAGCATAATTGGAAAAGACTTCAAACAGGAGAAATGGATCTTTGAAGTTGATACCTTTGATGCTGATGCATTGTATGAACTCCTAATTGATCTCATCTCCTCACGCGAAGAGATCAGCAGGAATCTGCCCTCAATAACGCAACTTACAGAAGAAAAAGCTCTGCTTAACGGACGATTACTTAGAACACTGCTACACTCTGCGCCAGTCAATGCATAGACTCTGTATCAATGTATGTTTTGATCCTGTTTGAACCCAATGCTTTCATGAAGAGGTGAGCTATCCTGCAAGTTTATGTAAGCACTAACGGATGCATAGAAGGAGAACTCAGTTCCAAATATGTTGAGCAGTTCTTCAAGGATAACAACGTAGCGATTACGAATGATCTTAAACAAGCGGATATCGTGTTCTTTTGGGCTTGTGGATTGACTGAGCAGAGAGAAAAAGACTCGATCATGGCCGTAAGGGAAATACAGAGAAAAATGGAACCCAAATCAAGGCTTGTCGTTTGGGGCTGCCTGCCGAAGATTAATCCGGAATCTTTGTCAGCTGTTTATACTGGTCCTGTTGTTGGACCAGATGACAAGAACTTCTTTGAGGGCTTACTGGGGAAACCCATAGTGCCTTTCGATTCACTGGAAGCCGCAGGGGCTCAGGACATGCTTGTTTCAAGTGAATCTTGTGGCCAGGCCAGAGATCAACATTCTGATGCGCTCACTGACGCCTTAATTCTGTTCAAACAAGACTGGGATAGACTGTGGAGGCGTGCGCGGCAGAACACCAACTATTGTATCAGAGTGGCCTCCGGCTGTACGGGGCGCTGTACCTATTGCAGTGAGCGGTGTGCATTTGGAAGGATCAAAAGCCGATCTATCACGAGCATCGTCTCTGAATTGGAGCGGGGTTTGAAACGCGGGTACAATCGGTTTTCATTGATTGCCACCGACCTCGGTGCCTATGGCAGAGATATGGGTTGCATGCTTTCTGATCTTCTCAGAGAAATGATTCGTGTTGACGGCAATAGAAAATACAAGATTATTCTAAATCAAGTGAACCCATTCTATCTGAGGGAAATGTTTTCTGATTTGGAAGAGATGCTTGCCTCTGGTAAGATAGAGGCACTAAACTGCCCAGTGCAATCTGGAAGCGAAAGGATTCTCAAGCTGATGGGTCGACCGCACACTGCTAAGGAATGGAAAGGCTATATGACAAGAATCACGAGAAGGTTCCCTAGTGTTCGGCTTTCAACGCACTTCATGGTGGGCTTCCCCACCGAAACGGAGGAAGACTTTCAAGCAACTCTGAGGCTTCTTGACTATCCCCTTTCTCTAGATAGAATAGTCGTGTTCAAGTTTTCGGGAAGACCAAGAGTCTATGCAGCACACGTTGCAGGCCAGGTGCCTGAGGAGATAAAGGAATTGAGAAGCAGGAAGTTGCTGCATAAGCATGCACGTAGTTACCTGTTCAATTTTGGGACCAGATGGGTACATAACACCTTCTAACCCAGAGCGAGCGTCAATCTAGTTAAGCTGATTATCATGCGACCAATACGCCAAACTGGTTTTTTGGACAAGCCGACGTTCAAAGAACTCACGAAATTCGATCTCAGAACTTACATTAGACTCATGACATACCTACGGCAGATTTACAGGATTGTCCCTTTTTGTGAAATACCGGATGAAGATGTGCCATATCTCATTCTCCGCCATGACGTCGATGTCTCACTGGAATCCGCCTTGAAGATGGCTGAAGTCGAATATAAGATGGGGCTAAGATCAACCTATTTTGTCCTGCTGTCAGGCAATCACTACAACTCCTTTGAAGGAAGAAGCGCTGCAATAATCAAACAGATGTCAGGATTGGGTCATGAAATTGGGCTTCATTACGATCTGAACCAATACTGGTGCTACGCAAAAAACACCGTTCAAGCCTTGGAGACGGAATTGAGAGCGCTGGAGAGCATCATTGGCAAGAAGGTTAGAAGTATCAGTTCCCATGCGCCAAGCGGTCCAGGCTCGTTTCTCAGTATCAGTAGTTGCATAAATGCTGATGATCCCTGTTTAAGAGGCGTTTACATACATGACTCCAGGAAACTCTGGACAATAAAAAGCCTATATATTTTGCTAGACAACCGCCCGAGAAAAGTCCAACTTCTAATTCATCCATTTCACTGGTTTCCTCCAGCCAAACCAAGAACGAAACTAGACCTAACGTTCCTAGACGTCCTATGGCTTCTGTACAGAATAAGAACATTGATCATTCGAGTGGTTGACTCCAGAGAGTCATGTGAGAACTGAGCAACGGCCGGCGCGCATAGATAAAGGCGTGAATCAGGGAGATGACGCTGTGAAGGTACTGATAGTTACGCCATCTTATTCTCCAGTAGTTGGAGGATCTGAAACACTAGTTCGTGCCATCTGCACCAAACTCAATGAGTTGGGCATTGCCACGGACATTATGGCTTTCAACATGGAGAGGAAGTGGAACCCAATCTGGACTAAGAGAATCGAACACAATAGCATTAACAGAATCCTCAAAATCCCAGCGCTTAACCCTTTTCCCTTTCTTCGCGTAAACCCGCTTTATTATCTGTTAAGGCTAAATGTTCTGCCAAGACTTGACTTCAAAAAGGAATTCGAAGAATACGACTTAATTCACTTCTTCGGAGAAGCAGACCTAAGTTTGCCTTTCTTCTCTCGTTCTGTGAGAAAACCCAAAATCCTGCAGTGCGTCTCAATTCCGATTCTGGCTGAGCAGTTCCGAAGGCATACTACGATGAAAAAGTTATTTGTGAGGATTTTTCCGGCGCTTGCCGATATATTCATTGCCTTCTCATCTGAGGATCGGAAAGCTCTTCTGGATTTAGGCGTGTCTCAAGACAAGGTCCTAGTGTGGCCTTATGGCATAGATACGGAAGTCTTTCGTCCGGACGAAAGCAAGAAACTAGACAATCTCATCTTGTTTGTGGGCAGAATCGAAAGGATCAAAGGATTGCATGTTTTCTTGGAAGCTCTACGATTGTTGAAATTCAAGACGCAAGCAGTGCTAATCGGACCTGCCTCCGACTCGGAATACTTCAAACAGATCAGCAGAATGTCTCTTGAAGTAGAGCGGGAAGGCGTTCATAGCATAGAATACTTGGGAAGCATGGAACAACATGATTTGTTATCTTGGTATCAAAAGGCCACCGTTCTTGTACGGCCAGATTTGGTGGGACCTAGCGGAACTGGCATCGCTACCATGGAAGCTTTGGCATGTGGAACCCCTGTCATAGGAGTTCAGAATCACGTCGTTAGAGACAGAGTAAACGGACGAATCATACAACCAAACAATCCAGCAATGCTAGCAGAGTCTTTGGAAGAGGTGCTAAAGGACAGGGAGCTCGCAAGAAAATATGGACGAGAAGGCAGAAGAATAATGGAAGAGGAGTACAACTTGAAAACTGCATTGAACAAGCTTGTGCAAGTCTATGAAAGCCTATTGAGCAACTAAGGAGATGTGTCGTGAGACTAGTCGTAAATGTTAAAACTAACCACTATAATCACGAACAATGGCACATTCGGGAATGAGGTAAAATGAGGAGATTTTGATGAAAGCAGGTCTTATTGGATGCGGAGGCATAGCAAACGTCCACATGGGAGTATGGACCAGAGCAAAAGGCGTTGAAGTAGTAGGTGTATGCGACCTCAATATTGATCGGGCGAAAGCTGTCGCCCGGAGATTTAGAATCAAGAGAGTATTCACTAGCTATGATGATCTTCTTGACCTGAAACCTGATGTAGTAGATATTTGCACGCCAGTTTCGACACATGCGGACATAGCTTGTTCTGTAGCAAAATCCGTTCCAGCAATCTTTCTCGAAAAGCCCATGGCGATAAACACTACAGAATGCGATCGAATGATCGAAACTATGAAGAAATTTGGGACAAAACTCTGCGTTGGCCACAACCAACTGTTCTTGCCCTCAATAGAAAAAGCGAAATTACTGGTGGATAACGGGGATTACGAGTTATTGTCATTTAGGACTTCTCTGAAAGAGAGTTTCGAGCTCCTCAAGTCCTACGGGTTCATGGCTGACTGGATGGTCTCTTCAGCGCAGAGAGGAATCATCTGGGAATCAGGTTGCCATTTGGCATACCTGCAGCTTCATTTCTTGGGAGACATCAAGGAAGTCTACGCAGTTGGCGGGAAGAGCAAGTTTCCAGTATATGACAATTTCGCAGTCCTCCTGCGGACGGACTCTTCTCGGTTTGGAATAATTGAGCTTTCGTGGCTGTCAAAGGAAACCGCGATAGTCTATGAGATAGGAGATGCCAAAGGAAAGCGCATGGAGATTTACAGAGACTTTGACTACCTTGTTGAGAATTCAGCTCTTCCTCCACACACAATTCGAGGAGTTCTAAGCAGCTTTGCCGCAGATGAGAAGAGGGTTCTGGGAAAATGGGCCAAGTTTGACACCAACTACATAAAGAAGAAGAAGCTTGTCCCACATACGCGTCTAATAAGTGCTTTTATATTCAACATAGGGCACGACCTGCCACCGCCTGTATCTGGCCGAGATGGAAGGAATGCCGTGCATCTCTTGGAGTGCATTGAGAAATCTCTGGACGAGCACAAAGCCGTGCCCGTTCGTCTCCTGAAAGGCTCTCAATAGAACCAGACTATTTGCATGTAGCATGGACTATTTTTTCAATTAGGGTCGCCCGTTCTGAGAGATGCGAGTGGAAGAAGTGACTGCTACAATACGTGGTTTCAGGTCATAGGTAGGGATTGTATACGTTAAAAGTTGGAATTATCGGGCTAGGACAACAAGGTCGTCTGCACATGTACAACTGCAAACACATAGAAGGAGTGAGTGTGACTGCTGTAGCCGACCAATCAAAGAAACTTCTGAGTAAAGCCGAAGGATTCGGGGTTAAGAAGCTTTACACGGACTATCACGACCTGCTGAAGTATCCAGATAGTTTAGACGCAGTCATCATATCCTTGCCAAACTTTTTGCATCGTGAATCAGTGGAAGTTGCCCTAGAAGCCGGTCTCAATGTTTTTGTCGAAAAACCTCTCGCTCCAACAGTTGAAGAATGCGAAAAAATAGTAAAATGCGTTGAGAAAAGCGGCCGAAAACTAATGGTCGGCCACTCCATGAGATTTCTGGACGCTGTCGAGAGAATGAAAGATCAAGTTGCAGATGGACACATCGGAAGTCTGGAAACCATAACTGCTGAAGAAATTCTAAACGGTCCATTCTCGCATGGTGCTGTCCCCTCACCCATTCCCGAATGGTGGTTCAATCCAGAAACAACAGGTGGAGGCGTCCTTCTTGACTTAGGATATCACATGATTGATCTTTTCAGATTCTTTGCGGGGGATGCCGATGTAATCTCATCATGTTTAGATCACAAAATGAATCTTCCTATGGAGGACGCGGCAATACTATTGCTTCGCTCCAAGAGTTCAAATACGAAAGGAATAATCAATGTTGGGTGGTACCAACAATCAATTTTCCCCAGCTTCAATTTCCGCTTCATTGCCCACGGCAACGCGGGTTTTATCTCGACAGACCAGTTTACACCTAAGAATATGTATGTCCACGCCATAAAAGAGGGAACCAAGAATCTTTTCAGAAAGGCAACGGGGAGAAAAATCAGAGCTCTTTCATATACTTACTACTACGAGCAATATATTAAAGAAATGGGTCTTTTCTTTGAGTGTATAAACAAGGATTTGGAACCGCCAGTTACTGCACTGGATGGGTTGAGAACAGTTGAAGTGATTTCTAAAGCATACTTGATGAGCAGCCCATAATGAATGGGAAAGTGGGTAACATGAGTGTTCAAGAAATGAAAAAAGACACTGTTGGCTTGACAAAAGTCACTGATGACAATCTAAGCACACACGTCGCTCGATCCTTCGACTTGATCAACTTCAAAATAGACCGAAAAGTGGAGTCAATTATCATCAAACCGAACTTATGCTACTACTGGGATTCATTTACAGGATACACGACAGATCCGAGGCTTGTCGCAAGTATAATTGATGTTCTTCGCGAGAAATATGGACTTGACAAAGTGAATATCAAGATTGCTGAGGCAGATGCATCCGCAATGCGAACCTCGCATGCTTTCAAGATGCTAGGATACGAAAGATTGGCCGAAGAGAAACACGTGACTCTTACGAACTTGTCGGCGGAAAGGACAACTACTAAAAAAGTCAGCATTATGGGTAAGGAGATTTCTTATGAAGTTCCCGAATCGTTGCTTTCGGCCGACCTTTTTGTCAACGTTCCAAAAATGAAGATCATGAGTGCGACAATTCTCACTTGTGCTCTCAAAAACATTTTTGGATGCATAGCAACCCCCAGAAAACTGGCCTATCATCCAATACTAGAGGAGGCCATAGTTGGAATAAACACGATACTCAAACCACATCTGACAATAGTAGATGGAATGATCGCACTTAGTCATTTTCCAGTTAAGATGAACCTATTGGTTTCGGGGCTTAGTCCTTTTTCTGTCGATTGGACAGTCGCGAAGATAATGGGCTACAACCCTAATCGAATTCGTTTCTTAAGATTAGCAAGGCAAGAAAGGCTTGGCGATCCAGACGAAATGCAGATAATTGGCGAAAATCTGACAGATTTCAAGAACAAGTTTCCGCATGTTAATGCTTTTCGCCTCAAATGGCAGAACAAACTTCAGTTGAAACTCTTGAGGACCTATTCGAAAATCGTTGATGACGTTATTCCGCCATTTCTTGAGACCTAATACCGCAATTGAGAGATATATCGTTGCTCGTTTGTCTTTGGCTCTGTCTCGGTCTAGTTTGTCTAGGGGTACCTCTGCTCTATTTCTTTTATATATGTAGATACGCGGATAAGACTTGGAACTTGAAGACAGACAACCACTTCCAGCCGTCTGTGAGCATAATCGTACCCACCTATAACGAGGGGCAAGTAATCCGATACAAGCTGCAGAATCTGGTCGAGCTAAACTACCCTAAAGACCTAATCCAAGTAGTGATTGTTGACAGCGCATCCACGGATGGAACAATGCGAGAGATTGAGAGCTTTAAGGAGAACAACAGCAATCTCGACATTGTTGCGATAAGAGAAAACAAACGTACAGGCAAGTCTTCAGCTCTTAACCTTGCTCTAAAGCATTCACGTGGAGAGATCGTAATCGTATCTGACGCAGACTGTTTTTGGCCAAGCGACATCCTCACACTGTCTGTTCCTTATTTGGCAGACGAGACGGTTGCAGCAATAGCCGGAAAAGAAAAAATCCTAAACCCGAGACAGTCATGGGTAACCGAAACTGAAAGCCTATACCGTGACACAATGTTCAAGATCCAGCTTGGCGAGTCAAAGTTACGTTCCACAGTGCAGTTCGAAGGAGGCTTCGGCGCCTACAAAAGAAGACTATTGAACCAATTTGACGTTGAAACAGGTTCAGATGACTCTGGAACAGCATTGAATCTAGTCCAGACTGGTTTCCGCACAATCGTCCTTCCGCAGGCAACTTTCTACACTTTCTTTCCACCAACCTGGAAAGGGAAGATGACAATAAAAGTGAGACGGGCCAAACAATTCATGCGAATATGGACCAAGTGCTTCATCCTCTTTGCCAAAGGAAAACTGGTCTTGCCCAAGAGAATATTCTTCCCTCAAGCCTTTCTCCTGCTGATAAACCCCATTCTGTGCATGGCATTCGCTCTGACGAGTATCCTGCTTATAGGGCAGTTTCCATGGTTCGCTTTGCTCCCCATAATCCTTGTGATAATACCAAAGACTCGAGTCTACCTAGTCGAATTCCTCCAAAACAACCTCGTAGCGTTGCTCGCCTTATCGGAGACTTTAGGTGGAAAGCGTAGTCTTGTCTGGACAAAGGCAGAAGATTCAAGGGAGAACTTTGATGTTGACGTGCTTAAAAGAAACGGGCTGATAAAGTGACACCACGCAGTAACGTCTTCATTATGAGCGTAGACGTAGATAGTTGGTCCAGTCTGTTACGCTTCTATTCGATAAACCATGATTCTTCAATGGCAGACTTTCAAGTAGGCTTCGGCATCACAAAGCTCTTGGAGCTTTTCAGAAAGCATGACATAAAAGCTACGTTCTTTGTCCCAGGCGAAGTGGCGGTGAAGAATGAGCAAATTGTTAGAGTTGTCAGCCAAGAAGGACATGAAGTTGGGTGTCACGGCTCTGCCCACGAGAAAAACGAGTGCCTGCTGACAATGAGTCAACAAATGGCGAAGATAAAAGAAGCCACTGAAATAATCCAGAAGCAAACAGGGCGCAGACCAAAAGGCTTCAGAGCCCCTTGTCTAAGGGCAAATGGCGAGACAGTTAGAGTGCTGGAAAGACTGGGATATGTTTATGACTCATCGGTCCTGCCTAGCATTGTCCCTGGATACTACGGATATCCAACATTTCTTTCTAAGCCGTATCATCCATCGTTCACATCACTAGCGGAAAAAGGCGAATCAAAAATCCTGGAGTTTCCTGTGTCAGTCAATCCAATATTGCGAGTTCCTTTTAGCGCGGCTTGGATGAGAAACCTCGGACTCAGATGGGTAAAATTAGGAATTAGAATGAATTTTGATCGCGCAAATCCTGTAGTCTTCTACGTTCATCCCAGGGACGTCACACCATTGCCTAGGATTAAGGGATTGCCATGGCACGTATACAAAAACACAGGGTATAGAACGATCGAAATGCTGGACAAAATAATAGAATATGTCAAGAAACAAGGCGAAATTCTTCAAGGGATTGAGCTCGCCGAAAGACTGGGTCAAGGTTGAAGTAAGACTAATCGTTTGATTCCTATGGAGGATGTGAATCGACAATGGCGTTTTTGACAATAGGACTTTGTGTCAAGAACTGCGAGGGTTTCATAGGGGAAACCATGACAAGTCTGGTCGAGCAGGATTTTCCTCTTGAGCGTATGGAGTTGATTGTCGTGGACGGCTACAGCAATGACAAAACCGTGAGAATTATCGAAGAGGGTGTTTTGAAGACAGGGATGGAATACAGAATTTTCTATGAGAGCAAAGGATTGGGAACGGCGAGACAGATTGTTGTCGATAATGCCAGGGGAAAATACATAATCTGGCTCGACGGCGACGTAGTGTTGTCGAAAAGCTACGTGAGAGAACTGATTCAACTGATGGAAAAGAATCCTAGAGTTGGCATTGCAAAGGGAAGATACGCGTTAGACCCTGGAGCAAATCTCGCTGCCACCCTAGAGATTTACTCACGTGCTGCTGGGAAAATGATAGACTTCAACATAAAGACATCTTGCATGGGAACTGCTGGATGCATCTACAGGACTGAGGCAATAAGAAAAGTCGGCGGTTTCGATCAAAACATCAAGGGTTACGGAGAGGATTGGGATGCTGAACGCCGAATAAAAAACGCTGGGTGGCTGCTCCGCACCATAGATGCAAGTTATCGTGACTATGAAAGAAAGGGAACTAGCTGGAAGAATATTTGGAACAAATACTTGCGTCGAGGCTATGATTCGTACTATACTTTTCAGAAACACAAAGGTCTGATCGTGCTTTACAGATGGACCCCTCCTGCAGCCTTGCTGTCTGGTTACCTTCACTCTTTGACTCTTTACAGATTAACGCGTAGAAAGGCAGTCTTCTTATTGCCTCTTCAGTACTCGTACAAAATGACTGCGTGGTGTCTGGGCTTTTCTAAGAGACGTCTTGTTACTCACTAATTCTCAGAAATCTTTGCATTAAGCGATTTTTGAAAAGTCCATCGAAATAACGTATGAGGATCTCCAATGAACCCTGTCGAAACCACAATAGGGCTCTGTGTCAAGAACGCTGAGCTCGTTGTTAGGAAAGCTCTGGAGAGTCTGGTCGAGCAGGATTTTCCTCTTGAGCGTATGGAGTTGATTGTCGTGGACGGCTACAGCAATGACAAAACCGTGAGAATTATCGAAGAGGGTGTTTTGAAGACAGGGATGGAATACAGAATTTTCTATGAGAGCAAAGGATTGGGAACGGCGAGACAGATTGTTGTCGATAATGCCAGGGGAAAATACATAATCTGGCTCGACGGCGACATGAGACTAACTAGGGATTTTGTCAGGAAACAGGTTGAATTCATGGATTGTAACCTTTCAGTGGGAATCGCGAAAGGGAAATATGGCGTGTATAATGAGACTAACCTGATCGCCGCTCTTGAGAATTTCGAATTTGTAGTGGATAGTGAGGAAAACAAGGGAGATGTGACCTCCAGCAATCTTGCGCTAGGAACGTCAGGTTGCATCTATCGAGTAAGTGCTATGAGGCAGATTGGAGGCTTTGACAAAAGTATCGAAGGAGTAGGCGAGGATATGGATGTTGAGTATAGAATCAGAAATGCTGGTTGGTCGCTTTCAATAAGCGACGCTGTGTTTTTTGAAAAACGAAGAGACACTTGGGCGTCCTTGTGGAGTGAGTACTATTGGCATGGTTCTGGCTTTCACGACCTTTTCCACAAGAATAAGCAAGTCATCGATCTCTCCAAAGTTTTTCCTCCTTCTGCAATCCTGAGCGAACTTCAGCGTTCTGTCATTGCCTACAAATTAACGGGACGAAAAGCCGCATTTCTATTACCCTTTCATTGGGTTCTAAAAAGATTAGCTTGGTTGATTGGATTTGCAGCTGCTCCACGGTAGTCTAATGTGTCCCCCTCCAACTCGCGCTATGCAAAGCCTCTGATTGCATCTTTGGGATCTGCCACCTAACTACTTAGAAAACAAACTGAAGGAGTCACATCGATGAATCGCACTCTGTTAAGACTAAAGTGGAATGAGACTCTAGCGATCATGCTGCTTTGCCAGTTCGCTGCTTGCCTTGTAATATTGCTTGACATTCCGATTGCGAAACAGGTCATCGGGTTTCTCTATTTCGGAATTGTTCCAGGGTACGTTATCGTCAGATTGCTAAAACTAGAAGGAATCGGCAAAGTAGAAACCGCCATCTTCTCAATTGGATTCAGCGTGGCATTCTTAATGCTCGGCGGACTGTTGACAAATCAGATTTGCCTTTTGTTAGGCGTATCGCGCCCGCTCTCAGTGGGACCACTGATGATAACCTTAAACAGTCTTGTACTAATTGGGGAAGTCTTTTTTTATTTCAGAAATGATGACGACAGATCCTACGTTGGTAGAATACGCGATTTGCACCCTTCTACGTGGTTTGTCTTAGTTCTTCCAATTCTAAGCATTGCAGGAGCAATGTGTGTGTATGTATTGGGAAGCAATCTGATGCTGCTAACAATGATACCCGCAATTGCCTTGGTGTTGATAGTGGGTGTTATGTCAAAACAGGTACCAGCCAAGTTCTATCCACTTGCACTGCTCATGATTGCTATTTCGCTGCTTTTCTCTTCTACTCTCGTATCCAAGAATCTGATCAACTTTGGATCTGATCTTTCTCTAGAATATTCTATTTGTCAAAACACGCTTAGCACTGCCCGATGGTCTCCAATATCTGGCCCTGGGTTCGGGAGGTTCGATCCCATGCTCAGTATCACGATCCTTCCTACTGTCTATTCGAGTCTGTTCGGCATGGACTTAAACTCGATCTTCAAAATGCTCTTCCCAGTGCTTTTTTCGTTTGTGCCTTTGGGTCTATACCAACTTTGGCGAGAGAATCTAGGAAGCAAGAATGCCTTCATGGCGGTATTCCTTGTTGTGGCATCAGAAACCTTCTACATCGAGATGTTAGGGCTGGGCAGACAAATGATTGCGGAGTTGTTCTTGGTATTGCTGCTCCTCGTTGTGTTGAATACCAAGACTCAGCAGTCCAAAAGAATGGTATGTTACATCATATTTAGCACAGGACTAGTAATGTCGCACTACGCCATTGCAGTGATTTTTGCGTTCTTCATAACTGCAGCTTACCTTTTCTTGGCTGTGACAAGACGGTCACGCAGAAGCATAAGCCTAAGCATGGTACTGATCTTTATGGTCATTATGTTTTCCTGGTACATTTTCATATCTGGATCAGCGGCATTCAACAATCTTCTAACTTATGGAAACTACGTGTACGATCAGCTAGGTCAGTTTTTCAATATTGAATCAAGGGGGGAGACAGTACTCGTAGGTCTGGGAATTGAGAGCGCGCCGTCCATTTGGAACCTCATCAGCAGAGTATTCGGATACCTTACAGAATTTCTCATCGCTGTTGGGTTCATCGGTTTGATAATGAGGAGAGTAGGATTGAATTTTAAGAAAGAGGAATTGATTCTCAGTTCAATTGCCATGGCGTTCCTGGCAGCCCTTATAATAGTGCCTGGTCTAGCACAGACATTCAATATGACTAGGTTCTATCATATATTGCTGTTCTTCATAGCGCCACTATGCGTATTGGGAGCGGAGTTCCTGACGGAACTTATTACAAAACACAGAAGTGGAATCTGGGCTTCAACTTTGCTCTTGGTTGTTCTCACTCCGTTCTTCTTATTCCAAACGAGTTTCGTATTTGAAGTGGTTAAGAGCGAGAGTTGGTCCCTACCCTTGAGTGGTTACAGAATGACAGCTATTGAACTGAACCATTTGGGATATACCAACGATCAAAACGTTCTCAGTTCCTACTGGATGAATGCATATGTATACTTTCTACAAGTGCCAATATATGCAGACCGTTCATCTAGGGCCCTGCTGATCAGCTATGGTTCAATTCCTCTTGAGGATCTTCTCCCCCTGTCTAATGTGACAGTGATTTCAGAAAACAGTACAGTATATCTGAGCCGATTGAATGTTGTGAACAAAACAGTTGTTACAGCCGATTATTACTGTAAACTGGATGAACTCGCCTTCCTAGGAGAAATGAGCCAAATATACTCGAATGGTGAAAATGAAATCTACAGCAATTCAGGTAGTTAGCGAGGCATATTGAAGACCTCGAGCACATGTGCGCAATTCCAATGATCGGCCATCAGCCAGAAGATTCATTTGCCTCAGAGTGTGGAGCATTGTCTAAGATTCGCGCCCCAATCGCCTTCAAGAATCTGACAAGTGCTGAGGAGAATAATGAAACATGGATATTCCAAATCGCTTGCTGGGAATATTCAAAGGAACATTAAGGCAAACAAGGAACCTGTTGAGATACGCACGAAACAGGGGGACTGGTCGATACTGCCCGATCTGTGAAAAGTCATCGAAGAGATTTGGCAGATTCGGCAGGATACCGAGAGAAGACGCACAGTGTCCATATTGTGGATCATTGGAAAGGCATCGTCTAGCATGGCTTTATTTTGAGCGAATGACGGATCTCCTTGACAAGCGCCCTAAGCATATGCTCCATGTCGCACCGGAACCTTGTTTCGAAAAACCGCTAAGGAGGAAATTGGGTTCTGGGTATGTTTCTGCCGACATAAGTCGCCAAGCCATGGTTCGGATGGATATCACTAATATCCAATATTCCAACGAAACATTTGACGTAATCTATTGCAGCCATGTTTTGGAACACGTTAAGGATGATAAACGCGCCATTCGTGAACTATATCGAGTTATGAAATCGGATGGTTGGGCCCTTTTGTTGGTCCCTATAACCGGAGACAAGACGTTTGAAGATCCTTCGGTGACTGATCCTGAAGAACGATCAAGACTCTTTGGTCAAGAAGATCATGTACGAAGATATGGTTCGGACTATGTAGAAAGACTCATAGAAGGCGGCTTCAAAGTCAGAGTGGTGAATCCCTTCGATTTTCTTCACGGGGAAGAAATAGTACGAATGGGTATCACTGAAGCGGCAGGGGAGATATATCATTGTACGAAACGATGAAGAAACTGAATATTGCGCCAAGCAAATTCGTGCGATAGTCACTAGCGCGGGAAGTACGCTCTATCTATTATGTACTGTTCTGAACCAATGGATGAGGATACGTATATGGAGTGTAGACAAATGCTGTTGGCGCATGAAGATAATAGTCTACATCTTGGACAGGTCCATTCACAGAAAGTGAGGTTTGACCATAATTACTCCAAATCCACAAGTCATGAACGCTTCCACCAGATATTCCAGGCTGGTCATTCGTGATCGAGGCAAGCCAAGCGTAAGTCGATGCGTCTACAGTATTGTTGAAGCATACTCCTCCTCCTCCTCTGTAGTTTATGGCTCTATTGTTGCCATAGGACCATCCCTTGTCAGAATGCCAAACGCCATTCCAATCCCAGCCTCCGTCGTTGATTGCGTTCTGTATTGTGTTGTTGTAGATCTCAAGGCAACGTCCACCTTCATAAGACAACCCCATACCATGAACATCAATCGAACCATCAGCATAATCGGCGTCAATTACATTGTACCTGAAGACCGCATGAACTCCGCTTCCAGCAGAAATACAGTGCCTCCACTTTGAGAGATAATTGTCCTCCATATATATTGAGTAGTCAAGATATTTGCCCAGTATATGAGTTATGTTAGCATCCCAATACTGGGTGTCATACATGATCGGCTGAATACCATAGCCAACAGTGAGAAGGCCGTAACCATCCATGTCTGTCCAACCAACAGTATTAATGAATTTGTTGTGGTCAAATACCCCTCGACATTTTGCTGTTGCGCCACCATCAGCACCGACGCCAAGAGCAGTGTTTTCAAAGATGCAATGATCAACACGAAAATCCATAACTTGAGTTATTGCTATTGCGCTTAAAATCTGAACCGAGCTGTTCTGTATGCTTCTGTACCCCTGCAGTTCTATACCTGAAAACCTTGATGGCCTGGTAGAATCTCCATTTCCAGTTATTGTGAACCAGGTTTTTACGTCGTCGTCAACTGGGCCTGATTGCACATCATACGGCAACTTCAGAACTGTGTGACAAGTTAATGGAAATCTATTGTTCCAAGATGGATCCATATCAGGCAGAGTTTCTGCCATGACGTTCACTCCTGCTGGAATACTCACTGTAACCCATGACTCATTAACGTTAACGAAATCGAAAATTCCAGTCGGAATGTATACGTTGCCCTTACCGCCAGTCGCTGCAATTTTGTCAACCGCATTTTGAATATCTCTCGCAGAACCGCTTCTCGCCGTTACGTTTGCCGATATTTTGCCGGTACTTGATATGATAATACTGTTCGTGAGCTGTGAGTATACAGCAGACAGACACAGCATTTCAGCAAGTACCATCGAGAGGAGAAGCACGTAGCGCCGTCTGTCCCTCATCTCTTACAACCAGCCTAATCATCTAATAGTTGACGTATTAAAGGAATTCTGTTTAAGTGATCTTCAAATATACACGTGCATAGGGATTTAATAAATCTTGTGTATTGCTATAACCGATATATCGTGCATAGACTAAAAGGTCTGGGCTTTTCGCAGTTTCTTCTTGAACAAAGAGGCACATCACGTAGGTGAGCGCGTTAGTGAAAGTACTATTGGTTACCCCTTCCTATCACCCTATCGTGGGTGGAAGTGAAACCGCAATCCGTATTCTCTCAACCAAGCTCAATGAAATGGGGGTTCAAACGGATGTCATGACATTTAACATGAATCGAAAATGGAATCCGATTTGGAGAGAGGCAACAGAGGATAATGGCCTTTTTAAGGTCTTCAAGGTGTCAGCGTTCAATCCAGCGAGGATTTTCAGAATTAACCCCTTAGAGCTAATAAAAATGTATGTTGTGCCAAAACCAAATTTCACCAACAGGTTTAAAGAATATGACATTATTCATTTTCAAGGCGAAGCTGACGTGAGCTTCCTTCTTTTTTCATTCTTCGTCCGAAGGCCCAAATTATGGACTAGCCACGTGAACTATGCAAAACTCCCGAGGCTAAAGAAGTTGTTCAGACTAGTCTTCCCACGTCTTGCATACCTGTACATTGCCCATGATTCAAAACTTCTTTCAGATTACGGTGTTTCGACATCCAGGAGTCTAGTTTTTCAGTCTTTTGGTGTTGACACCGAAACTTTTCGACCTAGTGAGACAAAGAAAACTGACAATCTGATTCTGTTTGTAGGAAGAATTACTAGAAGCAAAGGACTACACATCTTGCTGAAAACTCTGGCACAGGTGACTTCCCCAACACGATTGGCTATAATCGGTCCAACAGATGACATGAAATATGCAGAGACCTGCATAGACATGATTAAGCAATTGAATGAAAGAGGCATCCATAGCGCCAAGTATTTGGGCGTCATGGATGAAAAGAGTTTGATTCCTTGGTATCAGAAGGCGGCGATTCTTGTGCGTCCCGATCTTGACAGATTCAGCGGAGGTCTCACAAGTCTGGAAGCCCTGTCTTGCGGTACCCCCATAATAGGGACTGGAAATCACGTTGTTCGCAATGGAGTTAACGGATTGACAGTCTCTCCCAACAATACTAAAGAACTCGCCGACGCACTAAATGAATTGCTGCAAAACAGAGAATTGAGAGAAGAATATGGCATGAAAGGAAGAAAAATGATCGAAGAATGCTTTTCATGGCAGAAGATTGTGCAACATTTGGCCAAAATCTATGAAGCGGTGTTGAGCAATTACCGCGTCCGAGCCAAGTGTTCTTCACGTCGCGTACGAGATGAGCTCGAGGCAAAATGACTGCATAAATAGCGTAGAGAGCGCGTTGGAATATTTAGGAGATGGAGCGATGGAGATCCCGAGTGCATTCTTACCTTATAGATTCTACGGGTTCAAGGAGGAAGTCTTAGAGCGAAAGCTACTCTCAGATCTGTCAAGTTACAAGGTTCTGAAAACAGACAAGGTAATGGCAGCGTGGACCCCGTTATCTTGGGATTCAAAACACTTTCATCGCAAGATGCTCGAGCTGAAATACTTTATTACAGAAGTCGGTGCAAGTTACGAAGAGAGAAGTGCAATTATAGAAAAGCTTCATGACAGCTGGCAAGAATACGACCATGTGGCGGCGAGAATAAACGCGTTTGACATCATGTCTGCTCAAGTTTTCGAAAGAGCCGGCTTTTCACTCATGGATACAAACGTAAGGTACGGGATTGACTTGAGACGCTCCTCAATACAGAAGTTTGAAGGTTCCAGTCTCAAGACTGATGGTCTGATGTATGAAATCATGCCTTGTCCATGTGATTCTGGTGAACTAATTGAAATTGCGAAAACTTCTTGGTCAGACTATAAAGTGGCTATTGACAGATTCCATGCCGATAAAAGCATCCCAGAGAGACTCGCAGACAGCGTATATACAGAATGGTTGAAAAACAGTCTCGCGGGAGAACTGGCGGACATAGTAGTAGTTCCAAGAGTCGACGGCAAAGCAGTGGGATTCTTAGCTTTGAAACAACATGCAGACAATGTTGAAGAGAGCAAAATAGGTCAGATTGTCTTGGGCGCAGTCGATCCATCGATGCGTGGAAAGAATGTCTACACCTGCATGGTGTCGTTGGCGTTGAGAATCCTTAGAACAAAAACTGACATTGTGGAAACAGGCACTCAAGTTACAAACTACGCTCCCCAGAAGGTTTGGGCACAGCATGGTCTTAAACTAGTATCAACAACGTACACATTCCACAAAGAGTTGAATAGTGCACAGAGGAAGCGCACGCAATCTAACGCAGACTAAGCTTCAAAGAGCAATAGCGAATAAGACGGCCTTGTAGCCACTCTGCGGCGAAAGATCATGGATCGAATTTTCTCCACTAATCTAGCACGTGCGCAACGAGTTGGCTTGCATGAAAGTTAAGGCAATAGTTTTTGATTTTGATGACACTCTGACAGACAACAGAAAGCTAGATCTCGAATCTTTCAGACATCTAGGCCGGGTCTTGGGTCTGTACAAGCCAAATGGTCGCGAGATCAAAGAACTTCGCAAGAGCTTGTTGGCCAAAGACATTATTTCTTGGATGATCAAAAAAAGCGCAACATCCGTATCATTAGATCTCTGTTTGAAAATTAGAAACGATTTTCTCAAAAAAGAAAGTAAGCGGCTTATCATTGTGAAGCCAGAAACACGATCAACTTTGCAGGAGCTCAAATCTCAAGGCCGCATTTTGTTCATAGCAACGACAAGAATTGATATAGGTCCCGTTAGGGCTACACTTCGAAAACACAGATTGGAACAGTTTTTCAGCAATATATACGGCAAAGATTTTGGTGACAAGAGTAACATCTACAAGAAGATTCTGCTGGACCTCAATTTGGCTCCAAGTGAGTGTATGGCTGTAAGTAATTCGTTTCAAGATTTGTCACAAGCTCTAGATCTCGGGATGAAAGCTGTTGGAGTGCCTGGTTCTTATGGTGTTGATCCGACCTTGCACGGTAATGTTGAGGTTCTCGAAGACTTGTCAGAGCTTGGTCTCCACATGAAAAGACACCGTAGTTAAGCGCGCGCTAACGCAACCAAATCCTGGAAGCATCCACACCCAACTCACATCGCTAGCGGCACGCGCGGTCTTTGGAAGACTCGAACCTGAGTTTTTGTCCCCGACCCATCCGAACCACCACAGAAACAACGTTAATAAGGTGCAGGAAGATTCTCGTAATGATCCGTTGCATTTCTAAGTATGATTGAGCATGTGTGGGAATCGAAAGTGAATCTGGCTAACAAATCAGTCCTAGTGACGGGCGGAGCAGGTTTTATTGGAAGCCACCTTGTTGATCGGTTGATCGAGGAGAGACCGGGCAATCTGGTCGTCGTCGACAATTTTACCCTCGGGAAAGAAAGAAACTTGTTTTCGGCGAAACAAAAATACCCTAACCTGAAAATATACAGACAAGACGCAACTGAAATGCGTCGAATGGAAAGTATCCTAAGATATGAAAATGTTGATGTTGCCTTCAATCTTGCAATAGAATGTCTGCCAAAATGCCTTACTAGGCCAAAATCGGGCTATGATACCAACGTCGAACTCACCTCAGTCATATGTGAACTGGCGAGGAAAGGATACTACAAGACTCTGGTTCACTTTTCATCTTCTGAGGCATACGGAAGCGCCGAAAACATTCCCATGATGGAGAGCCATCCTTTAAAACCGACCACTCCCTACGGTGCAAGCAAAATCGCCTCCGACCACCTTGTATTGTCATACGTCCAGACCTTCGGCATCGAAGCCTCGATCATCAGACCTTTCAATGCTTATGGTCCGAGACAGAATGAAAAAACGTATGCGGGCGTCATACCATTGACTATTAACAGAATATTCCATAACGAATCGCCAATCATATGCGGCGACGGATTACAGACCAGAGATTACACATATGTGACGGATTTGGCGGACGCTGCAGTCAAGATATGTAAAGAAAGAGAGACAAGAGGAAAAATCTTGAATATTGCGAGTGGCAAAGAGACGACTATCAAGGACTTGATCCTAAAAATCGCTGAATTAATGAACTACAAGAAACCCGTTGTCTATGAAGAACCCAGACCTGGAGATGTCCGCAGATTCTTCGGCTCTAATCTTGTTGCTAGGGCTCTTATAAGATATAAACCGAGAATTGATTTAGAAGAAGGCCTAAGGCTAACTATTAAATGGTATTCCGATATATTCAACCGAAAATAAGTGCGATCCGCGCGCATACTTAGATTTTCAATTTATGAGAAAAGGATCTTCTATGGAAACAAGGCTCTATCTTTTAGAAAGATATATGATGGATAGAGTGAAACCTATCGTCGCGAGTTGGCATCTTAAACCCTACAGAGAATATCAGATAAAGGAGCATCTTCTGGAAAACTATGTAATCGATGAGATAGATGATCTCTTGACACACCGTGGAAACTTTGGCTTTGTAGCTGAAGAAAGAGGAACGCTCGTTGGGCTAGTTTCTGTCGAAAGACTAGATTGGGACACAAAACACTTCGGAATAGAAATGGCAAGGATACCACACCTAATAGCAAGTGGTGGATATTCAAAGGCTTTCGAGCTCAAATGTGAGCTCATCGTGTGCATCCTCGCGAAATGCCGTGAAGAAAAGATATCCCATCTTTCTGCAAGGGTTTTCAAGGAGGACTTGACCTCTATCCATGCTCTTGAAATAAACAGTTTCCGGCTGATGGACGTGATTGTCACAAACTCTTTTGATCTTCGAAAAAAGGAAATTTCCAGAGAAAGCCAGTGGCACGTAAGGGAATTCAAGCAAAAGGATATTCCAAAGTTGATAGAAATAGCTATTGAATCTTTCAAGGAGAAGCCAGTTACCAAACAACGTTTTCACGCAGACCCTTACCTTCCAAAGGAAAAAAGCGAAGACCTTTACGTGCAATGGTTGATTAACGCTTGTGAGGGATTGGCAGACACACTGTTGGTCTGTGAAATAAACGAAGCAATCGTTGGGTTCAGCGCATGTAAGGTTGAAAAATCGCTTGCAGAAAAAATCGGCCTGAGATTGGGAAACGTCTTTATCACCGGGGTTACACCTTCAGCCAGGGGAAGGGGTGTACACAGAAGCTTGTTGAGTTCCGCTTTGCACTGGTTCAGTGATAAGGTTGATATCGTTGAAGTAGGAGCGGAAATCAGCAACTATGCAGTTCAGAGAGCCTGGAATAGGCTCGGATTCGACATAATAAGGTCTCAATGCACCTTTCACTGGTCACCCTACATGGAGAGCAACTATACGCGAGTCAAGCAGGCATGCGCACGCGCACGGAAGTGCTGAAAATGATGAGCGAGACATCGATAGAGGAAAGTGGCCCGAGTCGAAAAAGCAGCAATTCGCATTCAATGATGAGAACGGAAGAATTCAATTCCACTTGGATGCGGCCGAGATCCTCTCAGCCAGCAAAGCGCACTAAACACTCAAAATAGAAGGTCTAGTTGTGAAAAATAAAAAAATGAAGTTGAGACTGATAGAGCCTGTCGTGGGAGAAGAAGAAGCCCGAGCAATCTATAAAGTGTTAAAATCTGGCTGGCTAACCGAAGGGTCCATGACAAAAGAGTTTGAGACCAGACTAGCACAGTTTACAGGAGCCAAATACGCCATTGCTACCACAAGTTGCACCACGGCTCTAGAACTTGCTTTGCGCGCGTTACACATAAAACATGGAGACGAAGTCATAGTCCCTGACTTCACACACCCTGCAACAGCAGACGTAGTCAGCTGGGTTGGTGCAAATCCAGTATTAGTAGATGTTGACCTTTCATCCTACAATATCGACATGAACGAAGTTGAAAAAGCCATAAGTCAAAAAACCAAATGCGTGATACTGGTTTCATGGGGTGGAAACCCTCTTGACTTCAAACTCGTAAGCGAACTCAAAGAAGAACATGGTCTCCACGTAATTGAAGATGCTGCCTGCAGCCTAGGTTCAGAATTCGCCGGGAAGAAAACTGGTACAATGGCAGATATCACGTGTTTCAGTTTTCATCCTAGAAAGGTAATAACGACTGGAGAGGGTGGAATGATAACAACTGACAACAGGGAGTTGGCGAAGGAAATTAAGCTTCTTAAGAAGTTTGGGATGAAGTCGACAAGAAAAAAGGATGAATTCGTGAAAATAGGAAACAACTACAAGTTATGTGACATCCTTGGGGCCATAGGTGTTGAGCAGATGCGAAAAATAGGCAAGATCATAAACAGACGAATCGAACTTGCCAACAACTATTCTGAACTTCTTAAAGATGTCCAATTCATCCGACCTCCGACAAAAGACGACAAAGCAAAACACGTCTACCAAACTTACGCTGTTTTCATAGAAATTGAAGGAATTAGAGACAAGATAATTCAAGACCTGAAAAAAGAAGGCATTGAAACACAAATTGGAACCTATTCACTGCATCTGCAAAAAGCATTTAGAAACGCCAAGATGATTGGAAACTTGGCAAAAGCTGAAAAACTCTACAAGAATCTCCTCACACTTCCAATGTGCCATTCAATGACACTGGAAGATCAAAAGCATGTCGTTCAACAGATCGATAGGCTGATCAGAAGCTATTCGTGAAAATCATCAGACAGAAAATGGAGGCATAGGAGGCATAGAATGATCAGAAGGATTTCTGTTCTAGTTACAGGAATCGGCGGAGGAGGATTTGGAGGGCAAGTTCTGAAAGCTTTGCTCATGGCCAAAACCCCCTACCACATAGTTGGCGCCGACATGTCCCCTACAGCCCAAGGACTTTATGAAGTCGATAAAAGCTACCTGGTTCCACCAGCGAATAGTCCGAAATATCTGGATGTGCTAAGGAAAATCTGTCTAATAGAGAAAGTCGTTGTTTTGATACCGGGCTCGGAAGCCGAGTTGCTTGAGGTCTCACGAAACAGTCAAAAATTCTCAGAGATTGGAGCCACACCAATAGTGAACCCACCAGAGATAATTGAAACCTGCATGGACAAGTGGAAGACCTTCAACTTTTTGAAATCTAACAACCTCAATTGCCCGAGGTCGGTTTTGATCGAAAATGAGGGTGACCTGTCAAAGATAAACTTTTATCCGGCCATAATCAAGCCCGCAAGGAGTAGTAGTGGCTCTCAAAACGTTTTCTTGGCCCAAACGGAAGAAGAGGCGAATTTCTTTTCGCGCTATCTACAGGGACAAGGGCAAGCACCACTAGTTCAAGAATACATAGGTTCATATGATGACGAGTACACCGTTGGCGTACTTACGTTAGATGAGGGCGAAGTTGTTGGATCAATCGCCTTAAGGAGGATTATCACAAGCGGGTTGTCCAGAAAACTCAAGGTCAAGAGCTACAAGGGATCAGAGACATATATAGTATCTTCTGGAATCTCTCAAGGCGAGGTTAGAGATTTTTCAGAGATTAGAAAGTATTCGGAGTTAATTGCTAAGAAACTGGGTGTTCGCGGGCCCGTGAACATACAGGGCAGGGAGACGAAAAACGGTTTTTGCCCTTTTGAAATTAACCCCAGGTTTTCAGGAACTACTTCGGTTCGTGCTCTACTGGGATACAACGAGCCGGACATACTTGTAAGATACCACGTTTTGGGTGAAAAGCCGTCAAAAATCCATTTCAGGAAGGGGTTTGTCGCTCGAGGATTAAGTGAACGCTATATATCCTTTGCCAGTATGAAGCGCGCACTTGAAAAAGCACATGAATAGCGAAACTCTCACAACGGTCCACAAAGTCCAGTGGAATTTAAGAAGCGAGGAGGTTAATATGAGCTCAGTCAGCTTTGTTAAGATTCAAAAGAACGCCGTATCTTCGGTAAAACAAGCTATTCATGAGGCTCTGGGCCTTATCGACTATTCCTTCAAAAAAGCAACCAAGAATGTCGTAATCAAGCCTAACTTGTGCTACTACTGGGATTATTCAACGGGCCAAACTACAGACCCAAGATTCGTAGAGGCACTGATTGGCCTACTGCGTGAGAAGATTGTCCCAAATCCAAGCATATCTATTGTGGAGGCCGATGCGTCGGCCATGAAATGCAGACATGTATTCAGGATGCTGGGCTACGAGAAGCTTGCCCGAGAATGCGATGTAAAACTGGTTAATCTCTCAGAGGACCAAAGCGACATTGCTGAGGTGACGGTTGGAAAACGTGCTTTTAGGCTGAGAGTACCCAGAACGATCCAAGACGCTGATCTAAGAATCAATGTGCCTAAGATCAAGTACACTCCACGAGAAACAAAAATAACCTGTGCACTGAAGAACATTTTTGGTTGTAACCCTTACCCCAAGAAATCTCGCTTTCACCCTGAACTTAAAGAGGTAATCGTTGCCACAAACAAGGCAATGAGATTTAACCTCTGCATAATTGACGGGAACATCGTTTCTGGAATCCAGCCTCGCAGATTGGGGCTAGTGATGGCAAGCAAAGATCCTGTGGCTGTTGACGCTGCAGCTGCTAGTATAATCGGGTTAAATCCTGACATGAGATACCTTCGATTGGCTTCAAAAGAAGGTTTGGGTAGTATGTTTTTTACTCCTAAAGGCGTGTCACTCAACTACTTTAAGGCTAGATATCCCAAGAAGGATGCTGAGACGAAGCTAGTAAACATGGTCTACAGTTTGGTCGTTCGGATGAGATTGGGCAGGAGAATCGGGCTAGAATGAAACGCAAAGGTTGATATTGGCAGATGAAAAAGGTTGGATTGGGAGTAATTGGCCTCGGGTATATAGGCAAAATTCATCTTCGCAACGGATTGAAACTTGAAAATGCACATATCGTAGGCGTCTCGGACTTATCCAAAAGAGCTCTGGACGACGCCAAAATCCTAGGCGTGAAGAAAACCTTCACAAACTATGAGCAGCTTTTGAAAGAACCAAACCTCGACTCTGTGATCATAGGATTGCCCACGCATCTTCACCTTGATTGTGCAATACGAGCGATTGAAGCAGGAAAACACGTTCTCTTGGAAAAACCGATAGCAAGGGACGTCAAGGAAGCGAAAGAAATAGTCTCAGCTGCGCAGAGAAATTCTGTGAAACTGATGATCGGCTACCCTCATAGATTCAACCCTGCTTTCCGTGAACTGAAAGAAAAGATTGAAAGTGGTGAACTAGGCGATGTGGAGATCGCTTATGCAACTTTCATAAGTTCTGGGCCTTTCTTCCATAGAACAGTGGGCTATGTTCCGAGTCCCGTGCCTGAATGGTGGTTTGACAAGGAACTAACTGGCGGCGGCGCTCTAATGGATCTAGGTTGTCACTTGATAAATCTTCTTCGCTGGTACTTCGGGGAAATAACGGGTATTAACAGCTATCTTGGATACCGGTTCAACATTGATCTTGAAGATCATGCGATTTGTATGACGCAGTTCGAATCCGGAACAACAGGAGCAATAAACGTCGGGTGGTTCTCTCAAGAATATCAATTGAAAATTGATCTATTGGGCAGCGTCTCACACGCCAGTGCACAACACCGCCCCGAGAACCGCTTGGTTGCAGCTGCACGTATGCTGACAACAGGCATATCAAAATTGTACTGGCCACATCTTGCCGAACTCCAATACTTCGCTAAGTGTTTGATCCAAGATTCAAAGCCGTCGCCATCAGGAGAAGATGGCCTTAAGGATTTGGAAGCGATCTCTCTTGCGTACAAGAATGCAGTAGACTTGGAAAGATGGCGTTGAGGCATTGGAACGCAAACTGTCGTGAATATGCGCTTTGGCGGGTAAATGCCCGTGTCTGAAGAGAGCACACCTGAAATGACACGCTGGAGAATTCTTCTATACAGATTTTTAAGCAACTGTCCCTGTTTTGGTTTGGGAAGGGAGAAGCGGATGCTTTACCGGATGACATCTATCTATGGAGTGCTCGAGTTGCAGCAAAACGAATTATCCTCTGGGAGAAGGAGGCAGTGAGCGTGGGTAAAAGCGGCAATATCACTCTTTTCCTAATCCTTCTGATTTTGGTTCCCACTGTTCCGCAGGCACGAGCAAACTCTTCCAATTTTCAGTTGAAATATGCACTCGTAATACTTGGTGGTTGGACTTATTATAGCGGAGTAGAAGTTTTGCCTGACTGTGCAATACAGAGAATGGAAAACATCATGCACGGGGTTGGAGTGCCCTTTGACCTGTTGGATGATCACAGTGTTGTGGCTCCAAGTGACGGTGCGGGTAGTTTGCAGTTTGCTAATGGAACTTGCAGATACCAGGTTGTTGTTGCTGTCACTAATACATACGATGATCGCGAGGCTGTTGCGCCCAGAATCGTAGACTATATAGCTTGGGCAGTTGGGAATGGCAGTAGATTGGTTGCAATCGAAGGAGCAATATACGAGCTTTATTCTTTGTATGGACTGAGTTCCAAGCCAAGCATTGTCTCTTCGGAGAGTGTGGCCACTTTTTCAGTTGTTCAGGCTTTTTGGAATCATGATACAGGTTCCAGTGACGCTAATTACATAGGAGACAACCCGAATGTTCAGACAATCAGTGGTACTCTATGGGTCAATGCTTCATGGTCAGGCGGATGGGTACAGTATCTTGTGAACACAACGTATCTGGACACTCCCATCTGGTTCGTCAATGAGTATCTCTTTCAGTTTTGGGCTAATGATCCTTATGTCGGCGGAGTAATCAGCGTAGATTCTATCTTTTTTGCTTTAGAATCAGCGGCGGAATTCTACATGCATATGCTTCCTTGGAAACGTTATTACGGCGCAATTGTTCTTCAAGGGGAATATTCTGTCTGTGCAGACAGTACTGAAAATTCGCAGCTGGAAAACCTTAGAGGTTACCTTGCAGGAAAAGGATTGTCATTAGAGATCAACGTAGTCCCGCTAGGAAGAAATATAATAGGCAATTACAGTTCGGCAAACGATGAAAATAGGATATCAGGAACAGAAGGAATCTCGCTTTCTACAACGCCGCCAATTGGCTATGGGGTTCCACCAAGCACCAAGACGAAGTACGGCGTGTGGGGGGTGAATGGAAGCAGTCAGACTTGGGCCTACAATGTTGCAGTTTACAGTTCGACAATAAATGGAAACTATAATAGGGTAATGTTTGACCTAAACAGAAACGGCATCTGGGATGATGCGCCACAGGATTATGGCGGGAACGTAACGATACCTGTGGACATTTTCAACTTCACTATTGAAACTTATGCTTTCGACAACGCGGTTGATCCTACAAGGGTCTACTGGGTATGTAAGAATGACGTTACCCAACAGGGAGACGCGATCTTGTCCAAAATACGTGATTGGGTTCAAGAAGGTAACACGTTTGTAAGTGCGGAAGGTTTGTATCATGGCCAGTATGGGTACGACAATGATTGGGGCAGACCCACAAGTTGGACGACTACTGTCAATTTAGACTCTGCGGAAGTGGACAAAAAGCTTGACGCTGTTTGGAGCGCGATGGACGCAGCTTTTGGAGTGGGAGGATGGAATAACGGAACATTTGGATACACTTGGGGGCAGGCTACTTCAACGGCAATCAAAGAACTCGTAGCGTACAAAGATGTTCTGATGACTTGGGCAAGACCTTCTCCATTTGACTTCTACAATTGGTATCTTATTATTCAAGTGGCACCAAACTATCCGACAGCTTCTTTATCGAATCAGTTGGGCGAAATAGGAGGAGCGAGTGATACAAAGAATATCGTGAACAAGACGGCGTCGGCAAGAAGTCCCACGCAGCTCTTGGCCCACTTGTTCAAGTCTTCAGAGGTCAATGACGAGAAGACTATTGCAGATATGGTTGAAATGCACAGAAACGGAACGATAGCGGGTGCTTTCGAAAGGAATAGTCTGGCAAGTCTCAGTCAAATGGAAGTCTACACGTTCTACACGATGAGCACGAATATGCTCGAAAACGCGAACAGCGCGTACATCACACCTGACGGCCAACTGACCTACGACTTTTCTGCAGCATCAAACCTCAGAGGGTTTGTTTACGCATTCCCCAAAGTTTACGGGCAAAACCAGTACGTAAGTTTCCGCGACAACCAAGAAATCGGATCAATAGTCTACGAAGACACGAAAAACGTATACGTCGAGTTCAGTCACGGTGCCGGCAGCCACGAAGTGACCGTCAATTACGGGAATCTGTATCCTACGCCTGAATACTCGGTCTCATCATCTCCTTCCGCTTTGTCTATCCTAGCGGGATCTTCAGGATCTTCCTTGATAAGCGTGGCGTCGCTCAACGGATTCAGCGGCACAGTTTCACTGACACCATCAGCCCCATCCGGTTTGAACGCAGCTCTCGACCCATCCTCACTCACAATTGATCCAGAGGAATCTAACACATCGACACTGTCGATAATAGCTCCATCCACTACTTCCGCTGGAACATACACAGTCACCGTAGCGGCCACCAACGGTTCTCTAAACCATTCAACAACTGTAACAGTGAACGTGCAGACAGTGCCATCCCCCCCGAGGAGCCTCGGAGCCTCAGCAGGCAGTTCCCAAGTTGCGTTATCTTGGTCTGCACCCTCATCTAACGGAGGATCTGCAATTACGAATTACAGAATTTACAGAGGCGAATCGCCAGGGGGAGAGTTGCTCCTCACAACGATAAGTAACCTGCTAATGTATACTGACTTCGCGGTCACAAACGCGCAAACCTACTATTATCGCGTCAGTGCAGTCAACTCGATTGGCGAGTCAAATCTATCAAACGAGGTCAACGCAACACCGTTCGCATCAACCGTTGGGAATTTCGGAAACACAAACATTGGAACAAGTGACGACAGCGCACCAAATGCCTATATCGTCGGAGGCAAATATAGCCCGACCTCGTCTGGAACAGTTACCCAAATATCTTTCTATGTACGCTTGGACGCAAACGGTCACGTGAAAGTTGCTATTTACTCCGATGCAAATGGTGTGCCTAACGCGTTGCTTTCCCAGAGTAACCCCGTGACTGTCGGCACCAGCTTCACTTGGGTCAATTTCTCCACAAATCAAGCAGTTGTTGGAGGCACGAATTATTGGCTCTGCTGGATTACAGATACCTCAAACATGCGCTTCAAAGAAAATGCTGGAAGTACAAACCAAGAAGCATACTCCTCCCGCAGCACTTACCCCACCTTTCCAAACACGTTTCCTTCGCCGAGCTACCACAACCTTGCTCCAAGCATTTACGCCACTGTCAGTTACGTACCAGTAAACATGCCCGATTACGCGATCTCATCATCTCCTTCCGCTTTGTCTATCCTAGCGGGATCTTCAGGATCTTCCTTGATAAGCGTGGCGTCGCTCAACGGATTCAGCGGCACAGTTTCACTGACACCATCAGCCCCATCCGGTTTGAACGCTGTTGTCAGTCCACCTTCACTTTCAGTTGCGCCTGGAGGATCCAATTCATCAACACTATCGATAACCATAACACTTGGCAACGCACCAGGAACGTACACTGTCACAGTGACAGGCACGAACGGTTCTTTGAACCGTTCAACAACTGTGACGGTAAATGTGCAGACGGTGCCGTCTCCACCGCGGAGCCTCGGAACATCAGCAGGCAACGCTCAAGTCACGCTAACCTGGTCCGCACCCTTGTCAGACGGCGGCTCAACAATCACCAATTACAGAATCTACAGGGGCACCGCGTCAAACGCAGAAACGCTTCTTACAACAATAGGTAACGTATTAGCTTACACTGACTCCGTCGTTACGAATGACCGAACCTACTATTATCAAATCTCCGCAGTCAATTCCATTGGCGAGTCGGATCTATCAAACGAAGCCAACGCAACACCATCTGTATCCAACGTTCAAACTTTCACGTTTGGAAAGACGACTGTTGGACCTAACAGTGACAGCACGGGTGGCAGCAACTACGTCGTCAGCTGCAAGTACACTATGCCCGAAAGCGGGTCGATAACGAAAATCACGGCTTACATTCAAAGTTTTGATGGAACTCCGCATAATGGCAAAGCAGCTCTGTACGCTGACAACGCTGGCGTGCCAGGTGCAAAACTCGTCGAATCCTCCGAAGTCTCGATTTCAAGTCTGGGCTGGTACAATTTCACGGTGTCCTACGCAAACACTCAGGGTAGCCGCAATTTCTGGCTTGCCATCACAGTCCAGAACGGCTGGCGATACAGATACGATGCTGGCTCTTCCAATCAGGAAGCTTATCGTCCATACGCCTATCCGGATTTTTCCGATCCATATACTCCACAGGGGTATCATGCTTTTGCCATGAGCATCTACGCAACCTACACAACAGGCACATCACCTCCACCTGCTTTGAGTGTTACGATTACTCCTACATCTGCTAACCTAACAGTTGGAGGATCAGCTGCTATCTTCACGGCGACTCCGAGTGGTGGAGTAACTCCATATACGATTCAATGGATAGACAACGCTAACGGAAATGTGATAGGAACTGGCACAACCTGTGCTTTTACGCCGACGGTTGCAGGCGATTTCTCTATCAAGGCACGCGTTACGGACAGCGCTTCACCACAAAACAGCGTAGACTCTGCCAACATAACCATCCATGTTAGTAGTGCGCCTTAACCAATTCACATTTGGAAAGACAGCAGTTGGGACTAACAAATGCACTTCAGGCTATGTTCAATATGCCATTCTCTGCAACAACACAATGTCCGAAAATCGAACAACAAGCAAATTTCCCGCATATATTCAAAGCTCAGACGAAACTGCTCAGTTTAGTAGAACTTGTCTCCACGCAGATGTGTTGGTACACCAAGAGCTTTGCTTGCAATATCCTCAGAAGAAGCGATCTCGCGTTTCGATTGGCATACTTTCCATCGTCCTAGACGGGCTTTCCGGCTAGCCGCGCACGCTATTTTGCTTTTATTTAAGACAGCTTGATGATAGGAATACTTTCGGAGATAGATTCGCACGGAAAAAGCTCTGAGAATGGGTAAAGCTTCCGCGACAGGAAGCTTTCAGTTATTCATAGGAGTAGCTGTATCCACAATAATAATGGCTATCGGAACACTAATCTTAGCGAAACTAATGTTGCAAGCAGAATACGGGCTGTATACGATCGCAACGATTCCTGCAATTACCATTAACTTGTTCCGAGACTGGGGAGTAAACTCCGCAATTACAAAATACGTCGCCAGCTACAGAGCCACAAACTCAAAAGAAAACATACGCAACGTGATAGTTGCGGGATCAATCTTCGAATGCGCAACTGGACTAGCCCTATCGTTCCTCTCATTTATACTCGCAGGATTTATCGCTTCGACAATTTTCCACAGACCAGAATCCACCTTTTTGATATCGGTAGTCTCCATCTCCATTTTCTCTGGCTCACTGCTCACAGTGGCTCAATCATGTTTCATAGGTTTCGAGAGAATGGGACTAAGCAGCTTCACAATTATCTGCCAAGCAGTCGTGAAAACCATCATTGGGCCGTTGTTAGTTCTTCTTGGATACGGCACCCTCGGAGCGGTACTCGGCTACACCCTTTCCTTTCTCGCAGCCGGAATCATAGGCATGACCGTATTGTATTTTGGGCTCCTGAAGAGTCTCCCGAAGTCAGATAAAAACAAATCCACAATATTGGATACTCTCAGAGCAATGCTAAAGTTTGGAGTGCCCTTCTCAGTCTACTCCATCTTGGGAGGCATCGTGACACAATTTTACAGTTTTGTTATGGTTTTTTTCATCGTCGACACGGCAATGATTGGCAACTATCAATTGTCGCTCAGCTTCACAGTCCTCCTGACTTTCATAACAACACCAATATCAACAGTTCTATTCCCAGCTTTCTCAAAGCTCAACCCACAAAATGAACGAAAGCTTCTCAAAAGCATCTTCGCCTCTTCAGTCAAATATTCGACCCTACTCTTGGTACCGGCCACATTAGGTATGATGGTTTTGTCAAAACCCATAATCGCCACTTTGTTCCAGGAAAAATACCCTTCAGCCCCGTTCTTCCTAGCTGTGGCTGTTGCAGGCAACTTGCTTGTGGCAATCGGAAACCTCAGCCTATCGGGCCTCTTGGCTGGACTAGGCGAAACAAAAATGCTCATGAAGTTAAGCATCCCGACGCTTCTGATCAGCTTGCCATTAGCCTTCGTCCTTGTCCCTACATTCGGCATCACAGGGGTAATATTGGGACCTCTTCTGTCGGCATTGCCAAGCCTATTCTTAGGACTTCGCTGGGCTTGGAATCATTACGAAGTCAAAGCAGATCTTGGGTCATCAGCCAGAATAATCGCAGCATCCACCATCGCAACGATTATCACATATTTCTTCCTAAGCCTTTTCAGCGCATTTGAATGGATACGACTGGTAACAGGAGCAATTATTTTCTTTACAGTCTACATTTTATCTGCTCCATTGGTTGGGGCAATTACCCAAAGCGATACCAAAAACTTACGCGACATGTTCTCAGGTTTTGTCGGAATCTCGAGAATATTTAATACTCTGTTGGTCTTGATCGAAAAGGTCACAACCCTTCGCTCTGCTGAAGAGGCAAACAGCAGTTGAACACGCCCCGCTCGCCATCGTGCATATCTGCCATACTCTCTCTTTGGTTTCGGTCTAAGGGCGCGCGAAAGTCTCCAAAGAAAAGTGTATAAACAAGGAAGGAGACTTGTACCCATATTGTGGTGTACACGAAGTCTACCACAGTAAATGCGTGATTACATTGGATCTAACACGTTGGCAGATCAGTCGACCAAAAAGATTTTTCATATTTGGAAAGTGAAACCATGCCTATTGAACGAAGCAACATTCACCCTTCAGTCAAGATTTGGCATCCTGAACTGGTCAATATCTACGACGCAGAGATAGGCGAGGGAACAAAGATTGCCAGTTTCGTCGAGATAGGCGGTGCAAAGATAGGTAGGAACTGCAAAATTGAGGCCTACGCCTTTATCCCAAGTGGAGTAGCGATTCAAGACCACGTTTTCATAGGTCCGCATGTTGTTTTTACAAATGACAAGTTTCCAAGAGCCGACGGACAATGGCAGATAAATCCGACTGTTGTGGAGGAAGGCGCAAGCATAGGTGCCAATAGCACAATTTTGTCAGGAATCAGGATAGGAGCAAGGTCGATGGTAGGAGCAGGTTCAGTTGTATCTACTGATGTGCCGCCGCTAACTGTAGCAATCGGGCCAAAAGCAGAAGTGAGGAGAACAATACATTAGCGCGCACAAGAGCTTTCATAAGTAGTTCTAGATTAGAGTTGGATAACCAACAGCACAATCAATTGGCAAGAGAATTGCTCTTGTCAATAATGCTTTTAGGAAAGCTCGCATTATCCATCAAGCCAAGGCACGACAACACTCAATCTTTGTACTCCTTCTCGTACCGTTCATACTCTTTGACTATTCTCTCCATTCGGCCATCATCAAGAGCCTTCACAATGTCATCATAGTCCGTCACGTCTACTACTCTTGGCTCACAAAAATGATACCACTTCATATCTTTCGGACGAGGCTCAGAGTATAACGAGCCATTCCAGTGATAATCGTACCGTTCAACGATTTTCCACATGAATCTCACGAATTCTCCGTCTTTGACAAGTCGCTCACTTTCCGTTCCGAACGCACAAAAATACTTCTCTAAACAGTGCGGCTATCGCTGGCTTCTGCGAAATCCTGCTGCAAATCATTAAACCTGCCAATTTGCGGATCTCCGTTCCAATAAGGTAGCCTGTGTTTCTTTGACTGATCTTTGCGTTAGTATGGTATTCCTTTTTGGTAGTCGCCGTATTCCTTCTTTATCTTGATCATTCTTCCGTCGCTGCAAGCCGTGATAATATCATCATAATCCGTGACATCCATGAAGCCAGGCTCATCGAGATGGTAAAACTGTCTCTCTCCAGCGGAAGGCGTAGAATACAGCGAGCCATTCCAATGTTCATCATAAAACTCCACAAGCTCCCAGATCTTCTTGGCTGTGCCTCCGCAATCCGCCAGCTTCGTGGATTTAGCCTTGTACGGACACCTGCACCTGTTCTTATCAGCGCAGATTTTTCCCTCAGCGCGTCCAATCTCCTCATAAAGCCTCAACTCAACATCCAGCATCTTGTCCCTTCTCACGTTTTCAGGTTTACGGTTGTGCGCCCAAGTCTCCAGCTCAGATT
>Ga0315279_10001522_pt1 | contig 38306 bp, 30 predicted proteins | sample YL17G06_20_MG_FD_203694 | JGI IMG/M metagenome (GOLD analysis project Ga0315279, IMG submission 203694) | Sediment microbial communities from Yellowstone Lake, YNP, Wyoming, USA - YL17G06_20 | ecosystem: Environmental > Aquatic > Freshwater > Lake > Sediment | place: USA: Wyoming | collected...
CCGGTGACGCGATTGCGCCTCCTCGCAATCTCGAGTGGCGCGACGAGGTAGACGACGCGCACACCCTCCTCTTCGGCCTCAAACACCTCCTCGGGAACGGCGGGCATCTCGTCTCGCGTCCGCCGGTAGCAGAGGAACACCTCCTTCGCCCCCAGGCGCACCGCAGTGCGAGCGGCGTCCACGGCGGTGAACCCGCCGCCGACCACCGCCACCCGCTCTCCCAACTGGAGCTTGCGGCCGCGCCGGAACCCGCCCAGGAAGTCCACCGCGGAGACGACGCCCCGCGCGCCCTCGCCAGGGATCTCGAGCTTGCCACCGCTCTGCGCGCCGATCGCCAGCGCAATGGCGTCAAAGCCTTGCTCTTTAAGCGAGGAGATGGTGAAATGCTTGCCTAGATGGCGGTTGCACTTGATCTTGACGCCCAGCCCTTTGAGCGCCTCGATCTCCGCCTCGAAGACTGGCGCCGGCAGGCGGAAGCTCGGCACGTCGTAGCGCAGCATACCACCGGGCTCCTTCTGGGCCTCGAAGATGGTGACGGCATGGCCGGCCTTGGCCAGGTCCCAGGCGCAGGCGATCCCGGCCGGGCCGGAGCCCACGACGGCAGCCTTCTTGCCGGACTTCGGAAGCCTATCAACCTCCGGCTTCCATCCCTGGCTGGCGCCGTATTCAAGCACGAAGCGCTTGAGGTCGCGGATGCGGATCGGCTCGTCCAGGTCGCCGCGGGTGCAGACCGTCTCGCAGGGGTGGGCGCAGACGTAGGCGCACACAGACTGCAGGGGATCCTTGGCGGTGATGAGGCGATACGCCTCCCCGAAGTCGCCCTCCGCAACGCTGCGCACGTAGGCCTGAGCAGGCACTTGGTTTGGGCAAGCCGCCTTGCAGGGAGCGGCGAGCTGTGGCTGCTTGATGGAGGCGTGGCCGGGATAGAGGGTGAGCTTGTCGGCGGAGGTGATCTCCTCCACCAGCAGATCGCGGAGCGACTCCCAGTTCGGGTAGCCCATGCGGTCGAGGTAGCGGACAACGCCCTCCACCAGCGGGATGATCAGGTCATAGCCGTGCACCAGCACACCAGTGCAGATGCCCACCAGATCGGCCCCCAAGAAGGCCATCTCCACGGCGTCCTGCCAGGTCTCGACGCCGCCGGTGGCGGTGGTGCGGACGCGGGGGCCGTTGCGCTTGCGGATCTCGTACACGTCCCGAAGCGCGAGCGGCTTCGCCCACGGGCCGGACATGCAGCTAAGCGACACTTCCTTCTGTAGGTGATAGATCGCTTGCTTTGGATTCCAGATATCAATGGGGGGGATGGCCAGCCGGTTGGCGTTGGACCCGACCGCCACCGCGCCGGCGTCATAGGCCGCCTTCGAGGACTCCCCCAGCTTCGCTCCCTCGGGAGAGAGCTTGACGAAACAGGGGATAGAGACCGCCTCCACGGTGGCCTTCACGATGTCGTGCACGAGATGCGGAATCATGCCCAACGAAGCTCCGCTGACGGGGCCCTCCTCGTGGGCCTCGCCGGTGAGGGCGACATTGAACGACATGTTGGGGCAGCCCATGTTGAGCTCGAGGAGGTGGCAGCCGGCCTCCTCGAAGGCCCGCGCCATGTTCACCCAGCCTTCGATCCCCTTCTCGCCGGTGTAGCTGTAGTTGGCCATGATCACGAAGCTCTCGTCCACCCGCTGACGGGACTCGCGGACCAGGGCGACGGCCTGCTCAAGGTCCAGACGCTTCTCAGCGGTGAACGAGAGATACTCCAGCGGATCGTAGTACTGGTAGCGCGGCTGGCGGTTGATGTAAGGAGGCGGATCAAAGGTGAGCTTGATAGAGGCTCCTGACCAACCAAGCTGGCTAGCGCGCTCCAGTTGATCGGCGGAGGCGGTGGTGGGCCCGGAGGCGAGGAAGAACGGATTACTGAAGGTGACTCCAGCAATGGTGACGGCGAGGCGAGGATCGGCAATGCACTGCTTGGTCACTTAGCTTGCGCTCCTTAGAGTCTCTAACTAGACCCGGCTCCAGGCTCTATCAGAGCGTTTGGTGAGACGCTCAGCGGCAGTACTCGGGGTTCTGATAGAGCTTCTTATCGGCATGGGAGCCGGCGAAGAACAACCCCGCCGGCCGGCGGGCAGGGCGCCCGTCGGCCTGAGGCGGCGGGAGGCGCGGGCCAGCATCCACCATGATCGGTCACCCCGCCACCCGGGGCTATTGTAACACGTCCTCGCTCGCCGGGGTATCCCCCTCCGCAGGGGACTCGGCGTCCGCCCCACCTAGCGGCCCCAGCGGGCGAAGATCACGGTGGCGAGGCCCCAGATAGCGGGCCTGACCCTGCGCCGGTTCAGGGGGGCGGGCGTGGGGGAGTTGTTCGAGGCGTTCCTGGGCGAGGCCGCGGTAGGGGCTGTGGGGATATTGCTCGAGCAGGAGCCGGTAGCAGTCGGCCGCGTGCGGCCCGCTGTGGAGGCGCGTGAAGGCGATCTCGCCGGCGCGGATGAGAGCGGTCTCCGCCTCCTGGGTGCCGGGCCGGTCGGCGGCGACGGAGCGGAACATGTGATAGGCCTTGTCGAACTTCTCCAACTCCTCCAGGCCGCAGGCGAGGTCGAAGTGGAGCCCAGCAGGGATGGGCCTGGCATCCTGATAGCTGGAGAGGGACTCGTAAGCGCGCGCAGCATCGCGGGCGCGACGCTGACCCAGGAAGAGAGTGACCGCGGCATGATAGGCTTCCTTGGCGCGGGCGAGACGCCCCATCCCTTCACAGGCAAGGCCGAGGGCAGACCAGACCTCCGCGTCCTGGGGAGATCGCCGGACCAGTTGCTCCAGGTCTCCCACCTCCGCGTAGCGGCCCACCGACTCGTCCGCGCCGTGGCGGCCGGTGAGCAGGTCCTCGCGCGCGATACGCTTGTCCAGGCTCATGCCCACCGCTCCTGCAAGTCCCAACAGGAACCCGCCCACATGAGCCCAGTGGGCAACCCCCGCCGTGGCGCCGGAGGAGGCGGACAGGAACCCCTGCAGCAGCTCCCAACCGCCCCACAGCCCGAGGAAGACCGGAGCCGCCACTTCGAAGGACCCCACCCGCCAGTAGACGAACAAGCCCGCCAGGTAGCCAATGCGCACCCGGGTGCGCAGGAAGCATACCGCGGACAGCCCCATGATGCCGGCGATAGCGCCGGAGGCGCCCACCCGAGGGATAGCTAGACCATCCGGCGCGGCCGCCGCCGTCATCACCCAGTCCAGAACCGTTGCCGCCGCATTCCCGGCGAAGTAGAAGCCAAGGAAAAGGCGCGGGCCGAGCACGTCTTCGGCGAGGGTGCCAAACAGCCAGAGGAAGAGCATGTTGCCAAGGAGGTGGAAGACGTCGGCGTGCATGAACATGGCGAGGAGCCAGGCGCCAAGGCTGGCGCGAGCGGGCACGAACCCGCTCGGCATGTCCTGCCCGAGCGCGACCTGGAGGATGAAGACCAGGACGCACAACCCGATCAGGCTGAACGTGGCCCAGGGCGTCCGCCAGTGGGGCCGGGTGGTGCCAAGGGGAAGGAAGAAGAACACGCCCGGAAGCCTCCTTGCCCGCCGCGCCGAGGCGCCGAACCGCCATCCCGGTTTACCTTCCAGCAGGGAGTGTCACCTCCTGCCGCCATAGTGGTTTGCATATCGAAGTGAGAGCCTGTGAGCCTTCTACTGCCTTCCACCCTGGTCTGTCTGAGTTTCGCCGTGTACGGCGGAGCGCAGCTCCGCTGCCTCCCAACTGCTTTCGGCGAAACTCAGTAGAGGGTGCTGCTGAACGCACAGAGCTGTGAGAAGTGCGGCCGACGGCGAAAAGGAAGGAGCAGCGGGGAAGCGAAGAGAAGCGGCGGCGAGGAACGACCCGCGGTCAACTCGTGGAGGTTAGCGATGAGCGCCCTTTCGATCAAGCCAGAGGGAGATGGCTTCGACGCGTTTGCGTTGGGTGAGGTGATGATGAGGGTGGATCCCGGGGAGGTGCCCCTGCGCCGGGCGCGCACGGCGCGGCTGTGGCACGGAGGAGGGGAGACCAATGTTGCGGAGGGACTGAGCGCCTGCTTTGGTCTCAAGACAGCGGTCGTGACCGCGCTGGTGGACGACGGGATCGGGCGCAACATCGAGAACCAGCTTCGCGAGGCCGGAGTGGATACCTCGCACATCATCTGGTTCAACACCACCGGCAAGGGGCAGTTCTCGACCGACGGCAAGGGGACGCTCCACAACGGGATCCACTTCACCTGGTCCGGCAAGGGAGTCCTTCCATCTGTCACCGAGTACTACCGCGCGCATACCCCCATCCGCGAGCTGAAGCCGGGCGATGTGAACTGGGATGGCATCTTCGGCAAGGGCGTGCGCTGGTTCCACACCGGCGGGATCTACACGCTGCTCGGGCCGAACACGTCGGCGCTGGCGCTGGAGGCGATGCAGGCCGCGGGCAGGCACGGGGTGTTCCGGTCCTTCGACCTGAACTACCGCTCAAAGGTGGAGCCGGACAAGGAGAGGGCGCGGAACATCAACCGCGGGATCGTCCCACATACCGATTTCCTGGTCGGCAACCAGAACGATTTCTTCGACGCTATCGGGTATGAGAGCCGAAAGGTCTCCAACACCGATCCCTTTGAGGTCTGGCTGGAGGCCTACCAGGAGATGCTCAGGAAGGTAGCCAAAGATTACCCGAACCTGAAGATCATCGGCACGCAGTTGCGCGCCGCCCTCACCGCGGACCGGATCTCCTGGGGCGCGGTGCTGTACAGTGTGGGCGAGGACAAGATGTATCTCGCCCCAACGAGAGAGAACATCGAGATCGCCGACCGCACCGGTGGCGGCGATTCCTTCATGAGCGGCGTGGCCGCCGCGCTGCTCTACGGCAACGACCTGCAGACCGCGGTGGAGTGGGGCGCGGCTCACGGGATCATGGTGCAGGAGACGCCTGGGGACACCACCATGGTGACCATGAAGGAGGTTATCGCGGAGGCCGCGCGAGCGAAGAAGGGCGGCGGGGTGAGCGCGCTGCGGTAGGAAGAGACCTTCAACCGCAGATGAACACAGATGAACGCGGATTGGGCAGGGGCAAGCTCCTGCCCAACGACAGAGAGCAAAGAAAGGCGAAGAGGCAATATGCCATACCAACGTGACCGTTCCCGCGTGGATGCGGTGCTGCGCAAGGCCGGCATCGTGGTGGTGATGAATCGCGACCACGTGAAGAAGCCCGAGGACCTGGTGACCGCGATGTGGGAGGTGTACCAGGCGGGGTATGTGGCGGAGTGCACGTTTCGCATTGACGGCGCCATCATCAAGGAGGCGATGCAGGAGCTGACCAAGCGCCGCGAGGCCGCGCCCGCGGACAAGCCATTCGTGCTCGGGGTGGGGAGCGCGATCAACCCGAAGGAGCTCAGGTCGGCGATCGAGTGGGGGTTCGACATGATCGTCGCCCCGGCGAACGTGATGGGCGGATATGGCGAGGGATGCGAGTTCGTGAAGATCGCGCATGAGGCGAAGGCCTTCGCCGCGCCCGCCATTCTCTCGCCCACGGAGCTGCAGTACTTCATCGAGCGCGATGACGGCCTGGAGCCGGACTGCGTGAAGGTCTTCCCCGCCGGCGTGCACGGGCCGAGCGGAGTGGGCGACCTGTTGGCGCCGTATGTGCGCGACCGGCACAAGGGACGGATCATCATGCCCACTGGCGGCGTCAACGCGGAGACGGGGCCGAAGTTCCAGGAGAACATCACCAAGCGCGGGTTCACCCCGGTGCTGGGTATGTCCGCGCCCCTTGCCCTGGTGGGCAAGGAGAAGAAGCCGGGGGATGTGGACTGCATCCGGCGGTCGCTGGAGGAGTTCAGGGGGGCGTTCAAGCCGTACGCCGGGTAGTCGAAAGCGCTCACCGCAAAGGCGCGAAGAGCGCAAAGAACGGCAGAGCCGAAAGCGGCGGGCATGTGCGGCTTCCTGCTTCGCTAAAGCTATGCAGGACGAGTCGGCGTAGCATACCCGCCCTACAAACCGCGGGGTTATCTGCGACGGAGGGACTCTCAGATGGGGAAGCAACCTAACGACGTCTTCGATATCACCGGCAGAGTCATCGCCATCACCGGCGCGGCGGGGGTGATTTACTCTACCATCGCCAAGGGTCTGGCCGCCCGGGGCGCGAAGGTGGCGCTGCTGGACTTGCTGGCGGACAAGGCGGAGGAGGTGGCGGAGGAGATCAGAGGCGCGGGCGGGGAGGCGATTGCTATCCCCTGCAATGTGCTGGACGCGGGGAGCATCCATGCCGCCCTCGACACCATCCTCCAGGACTTCGACAAGGTGGATGTGCTGATCAACGGCGCGGGAGGCAACCGCGCGGGCGCCACCGTGCCCAGAGACGGCAAGTTCACCGACCTGGACCTGGGGGAGCTGGACAAGGTCTTCGCGCTGAACTACAAGGGCACGTTCCTACCCACCCAGATCTTCTGCAAGTACTTCGCCGAGCGCGGCGAGGGGATCGTCGTCAACACCTCCTCCATGTCGGCGATTGCGCCGCTGACCAATGTGCCGGGTTACTCCAACGCCAAGGCCGCGGTGACCAACTTCACCCAGTGGCTGGCGGTGCAGGTGAAGGTGGACTATCCGGAGGCGAGCATCCGCGTGAACGAGATCGCCCCCGGCTTTCTCGACACCACCCAGAACCACCGGCTGCTCTTCGAAGAGGACGACAGGACGCTGACGCCGAGAGGCGAGTCCATCATCGGCCACACGCCGCTGGGCCGGTTCGGCGATCCGCAGGAACTGCTCGGCCCGATCGTGCTGCTGATCTCGGAGGCGGGGAGCTTCCTGCACGGGTGCACCATCGCGGTGGACGGAGGGTTTGCGGTGTACTCCGGCGTGGGGCCGCTGGATGAGAAGAAGGGCAAGAAGTAGCAAGCCCGGAGGGTATCGCGGGTGCGAGAGCTACGCGCCAAAGTGGGGAGGAGAAGCGGGTGGGTGAAGAGGAGGCGTGGTAAGAGCAACGAACAGGAACGAGCGCGAGCTCTTGTGTAGGAGAAGGATGGGAATCATGGGCAATGTGATCGAGGTAACCGACGCTACTTTCGAGCAGGAAGTGCTCAAGTCTGAGCTGCCGGTGCTGGTGGACTTCTGGAGCCCCGGCTGCCCGCCGTGCGTGCGTTTGGCGCCGGTGATCGAGAAGCTGGCTGGGGAGATGGCGGACAAGGTGAAGTTCGTGAAGGTGAACGCGGGCCAGGAGTTCCAGACCGCCATGAAGTACCGCATTCAGGCGGTGCCCACGCTGTTTGTGTTCAAGGGGGGTGAGGTGTCGCAGAACACGGTGGGATTCCACACCGAAGAGGAGCTGCGCCAGCTCCTCGCCTCCGTCTCCGGCTAGTGTGCCATGGCCGAGGACCGCTCCACTCGCGTCTGGGATCTGTTGATCATCGGGGCCGGGCCGGCCGGGCTCACCTGCGCGATCTATGCGGGACGGGCGCGGTTGAGCACGCTGGTGCTCGACAGGCTGGGTCCCGGCGGCCAGGTGGCGCTCAACCACTTCGTGGAGAACTATCCAGGCTTCGCGGACGGGATCGAGGGTCTGAAGCTGGCCGATGAGATGGGCCGGCAGGCGGAGCGGTTCGGGGCGGAGGTAGAGGCGGGAGAGGTCACTGCGCTGGCCGCGGCGGAGCGGCCTTTCAGCGTGCAGACGGAAGTGGGGGTTCGCCGGGGCCGGGCGGTGGTGATCGCCGCGGGGTGCGCTCCGCGCAGGCTGGAGGTGCCCGGCGAGCAGGAGCTGTATCAGCGAGGGGTCTCCTACTGCGCCACTTGCGATGGTCCGCTCTTCTCCGGCAAGCACGTGATTGTGGTGGGAGGCGGCAACTCGGCGATCTGGGAAGCGCTCTTCCTGAGCAGGTTCGCCAGCAAGGTCACGGTCATCCACCGGCGGGACAAGCTGCGCGCCGACCGGGGGGTTCAGGAGAGAGCCTTCGCAGACCCGAAGATCGAGTTCCTGTGGAGCCACACGGTGACTGCGATCATTGGCGAGAACACGGTGCGCGGGGTGCGGGCGAAGCACGTCGCCAGCGGCGAGGAGCGGGAGGTGGCCGCCGACGGGGTGTTCGTGGCGGTGGGCACGGTGCCGCAGACCGAGTTCCTACCTCCCGAGATCGCCCGCGATCAGGCGGGATTCGTGGTGGTCTCGCCGAGCCTGCAGAGTTCAGTGGAGGGGGTGTTCGCGTGCGGGGACGTGCGATCCGGCGGCTACCGACAGATCGCCTTCGCGGTGGGAGACGGCGCGCTCGCCTACCGCAGCGCGCGGCAGTACCTCGAGGGCCGTCCGTAGCCCCCGGAGGAGAAGGTGCGATGGCAACCATGAAGGCCGTCTACCTGCACGGCCCGGGTGATCTGCGCCTCCACGAGGAGCCAATCCCGAGCATCGCCGCGCCGGATGAGGCGCTGATCCAGGTCGCCGCCGTGGGGATATGCGGGTCGGATTGCCACTACTACCAGCGCGGCCGGATCGGACCATTCGTGGTGGAGGAGCCGCTGATCCTGGGGCATGAGTGTTCGGGGACGGTGGTGGAGGTGGGTGCGGAGGTGAAGCATCTCCGGCCTGGCGATCGGGTGGCTATCGAGCCAGGGATTCCCTGCCGCCGGTGCCGGCGGTGCAAGGAGGGCCGCTACAACATCTGCGAGAATGAGGTGATCTTCATGGGGACGCCGCCGTGGCAAGGGGCGTTCCGTGAGTATCTGACCTGGCCGGCCGACTTCGTCTACAACCTGCCGGAGGGCGTGTCTCTGGAGGACGGCGCCATGGTGGAGCCGTTGGCGGTCGGGGTGCACGCCTGCCGCCGCGGAGGCATTCGACCCGGGCAAAGCGCAGCGGTGATCGGGGCGGGGCCGATCGGGCTGCTAGCGGCGCAGGCGGCGGCCGCCTATGGCGCGCATCCGGTGGTGATCACAGACGTGTTCCCGTTTCGGTTGGAGCTGGCCGGGAAGATGGGCGCTGCGCCGCTGGACGCACAGCAGGAAGACGTGGTGGAGCGGGTGCGCGCGCTGACCGACGGCAAGGGGGCAGACGTCGTGATCGAGACGGCAGGCACACTGGCGACCATTCATCAGGCGACGGCGATGGTGCGCACCGGCGGCGTGGTGGTGCTGGTGGGGCTGCCGCCGGAGGATGAGGGGCCGATGCCGGTGATGGATCAGATTGCGCGGGAGTACGATGTGCGCACGGTGTTCAGGTACGCGAACTGCTATCCGCCGGCGCTTTCGCTGATTGCGGCTGGGGGCATCGGCCTCGCCCCTCTGCGAACGCACGAGTTCCCACTGGCGCGCAGTGAGGAGGCGATCCGGCAGGTGATTGAGCACAAGGGGGAGACAGTGAAGGTGCTGGTTAGGCCCTGAGAGGCGGCCAAAGGCTGACCCGGCGCCGGGGACAGACGCCGGGTCAGGAACGGCGCGGGAGGGAGATCTGCGCCGATCATGTCTCCCCCAAGCGCCGGCAGGAGGCGGCCCTGGAGCGCCGGCGCTCGGCGGGAGAACTTGTGGTCCCTTTGGCGACACATGCGGCCCTTGCTTTCTTCGGGCCGCGGCGAGCGCGGGAGCGGGAATGCGATGTCGCCGCGGGCGAGCCACAGCTTACAGCAGCTTGTGCGGCACGGCCTCCGCACCGGGCGCCGGCCTCGCTTGCGCGGCTCGGCCGGTAGCCACCTCTACACCCGTGCAGGGCCTGCTGCCAAGACCTCCTTTCCGGGTCCCGCCTGACCGGGGACCAAGCACTGATAGGTCAACCCATATGAAAACAGGCTGCCGCAGAAGTCACGCCCAGGCGAGCCTTTCGTGACTCGCGTTGGGCATAACCCCTACGGCAGCCTGGCAACCCGGTCCGCCCACAGCGGACCATTCCACCTCGCGCTCCGCATGTGGGCGAAGACACGAGCGACTGCCTGATTCGGTTGTTTGCCTCAGGGTGGCGGAATGCACACCCAAGACCTACGTTCCACAGAATGCGCGAGGATGTGAGATGGCTTCGCGCGGAAGCGCCCAACCGGATGCGGTAGCCCACCTTACGGAGTCTCTTGTGTTATGGTGATGGCAGGGACGCCCACGGAGGCGTCCTGCGGCACGGTTCCGCGCCGTCTTCTGCATTCCCGTCATAGCGAGAATGCAAGGGACGCTGGAGGCAAAGGCTTGAGTCCCCATCCTTGCGAAGCCGATCCCGGCAGCGCTATCCGTGCTGCGACCGGCCGATTCGCAACTCGTACTGGCAGGAGGTCACTCCCGCCGCCGGGTATCGTCAGAGGGGCGGCGCGCTCCAGCCCGCCCCGATGACCTCTGCAGCATCCGCTCGCGGGGCTGTCAGCACCTGCGGGGCACTGTGAAGGGGCGGGAAAGGACCGCCAGCAGCAACTTGGGGGCAGGAGGCGCAACTCTGTTGCAGAAAAAAGGAGGAAGCGTGCGCTATACGAGGTATACAGACTGGGCGATGTCGGAGGAATGACAGCATGGAACGGAAGAACACGATGCAGATAGTGCGTTCGGTGGACCGGGCGGTGCGGCTTCTGGAGGCGCTGTTCCTGGCCCCAGAGGGGAAGCACCTTGCCGAACTCAGCACCCAACTGAGTCTTCACAAGACTACGGTGCTGAGGCTGGTGCGCACCCTGGTGGCGCTGGGGTTGGTCCAGCGTGAGCCGTCCACAGACCACTACCGCTTCGAGCCGCTCCGGTGGCTGACCATGGTCTGCTATATGCGGCAGACCATGGAGCGGACCGACCTGGTGCAGCGTGTCCTCGATGATCTCACCGCGGGGATTGGCGAGGGCATAGTGCTGGTAGTGCCGGATTTCGGGCGCCACAGGACCATCCTGGCGATCTGCTCCCAGCCCGACAATGTAGTCAAGGTGGATTTGACTACCGCGCGAGTGGCGCCCATGCATGCTACTGCAGTGGGGAAAGCCCTGCTAGCACACTTGCCACCGGAAGAGCTGGAGCAGTGGGTGCAGACGCCGCTTGAGCCGGTTACGACACACACCGTGGCCGATCCGGCGCGGCTGCTGCAGGACCTCCAGCGGGTGCGAGAGCATGGGTACGCGGCGGCGGCCCAGGAGAACCTGCTGGGCGTGTCTGATTTGGCGGTGGTGATCCTCGATGACCGAGGCAAGGCGGTGGGCGCCTTGGGGGTGACGGTCGCGGGCGAGGAGATCCCCGGGGACAAGATCGCGGCCTGGGTGCCACTGCTGCGCCGTGCCGGCGATCAGATCTCTGGGCTCCTGTATGCCAGCGGTCGCGCCTCTGGGACTGCAAAGGCAACCGCGGCACAAATCGAGGACGCTCAGAGGGAAGCAGCAGATCAAGATATAGCACAGAGCGAAACCCCATTGCAGGCTGTTTACAGAATGGTCTGAAGGCGCTAGAATTGCTGTCGCCAGGTGAAACTGGCGAGGCGGTCCTCAAGGGGCAACCACTCTTCCGTGGAGACGTAGAATGGTCATGGGAGAGAGGGCTGAGAGGAGGCCGAACCTTGGGAGCCAAGGAGATACTGAGAGGCGCTGCGCTACATATCGCGGTCGAGCATCAGTTCATCTTGCCATTCCGGCCCTGGGAATCGCGCTGAGTAGGGAGTTCCCTTGTTCACGTTAGGCACCAGGGCCGGAATGTCTTCTTGTTGCCCTGCCCCTCGATCAAGGGACAACCCGCTGAGCGTGGAACCACTCCCACGCTCCTGCGGAGCGAACGGCTCGCTCCAGACGGGCACAGGACTCGCATCCCCAGCAGTGATCACTGCCTCCCAGGTAGCAGCTCCAGATCAGGGGCAGCGGAGCTTTGACCTCGCGCCCGAGCCGCACGATCTCTGCCTTGGACAGATCCTGAGTGTAACACGCCAGCGACACCTTCCCCCTGGTGGACAGTTGCAGGGCGGCGTTGGCGGCGGCGACGAAGTCCGCAGTGTTGTCAGGGAAAGTGGCCGCCTCCTCTGCATTGAACCCGACCACCACGGAGGGAGCACCCAGGCATTCCGCGAAGGCGGCGCCGATGTTGACGAGGACCCCGTTCCGGTTGGGCACCCACACCTCTTCCGCGGTCTCGCCGCTGGTGACCCTGGGGTCGTCCAACTGGCTGGCGTCAACCTTGGGCAGAGGCTTCCCCTGTGTAACCAGTGCGGACTGGCAGATCTCGGCCAGCCAGGGCAGGGGCACCAGGCGATGGCGGACACCCAGTTGCCGGCACATGGAGGCGGCGGCCGCCGCTTCCCGGGCGGCGGCGCGCTGTCCGTAGTCGAAGGTGAGGGCGAGAGCGACCCCAGTCTCGTCAACCGCTCGCTTGAGGTTGACCGCAGAATCCAGTCCGCCGCTGAGAAGCACGATTGCCGGTCCCGCCGGCACCGGCTGCGCAGGCGCTGACATCGGCATCACTCCCGGTAGGTGGCGTAGGAGCGGTCTGACTCGTAGACGGTGACGCGCGCCACAGTGAGATGCTTGGCTCCCCTTTCGGCGAGCAGCGAGGCGACGCCCCGGTGAAGGTGCTGCGCGATCGCCTCCGCCGTCGGGTTGCCTCCGGCGAAGGCGGGTAGCTCGTTCAGGTAGCGGTGGTCGAGCGCCCCGACCAGCTGGGAGCAGAGAGCCTTCAGCTCCCCGAAATCCACCAACATGCCCATGCCGTTCAACTGCTCTCCAGCCACCGTCACCACCGCCCGGTAGTTGTGCCCGTGAAGCCGGGCGCACTGGCCCGGATGGCCCTCGATCTGGTGAGCGGCGGAGAACGGAATCTCGACGGTGAGCTCGATCAAGGCTGTTCCCTCTCCAGCGACGCTATACCCGCAGTCATTCTACAACAGGTTCACCAGTTGGCGCAACGCCGCTCGCACGCAGTGCGGGCCGGCAGGACTTGGGCTGCTCTCGTGCTACTGTGCTGGTAGGGCAGGAGTTCAACTCCTGCCCTACAGTCGGTAAGGAGGTAGCATGGCTGAGAATAGCCCCATCTTCAAGCCCCCGAAGACACGGCGACTAGTGTCGGCGTGGATGCTGCGCGAGCATACGGAGCACGCCTTCGAGCGCGTGAGCGAGTTCCAGGACATCTTCGACCAGGTGATTCTCATGTGCGGCCGGCTGGGTGCGGACGGCTCGCTCCCGCCGAAGTGGTCCGCGCAGTCGCGCAAGGAACTGGTCGCCAGGTTCGGCGACCTCGGGGTGTCTGTGCTCAATGACTTCGGGGGCACGTGGGACAACACGTTCGCGGAGATGAGCAAGTCGCCAAAGGCGATCGAGGCTGCTGTCGGTAACATGATCGCCGACTGCGAGGAAACGGGCGCGGACGGCGTAGATATTGACCTGGAGCACCTGCCTTCCCACGCGCGCTTCGCCTACAACGACCTGCTGGCCCGGCTCTCCGAGGGGCTGCACGCGCGCAACAAGATGTTGAGCGTGTGCACCTACTCGCCCATCCCCGCCTACCAGCGCGACTGGGGACCGGCCTTCTGGGATCCGTCGGTGATCGCGCGCTACGCCGACCACCTGCGGCCCATGACCTATGACCAGTTCTGCCCGCCCTCCCCGATCGTCGGGCCGACCTCCACAGCTCCGTGGGGGCGGGAGTGCATGGAAACGCTGGTGGCCCAGGTTCCGAGACACAAGATCGTGATGGGGCTGCCCACCTACTCCGTGGACTGGGACATGAGTGACCCCACCAAGTCCCGGCAGATCTACGACCACCAGTTCATCGCCGAGCGGGAGAAGGAGTCGCCCATCGGCCGCCCCTCGACTCCGCTCGGGGTGACCCTGAGCCTGCCGAAGGGCCGCGCCTGGATCTCCTATTGGGACGTGAGCTTGATCCGGTACACGGACGCGGAGGGACATCCCCACCTGCTGTGGGTCTCCGACGGCAAGAGCACCAAGAGCCACCTGGTTACGGTTGACGACCTCAATCTGGCAGGGGTGTGCTTCTGGTGCCTGATGGGAGACGACCCAGCGATCTGGGAGCGGGTGAGGGAGCAGTTCAGGAGGTAGCGCAGTAGGGGGCTCGGTCGCGCGCCATCTGGCGTCATCCGACGGGCCTCCCTGGGCCTACTCCTGACCAGCAGCGACGTGACCTCGCGGCAGCCCTCGACGGCCGACGTTGATTCGGCGTTCGGCAGGTTCCGCGACGGCTGACTCCGAGTGAGGGTAGGGACGGAGTCGCCGGGCGTGCGCGCCGCAGACTCCCCGATTACCGTCTCTACCAAGAGGGGGGGGTGGGGAGACGCCGGAGGATCTCGGTTGGAGTGAACCCCTGCAGGAACGCTGGCACGCCTGACTTCAGTCTTAGCATTGCATCATAAGACGAACTTCTCGCGGTTGTGGTAACGTCTATCACCATGGGAGGGCCTCGACGCGTGGATACAGCCCAGGCGGGAAGCTGCGGAAGGCACTGCTTGGCGGCCCAACTCCGGTCTGGCTCCTCGTTGCTGTTGCGGGCGAGGCAAGGTGACCACAGGGCACTGGGGGCGCTGCTGGATCAGGAGCGAGACCGGGTGGTCACGTTGTGCTGCCGGCTGCTCGGCGACAGGGCGGAGGCCGACGACGCAGCGCAGGAGGCAATGCTGAAAGTCTCCCTCCACCTCCATGAACTGGCCCGCGATGAGCAGTTCGTGAGTTGGTGTTGGCGGATCGCGCACCGCATCTGCATGGATCGACTGCGAACGAGCAGGCGCCGTGAGTGCCTGCTCGCGGAGAGAGGGGCATCCTCCACCGGGGACCAGGAAGAGAGTATCGTGGGGCGCATGGCGGTCAGGCAAGTCCTGGCAGCGATGCCCGAAGACATGAGCGAAGTTCTGGTGTTGAGAGAGATGGAAGAGCAGTCATACGGAGAGATTGCCGACCGATTGGCTCTGCCTGTCGGGACCGTGAAGTCGCGACTGAACGCCGCCCGCAGACGATTCCGAAGGGACTATGTCAAGGCAATGCAGGAGGACGTCCAATGAACTGCGCCCGCGTGGAGAGACTGCTGGACGAATACCGCGATGGTGACCTGCAAGGGCCACGTCGCGCAAAGTGCGACGCTCACCTGCGGACTTGCGCGCGCTGCTCAGATATCCTCAGACAGTGCGAGAAGGTCGCTGGCGTTCTGCGCGGGTGGGAGCAAGCGAAAGCTTCCGACGACCTAACGGCCAGGGTGGTGGCCGCCTGGGAGGTGGCGTGGCCCAAGGCTCGGCGAGTGGCGCATCGAAGACGTCTTGCGGCGCGACTCGCGGTTGGGGTGGGGACAACCGCGGTGGTGGGGATGATGGGTTTCGCCAGCCTGCGGGCGGTCAGCGCGGCGAGCAAGGCGATCAAGAGGCCCCCAGCACCATCGGCTGACGAGGTGTACGGTCCGCTTGAGGGGCTACCGGTGCTGGAGATCTCAGACTCAGGGCATCGCGAACCAGGGGGATGACGATGATCGGAGTCCGCTGGCAGTGGTGGGTGATCAGCGGCGCGGCGCTTCTCCTGGTGGCAGCGCCGCCGACCCGCGATATGCTGAGGATGCAGGTAGCGGGGATCAACCCCAGGGCCGACTACTACCTTTGGTATCCCTTGTGGTCCAGTGATAAGCAGCTGCTACAGTTAGCGTCGCTCCACCGTCTTGTGCTCAGGGGTGACGCTGCCTCGCCTAGTGCTGCCGCGGCGCGAAGGCTGAAGCGAATAGCGGAGAGGCGACCAGATGACTTTGCCGCGGCCTGGGGTACGGTGCGTTTCATGCCCACAACAACCTCCGACCCAGCGGCGGGCTGGCAGGCCTATGCGGATGCCGTGCGTCGGCTTGCCACTCGCTTCCCGGGCCGCCAGGAAGCCCTGGTGCTCTGGATGCGCACGGAGATAGACCCCCCTTTGCCGCAGCGGCCGGAGTGGTACCGGCGCGATCTGGACCAGTTGCTGGGCGTATCCATGGCCTACGGAGGGCGACCGGTGAGGCAGTCTACGGCCGCGTCAGCACTGCGGGCCGTTGAAGCAGGCATGCAGCGCTTCCCCGACAATGGGTTCTGGCTCACTGAGCTGGCGGGCGTCTACTTCCGCATGGGACGGGATGCCGAGGGCCTCAGCGCCCTTCGAGCGGCCGCCCGCAAGCCCTACCTGGACTTCGCCTCGGCGGAGACACGCAGAGTCTCGGTGGAGGCGGCGAGAGAAGCTGGTCTCCCGTTCCCTGAAGCGCTGGATGCCAGAGCTGGACATCCAGCGTGGCAGATCACCCGTACGGCCCAGATTCTCCGGGGGGTGGGAGAGAGGGCGAGGGAGCACGGGCAAGACAAAGAGGTGGTTGAGTACTGCATCGTGGGGAGCGACCTGGGGGACCTGATGAGGCGCACTGCAAGAAGTCACCTACAAGCGACAGTAGGGATTACCTTTACCGCGAACAGCAGCAGCGGGATCGTGGCGGAGCTGCCGGAGAAGGAGGCCGCAGGCCGTGAACCCGTCCTGGGTGAGAAGTGGATGTCAGGAAAGCATGAGCATGGCTGGTACAAGGGTCCCCTCTATGACCTCGTGGCGAAGCAGGTCGGGCAGACCGCGTCCCAAAGGGTCGTGAACCAGCTGTACGCGGCCTACGCGATGGCGGAGGCATTCCGCGCTGACCGGGAGAGCCCCAGGTCGAAGACCGAGTTGGACCGCTACCAGCGGGACGACAAGCTCTCCTGGTACTTCATGGTTGCCGGCGCGGGACTGCTGGCGCTGACCGCCTCTCTGATATTGCTGTTCCTTGCGGCAAGGGTGCTCTGGACGGCCCTAAGACGGCCGCAGGGGGGATTGGGAGGCGGGTGCCAGGCAGTAATACTTGCGTTGACCCTCGCGGCTGCCGTGGGGATAGCAGTTCTGCTCGCGGCGCGAGCGGGGGTGCTTTCGCCAGTCCCGGTTCTCGCGCGGACAGTCTGCCTGCTTCCCCTCTCGCTGATGGCAATGCTGGCTGTGACCGCGGCCGTGCGGACGCGAGCGCTAACCGCGCCCGAGCGAGGGATGGGCCGCTGTCTGGTGGGCCTGCTCCACCAGGTGGCGCCGAACGCGGTATTGGTCGTGGTGGTAGCCTACCTAGCGCTGGCGGCGCCGACGGTCGTGATGAGACACCGGATAACGTCGCAGGGGCTACCCTATGTGACGGGAGACAAGGAGGCTCGATTCCGCGACGAGATCGGGTGGGACGAGGCGAAGGTGCGATATCCGTTCCCGATTGGGGAGAGTAGTCGGTCTTCGGCGCTGCGGAAACCGACGGGAAGAGACTTCGGCGAGGACCCCGCGAGGTGACGCTCAGGGCTGAAGCGCTGGGCGGAAGATGAAGCCCGGGAAGCAGCGCGACAGGCGCCAGCACGGGGTAATCGCGGCTGGATCTAGGTGCGCCTGTCCGGGGCACTGAGGCCGGCTAGCGACAGGTTAGCTCAGGTGGTAGAGCGCGGGACTGAGAATCCCGGCGTCCCCAGTTCGATTCTGGGACCCGGCAGCAGGGCATGAGGCGATGGCAAAGATGCCCTCGCCTTTGCGCGCTGGCTGACACCACGGGGCCGCTGGGCACGACCGATGCTGGCGCCGCGAGGGAGTTCGGGCGCGCCAGCATACTGGAGGCGGTGGGAATTGCCTGTCCTGAGCTTGCCGAAGGAAACCCACGTCCGATGGATTGTCTCCGCAGGCCGACACAAGTGGCCAGGCTCGGTGTCGTCAGACGCCACCCCTGCCGGTAGGGTCTACGGGTTGCCGGGCGGACGGGCGGGGGCGCGGTCTGGGCGATTGCCGGGGAGCGGCCGTCCGCGGCCGCCCTCTCGCACCAGCACCACCTGTTTCACGAGATCCGTGAGTTCGGCCTGGCTGGCCTTCTCGCTGACGGCGATGATGACGAAGCGGCCCTGGTGGGAGGCGACGAGTTGCCCGAGGGAGCTGTCCTTGGCCGCAAGTCCCTCGTCGCGGAGGTCGCTGACGTCCACTACATCGGCGCCGGCCTTCGCCTGGAAGTCGCGGAGCTTCCCCCAGGCTTGCTCGGCCTTTGGGGGCATGCCAAGGTCGGAGATGTAGAGAGTGGCGGTCGCCTTGCCCAGTTGGTAGTCGGCGGAAATGGTCTCGACCAGGAACTGGTGGCCGAGGGCGTCCTTCTTGACATAGCCCTCGCTGTCGCGCAGGCGATGCTGGGCCGGGAGGCGGCGCAGCTCGACGGGAAGCTCGGCGGATGCGGGAAGGTACATGTCCGCGGCGCGGGCGAGGGCGGAGAGGGCCTCTCCCTTGCCGTCCACCACAGACAGCTTGACGTAGAAGGGCCCCTTCCAGAACGCCGCCAGGTTGCTGGAGACGTAGCTCTGGGCGCCGATCCCCGTCCCCTTCGCCCCCGCAGGCTTCTCGGAGTTGAAGATGCCGAAGGCGTGCAGGGGCCTGCCCATGTCGTAGACATCGAGCATGATCACATCGCTCTTGCCGCGGTAGAACTCGACGACGGTGGCTTCTCGGAACCCGTAGGCGAGGTAGAGGTCGGCGGCGCCGTCAATGTACTTGTACAGCGTTTGCGCCGAGTAGGCAGTAGGCTGCTTCCTCCACAGCCAGCCTTTCACCTTGTTGGAGGGCGGAAGGTACCTTGTCGGAACGGCCCAGGAGGCAAGGCTGCCGACAATAGCCGCGGCGGTCGCGGCTAGCACCAGGTTACGCCATGCGCGCATGTGCATACTCCAGACGGGATTTCACAGCTACCCCCCACGGGCACACCACCCGGCAGGAGGGGCAGTCGCCACAGGCCGCGGCGGCAGCCGCGGCGGGAAGCTCGCGATAAAGGGAGACAGCTCGCTCGCGATGGCCGTAGCCATCGTGGTAGAGGGCGAAGCGCATGATGTCGGCCACCTGCACCCCGGCGGGACACTGGCCGGTGCATCGGCCGCACAGATGGCAGGTGCCCGCCGCGATCTTGTCCACCGCGCGTTCGAACTCGTCCAGCTCGGCCTTGGTCACCTCTCCGGTGACGGCGGCACAGTCCTCCTCCAGCTCGGAGAAGCTGGGCATGTCCACGATGGTGGTGGATACGTTGGGGGCGTTGACCACCCATTGAATGGCCTTCTGGTAGGCGCTTCCGCGCAGGCCCGAGAACGCCTCCGACCCCCTCCCCTCGTGGGCGGGCTGAAGGGCCTTCATGATGATGGTGCCCAGGCCCGCCTTGTGCGCCTCGGCCACCCAGGGGCCGGTGCCCTCGGTAGTGAGGGCGTTGTGGACAGGCAGCACGGCGTCGTACCAGCCGGTCTTGATGGCCGCCTTGATCAGGCTGATGTCGGAGGAGCTGTGAGTAGAGAAGCCATTGAACCGCGCCTTCCCATCCTTCCGCGCCTTGGTGAACGCCTCCCACACCCCCTCGCCCTCGACCTGTGCGATGCCGTCGGCGCCGTGGATCTGGATGAGGTCCACATGGTCCATGCCCAACCGCTTCAGGCTCGCCTCCAGAGAGGCGAGCAGGTCCTTGGCGGGGGTACGTCCGTTGGTGTGCCACTTCGTGGCCACCACCGCCTTGTCTCTCCGGCCCTTGAGCGCTTGGCCCAGCTCGATCTCGCCGTTGCCGTTGCGGTAGCATTCGGCGGTATCGAAGTAGTTGATGCCGAGATCCAGGGCTTTCCGGATCACGGCCGCGTTGCCGGTTCTGATGGTGCCCATGCCGAGGACAGACACCTTGAGGTTGGTGCGGCCCAGGGTGCGATACGGCATTCGGGTCTGCTGCTTGGGGCTGGTGCCCGCGAACACCGCGGGAAGCTTGCCCAGTCCCGACACCGCCCCCACGGTGAGCGCCGCGCCGGCGGCCGCGCGGCGGAGGAAGTCGCGACGTGTCATGCCCTGCTCATCCTGCTCTCTTGCCATTCACCTACTCCTACACAAATCCGCGCCCCTCCCGTGGGGCGCGGAGGTCAGTCTATCAGGTCGCCATTCCGGGCGCAATCCATGATCCGTCGCTATCTCTGACACACACCACACAAGGGAGTCGCGCGCCGCGGAGGGAAGATTCCACCCTCAGATCAGAGCAGAGCTATGCCCTCCCCCACAGCCACAGAGCAGACCGGCCGCGACCTTCCCGCGCACACCCGCTGGAACTTCGCGATGATCGTGATGGAGTCCAGCGCCTTTCAGACCGGCATCGCCTGGACCGACCCAGCGACCGTGCTGCCGCTCTTCATCGGGTCGCTCTCCAAGTCCACGGTGCTGGTCGGGCTGGTGACGGTGCTGCAGAGGCTGGGATGGATTTTGCCGCAGATGCCGATGGCGGCGATCGTGGGCCACCGTCCGCGCCGGCGTCCGTACCTGCGATGGGGCGTGTTCATCGGACGGCTGCCGTTCCTCGCTTTCGTTGCGTACGTGTGGACCCACAGGCTGAGCAATCCGGGCGTGGTGTTGACCTTCATGCTGTTGGCCTACTTCTCGGTGGCTCTGGGCAACGGGGTGGTGGCGGTGCCGTGGCAGGACATCATCGCCAAGTCCATCCCCAGCGGCATACGCGGGCGGTTCTTTGGGGCGATGCAGTTCCTAACCGGACTGACGATCTTCGGGGTAGGGTTTGCAGTGAGATGGATGCTGGGGCCGAGCGGCCCTGGGGAACCCACCAGCTACTTCGTCCTCTTCACCCTCGCCGCGATCTTCATCACCTGGTCCACGGTGGGGTGCTGGCTGATCAAGGAGCCGATCCGCCCGGTGCGAGAGCGACCACATTCGCTGCGGGAGCTGCTCACCGGGATCGGCCCGCTGGTGCGGTCACACCCGTCTCTGCTGTGGGTGGGGCTGGTGGCGCTGCTGGGCTGGGGGTTGGCGGGGTCCACGCCGTTCTACATGGTGTTCGCCAGGTCGAGACTGGACGTGCCTGCGCAGATCGCGGGGGTGTACATCTGGGCGGCGACCCTGGGCGGCGCGACCTTCAGCATCATCTGGGCGCACTTCAACGATACTCGCGGCCCGCGCAGCGTGATCCGGGGCACCTGTATCGCCCTCACCGTCGCTCCGCTGCTGGCGATGCTGGTCCCTGCGGTCGCCGGCCTGCTGGTCGGGACATTCCCGGGTGTGAAGCAAGCGCTGCCATACCTGTTCGCAGTTGTCTTCCTCGCCACCGGCGCTGCCATGCCGGGGATGTGGATGGGGACAAACAACTACCTTCTGGAGCTCACCAGCCACGAGGACCGCCCGCGGTACATTGCGGTGTTCAACACCCTCGCCCTGCCGGGCGCGGTGGTGCCGCTGCTGCTGGGCTGGCTGCTGACCTTCATCCCCTTCCGTTGGGTGTTCGGGCTGATGGCGCTCTGCGGCGCGGCGGCGCTGATGGTGGCGTGGCGGATGCCGAGGCCGGGTATCCGGTCCTCGTCGCCCGGCTAGCGCCTCTCCTCATCTCCTTGCCGTCAGAGTCCTGCGGCCTTGGTTGGCAAGCGCAGATGGCCCCGTTTGCCTTCCCGCGCGCCGGTGGGCTATAATGACACCCGATGGCAGCCCAGGTGGAAATCCGGAACGTGAGCGTGGTGCATCCCAATGGGGTGCAGGCGCTGAATGATGTCAGCCTCACGGTGGAGACGGGGGAGTTCGTCTTCTTGGTTGGTGCCACCGGGCATGGCAAGTCCACCCTGCTCAGGCTGCTGAACCGGGAGGAGGTGCCCACCAGGGGCAAGGTGCTGGTCTCGGGGTGGGACGTGGCGGCGCTGTCGGCGAGGCGGGTACCGTTCCTCAGGCGGAGGGTGGCGGTGGTGTTCCAGGACTTCCGCCTGCTGCCTCTGCGCACCGCCTGGGAGAACATCGCCTTCGCCCTGCGGGTCACCGGGAAGTCGCATCGCGCCACCCTGCGGCTGGTGCCGGAGGCGCTGGCCCAGGTGGGCCTGCTGGACAAGGCCGACGACCACCCCTCCCAACTGTCCGCCGGCGAGCAGCAGCGGCTGGCGATCGCCCGGGCGGCCGCGGCGCGGCCTCAGCTCCTGCTGGCGGACGAGCCGACTGGCAGCCTCGATCCCCAGTCCTCCGCGCAGGTGGTCAACCTGCTCGCCGAGATCAATGCCGGCGGCACGACGGTGATGGTAGCCACCCACGACCCGGCGATCGTGAACGCTCTCCGCCGCCGGGTGGTGGCACTGCGAGAGGGGCACGTGGTGAGCGACGTGCCGGCCGGGACGTACCCCGCCGACCTGATGGAGGCCGGGCCGCCCTCGCCCGCCGGCAGCCGAAGCTCCAGCGAGTCCTCACACGGAGATGATGGACAAGCGTGATCTGGAACTCCCTCAATTTCGTGATCCATGAGACTGCTCTCCAGCTCAAGCGAGAGCGGCTGATCGCCGTCGCCACCATCTCGACGGTGGCGGTGCTGCTGCTGCTGGTGGGGGCCATCCTCCTGTTTCTCGCCGATCTGCATCTCTCCGCCGGGATGACGCTCGGGGAGATGGACATCTGGGCCTGCTTTGACCGGGAGCTGCCCCGCGAGCGGGCGATGGGCGAGGCGACGGAGATCGGCCGGTGGCCGGAGGTGCGCTCGTGCAAGTTCGTGTCCAAGGATGAGGGCCTTAAGTGGCTGCACCGCAAGGTGGCGAGCAGCGCCGCGCTCAGAGACCTGGGCAATCCGTTGCCTGACGGGGTGAGAGTGTGGGTGAAGGAGCCGCGGTTCCTGGCCCCGGTGGCGCGCCGGATTGAGGAGATGGAGAACATTGACTCGGTGAGGCGGTCGGACGACCTCTTCCGGATGGCGGTGCGTTTGAAGCAGGGAATCTCCTGGGCGTTCGTGATCGTGACGGTGTTGGTGTCGGTGGCCGGCATCTTCATCGTGCACAACACCGTGCGGCTGTCCCTGCACGCGCGGTGGCGGGAGATCTACATCATGCAGCTAGTGGGGGCCACCCGCGTCACCACCGCCGCGCCCTTCCTACTGGAGGGGGCGGTTCACGGCGCGCTCGGGGCGGGGCTGGCGGCGTGCATCCTGGTCCCTCTGCACATGTACCTGGTGAACGTCACCGCCCGCTACTGGACCATGGTCTCCCTGGTTCCCGACAGGCTGATGCCGCACTTCGTCCTGGCCCTGGTGCTGTCTGGCGCACTCCTCGGCATCGCGGGCTCCGCGCTCTCCATCAGACGCCACCTCCGGCAGCGGAGGGAGTGGGAGGCGTAGCCTGCCGAGGAAGCCCGTGCTTGGCAGAGTAGCGCGGCCTCCTCAGGGGGCTTGCGCAGGACGCCGCGGCTGCGGGTGGAACTTTATCCCTCTGTCCGTGTCCATGAGAAACGAGGCCGCCATGCGACTCCAGATCAAAGTCTTCGCACTGCTAGTGCTGACAGCCACCTGCGCCTCCGCCCTGCGGGTTCCCGAGGAGGGGACAGGCCCCAGGGTGCAGGTCTATGCCCTGTGGAGCCGGCAGTATCTCTGCCTGGGGGCGAGGGTGCCGGACACCATGCTCACCGGCTCCAGCGTGGCCCCCATGTCCGCCCCCGAGCAGGACGATGCCATCGAGTTCTGCCTGGAAGTGCCCACCCCGAGGGGCCCCGCCGCCTACCGGTTGGCGATCAGCGCAGCGGGTGGGATGACGGTGCTCAAACGAGACGCGGCGGGCAACTGGCGAACAGACCCGTCATGGATCAGCGGCCCCAAGACTGTTAAGTTCGCGGTAGTCACCGATGGCACGCTGAACCAACCCGGCGACAATGACGTCGGCTTTGTGGTGGAATCCGCCATTCCCTGGGAGTTCCTCACCGGCGGCGAGGCCCCGAGCGGCCAGCGCCTCGGCTTCAACGCGGTGTGCTGGATGCAGGGCGAGAGCCAGGGGATAGCCAGCTGGTCTCCGCTGGTGACGGAGGAAGAGCAGGTGGGGGAGGCGCAGCGTTGGGGGTCGCTGATCGTATCCTTCGGCTCTGCGCCCACCAGCGCCACCGGGTCGGTGATCGAATGCCCCTTCGCCGGGTTCACGCCGTTTGTTGACGGCCGCTTGGCGGCCGAGGAATGGCTGACGGCCAGCACGCTCGCCTTCTACAAGCCACAGCCCGCGATCTCGCCGGTTCCCACAGCAGCCATCCCCGGCAAACCGGCGGCGGCCGGGACTCTCCTCGCGGTCTACCGGTATGACTGGCAGGGTGACCCCCGGCGCCCTGGGACCGGGACGTGGGCCGACTCAGGCCTTCCCGCCATCGCCGACCAACCAAAGGAGGCGTGTGGTCCCTGGTACAGTCATGAACGCGTTTCCTGGCACCGCCAGCAACTGGAGGGGATGACCCGTGCGGGCGTTGACGTCCTCCTCGCTCACTATCAGGGAGATGACGGGGCGCGCGGCGCCTGGGCGCGGACGGGATTGGACCGGCTGACCCAAGCGCTGAAGGAGCGGCGCGCGGAGGGGAACAGCTATCCGCTGGTGGGGATGCTCCTGGATACGACTGCACTAGAGGGAGGCAATCTCGCCACTGAAGACGGGAAGCGATTGCTCTATGGGATGGTGAGGGATTTCTTTCTTCACATACCGGAGGAGTTCCGGGCACGCCTGGGAGAAGGGGTGCCGGTGTTGCTGGGGGAGCCGGATCGCCTCGCCGACTGGGACGCGAGCTTCCTCTCCTACTGCGACAGCCGATTCGCAGAGGACTTCGGCGCCCATCTCGCCTGGCTGGGAAGCAGCGAATGGCAGAAGAAAGGGGAGATGCCTTTTTATGCTTTCGTACGGTTGGCTGGCAAGACAGGGCTTACCCAGGAGGCCGTCGGCGGTGCGACGGCAATGTCCATGTCCCCCGGCTACTGCGTGCCCGGAGAGAAGGGGGATGTTCGTTCCCGCAGGGAGGGACGCAGCTACCGAGCGGACTGGCAGCGCGTGCTCGCCACCAAGCCGCAGTTGGTGGTGATCAACAGTTGGAACGACTTCGCCAACGCCACCGAGATCGCGCCCAGCCGTCAGTACGGGTATACCTACGTGGATACCACACAGCTTTTCAAGGCTCGCCTGGGAAGCGATCAGCCGCAGTATCTGCGGCTGAAGCAGGCCGCGGTGCCCAAGGTAATGAAGCCGGGGGCCGCCTATCTGGTGGAGATGCTGATCGAGAACGTTGGCACCCAGGAGGTGCGCACCGGACGACACATCACTGCGGACTATCGCATCGTGCGGCGGTCCGACAACACGGTGGTGCAGGAGAAGCTCGGCGCGCAGGCGCTGCTGCTCCCCGCGGGTTTCACGAGGCGGATGCCGGTGGAGATCGCCACCAAGGACAGCGATGGCAAGCCCTTGCCTCCCGGGGAGTACCTTTTCTCTCTGGCGGTGATGAAGACCAAGGTCTCCTACCTGCGGTCGAAGTGGTTCGCCAAGCCGATCGCGGAGCTGACCGTGCCGATCACGGTAGGCGAACCGCCGGCGCGGCGGGCAACGGTGATCAGCACCTCGCTCGCCAGCGCCATCCAGGCCGGCGCCAGCGTAAACGTGACGGTGCGCCTGCGCAACGACGGCGCGGAGAAGTGGCGCGTCGGTGCGGTGAAACTGTCATATCACTGGATCAAGTGCCGCGACGACCTTGCCGCTGACTCCTCCCAAATGCGCGAGGGGGTCGTCTGGGAGGGAGCGCGCGCTGATCTCCCGCGGGATGTCAACCCGGGCGAGGCGGTCTCGGTAGTGGTGCCAGTGACCGCTGGCGATGCTGATGGCGCCCCGCTCGCCCCGAGCACCCCTGCGGACCTCTGGCACTACCGCCTCCAGTGGGACCTGGAGGAGGCGCAGGCGGGATGGTTCTCCCGCGAGGGTGGCCCGGTGGCCGAAGAGGCGGTGGAGGTGGTGGACCACGACTGGGGTGCGGTGTTCAAGGCGACGACCACGCCGGCGGAGATGACCGCGGGTGAGGCCGTGGAGGTGCAGGTGACCGTGGCGAATGGGGGGAGCGCCACCTGGCCGGCGAGAGCGGAGGACGGCTCCAACGAGTACAGCGTGCTGGCTGCCACCTGGTATCAGTGGGATGGCAAGCGGGCCAACCTGGCGGAGAAGTCGTTGTTGCTGCCCAAAGACGTCCGCCCCGGCGAAACCACCATTCTGAAAGCGCAGGTGACGGCGCCTTCGGCGCCCGGATCGTACCACCTGGGGTGGACGGTGGTATGCGACGTCGGCAAGCCGCCGCTGAGCCCGGCGCCCTGGCACGATGACATGGCGGTCGCCCCAGTACTGGTGAAGGGTGGCAGCTACCGTCCGCTGGACTTGTCGTCTTTCGTCAACGTCGCCGCCATCACCACCGACAGCTATCGCACCCGCGGTGACTTCGACGGCGAGGGGCGCAGCTTCCCCGCGGAGTGCCTGCTGCCAGACCTGTCCGGGGCGCGGAGCAACGTCTATCCCTCCTCGTACTACTCCAGCTCCGCCGATCTGGCAGTCCCCTTCGCCTTCCCCGATGCCAGTGGCGGAGTCGGCGGCGCGCTGGCGTGCAACGATCAGACCATCGCTCTCGGCGCGCAGAGCGCGAAGGTAGTATATCTGCTTGCCGCCAGCACTAGAGACGAGCGCCAGCTTGAGATCGCCTTGGTCGCGCCCGGAGGCGGGGAGGAGAAGTGCTCGGTCGCCGTGCCTATGTGGACCAAGCTCAGCCCGACGCACCGCCTCGGCGCCTACACCCCATACCTGCGCGGCCTGAGCGGCGATGAGGCCACCACACAGGGTTACCTCTACGTGCTGGAGGTGCGGCCGAACAGCCCGGGTGTGGTATCAGCCATCCGGCTTCCGAAGGACCCGGCGGTCAAGATAGTGGCGGTGACGGCGGAGGGCGAGTAGCGAGAGGGGCTTTTCTAGTCGGGAGGCGATAGCTTGTCTAGCTGGCTGATCAGAAGCGCGACCGTAGTGACCATGGATGACGCGGGGACGCTGCTGCCCCACGCCGACGTGCTCATCAAGGGCTCCGATATCGCCGGCCTGTGGGCCGATGGCGATACCCCCAAGGAGGTGCAGGCCGAGCACATTCTTGCGGCCGACGGCATGGTGATGATCCCCGGCCTGATCAACGCGCACACCCATGCCGCGATGACCCTGCTGCGCGGGTATGCGGATGACATGCCGCTGATGTCCTGGCTGCAGGACAGAATCTGGCCGCTGGAGATGAAGCTGCAGGCCGACGACGTGTACTGGGGGACGATGCTGGCGGCGGCGGAGATGATCCGCGCGGGGGTGACCTGCTTCAATGACATGTACCACTACTTCGAGGCCACCAGCCGGGCGGTGGTGGACAGCGGCATCCGCGCCAACGTGTCCGGTGTGCTGCTCGGGTTCCTGCCCGATGCCGAGGAGAGGCTGGAGAAGGCGATTGCCTTCGCGAAGGAGTGGAAGGAGGCGGGTGACGGGCGGTTGGTCACCATGCTCGGCCCGCACGCGCCTTACACCTGCCCGGATCATCTGCTCCGGAAGGTGATCGCCGGCGCGAAGGAGGCCGGCGTCGGGGTGCACATCCATGTCTCTGAGACCGCCCAGGAGGTCAAGGACAGCCAACAGCAGACCGGCAAGACGCCGGTGCAGCACCTCCGAGACATCGGCATGTTCGAGGCGCGGCCGGTGCTGGCCGCCCATTGCGTCCACCTCACCGAGGAGGACATCGGCATCCTGATCGAGCACCAGGTCGGAATCTCCCACAACCCCGGGAGCAACATGAAGCTCGCCTCCGGGGTGGCACCCATCCCGAGGCTGCTGGCGGCCGGGGCGGTGGTAGGGCTTGGCGCGGACGGGCCGGCGAGCAACAACAACCTGGACATGCTGGAGGAGGTGCGCCTCGCCGCCCTGCTCCACAAGCTGCACAGCGGCGACCCGACCGTCGTGCCGGCGCGGACGGCGCTGGAGATGGCCACCCGGAGCAGCGCCCGCGCCCTCGGCCTCCACGACCGCGTGGGCTGCATCAAGGTGGGCATGAAGGCCGACCTGGCGCTTCTGGACTTCCACCAGCCCCATCTCTTCCCCCTGCACGATGTCATCTCGCATCTGGTCTACGCGGCGCGCGCCGGCGATGTGCGAACCGTGTTCATCAACGGCAACCCCGTGCTCCTGGACGGCAAGCTGCAGAGGCTGGACGAGGAAGAGGTCTACGCCCAGGTGCAAGTGCGGGTGAAGCGGTTGGTGTCCTGATGTCCGGGCCGGCCGCCTTCTGGGACTCGCGGCTGGAGGGGATGTTCCGGAGCGCCCAGCGGGTGGGGCTGTTCGAGTCGCTGGGTCGCGTCTACGCCGACTTCCCAGAGGTGACCTGCGACAACTGCGCGCGATGCTGCTTCGAGAGCCCCGGCGTGTTCTTCGTGGAGCACCTGGATGCTCTGCGCCTGCTATCCGATATGCCAACCGCTCGCCGTGAGGAGCTGCTGCGACGGGCCTTGCGGGAGCTGTTCTTCTCCTGGATCGAGCCCGACCGCACCTGCATCTTCCTGGAGCCGTCGGGGTGCGCCATCTACGAGAGAAGACCGCTCGCCTGCCGCCTGTTCGGAGTGGTCTCACACGTGCAGCGCGATCAGGCAGAGGCGGAGGCGAGGATGGCGGCGCGGCACGAGGCGACGCGCCTCGAACTGATGGGCATCAAGGTGCCGGAGGCGGTGATCACCCGGGCGCTCCTGAGCTGCGATCGGGTGCGGGACCAGCGCGGGCGGCCGGTGCGCGTAGACGCGGAGGCGATGGCGGCGCGGGTGGCGGACCTGGACGCAGCCCTGCTGCCCCGAGAAGTGGTGCTGCAGGAGTTCTGCTTCCATTCTGTCGGCGAGCGCCTGGGCGCCGCGGCCTTCGGGCAGGAAACCGTGCATGGCATGCGGCTGCCGCTGCTGCGGCGGGCGCAGAGCGGGGAGACGATGGAGGATCTCTTGGAGGAGGTGTGGCAGCGGGCAGGCCTCGGGGACGTGCTCCAGACGGAGGTAAGAGACAGGTGAGCAAGCTCGGCCTCGGCTTGATTGGGTGCGGCCGCATGGGCCGCGCCCTCGCCGCGGTGATCAGAGAGCATGTTCCCGACGCGCCGATGGTGGCGGGCTGTGATCCGTTTCCAGGGTCACGGGAGGAGTTCACCCGCGAGCTCGGCGCGCCGGCCACCAATTCGTTGGAGGAGCTGCTGGCGCGGGAGGACATCGGCGCGGTGCTGGTCGCCTCTCCCAACGACCTCCACTGCTCGCAGACGGTGGCCGCGGCAGAGGCGGGCAAGCACGTGTTCTGCGAGAAGCCGATGGCTCTCTCGGTCGCCGACTGCGATCGCATGATCGCCGCCTGCGGGGCGGCGAAGGCGAAGCTGATGGTGGGCCACAACACCCGCCTCCAGCCTCTCTGCCGCCGCCTGCGAGAGGTGGCGGAAAGCGGAGAGCTGGGCGAGCCCCTGTATGGCTACGCCAACTACCTCTTCGACGGCTTCAAGCGGCGAGACAGCGGCGCCTGGCATCTCGACCGAAGGCATTCGGGCGGGGTCCTCTTCCACATGGGCATCCATCAGATTGACCTGTTCCACGCCATCTTCGGCCCCACTCGCCGAGTGCAGTACGCCGGCGGCCGGTATGGCACTCAGGTCCACGACTTCGACGATGTTGCCACCATCCTCATGGAGTTCCACTCCGGCGCTACCGCAGTGATCTCCGTCTCCGCGCTCGCAGCCGCGCCTACCAGGGACATGCACTTCCTCTTCTCCCGCGGTTACGCAGTGCTGGACAGCCCCTACACCTGGCTGGAATACGCCGCTCACGGGCAGGAAGCTACACGCGTCGAAGCGCAATCCCTCCCCTACCCTGACTCCACCGAACTGGAGCTATCGAGCTTCGTGGGCTGGGTGCTGAGAAACGAACCGCCCGTCCTCACCGCAGCCGAAGGCCGCGCCGCGGTAGCGGTGGCGGAGGCGGCGGATAGGGCGAAGCAGGTGGAAGGGGCGGTAGCTCTCTGAGGGATCAAGCTCAGACACAGTGGTGTGGAGGACGACGCTGATCTCAGCAAGATGACATGACGGAGCAGGGACGACGCGCCGGATGGATAGCACCCGACGGGCGCTGCGAATTGCGGCCAGTTTGGGGCTCAGGCCATCTCCTGGGCGAGGACGTTGTCGGCGTGAGGTCCCTTGTCGCCGTCAACGAGGTCGAACTGCACCATCTGACCCTCTTGCAGGGTCTTGAAGCCGGCCATCTGAATGGCGGAGTAGTGCACGAAGACGTCTCGGCTACCCTCTACCTCGATGAAGCCATAGCCCTTCTGGGGGTTGAACCACTTCACCTTCCCCCTCGCCATCTACCTGCCCTCCTCCTCCTCCTCGCACAGACGCCTGGACGCCGCCACGCGGCCGAGCGAACGGTAACATAACATGGGGGAGAGTGTCAAGACTTTGTTTCCCATAGTGAAACCACACGCCCCTTGCTTGCCCGACCGCGGACCCCTGCGACAGTCCGTCCCGATGCCCCGGCGCTTTGTGAAACGACCAAGCGTTTTCTGTCTCGCATTCAGCCCGAACCTGGCGTGAACCAGCCCCAGATCAGCCCTGGACCCGTTCCAGGCGCTTGTGAGAGGGAACGAGATGAGGTATACTCCTGTCAGACGATAGGCACGAAACTGGACAGGCCACCTGGCCGCCGAGTGGTCGCGCGGCTGTTATCTGCGTCCGTGGGTCTTGGGAGGCAGCGTAGCTGCGCTCCGCTGTAGGTGTTCTCAACTGCTGAGAGGCGCGAGACAACGGCACCTACGGATTCTCTTGCATCATGGTAACAACCATGATGCAAGAGAATCCAGCTGACAGGCGCTAGGTTTGGCTGTGAGGGGTTTCTTGAATCATAGGCGTTACTATCATTCAAGAAACCCCGTAGGTCCTGCGAGATGGTTCTCCCGCAAGGGACAAGCGGAGTGACACCGACCGCGAGGAGCAGTGCACAATGACGTCCATTAGGCCTGGAAGGCCCAGACAGAAACCCGGCTCCGCCACTACGCCCGCCTGGATGCCCGCCCTGGACAATGTGCTCATCCTGGCCGGGGTGGCCCTGGTGTTGTGCATCGGCTTCCTCTTCTTCGTGCTGCTCTCGGGGCAACTGGCCGCCCCCATCATCCAGGGCACGGCGGTGGATGATCTCAAGCGGAACATGGCGATCTGGCATCGCGTCTTCTCGATCGCCCTGTGGGTAGTGGTGGTTGTGGGGCTGGTCCGCCACCATCGCGTGGACAGCGTAGGGTGGCTGATTGCTCTGGGGGGTGTCGCTTGCTGGTGGTTGCTCCCCATGATGGTGACCACGAAGGCCGCGGGTGGCGCCGCGAAGCTGCTGGAGATAGCCCAGTCTCTGGTCGGGGGCTTCCAGTCCACTGGCGGCGCGTTGATCGTGATCGGCTTCCTGCGGGTGGTGGTCGGCCGCGTCATCGCCATTGCCTACAGTCCCCGGGGGGCCCTCACCACTCGCCTCCCGAGCGCCTCCGCCATGGCCGAGATTGCTGAAGAGCGCGCCAAGGCGCGGCCCTCCCTGATGCGCAAGTGCTGGGAGCTGCACTTCTGCCGCGGCAGCCTGCGGGTGACCTGCCCCCGGTTCATTGAAGGGGTCGCCTGCTGGAAGAAGAGGAGCGGCTGCTACTGCGACCAGGACCTGGCCACGCGCCTGCTCAGCACCGTCGCGGCAAAGCACCGCGTGCAGGTGGCGGAGGAGCTGGAGACCGCACAGAGCCGGGCGCAGACCTACCATCGCTCGATGGCGGCGCAGCGGAGCCGGCAGGCGCGCAAGAGGGCGAAGTCGCCCTGCCGCGAGTGCCCGCTCTACCTGGAGCACCAGAAGTTCAAGTACCGCACCCTCTCCTGGCTCGCATACCCCGCGGCCGCCCTGGTGGTCGCACTGATGTTGCCCGTTCTCAGAGGTGGCTACCACTGGCTGGAGACGTCGGTGGGTGGCGCCCTGGCGGAAATGCGCTTCCTTCCTCACTCGCTGACGGGTCACACCATCCAACAGGCGCCCTGGCTGACCGCCGAGAACGCCATGATCTTCATGTTCGGCGTCCTCCTGCTGGCAATCATGCTCCAGATGCTGGAGGTCGCCGTCTTCCATCTCAAGCTGTAGCCGCGCGCAGGAGGGGAACCTCCGGCAGTGGTGGGGGCGTAGGCGGGGAGGCGGAAGATAGGTGACGGTCTCTGCTTCCACCTAGTTCCAGTTCCTAGTTTGCCCCGGCCTCACTAGTTACAGTTTCGCCTGGTCTCCTCCCTAGTTCAGGCGGGTTGGGTAGAATGCGCTTGGGCGAGCGCAAGGGCCTGATGCACAAACAGAGGTGGCGCGTGATGTTCTGCAACAAGTGCGGCAAGGACAACGTTGAGGGCGCGCAGTTCTGCGCCTCATGCGGTGACCCGATCGCTCCCGTACCCGGTTATCCTCCCGCGGGGAGGCCGCGTACGAGCGGCATGGCCATCGCCTCCCTGGTGCTGGGGATCCTGGGCTACTTCTTGTTCGGAGTCCCCGCCCTGGTGGGTCTCGCACTCGGCATCGTCTCCCTAGTGCAGATCAACGGAAGCCAGGGCCGGCTCGGCGGCCGGGGACTGGCGATAGCGGGCATCTGCGTGTCCTCACTGTTCATCTTGGTCGTGCCCGCGGTGCTGCTCCCTGGCTTGGCGCGGGAGCGAGAGATGAAGAGAGGGGCCGCGTGCCGCGCGAACCTCCACACGCTGGCCATCGCGGTGAGGATGTACCGCGTGGACGAAGGGGGCTATCCGCCACCCTATGACCCCGCAACCGGACAGGGCGGACTGAGTGTGCTGCTTTCCGGCGGCTACCTGAGCGGTCCCGAGGCGCTCAGATGCCCGGATGACCCGACTTCCCTGAGTGAGTACAACGCAACTCACGGGACCAACTGGGATGCGCGGCAGTTCTCGCAGTGGTACTCGAGCTACAACCAGACCTACAACTACTGGGGGTACGAGAGGCAGGGAACGCCGCTCGAGCGCCAGGCCGATGCTGAACCACTCTACGCCGACAAGGTGGACAGGCTAGGGCGCCCGCTGTGGCTGGAGGGTCAGCCGACCGCGGTGTTCCCCGGCCTGGCCAATCGCAATGCTCCCGACAACACGATCGTAGTGTACTGCCCTCGGCACTCAAGGCACCTTGCATCTGGCGCGCGGGAGGACTTGGTGCTACGTCTGGATGGCTCTGTAACACCAGTCAGCGCCGATGCCTACGACTGGGTCGGCCAGGCCGCGGTTGACCGGCCGCCGTCGGCCGAGTAGGCCCCCGCGTGCAAGCTGCGGGGCCGCGCCGGGTCATCTCATCCCAGCCGCTCCACCGCGGTGATGTAGCGGAAGGGGTGCTGCTCCAGCCACTCCGCATAGTGAGTCAGATGCTCCAGCGCGGGCAGCAGCAGCTCCGCACACTTCTCCAGCACCTCCACCGCCAGGTCCATGTCCAGCTTTCCGTTCCAGGTGATCCCGGCGGTGCCGTGGTTGCCGTGGTTGCCCTCCTCGTGGTAGCGGAAGCCGATCGCTCCGGCCCGGCGCAGCGCGACTACGCTCTCGAAGATCTCTGTGGGCTGATCCCCACCGTCGTCCGTCTTGATCTCTCTCGCCCACTCCGGGAACGGTATCGGCCGCTCACGCCCCAGCAGCTGCAGGCTCGCCAGACCGATCAGCGTTTCGCCGAAGTTGCCGGGATACCCGTCATAGAGCGCCTTTGCCTCCGGCGCCTCCAGCAGGCGCGCCGCTTCGACGAACCACACTGGCTTGCTGGTGGCATCGAACACCTCCCGCGCGGCGATGATTCCGCCGGTTGACTCCGGGGTGGTGCCTCCCACCAGCACCGTCCGCGTGAATCCCTGCTCGTGCAAGCTGATGGCGATGCGCATCAGCACCGACACCTGCTCTGCGTAGGGGAACGATACCGATCCGCGGAACGTGTGCGTGGCGCCCGAGTAGCAGGCGAAGGTGGGCGGGAACACCAGCCCATTCGCCTTCTCCGCCAGCAGCAGGCTCAGGGCGTGGGCCCAGTGGCAGTGAATGCCGAGGGGGATAAAGGCCCCGTGGCCGCTCATGGGCCCAAAGGGGACGAACACCAGATCGCCGCCCTCCTTCAGGTAGCACTCGACTTCGCGGCTGGTCATCTCATCCATGCGCCGGGTAGCCAACTCCATTGCCATCCTCCTGTGCTAAGAGCGTTGTTCTCTTTCCTGTTTCCGCTGCCTTCACCTGCCGCGCCGCCACCACGAAGGAGGCAGCTACCGGTCAGGGGAAGAGAATGGTATCCACAGCTTCGGGGAGTTCGGAGATGAGTGAGTTCAGGCTTCCGGGTGTAATGTACTTTGGCTGGGGCGCGGTCGAGCAGGTGGGAGTGGAGGCGGCGCGGCTGGGCAAGCGCGCCCTGCTGGTGAGCGGCCGGTCTTCGGCGAGGAAGACCGGCTTGCTGGACCGCGTGCAGAAGCTGCTGGCCGCCGCGGGCGTGGAGGCGGTGCTCTACGACCAGGTGGAATCAGACCCCAGCTCGGCCACGGTTGACCGCGGCGCCGGGCTGGCGCGGCAGGAGAAGTGCGAGCTGGTGATCGGGCTGGGCGGGGGAAGCCCCATGGACGCCGCCCGCGCCATCGCCGCGGTGGCCCCCACCGGCGTGCCCATCCTCGACCACCTCCGCGGCAAGCCGATCGAGCAGCCCGGCCTCCCGCTCATCAACATCGCCACCACTGCGGGCACCGCCAGCGAGATCACCGCGGTTTCGGTGATCCTGGATGAGGAGCGCCAGCTCAAGTTCGGGATGAAAAGCCCTTATTGGTTTGCCAAGGTGGCGATCACCGACCCGGAGCTGACCATGACCATGTCGCCTCAGCTCACCGCAGCCACCGGCCTCGACGCGCTCACTCATGCCCTGGAGTCCTATCTCTCTACGCAGGCGAGCGCGCCAAGCGAGGCCTTGGCGCTCAAGGCGGTGGCATTGGTGGGCGGGAGTCTGCGCGCGGCATTCCGCGATGGGTCGAGCCGCACGGCCCGGGAGGGCATGGCCCTGGCAAGCATGACCGCGGGGATGGCCTTCGCCAACTCCGGCCTGGGTCTGGTGCACGGGCTGGTGCATCCCCTGGGAGCGCGCTGGAACATCGCCCACGGAGAGGCCTGCGGCCGCTTCCTGCCATATGTGATGGAGTTCAACCGGCCGGCGGCAGAGGGCAAGCTGGCGGAGGTGGCGCGCGCCCTCACCGGCAAACCCGCGGCCACCGCCGAGGACGGGATCGCCGCCGTCCGCTCCCTGCTCTCAGACCTCGGCCTGCCGTGCGGCATCTCGGATCTCGCTATCTCCGATGAGCAGATGGCCTCTCTCGCCAGGGACGGGCTGCTGTCCGGCGCGGTGAAGACGAATCCGAGGCCAGTCACGGAGGCGGACTCGCGGGCCATTCTGGAGACGGCACACCGGGGCTAGGACAGGGAACAGGCGGCGGGCCCGTTGGCTCGTCCGCCCTTCCCGGCCGGCCCCGCCAGTCACGCCCGCGCGGCCGGTGCGGCCTGCTTGGGCCAGAAGACGAGGATGAGCAGGGCGGCGAGTACACAGGAGCCGAAGTCGGCGTAGTACCAGGGAGGCTGCATGTGCGTGAGCAGTCCGGTGACCAGCGCCGCCGCCAGCCCCACCACCACCCAGCGCCAACCGCACTCTGTCTCCTGCCTGGCCGGCGACTGCAGAAGTGGTTGACACGCGCAATCAGGGCGAAGCTGGTGAGCCACGGACGGGTACGCGTAGATCCACCAGGTATTTCCTGGCAACTCGCGCGAGCAGCTCCTCATCCTCCTGCTGGCGCTGCTGCGCGCTCCGAATCGCGCCTTCCAGCGCTTCCTGCCGGGCAGCCACGTTCCCCGCGTATACGTCATCAATGCCGCCAAGGGCCTCAAGGGCACGACGAAATAGACTACGCACAGTCTCGGTCAGGCCTTCGGTCATCAGGCCACGGTAGAACAGCAGGGCCATAACTGCAGCGTAGCAGGTGACGCGAGACTGCTGGCACACGACGCATCGCAAGCGATCATTGCCCGGGTCTTCTTCCAGGGCCGCGACTGCATTCGCGAAGGCGGCGACATCATCGTACAGCATGAGTTAGCCTCCTGCCTACGGAACCCCTAGTGGGTTATACCGCAGATCGCGTGGGATATCCGATGGGCCTGCCTACGCGTCTGAGACGCGGAGATCCTGGCGCAGGGCATTCAGCCCCTGCTTCGTGCCTCTTTGCCACTCACCCAGCCCCTCTCTTAGCAGTTCAACCCGAGGAGCAAGCGCTATGACAGCCCCGGCTGCGTCGCGCTGTCTTCGATCATGTGGTCTCTGCTCGTCAGACAGCACCTCCACTACCTTCTCGCGGAACTCGCTTGTCATGCGCTCTATGTCAGCAGAATACCCTCTTAACTCCTCAACGATGGTGCAGACCCCGTGTCCTAGCTCCGAGCGGGCATGCGTCATACCGAACAACCCCTCGCTTGCCATGTGCAGGAACGATTGGGTCGCGTCCGGCGAACCTACCCGCGTTTCCATCTTCCATTCCTCATGGTAGAGATCCAGCACCATGTCTATCATCTCTGCGACTCGCACGAGCTCGGCAGCAGCGACCAACGCGCATTGGTGTCCCGCCCACTCGCATGACTCCCGCCGGCGACACCACTCGCTGCTCTCGGCGACGAGCCCAACTGTCGCGGCGAGGTCCGGCCTCGGAGCCTGACGAGGCCGGCTGCCGCATCTTCGCTGCAAGGCCCGCGAGGTTATCAAGCCGATGAATGCTGCCCCCAGTAGCCAAACGATCAACTGGTGGTGATCGTCGAACCGCTCGCGGATACTCGATGGCACGCTCGGGCGGAGCGAGAGATACCCCGCGACCGCGAATATGAGTGCCGCCAGAAGAGACGCCGCTGACACCACGGATGAGATCGTATGCCCTATGATGCCCCAGGGGCCGGCCCCCCTCATGATCCCGCCTCCATCGCCATGTCTCCTCGGTGCTAGTCTCTTGACACCAGGGTCCCTGCGCATCCCGCCTGCGCGTTGGACCACAAGCTTCGGCTCCCCGCCCGTCCCACATCAGTGAATTCGGCAGGATAGCGTTGGACCCCTCCTTCTGTGGCCCCCCCCTCGTATCCTCTTTGGGGTATGCGATAGGACCCAACGGACCCGATACCTGGCCGCGCGGGCCGGGTCGAGGCACCTGCAGAGAGGCCTGGTATGCCGACACCATCTGACCCTTACCGGATGGGCTCGCCGGGGCGGGCCCCGGTCGCTACTACGCCCCCTGGCACTCCGTCGGGTACCATCGCACGGACCTCGGCTTTGGCCCACGGGGGGCGCAACAAGGGCACCGCGGTTATTGCCACGGTGCAATTCTAGCCCCGTCCGTGCGATTGTCAAGGACGGAATCCCCCCGGGTGTGACTGCCGCGGTCATCTCGCCGCGAGACTGCCTCTCGGCCCCTAGCCTGCACATGCCCGCCACAGTCCGTTCGCACGACACGAGTCCGCCTCCGGGCACTATTCCAGGCACCCAGCAAGCACCCCTCCTGCACATGAGGGCCCGGCGCGAAGGCCGCGGCCTCAGCCCCGGTCACGCGTCCATCAGCTTGGCGACCTTACGGAGCCACCCCTGGATCTCCCTTTCGGGGTTGGCCTCGCGGATCCGGTCGGGAGTCATCCTCGCTGCGGCGTCAGTATTGAGCCGCCGCTTTGCACCTCTCTCCTTTTTCTTCTGCGCATCCGTTGGCACTTCGGTCCAAGGCTGACCATCCGGCGCCTGCATATGAACAGCCCGAGCTACATCTAGCGGTACGTCGCTCGTGTCGCTGACGGCGATGGAAACTGCCATGGCCTCCTCAATCGCCTCGGGGTGCAGGTAGTTCTCGAGTTCTCGTTTGGCTGTCATGAAAGCACAGGACCCGTCTGTGCGTGCATTGACTTCCTTGAGCTGTGCCTCATACTTGGGCGGCTTAGAATCGCCCCGGTCGTAGATGTGAATCTCGGGCCTTCCGAGGGGCTTCAGATACCGATTGTGGACCCACTGCATGAGGTTCTCCCCGCCCAACGGCAGCAATACTGTCCGTGAATCGGATGCCAGGTCGGGCAAGGTGGCATCCGCTTGGTGTAAGACCTGGCTGATGCGCCTCAGGAACTCAACGTCATGCGGTCCCTCCACACAGAGCAGCACCCGGACTCTGTTGTCGGGAATAACGCCCAGCTCGGAGGAAATCGTCTCGTAGATGCTTTCATCGCCATCGCCCTTCCGCACGCGTGTCAGGCCGTGCTCGTCCTCGAGCACATACCGCAAGGAGTCGAGGGGCAGAAAGCCTGCCAGACCAGGGACGTGAGTCGTCAGCACAATCTGGCATCCCTGCTGGGATGCCAGAGACGAGAGCGCGTCCAAGAGCATCCGCTGGTTCTGGGGATGCTGGGATGTTTCCGGCTCCTCAATGGCATAGATGATGCTCCGCGCCTGCTCACTCTCCCGGCGCCTGTCTGCCTCGGCGCGGAAGAAGCTCAGCAGGATCAGCCTTCGCACTCCACTTCCTCGCTTGT
>Ga0315279_10001524_pt1 | contig 38255 bp, 33 predicted proteins | sample YL17G06_20_MG_FD_203694 | JGI IMG/M metagenome (GOLD analysis project Ga0315279, IMG submission 203694) | Sediment microbial communities from Yellowstone Lake, YNP, Wyoming, USA - YL17G06_20 | ecosystem: Environmental > Aquatic > Freshwater > Lake > Sediment | place: USA: Wyoming | collected...
CCCAATTTGTCTGGCAATTCTAACGTCATTTTCTTCATTTTCTCATTGTTGAGCGGACAGTTCTCTGCGGAATGTCTGGAAATTATCAGAAATATTGGCATAATGGCACTCTCGGAAGTAAGAGTCTGGGAAAGTCGGATATAAGCTATTTGCATGCATAAACTCTGGTCTAAGCCTTTGAGGCACAATCTAAAACGTGTTTACGCTCGTTATGTGCTAAAACGCGTGCCATTACAAAGTTGATCGCACGCGCCAAATAGTCTTAAGTATTTCTATTTTGGACATAGACTTGTGATGAACATGACAGAGGTTCAGCGAATACTAGTGACTTTTGACAAAGATCAAATAGAAATAATTAGGTCGCTCAAAGGTTTCGGAACAGAAGACGCCGAGATAGTCCGGTCGGTAGTCATGGCCTATCTGAGCGAACACAACTATATCAAGCAAGCGTCGATCGATCGCGATCGAGTGATGGAGGAGTCAGATAGAAAATACAAACTTGCCCGCGCTCGTGGCAACTACTGAAAAGCGCGGGCTCTTTGCTAACCTTCACCTATGGTTAAGCATATAACTAGTCAATTTAACATTCTAATTAGGGGAAGAAGTGAATGCAGGAAAGGGCTAAGCGAAAGTGTAAAGGTTGTGGAAAACTTTTCATGCCAGACAATGATTTTCAAGGCTTCTGCTCAGAAAGGTGCTACCGAGTTTTCAAAGGAGAAATAAGACCGAGTGCTTAGTATAGCGCGCGAGTTGCTTTTTTTCAAATGTTCACTTTACTCATGGCTCAGTCCCTCTTCGTACGATGCTTGTAGGCCAAAACTACAACTGTGACTACAACTCCAATAACCCAGATAGACGCGATTGGAAAACTCAGGAAAGCAAGTATAACGCGCGCTGCCAGTTTGGCTTTGGCTATGCTTAGATTTCGTGGGCGCATTATCAATATTAAGCCTTCCTAGGTAGTGGTCTACGTTATGGACTCGATGTTTGAACCGTTTCTTCTAAGCCTTGTTGCAGGAATGGCTACAGGGCTCGGCGGGATAATTGTCCTCATGCTAAGAAGAGTCGGCGACAGAGGAGTAAGTTTCTCCATGGGATTTGCCTCCGGCGTAATGCTCATGGTCGCATTCAACAACCTCTTCCTCGAAGCGGAAAAACTCCTCGCGCATGGTGAATTGATAGTTGTGTTCTCATTAGGCGCCGTTGTGATGATCGTTTTGGACTTGAGTATACCTCACATTGAACTGGCAACTGGGAAGTTGGACAGCAAGAAAACAAAAATGCGCAGGACCGGGATACTCATAGCCATAGGTATAACACTGCACAACATACCTGAAGGATTTGTCGTTGCCGCAGGTTACACCTACATGCCACGCCTTGGTCTGGTAATCGCCATTGCCATTATGCTTCACAACATACCTGAAGGCGTCGTCACTGCCATTCCTTTCAGAAAAGCAGGGACAAAACCCTTGAAGATAGCGATCGTCACATTGCTCTCTGGCCTGGCTGAGCCTCTTGCAGCTTTGGTTGGCGCTGTTGCTCTTTCTGCTGTTGGCACAAGAACTGTGGTTGGATACTCTCTTGTTTTTGCGGCAGGAGTAATGACTTACATAACGGCAGACGAACTGATACCAGTAGCGCACGAGTATGGGTATAAACACACCGTCTCCGTCGGTCTCTTACTCGGGATAATGTTTGCTTTGATGGTCGACGTCATACTGAGCTAAGCTACGTACGTGCGTGGCTTTGTTGGCCGAATCATCCCAACTGCCATTCTGTAATAGCAAGGCGAGGATCCATTTTTCTCTTCGTTCAGAAGGCTCATTCGTTTTAGACGATTGGTATCAGCAAGCCGTCCAAACTAGAGAGTCGTCTTTCAGGTCGCGCGAGCAACTCCATGAGCTCTCAATTAATAAAGAGTAGTATTCGCGCACTAGCGTGAAGACGCCTGTAGTTCTGAGTTTTGCGGAAAAGGATGTGTAAAGTGGAAAGATGCAAAGCTGTTAGAAAGTTTTTTAAGAAAAAATGTAAGGCTATTAAGAACCTGTATTACAAATCCAACTGAAGGATTCTCATGATAAACAATGGAAGATACCTATTCACTTCAGAATCTGTGGCAGAGGGTCATCCGGACAAAGTCGCAGACCAGATATCAGATGCCATACTGGATGCTATTTTGGCAAAAGACCCCCGAGCAAGAGTTGACTGTGAAACATTGGTAATGCAAGGAAACGTGATAGTCACTGGTCAAATAACAACCTCATGCTACGCAGACGTTCCTAGTATTGTTAGAAAAACGCTAAGAGAAATAGGGCTGGACAACGCCAAAGACGGAATGGACTGGGAAACCTGCGGCGTTCTGGTTTCGATAACAGAGCAGTCTCGAGATATTGCAATGGGAGTCAATGAGACCGATGCTCATGAACAGGGAGCTGGAGACCAGGGGATGGTGTTCGGCTATGCAACAAATGAGACAAAGGAACTGATGCCTCTGCCCATAATGCTTGCGCACAATTTGGTGAGAAGGCTCTCAGAATGCAGGAAGAACAAGAGTCTGCCATATCTTAGGCCTGATGGCAAGTCGCAGGTCACAGTTGAATATGTCAATGGAAAAGCGAAAAGAGTGGACGCTGTCGTGATAGCCGCTCAACACATTGAGAAAGTTGACAAAGGAAAGATGAGAGAAGACATCATAAGAGAGGTCATAAAAAAGGTCATACCCCCTGATATGTTAGATGAGAAAACAAGATACTACGTTAATGAGACAGGAAGGTTTGTGATCGGAGGAACTTTGGCAGACTCCGGTTTGACGGGAAGGAAAATCATTGTCGACACCTATGGAGGCGTTGGAAGTCATGGTGGAGGATGCTTTTCCGGAAAGGATCCCTCGAAAGTTGACAGTTCTGGCTGTTATATGGCAAGGTATATTGCAAAGAATGTTGTTGCTGCGGGTCTGGCGGATCAATGCGAGGTTCAAATATCATATGCAATAGGTGTGGCGCAACCGATTTCCGTAATGGTAAACTCGTTTGGCACGGGGAAGATACCTGATGAAAGGATTCTTGAATTAGTGAAAAAGCATTTTGACATGAGACCCAAAGCAATTATAACTCACTTGAATTTGCTCAGGCCAATATACAGAAAAGCAGCTGTGTTTGGGCATTTTGGAAGAGACGATCCAGACTTCACGTGGGAAAAAACTGACAAAACAGAGATTCTCAAGAAAGACGCAGGAATTTCGTAGCCCGAATGGCTTCAAACTCTCGCTTAGCATATTTCAGGCATGTCTGACATGCTCTTCTAGCTGTAAACGGGGTACGGAAGTTCCACGCTCCCAGTACTGGCGCGCTTGATCGAGTAGACACGAAAGCATGCCGAAAGATACCCTGTTTTGTGAGCGTTTTTTTGAGAATAGCTCTTGCTAGATTTTTCCGTGGCAAACAAAATTCAATAGAGTAGAGTTCCAATGTCTAGTTTTGAAAAATCGTCGGTTATGATGTCTGCTTTCGATAAGTCTTGGTTGCCGCTATTTGGGTTTCTATATCCAATGCATTTCATGTGTGCGCGTTTTGCAGCCTCAACGCCTAGCTTGGAATCCTCAATCACTAGACACTCACTTGGGTTGACATTCAGTTCGGCGGCTGCCTTAAGAAATATCTCCGCGTCTGGTTTGCTGTGAGCAATGTCTTCTGCTCCGACAGCAGAGTCGAACAAACGTGTGATGCCCAGCTTTTTCAGAACATATTTGATCTGCTTCTTGGTAGAACTGGAGCCGATCGCTAGTTTGATTCTCTCTGATTTCAGTTTCCTAAGTAGTGTAATTATTCCTTTTGTTGGCTCTGCATTTTTCTCGAGAAGTTCAAAGAAGACGTCTTCTTTCTCGTGAAATATCTCTTCAAACGTTACGTCAAGCTTGTATTTTCTTATCAACTCGGTAAACATCACCTTAGCTGTGGTGCCAGTGTATTCGTGAAGCTCGTCAGCCGATATTTTAACGCCGTATTTCAAAAATGTCTGCTTTTCAGCTTCAATGTGGGCGTTCTCGCTTTCAACGATTACGCCGTCTAAGTCAAATATGACAGCTTTTATCAAGCACGATCACAAGCCGCTATTCTCTCGGTTTAGGCTGTTCCTGCTCAAAAATCCATACAGCTCTTCTGAGAATGTCTCTTATGGGCAATTGCTGAGGGCAAAGTTCCTCACATTTTCCGCAGGCCGCGCATCTTTTGGCTTGGCTTTCTGGAGTTATGTGCTCCCAGTACTTGGCTTTGACTTCATCGTCCATGTTCTTGACATAGAACTCGTTATAAAGAGAGACTATCTCAGTTATATTAACGCCTTCAGGGCATGGTAAACAGTACTTGCAACCTGTGCAACCGACAAACCCCACGCTCTTGTATTTCAATGCGACTTGATTGATAAACGACAGCTCTTCTCTGGTGAGTTTGCTTATGCCTGAACGACCTGCGGTTCTAACGTTTTCCTTCACCTGCTGCATAGTGCTCATGCCGCTAAGTGCAACGGACACCTCTGGCTGGTTCCAAACCCAAAGGAGCGCCCATTCTGCCTGCGTCCTTGCAGCCGGTGCCTGGTTCCACGCGTCTTGCACTTGTTTTGGAGGTTTGATTGCCAGTCTTCCGCCCGCTATCGGCTCCATTACGACTACTGCAAGTCCTTTCTCAGATGCATACCTAAGTCCCTTCGTGCCAGCTTGGTATTCCGAGTCTACATAGTTGTATTGAATTTGGCAGAGTGTCCAGTGTCTGCAGCTGTCTATGATGTTTTTGAAGACCTCGTATTCGTCGTGGAAACTGAAACCCAAATATCTGAATTTTCCCTCGTCCATTTTTTTCTCAGCCCAGTCTATCACACCTAGCGCTTCGAGTTTTTGCCACCGCTCCTCGGTCAGGCCATGCAAGAGGTAAAAGTCGATGTCGGTATTCAGCCTCTTCAACTGCTCTTCTAAGTACTTATCCATGTCTTGTTGGGAGTCGACGAGCCATGTTGGCATTTTGGTGGCCAGCTTCACGTTCTCGCGATATCCGTCTTCCAATGCTTTGCCAACCAGTGCTTCGCTGTTACCTCCATGATATGGATAGGCTGTGTCGACATAGTTCACGCCGTGGTCTATCGCAAACCTAATCATCGCAATCGCTTTAGGTTCGTTTATCTTTGCTGCATCCTTGCCAGTTATGGGCAGTCTCATCGCCCCGAAGCCCAAAGCCGAAACTCTCCAGCCTAGCTTTCCGAAGTTTCTGTACTTCATTGACCCCGAGTCCTCAGACTTCGCTTACGGAAAGTCTCCTTATAGACGTTCTGCAATTCTGCATGCCATTTCGGTGTTCCAAACGCACGGAAAAAAAGTAGAGAGAGCGCTCCCGTGTTATCTGCGTCTAGTAAAAGGTTTAAGCTCCTCCTATATCAAGACAAATGGAAGGAAAGACTGAGTCACGGCAGCCTGAAAGACTCGACCCGGGCGGTTTGCGATTTAAGCCGAAGTCCACGTTGAAACTTGCCTCTGGAACGAACTATGATGACTGTTTTTCGTCTTCAACCGATCAGCGCCAAGTCGGTCTCTCAGCAGAATGGGTTCTTTCAAAGATGTGGGATTTGTCGATAGTTACGCTCCGGAGCAGTATTGCATTTACTTCTTGCGGATAGCGAGATTAATGCCTCCTTCGATCTTTCCGGCCAGATTCTCTTGATAAATGTCGATTTGGTACTCACCTTTCTTAAGGTTTTTCAATCCTTTTGCAAGAAGGGCTACGATCTGATATTCGGTTCCTTTTCGTGGAATAGGGACGTAGGTTCTCTGGGCCGTTGGAAGTTCGAAGACTACTCTGTTGTCTTTGAGAATGGGATTCAGCTGATATTTAGTGGGCTTCTCGGTCGGGTGGCAGGGGAGAGTGAGGCGCGTATTTGGTGCAATAGTTACGGGGTGAGTTTCGTGTGTTTTAGGATAATGAATCTCGCCTTTTGCTTCGGTCAGAATGGTTACATCGTAGGTGTCTAGAACGTGAGTTCTTTCCTTAAGCTCATCTAGGAATCTGGCAGCTTCGTTTGCGATTCCTTTGTCAACGTAATCGAAGAGAAGCTTCACTCCGGCAGGCAGATGTTTCCTGTCAACTCTCAGATTGAATACGTTGGCGACGTTCGCGTGGTGACCCACGACAAAGGCGATTGCCAAGTCGTCACTGTCCGACGGATCGACTATAGTGATGTTTCTTTGACAAAGGTTGTTGTTGTCCCACGTATTGGGACCTGTTGGCGTTGGGCCATCGTGCGGGGAAACATCCACGAGAAGGCAGGAATCCGCCCAAGAATAGGCTACCCCATTAATCACGACGCTTGCCGGTGGAATCAAGTCCGCGCGCCATTTTGTATTAATCCTCACGAAGCCACCCGCGGGAATGCTCCCAACATGTACTTCACCAATTAGGTAAGTTCCAGGAGCCATAGTTGCGACGGGATATGTGCTAGGTTGCACAGTGGGTATGAAATCGTCTGGATAAACGTACTGTGTTCCTGCCCACCTTGTGATCAAGATGCGGACGTAGACGTCATAAGAATCTAGGGCACCGCGATTGCGGACATTAGCGTAGACCCAGTTATCTTGTCCTCGAATCGGGCTCTGATGCTGTGTAACCTGAGCAGGATTGTCTATGGCAGGATCAAAGTTCCGCACCCATACGTCGGGAGAATAGGGCGGCGAACATGGAACATCGCCTACATCGATAGAGTTCTCTTTTATCCAAGTGTCGATGTTGTTCAACGGGTTAACACCGACAAGATTCAATGCCTGCTGTACTGCTGCCTCCGCATCGACACGCCCCAACCCATACCACCTGCTGTAATGGGGACCTAAATATCCCGGCGCAGTAGAAATATTGCCGTTGACATCTACCCATCTGCCAATGGGATCAGCGTTTGCAGCATCAATTTTGGAAGCAGTTTCTCGGAGGATTCGGCGTACCTCCACCCACGAAAGGTCTGGGTTGGCAGAAAGCATTAATGCTGCCACCCCTGCACACATGGGCGTTGCTGCGGAAGTGCCACCAAAGTTGCTTACGCAATTGTTTGGTCCGCCGATAATCGCGGTGCCAGCTGGATGACCATGAAGCAAGGCGGTGACGACTAACTGAGTTCCGCCAAGAGGTATAGCTGTGATGCGTACAGACTCCTCCTGAGGTTGGCCCGGTTGGTCTACTAGGATCCACTGATTTACAGCAAACCCTGCATTGTTAACGACATTTAACGTGGTTCCTCCAGTCGCTACGTTCGTGGTCAACGTTGTCTGCTGGGCAGCATGGCTAGGCTTGTTGCCAAGCCCGCTTATGGTAGTGGTAGTTATCCCGTAATTCAGAGGAGGATTGTGAACCGCGCCACAAACGTCACAACTTGGCGCGCACAGGTCTACGACTCCGTTTCCTCCGAAATTGCTGTAGTCGGCGTGGACTTCTGTGACGCCATCATTAGCAAGCGTTGAGGCGGCAATGGCAAGGGTTTTCTCATAAGCAGCCCATGGGCGTAAAAGCGTGAAGTCCTGAGCTGGAGGCGGGCAGGAGTTGCCGGTAGAGAAAAACAGCAACACGCCCTTCCCATTTCGACCATACGTTGTCAGATAATCGAAGGTATCTTGCATGAGACCAGAAATGGGTGCTCCTATGCTGTAGCCAAAACTATTGGTGATGATATCTGCGCTTGGGCTTACAGGGTTAGGAAAGCTTGGTGTTGTACTGTTTGGGTCAAAGCCTGCCGCCCATATGTAGGCATCTGAAAACATTGTTTCTGGACCTGAATGCCGCAATCCTATGAGTCGACAGTTTCCACCCATGCCCACGACGCCTTCGTTTTGTCCGGCTATGACTGACGGGTTGTTGGCTAGGGCCGTTGCCACGCCTGCACAACAGGTTCCGTGACTCCCGCCTAGGCTGTTGTTGTTTGCCACCATGTTGAAGAAGTCATAAAGTTGATAGATCTTGGGGTTGCCATTTGTCAGATTGCCAGTGAAGTCAGGGTTGTTGGCGTCGACTCCGGAATCCATGACGGCAATAATGATGTTCGGATCGCCAAAGGTCAGATTGGGATTGAGGTTCTGGAGGGCTTGCCATGCATCAGCCGCGTGGATAAGTTGTAGATGCCATTGCTCTGGACACAAAAAATCGGTTGGGTTAACCTGGTCTTCTACTACAGTGCTGAATAGGTTTGGTTCAGCGTACTCAACTATTCCGCTTTGCACAATCTCGGCGCAAATTTTCAAGATGGCATAACTTGCTTGTGTGCCTGTGCGAAGTAAGAAAGCATTTCCCGCATATGGAATCGTGCGGATGATATCCAAGTTATAGCGTTTGACGATAGTAGCGACCTCTTCTTTCGTAATGTGAGCTTTGAATTTGACCACCAATTCGTTGGTTAGAAATGAAACGCTTTCCTTGTCAATTCGAATTACTGGGCCTACCATCCGAACCAGTGGATGCTTTGAGAGGCTTTGCTGGGTTCTCTGCTTATCTTGTTCTACGGTGTGGGGTGAAAATCGGAAGACACGGACGTTGTCCTTGCGAATTGGCTCGCCGACTTCTTCAGACTGAAGCTTAAGCTCACGGGCGTATGCCCGCAGTTCCTCTTCTTGCTTGTCTGAAAAGGCCGGTTTTACTGCCACTCCAAGTAGGTCGCGTGGCAGTTCAAAAGGTACTTTGACCTTACCGCGATAGTAGAATGGCATGCCCTTCTTGCCAAGGATGAAAATCTCCTTTAAATCACTGGGATGCACGAGAACTTCACGTTGGTCAAATTCGACGCTCTCTGCCTCTGCCTTAAGCAAGTAAGGACCTGGAGATACATCGTAAGCTCGATATACTTGCCACCTCTTGTCAAACTTAAGATTGATTATCTTTCGCTGCTTTTGCATCAAAGGTTTGAGAGTCACTTTTGCATTTGGCAGCAGTCTACTCTTGTAATCGTAGACTGCAACTTCAATTTTTAACCTTCTTTGCTCTTTCATGTTGTCCATACTCCTTTCTTGAAGTCTTCTTTTCTTCGGAAAATCTCACCTTGTAGCTCGAAACTCTCAACGGATTTATTATACTTTAATACTTCGAAGTAATATTAATAATTTACTTAAAGTTTCAACCTCATCCCCACGAGTCCTCTGATTAGTTGTAGGTATAGTCAAATCCACTTTACTGCTAAGTAATGCGCCTACTCTGATATTCGTTCTATCTTTACAAGTTGTGAAAATACCTTGCTTAAGGCGCGAAGCTATGTTTCTGTTTCCGGTTTGCCTTCATTAGCCTGCATGTTGATTTGTCTGAGTTCTTTCCGGGGTTTATAGCCGCATATGAAGAAGTGAAGGGACTTTCCTGATGGATGTTCGATTACGTCGCTCTTCTCATAGAAGATGCTGACTAGTGCGGCCAGTTCTGCTATGCTCCAGAAATGGAATGTTCCCAAAGCTTTTTTCTTTGCGTCTGGCATGGAGAAGTATATTCTTTCATAGGTACCTCGAGTTGGATTGTACCCTCTGTCGAAGCTCAAGGAGATTGCGCCATCTATTCTTTCGATGAGTAGGTCCTTGTATCCTTGTATGAGCATCAGGCGGTGAAAGTCCACATCCTCAATTATCAGCAATCCACTATCAGTCAGCGCTTTGTTTGCAGCTGATAGAAGGCTAATCATGTTCCACGGGTCGAAATACACTGAGGAATTACCTAACATGACTATCATGTCATAGCTTCGATTCAGATTCCCTATTGCCCTCGCATCTACATTGGACACGTTGACTTTTCCCAGGACTTGCGATCCCCACTTCTCGGCTATAGACAATGCTTTGCTGCGTATGTCCGTCACCGTAAGATCTACAGGCATACCCTCATCTTTCAGTATCTTCGCAAGTGCCGTTCCTGCTATGCCTGTGCCTCCGCATATCTCCAGAATTGAAATCTGTTTCTTTGATCTGGTCATTTCTTGTATCCATTTGTGTTTCACTAGTTTGCTGAATGATGTTCTGTAGGCGTTGAACCTTTTTGAGCCTTCTTCAGTGTAGGGATCTTCTGTCCATTCTATTAGTTCATACAAGTTCTCAAGGTTGTTGCCATGTATGAGATTCATGTCAAATCCCAAGATTAGTTTCGGGTGACCTGTTCGTGATTCCTACTTTGAAACCTGTATTGACATAAGCTTAATAAATTTAACCCTGCGTGATACGTAACCTAAGGGTACGTCTCGTGTCGTCTAAAATAGAACTCAGAATCTTGCAGTTGGATTTGTCTTCCCGAAGTGTGACGACTAGAAAGCTCAACGCTTCCCCATCGGACTATTTTGTAGGAGGGCGTGGGCTAGCATCTATGATCACGTACGACGATGTGCGTGCCCACAACTTTGACGTTCTTGTTATCGCACCTGGTTTCCTTCTAGGAATACTCCCTTTTGCCTCGAAATCCTCGATCTGTGGGATAAATGAGTTGACGCATACGTTTGTTTCAAGCACGTTTGGCGGTCAGTTTGGTCTAGAACTGCGAAGATCTGGAGTAGACGCCATAGTAATTAGAGGACAAAGCGCGAACCTCACGGTTATTGTGATTGATGGTTACGATGACGTTAGATTCATGGATGCTGGTTCTTTGGTGAACTTAGGTTCTTACAGAACCATAGACCACTTGAAAGGGTCGTTAGGAAACGAATATTCTGTTTTAGCTATTGGACCGGCTGGTGAAAACCTTGTCAGGTTTGCGAATGCTATTGCAGACAAGAGTGGAGTAGCTGGGCGTAGTGGTGTAGGCATGGTTTTAGGCAACAAGAGGGTCAAGGCATTAGCGATCCATGGGCATAAATCAATGAAGGAAGTGTTCCGCGAAAAAGGCATTGAAATCCGATCCGCGCATTTGGAGAGGAAAATCAAGGTCTTGACCCGCAATGTACTTGAAGCAAATGCCGTGGCAAAGTCATTCTCTAAGCAAGGCACACTGGGGCTCATAGAAAGTTTGAGTTCGCTTGGAAGGCTTCCTGCCCGCTATTGGCAGAGCAGATACTCGAAGAACAAGAGTCAAAGGCTATTGAGCGAAGTACTGCAGCGCGTCGTTGCTAAGGATACGTGCGGAGGATGCCCTGTGAAATGCAAGAACGTCGTACATGTGGGTGACAGATACGTCTATGGAGTGGAATATGAAGGAGTAGCATGTTTCGGACCGCTTCTCGGCATCGACAATACAGCCTCGACTCTAGAATTGTATTGCTTGGCTAACGAGATGGGTATGGATGTGATCTCGCTGGCGCATACCTTAGCATTGTATGTTCATGCGTCGGGGAAAGAAAACTCGTCAGCAGAAGATCTCGCTAGATTGATCGAAAAGATAAGCTCTAGAAAAGGAATAGGTAATCTGCTAGCTGACGGAGAGGCGGCAGTAGCAGATCATTTCAACGTCAACAACTACGCCATGATTTCGGGCGGTCTAGGATGGGAAGCCCTTGACACCAAAGGGTTGAGTGCTTCAACATTAGCTCATGTAACGTCAACCCGCGGGGCCGATCACTTGCGTGGGCTTCCTGACATAGAACTCATATTGCCAATTGAGCTGATTGATGAAGTGGCAACTTCAAAGTTGGGAGACCTCATCTATGAAGTTTTTGGGAATCTGAGGCTGGTGGCTGATGAGAAAGCCAAGACAGTGCTTAGGCTTCTGCTGCTATCCGAATGTTGGAAATCTCTAGTTGACATTCTTGGAATATGTAAATTCATGGCTCAATTGGAAAACATATTCTTTGAAATACCGATAAGTCAAACAGACATTATTGGCTTGCTATCAATATTATCTAAGTCTGGTGTATCCTTCAGAGACGTGCTCAAGATGGGAAAAGACGCCGTGCTCATTGAACACAGAATCAATGAAGCCTTAGGAAGAACTTTCTCAGTCGACGACATTCCAGATCGTTTACGTTGCGGCGGCATTTCATCACTCGAGAATGCATTGTCGATTTACAAATCTGTCTACAAGGATTGAGTCTATTGCTTACTAGAGCACGTAGCGTTGAAGGCCTGAGCTAGGTTAGAGAAGTCTTGAAGGCAATATGCGTCGGGGGCTTCGTATGTGCCATGTGCCTTGTACGCGGCGATTCGGCAGCCAGACCTGCAGAAACCATAATGCAAGCAATTTTGACATTTCTGGGGTTTTGGCCTTATGAATGATCTTGCAATGGGATTGCGTGAGATTTTTTCTGCGAAATCATTGAAAGATTTCATTCCGGCTATAGAACCTAGGTCTACGTTGCTTGGAGAGCAGGGTTTTATGCTCAGACTAGGCGTTATCGTGATGCTTCGCTTAACAGCAGGGCAACTGAAGTCGTAGTTTTCGTTGCTTTCCAACCCCTTTGACTCATATACATGTGAGAGCCATTTTATTATGGGGCTCGACGAGCCGATCTGAATTGAGTTCTTCTCTGCCTCTTTGAATAGATTACCCAGCACCTGTACGAATCTTTCTAGTTCAAGAACGTGGGAGTCCATGGGATCGTATGTAGTACATCTTAGTATCACATGGTTTTTCACACCAATTGATTTTAGAAAATGAGGGAATGCCTGAAGAGAATCGGCATTGGCTCTTGTTATAGTAGTGACGACAGCAGTTGTTATTCCAGAATCAGCGGCTAGTTCCAATGCGTGAAGTACTCTGTTGTAAGTTCCTTCCCCTCTAATAGCATCATGCACTTTAGCAGTTGGGGCCTCTAGTGCCACCTGTAAATTGAGTATCTTCAATGCATATAGTTGTTCCAACAATGTCTTAGTCAATGTTAGCCCGTTTGTGGCAACAACCACTTCTATGTCCGCTTTTCTCAAATCCCTTACCATATCTATCATGTTGGGATTGAGAGTCGGTTCGCCGCCAGATATCGAAGTGAGCATCACGCCTATTGATTTTAGGAACGTCACGGCTTTTCTCATGGCCCTGGGATTCATGCTAGCTATATGATTTGCAGATTGCGATTTTATGAAACAGAACGGGCAGGACAGGTTACATTCGTAGGTTATCTCTACTTCACAACTTATCAGCGAAATGTCGTCGATTATGTCTGTGTCCAAATCGTCGGAGTGTTCACTGTTCATGTTCTTGTTTTCCTACGAGCATTTATTGATGCTTTTGGGTAATATCCTTTTAGGGTGCGTATGCTGCAACCAACGAAGGCAGATGAAACTCGAATGATCATCTCGGTTTCTGAGGAAGTCTTCAACCTGGATGAGGAATTGAAACAGGGTTAAACTTGGCTTTTCAATATTCTAACCGCACATAGAGTCTTCTCGACTATTGAAGTCAACCAAAAATTAACACCGTACGAGAGACCGCAAAACTTATTAAGATAAACATCACAAGATTAAAACCAGCAGTGAAAAGGAGGTTCTAATAATATGAAGAAGGCCTATAGGAAACCCAAGTTAGTCGTCGCACAAGTCGTAGGAGCTTTGCACCCAACAGTAACTCAGCCTCCACCATAGAAAGAGCATGCGCTCTTGACTTGGCGGACAACATAGTGATAGCGTGAGCTGGGCGCATAGGTCCAACTCTACTTGACCGCAAGTTTTCTCAACACTAGAAGCAAAGTATTCGCGCTTGGGTTTGACTTCACTTCGATTTCGTAATTGCTAGTATGCTTTAGGTTCTTTAGAAGCTGCATGATGTATTCAGCAGAGAAAGTCTGGGGCAAAGATAGCTCCTGAGCGCCTTCGTGATCGTAGATGGCTGTTAAAAGAAGCAAGATGCCTTGAGGTTTTAGCACTCGCAGCGCATCTTCCAACAATAGGTTTGGATTTTCACTGTACTCCAACACGTATGATAGAATAACGGCATCCACGGATGACGTGTGAATCGGCACTTTTTCGCCGTCTGCTCGTATTGGGAAGAAGCGATCATACCGCGATAAGCTACGCAGTTTAGCTGCAGTGCTGTTTAACATTGACGAAGAAATGTCTAGACTTACGCACTTAGGGTCTCTTTTCGTTATGCCGAGAATGCCAGAGGTGATGTGACCTGTACCTGCGCCAACTTCCAAAACCGTTGGACAGCCGGAGGCTGCATATTTATCGACCGATTCAACTATGAGCTCTCGCCGCTTGTCCTCGGGAAGATCAGTCATAATGCTCAGAAAGAATCGTAAATCATCATATAAAGGGCCAAGAGCATCAAAGAATCGTTGAGTCAAGGCTTTGCGCTCTTTCTGATCGCCAGTTTTGGAGGCTAGTTCCTTGTAGAGGAACAGTATCGTATCAGTAGGATTAATGTGGAATTCTTTCATGAAACACAAAAGGGCCTGTTCTTCCATTGTGAGAACTTGACTGTGAGGTTTTCCCTTGGCTATTCTTGCTGGCATTGCTCAAGAACCTCATGTTTCACTAATCCATGCAAGAGTTCTTCTATGTCCGCGTGTGCAGTGCCCTTGTCCACTTCGTAATTTGCTGTGATGTATTCCAACAGCTCTTGCATGTTTGTGCATTTGTTTTGGCGGCTTTTCGACACTAGCAATCGCCACAGTTCAACAGCAACCGGACCTTGGAGTTCCAGAAAATCATGCTTCTCATTCATGACTATGACTTTGTTTTTTCTTTTTGCCCATCGGATTTTTGACGCTATTCTCAATCCTTCCAATAATCCACCTCCAATTCAAGCTCCATGCTTCATTGTATGCAGTCTTATAGATAATAATGCAGTGACTATCGCGATTGTGACAGTCGGTATGAATATGTATTCATACGTGTTTGTTGCTTGAAGAATCACTCCTCCCGTCAAGGGTCCAAGTGCTCCTAGGTCTGTGGCCATTGTCAAAAACCCTGAAGCAGTTCCCCTTATGTTCTTTGGCGCGTACTTGGCTATGTTTGAGAGACATACCAAATACACTGGCGCATCAACTACGCCTATTGCTATAGCTAGAGCAACGAGAAGCCAATTGCTGGACGTGATTGTCACAGTATAGAGGAGGATCGGATAAACAGGAAGCGTAAACGAAACCAAAAGGAATCCGCCTATGCGGTCTCTTAGAGCTCCATAGGGTATTTGCGTCAGAGTGTAAGCGAAGGATTCAATTGATATGAATATTCCAGCGAATGTTGTCGTCACTCCTAGTCTTTGCACAAGGTATAGAGGGATGAAGGTTAACCATGTGAATAGCGTAAACCAGTCAGCAAAAGTGATCAAGTAGGTAAGAATAAGCTCTTTGTTCATGACGTTTCGAAAGCCCCTGAGCTCCTCGCTTAACCGAGCTTTCTCACTAGGAACAAGCATCGATAGAAGAGAAACAGCGCAAAGGATTGACGCTGAGACTATGAAGACTACATTATAATAGTAGGTATCAGCAAGGAATCCTCCCAGAGCTGGGCCAACGATAAGTCCTGTTGACATGGATGCATTGAAGATTGCCATGAAGAGGCCAGTCTTCTCTTTCGGTATGTGATCTGAAACAAGAGCTATGGTTATTGGGAACACCCACGCACCGAAGAAACCTTGTATGAATCTGGCTACGATGAGTAGTGAAATGTCTCTGGCGGTGCCTAGGAGAAGGGTTCCCAAGGCAGAGCTTGCAAAGCCTAACGCCAATAGGGTTCTTCTGTCGAAAAGATCAGATAGGAACCCTGAAAAGGCAAGGAGTGGTATTCTGACGAAACTGACGATCGAAACTAAGAAGCCCAGCACAATACTGCTGAGGCCTATGGACAGTAGATAGGGTGACAGAATGGGATAGAGCATTGTGCTACTGGCGGTTGATAGAAAGGCAATCGTAAACAATGTTCCCAGTATACGCCTATGGCTCAGTATGCCCACCTCCGCGTAATCTGTTTCGTGTGTTTTTGAGCTCTTGTTTTAATGGCCACTTCTATGATTGGTGGCCGAGACGATTAATGCATGAGTGCACACGATTCCTAAAGCCTTTTCTATGACATAGATGATTATATCAAAAGTTGAAAGAGATGCCGCAGTTCGAGAGTCCTCTAACCATAACGTGGGATCTCACTTACGCATGTAATCTCAAGTGCATACATTGCGCTGTAGCCGCTGGAAAACCTTTATCATCGGAGTTGTCAACTGGTGAATGCAAGCAGATATTGAATATGCTGAAGGACGAAGGCATATTTAAGATAGGGTTCTCTGGCGGCGAACTTTTTATGCGAAAAGACTTTCTAGAGATACTGAATCTGGCAAGCAAAATGGACTTCGCCATTGAGATAGCAAGCAATAGCTTTTCTGTTGACAAACCGCTAGTTGAGAAGCTGAAGGACATAGGAGTGTCAGCGGTTCAGTACAGCGTCGATGGCCTTGAGAAAACGCATGATGGAATAAGAGGAATTGACGGGGCATTCAGCAAGACCATGGAAGCCATCAAGCTTTCAATAGAAGAGGGAATACCCATCGTCGCCGTGGTTACTGTTGCAATGAAACCTAATCTGCGCGACGTTCCAAGACTAGCGGAGTTATGCTCCGAGTTGGGGGTTGATCAGTACATAGTTGTCAGACTCAAGCCACTGGGTAGAGCAGATCCGTCTGTGGCACTTCAGTTGTCCCTTGAAGAGTATGAAAATCTCATGCATACATTAGAGGATAGCCAACGAGAGATAAGAGACACTAAGATACAGCTTGCTGGAGGATGCGTGTTCTTTCCTGGAAAAACGTATGCGCCGTGCCCAGCTGGCAGGACTGCCCTTACAATAACCCCCTCTGGTGATGTCAATCCATGTACCTTTCTGCCTCTGAAATTGGGGAATCTCAAGAAGCAATCGTTGAGAGAGATTTGGCACAATTCCCCATTCATCAAATATGTTAACTCGCCTGAGAATCTCAAAGGAAAGTGCAAATCCTGCAGGCATAGAGAAACTTGCGGAAGGTGTCTTTCGATGTCATACTTTTACAATAAGGATCCTATGGCGCCCGATCCTATGTGTTGGTTATGAAATTGCCAAGGATGGTTCTTTAGATGTGTACTCTGAATCTTTCGCCTCCATGGAGAATAAGGCTTAACAAGAAAGTAAAATGGAGAATTGAAAAGGAAAAAGTCGTAATACTGTCGCCAAAAAGCATTTTCCTGGTTTTTGAAGGGCCTGTGGCAATTGACATCTGGCATCTACTGACAGAGAAGGAAGTCGTCACGTCAGTTCAGATGCTCGAATATCTAAGCGAAAACTATGACGTGTCCAAAGTTAAGGTGAATGAAGACTTCACTGACCTGCTGAAGTCAATGCTTCAATACGATTTGGCATCACTTGAGAAAATGTGAAAGAGTGAAAGCGCCGGCCATGGTCAGGTTCTGAAAATGCAGGATTGGTTTGGCATGTTCTTTCCTTAGAAAACTGTTTGAGGGAAAAGCAACGATCGTAGCCAGTGGCTGGGAACCATTCAACATGGCAGGACTACTCGAATACCACACTGCCGAAAATAGGCTCGCTGTTTCATCGGACCCACCGCGGACTCTGTCAGACTCCTTGCAGGACTCTACTCAGTTGGGGAACGCGCTCCAAGTGAACCTAACCCTCATTGCGATCGCTGGATGCCTCTCGATGCCGTTCACTCAGACGAGGAGAAAGAGACGAGAGAAGAGCGGAGAATCCAAAAGCTACAAGGTCCAACAGGACTGAATTCGACTTTCCAGTCACTTATGCTTCATCGTCTAGGTCGATCTGTTTCCCCTTCTTTCTTCTAATGGCTTCAGCTACAGCAATGATGGACACTGCTAGGCAGAAATAGAACGGCAAGTTCTCTAGAAATTCAGGATAGACAAGCGCGAACATTGCCTCTCTTTTAATCTCATCAATAGGCACAAGCGTTCCAATGTTTGAAGCCGATCCGTCTGGATTGTAGTAATGTCGACCGCTGAAGGTATCTGAGCTCACGGAAGAGGCTGTTCTTGTGAACAGCTCAGACATAGCCGACTTTCCAAACAAGAAAGAGACAGGATACAGAAAAGGGGAAAGCGACACACTTGCGTTTCCAGAATCAACGTATGTCCCATAAGGGCCTCCGATGAAACTTCTACTTAAGGTCACTTGTCCTCCGTAGCCTATTCCGAGACACAGCGCGGCCAGGATCATCGGGGTGGCTAGCAGAAAGGCGAGAACGAACCACCACACAACAAAGGAAACTTTCCGATTCACCTTTCTTCACAAATGGAGATTAGTGCAGTCCTAGATTTGAGGTTTGGTATGCGGACCTGGAAGCAAGAATGGCATTATGCAGAAGGACAGACTTTTCCGATAGTTCGCTAGTCTCTTTCGACTGATCAAGCATAGTGTGCAGCGCTACGAAGAAACCCTTGGATTGCATTATGCTCTTAGAAAAACATCTTCTAGGTTCTAGTTCTAGAAAGTTTTATAACTCGATTGCACATAAGATATAATTAGTCATTAAGCAGGCGGATGATTTTCATATGTGGAATCTGAAGTGGAAGTCGCAGGCAATCTCCTCAGCCACATCTAGCCAGTCTTTTGATACTAGCACTAATCCACTTAGCTTAGGGCAGGTCTCAACAAGGTTGCTTTGCACAGGGCTACGATCTCAAGAATTCTGGCTCTCTTCAATTCACTCTATTGGGATGCCAGCCTTAGGAAAGACTGAGCATACAACGACAAGACGAAACCCTTGGAGGCTTTAGCTGTGCGGAAGGCAAGTTCTATCCATGTAGTCGGTATTGCTTTTCTGACCGTTTTTCTGCTTCTGAGTGCCTCTGTTTTGATGCGTTCATATGCTGAGAACGCGAAAACTGAGGCTTTTCCTCTCAAGATCTACGTCGTTGACTTGGACGGCGTGAATTCGAGCAGAGTCAGTAACGCCTCTAAGGTATTGGAAGGTGTGGGAAAACTGAGTGGCGAAGATAGCATCTATTATTGGAATGGAAGTTGGGAATCACTGGGCTTAACCTCTTTCCGCGCATTGACCGAAGTCCGAATTGACGTTAAGGTTACTCTGGTGACTGATTGGATGGCCTATAGGTTGCTCGTCGAGTATGCTGACAACGTTATCATTTTGAACTCGCATGGCGAGATTGTGCCAGTTCCAATTGGCTTTTCCAATGACGAGTGGATAGCAAGAATAGCTGATGCTTTGCTTCACAGGAATGTCACTTGGGTTCATATTGCAGGGTACCCATTCTACCGCTATTGGCTTCAAGAGCAAGCCTCGGTGGAAGATTGGGGTGAGCAAGGTTTCAAAAAGTTCATGGGCCATATTGGCAAAAGCAATGCCACTTGTTGGCCACTTGAAAACATCGACGACCAGAGCGAGAAGATTCCCCTGAGCCTGGGGGTACGTCAGGATCTTGTAGGAGCTTGTGGGTTTGTGCTTGAAAGGGTGTTTTATACTAGTGGAGGCTATCCCATCAGAGGGGAGAACCTAGAAGGGCAATATGTAGCGCCTGCTCTTTATGGGCCTTATGATAATTGGCACATTGGAGAAGCAATAAGATTCTCGATTGATAATAAGACGTGTGATTTTGGCTTCTACGTTCATTTTGCCGGCAATTATACATATGATTCCACCAAAGTAGAAACTGACAGAGATTTCTGCGGTGCCTATGCAGGTTCAGTTCTGGCCATTTATGCCAACGTAATGAAAGTTGCATCGATCAAAGCGCTGAGATCTGCCGAAGCTGCCATAGAAGACGCGAGAACCCGAGGCAGAGTCGGAGGATTGGAAAACGCGACGAGTCTGTTAACGGAAGCCAAAGAGCACTTTCTATCCAGTGAGTATCAGTATGCGATACGACAAGCCGTCGCGGCTGAAGACGCGGCGGTCCATGCTTCGACGTTGCAATTTCTTGAACTTGGCTTAGTCATTGGAGGAACAAGTGTCGCGGCTTGTATACTCACTGGCGGAGCTGTAGTGGCGTTTCGAAGGATCAGGCGTAGGAAGATCAAGGAGAGCTAGAGCCTATGAGAAAGCCAGTCGCTTTGCTTATGTCAGTGATTGTTCTCGTTAGCTCAATCGTTTTAACCAACTTCACCACCTCGGTATTTGCGAGTAAGGGCAAGGCAAAGGTGTACATCTTGTGTCTAAATGGCGTCGGGGGCAGCTGGGTCGAAGACCCGTCGAGAGTCAAAGAAGGTGCCGTTCTAGCGTTGTCACCAACGGAGAGTACCGAGATTCCGCTTGTGCATCCAAAGAATGGTAGGACTCCGCCCTTCTATGACATCAAGTATGAAATTGTAACGAGTTGGAATATGTACAGGAATCTAATCGAGAACTATGCTGAGATTATAATACTGAACACTCATGGCGAGATACTGCCAATACCGTATGATTACAGGAATAACGAGACAGGATGGGTGGGCAACATTGCACGCGCGATGCTTTATCGGCGCGTCAGTTGGGTTCACATTGGTGGGTATCCTTTCTTCCAAGTCTGGTATGAGGGAGACACCGTTTTTCATGAGTGGCCATCTGGTGGGATTTTTGGCTTCAGGAATCTTACATCTTACATAAATAAGCCAAATGTGGATTGTTGGCCCCCGGCGCCTGAATCTGAGAAAGTGGCTCTGAACATAGGAACAAGGCAGGATTTTCGCAGGGACTACACGCATCTAGACGAGGCTTTCTACATTGAACTGGGCAGACCACTCAAAGCTGCGGACTTCGACGAATACGTTCTGAAGACCATTCATGGAGTCGGCGACTATTACACAAGTGCTGTGATCGCCTTTGCGAAACCTGGGCAAAGATTCGACGTTCCCATGGAACATGGTTTCGGTGCATACGTGCACATAGGAGGCGGCCAGACTTTCAACTCCAGAAATCCTCCCGAGCCCACTGACAAAGACAAATGGAGAGGATACGTGGGAGCTGCTGCGGCTGTTTCCGTTGAGATGCAGTCCTTTCCAGGCAACGGCTTGAAAACCTGCACTCTGGGTTCTTCTCCGGATTCCGAAATGTCTATTTACGCAAGGCCTTACGTAACCAGTTATACATTTGATGACCAACTGAGATTATGGAAGGTGCGCATGTCTTTCTTTGCTTATGGATTGCTTAAAACGAAATACCCCGACAATTTTCGGATTGGTTACGTCAAGTTCGTGTTGTCTGACTTGCCTGCGGATTGTAAGGTGCAACTGCAACCTGATCTCTCTAGGAACGGGCGCAACTCTGGCTTAGCGCTCCAAGGCATGCGCACGAGCGACAGCACTCCCATCGTAGGAAGTGTACTCTACGGTCTCAGCTTAACGTCGCTCGTGATTCCTGAGCTGGTTCTTCTCACAGTACCACTGGGAGGTCTCAAACTTTGCAGCGATTGGTACTCGTTTGGGGTGAATCAGCAGGATCCTACTGAAGGAGTCAGTAGTCCATGTGAAAGGATTTGGTTCACGTACTTCCCAAGCATAGAAGAAACCAACCTTGGTGATGGATATTTATATGAAGAGTTCGAATCAATAGTGACTGCCGAAGTGACGATAAACGTGACAAACAGGCCACAATGGACCACCGTGCCACTGAGATGGTACATGGAATTGGGCACTAATGTCCCTGCACTTTATCCTTATGCAGGTGCGGGAATCTCCCTCGTTGTCTACAATGATTATGTTGGCTTTGCGCCCTTCAAGGCGACGGTCTTCTTTGAGGATTTCGAAGATGATCTGGCAGGATGGACCACCTGCGACTTGAATAGCTACGCTGGTCAGGATTACTGGGGCATTTTCACACCGAAGACTGGCTTGTGTACAGACAATAGTCACGCTGCTTGGTGCGCTCAAATCGGAGACAGCTCAATAGAGAGCAAGCCAAATGAGGAGATCTTGGAATATGACAAAGGAATGAACGCTTGTCTCAGGCGGCAAGTGGATCTAAGGCCATATCAGGCTGCAGAGCTGTCGTACAACGTGGAAACAATAATCAAGCTGGGAGATCTGCTTGTGGTAGAAGGCTATGATGCTTATAACAAACTATGGTATGAATTGAAGAGATATAGCTCGGCAGGAGAGAATTATTACAACGAATACTCGATACCGCTTCTTCGAGGCACTCAGCAGATTGGTTTCAGGTTCGTCAGCAATGATGACGACAATGTCTGGATTGGAGTTCTCGTTGACAACGTCGAGATAAGAGCTGTTATACCAAACGATGCTGGTAAGAATGTTGATGCAGGAGATCTTTTTGGCTTGGCAACTTCCATAGAGGTCTCAGATGCGATAACGAATTATGCGGGCTATCTATCCGATGACGATTGGTACCAATTCAATGTAGCTCAATGGCAAAGAATAGTTGTTACCTTGAGATATCCATCTGAAGCTGTTTTCACTGTTGCATTATACAATCCAAATGGAGACTTGAGGGGATTAGAGCCTTCAAGTAGCATAAGTTACACTGCTGACGGTGGCGGCTGGTGGCGGATAAAGGTCACCAACACTTTTGGGTTTGGGCAGTACAATTTCGACATTACTGTCTTCACAATGCCTCCTGGCGGTCCTGGATGCCCAATCCTATACGTTTACAACGGCTCTGAATATGCTTGTGAAGGTCTGCTTGACATACACAACCCAGACTGCGTAGATATCGTCAGGAACCATACTATAATCTCATCACCTGTGCCTGTCAATGGCTTGCTCCGTATGAGCCTCGTTGAACACCCACAGACCGACAGTCACATAGATCAGGTCAAGCTCTATGCAGTTCTCGAGAACAACATGGAAATCCGACTGCCTCTCGTCTGGGCTTGGCATTCTGACGATGGGTTCGTGCTGTCGCAGCTTCTTTTAAGTGACGATTGGAGAACTGAAACCCTAGGCGCGGATCACAACAACGGGACGAGCCAATTTATAGATCTAAGGTTCGTGGCTCTGCCATCGTGCATTCATGTCAAAGCATACATATTCCAAATAGAAGGCTACAATCCTAACCTCAAGAGATAACATAATTCGTGGTTTCCAGGCTACCTCCACTTCTTTCAATACAGAAGCTCCCCAAATATTGCGGCTGCAGTCTTCTCCTTGGTCATGTATGGCACTTACGAAGCAGTTGAAAGTCAAAGACTGAGAGCAACCAGTTGGCTGGAGTCTCAAAGATAATGCCTTTAAGCTTGGCAATAGCAATTCTCCTAATCAATGCTTCCGCTTTATGGTCCAGTCATACAAAAAAAAGAAGTGTGATTGATGGACAACGTTATACAAACAAGCGCGCTCACAAGGCAGTTCAACGGACTGGTTGCAGTTGACAAGCTTGACATTACCGTGAGGGATAGGGAAGTTTTCGGTTTGCTCGGACCGAATGGTGCTGGGAAGACTACGACAATATCGATGCTTTGCACGATTCTGAAGCCCACATCTGGAACGGCAAAAGTAAACGGCTTCGACATCGTCAAACAGGCTACGCACGTGCGAAAATCAATCGGCATAGTCTTTCAAGACCCAAGCGTTGATGACAGGCTGACGGGCCGCGAAAACCTCTACATGCACGCAAATCTTTATGGAGTGCCCCAGAGCGAACAGAAGCCTCGCATTGACAAGGTTCTGAAGCTTGTTGAACTTGAGGACAGAGCTGATAGTATTCTGCGCACCTATTCTGGTGGGATGAGGCGACGGTTGGAAATTGCTCGAGGTTTGATTCATTATCCTAAGGTTCTGTTTTTGGATGAGCCGACCTTAGGTCTTGATCCCCAGACTCGAGAGCACATCTGGACCTATATCAAGGAGCTGAGGGAAACTCAGGATATTACGATGGTTTTGACGACTCATTACATGGAGGAGGCGGACAAGCTTTCTGACCGCATTGCCATAATGGACTACGGAAAAATCGTGGCTTTGGACACGCCTGATGAGCTAAAGGGAACGCTTGAGGGCGATGTGATAGCTGTGAAGACGAAGGATGCTGATAGATTCGCTTCTGTGCTGAAAGAGAGGATCGCCGTAAAGAAAACGCGCATCGTTGACGATAGCGTTGAGATAACCGTGCAAGACGGAAAGGCGCTGCTACCCAGAATCGTTGATGTGGCGACCCAGAATGGCATTTATGTTGATTCTGTGTCTCTTCGCGAGCCAAATCTTGAGGATGTCTTCTTGCACTATACTGGCAGGGCAATAAGGGCTGAGAGCGGTGATGAGCTTCATGGGATGTCAGCGATCAGGAGAAGGGCTATCAGATGACAGAAATCAGGGGCATCTACACGCTTTGGCTGCGCGAAGTCAAGAGGTACTTGAGAGACAGAACAAGAATCGTCAGTAGCTTCTTTCAACCCTTGCTTTGGCTGGTCATCTTTGGTAGTGGCATGCGCGTTTCAGGAACAATAGGCAGTCTGAGCTATCAGCAGTATATTTTTCCTGGGATAATTGGTCAGACGCTTCTTTTTACTTCGATGTTCATGGGGATTTCAGTCATTTGGGACAGGGAGTTTGGTTTTCTGAAGGAAATACTTGTGGCGCCGATTTCGCGTTTTTCGATTTTTCTGGGTAAGATGCTGGGCGACAGCACGGACGCGGTGATTCAGGGGATAATCGTTTTCTGTTTGGGTCTGCTCCTTGGAATTCCATTGAGCGTAATCGAATTCTTTGAAGTTTTGCCTCTCATGTTGCTTATCACTTTTGGTTTGGTGAGCATAGGCTTGACAATAGCTAGCTTTATGGAGAGTCTTGAAAGCTTTGGGGTCATTCAGAGCTTCATAAATCTGCCTCTGTTCTTCTTGAGTGGTGCACTTTTTCCGATTCGCGGAGAGCAGGTGCCCAATTGGTTGCAGATTGTGTCTAACTTTAATCCGTTGACTTATGGTGTTGATGCTTTGAGAACAGTTGTTCTGGGCGCAGCGTGGCAGCCGTTGTATCCCTTGTACTTTGACGTTGCAGTCGTGTGTTGCTTCGATGTTCTGATGATAGCTTTGGGGACTTTGGCTTTTAGCAGAAGCAAATAGTCTCTCTCGCTCCCAAGAGTCCTCGGAGTCTGCTAGCCTAAATCTCCAGCAAAAAAGAGTAAGATGCTCACACGCAGAATGGGAATTCAAGCGCCCGCAAAGAGCTTACGAGTGATTCATTTTCCTAATTCATAATCCATATTACATGCGAAATCCAGAAACCGTTGAGGGTCCGAGATTGACTGAAACAGTATCTGACGAAAAGATGGTTGTCTCAAGTGAAACGGCACCCTCTGGCGAGAAAATAGCCGAACGGAAAACTATCGTTTACGAAACTCGCATCGACCCCACTGTGATAAAGGTGGCTGGGGAGAGGCTCAAGGAGCAGCTGTTCACCAGGTTTGGGTTTATGAAGCCTAAACCAGGAGAGATTCAGCTCATTTCTATCGACAAGTACTATGAACCTTACATGTTGATCAGCGGAAGGTACGTCATTGATTACTATCGCAAGCGCGCCTACGCGATCAGAGTTGACACGAAGGTGTTGGAAGTGATTCTCTTGGACCACAAATTCGAGCCTGACCAACCGATGGATTCCTCTTTGAGAGATCATAAGTTGATCAAACTTGAAGGAGAAGAGCGGCTGATGAATGAAGCTAAGGCCTCTCTCATCTTGAACAGGTCTGGACAAGAAGTCACTCTTGGAAGACTCCCATCTGCTCCTTCAGAGAGAAACCCCAAAAAGATATTGGCAGCATTTGGGGTGAAGGAAATCGCTCCAGACGCAGATTTGAGCATTATTCGATCCAGAATACTCAAACGCCCAAAAGACATCAACAGGCTCGTCAATGAACTCTTTGAAGTAACTGAGCGAGCCGTAATCTACACTCCAAGGTTCAGAGTCCTATACAAAAACGTAAGGACAGGTGAGGAGAAAACAGAGGAATTCGACGGCGTGACAGCTGAAAGAATCCGACGCGCGCGCCCTCTTCCTCAATTCCTCGAAAAGCTGGCCTAACAAGTCTTTTTGTCGACTACGCAGAATTCGTTCTCGCGCGTTAATTTTCGATTTCCGTTCCATTTTTGGCATTGACCGCAGTTTCTTAATTGACGTGAACAAGGTCGTCTGCCAAGAACTTTTCCTTCGTCCAGCGTTTCCTCAGGCTATGACGTGATCGGTGACGCGTCTTCAGCATGAGATAATAATGTTATTTAAGAGCAGTCAGTTTAGCTTCCGTTGTAGAAGCTCATTGGCAAGCGCTGAGCTTATGTCAAATAGGAAGTGTCTAAATGAAACTGCTTGGATTAGTCGGGGGCACTGGCTGGATTTCAAGCGCGGAGTACTATCGAATCATTAATGAAGAGGTCAATCGTAGGCTTGGAGGGCTTCAATCTGCCAGATGTATCCTTTATTCATTCAATTACGCCGTGATTCATGAGATGAATAGGAAACATGATGCAGATGGTCAGTTCTCATTGGTGTTGGACGCCGCCACGAAGCTGATCAGTATTGGTGCAGAAGGTATTGTGCTCTGCGCCAACACGCTACACCAATTCGCCGACCGATTGGAAAGACAAATATCTGTACCACTAATTCACGTAGCTACTGCCACAGCCAGACAGATCAAAAGGCAAGGTCTTTCAACAGTTGGGTTGCTTGGCACCAAGTACACCATGGAGATGGATTTCTATAAGGCAAGGTTGAATGAAGAAGACATTCAAGTCCTTGTTCCAGAGCCTGCCGAAAGGGAGTTCATTCACCATACGATTATTCATGAGCTTCTGAAGGGTGTCTTAAGGGAAGAAAGCAAAGCACGATTTTTGCAGATTATGAGTCGTCTTCAATCTGAAGGAGCAGAAGGTATCGTATTGGGTTGCACCGAAATTCCCTTGCTCATCAAGCAGCAGGATACGACATTGCCCTTGTTCGATACGGTGGTTATCCATTCTTTGGCGGCTGTTGATTTTGCTCTAGGGAAAAATCAATCCTAGTTATGCTTCCGCGCACACGTCAACGAAGAACGAATCACGCAAAGAGAGCTTGATGATCTAGAAGGGAATGGATGTGCAAAGGCATAGGCAAGTGCTATTGGGGCACAAGCCAGACTCTCAGCATGCAGCCTGGCTTGTCCAGTTCAAGTGCCTGTGCGACTTCCCATGGGATAGTTATCCTTCCGTCGCTAAGAAGCCTTGCAACGAAACCCTCAGAACTAACACTGAAACCATCAAGATGCTGTACTTCAACTTTGAGTATTTGTCCTTTCTCCAGCTTGTAACGCCACCTGACCTCAACAGGAATCTGCACGCGATTCAGCTTCTGCAGTCTGGCCAGAAACTTCACTTTCTCCGTTAAAGGCATGTTGCTTCGACCTTCCTCATACTTGCGACACCTTCAGACACCTTCTGTATACGTAGGGTAAGCCCAAATTTAACTTTGTCTAAAGAAAGCAAGCTGAAGCAAGCTTTGAAGAAAACAGAATCGTGTCAGCACAACTAGCAGAAACAGAGGCTAATGTTGGAGGCTCTATTTGTTGGGTACAACAGCGCCGTAACGTTCAAGCTGGCGCTTTACCGCCTGCATTCTGGCATAGTCTTTTTCGCCCAGCTCAAGAAACTGCTTGTGATAAGCCACCTTTGCTTCATACCATTGGATACGCGCCTTGTGGTGTTCTATGAAACCGTGCAGAACATCCTCGTCCTGATAGCGCCCGACGTAAACGGACAAAACCTTCTTTCCCACCCTGTAAACGGAATACACATACTTCTTGCTGCCGCGAACCTTAACCACAAGCGACCCAGCATGAACATCCTTCGATCTAGGCATAGACATTCTCAGAATAGCCTATAGATGCAAGCCTTGACTAAAAATGTTGCCAAGAAACATCAGAAGACAGATCAGCGAAATCCCCCTTAAGGCTTCTTTTCAGTGCCAGTTACCCCACATTGACCTTTGCCAAAGGCTCGCCTTTTTCGACATTCCCCTCTACTGATACAACCCTAAGAAAGCAATGAATGACAGGTCTAGAGTCGTTTGGCTCTCGCCAAACTCCCAACGATCCGAGCAAGGCCGTTTAGCCCAAATCTTGCCTAAAGTAATCGGAAACTCGACAAGGAAATGAGTTTTAAAGCTTATGTCAATATATTCTGTTAGCATACTAACTGGGAGGCTATTCGAATTCCAAGTTTGAGGCATATAGACTTTTCCAATTCCATTGATCCGACAACAATTCCAAAAACCAATGAAGAGATCAAACAGCTTCTCAGCTGTTTGACAAAAGACGCACGTTCATATGTGGATTCAACCCGCCATTCCAACAGTCTCGTTTCCCACTTCCGAACAGCAATACTGCCCAAACTAGAACAAAAGAAACTGGCTGACACGCTCGTTGAAAAACTCGATAAATATGCTGCGGCCGAGCTTAGCAGGACTACTTTTGTAATGTCTAGTTACACAAAATTCCTTGAAAAAACCCGTGAAGACATCGAATGGTGGATGGACAAGTATAGTAGAGAAGCCAAGCGTCGAAGAAGAGAATCTGAGACTTTGGAATTGAACGATTTGATTGACCTTGAAAAGATCGCCTACCAAGATTTTGTCAGCCTTTCAGTTCTGCTCTCTCAGATGTTTTTCGCTCTTGAGTTCTCATGTAGGATGGTGTGCGGAATTGGCTGTTATAGATTCGCCATCAGAATCATAAGATCCGAAGTCATTCAACATAAGGAACTTTGGAAGCAATTGAAGAGACTGGGGGAGAAGACTGGTGGAGACTGTGAAGTCTGTGCGGTAAAAGAATCATGTGATTTCAGAATCAATTTTTTAGCACTGGCAAGATTATACGCTTATGCGACAAAAGTAAGGCAAATAGTTGATTATACGACTAAACTAGCATCTCTAAATATTTTCAAGTCTGGGTTATTTGAGCCACCTTTCCCGTATTTCTCACATCTAAGCAAGGTAGTCGAAAGCAATTTTCTCTTGGTGCAAAAAAGCTTGCCACATAGACTTTTGTCTAGTTTTTCTGCTCGATTTAGTTTTCAGATTAACACAAGAAAAGAATTGTATGCCCCGTTCTCATGGGACGAGAAGGAATTGAGAAGACTCACCGCCAAGCAATCAAAGGATGCGCTATCATGGTATCTACTTGGAAAATTGTATTTCAAACGTGATGCTGCCTTTGAGGCGATTGAGTGCTTGCAAAAAGCAAAGACCATCAATCCAAAAAACCCTGAAGCATGGCATCTGTTAGGAATACTTTATGGTGCTTCAGGAGAGACATTACAAGATGAGCTGAAAGCATTGAGGCATTTGGAAAGAGCAAGAGAATTGGAACCTAACGATGTTGAAATACTATTCGAAGTCTCCGCAATGTATCTAGGTTTGGGCAAAACTCTGAAAGCCATTGAATATCTCAAAGAAGCCAGAAAAATCCCTACTACTCTCGGCAATCTTTGTGCCTTGAACCAAGCACTCTATGAAGCCTACTCTTTAATTGGCGATCTAACGAGGGCAAATACATACTTAGAAAAGGCAAAGAAACTAGACGATGATTATCAAAAGAGATTAGAGAACTGGTTCAAAGGTTTCTTAGAGGAACGGAGAGAGTTTAGAAAACACCTTAGAAGCGCCTGAAACCGTAGGTCACGCAGAACAACGCTTATGTATAGGTGCGGACCTTTGATTGAAGCGGTATTTCAAATGTCTCTAAAAGCCAATTAAAAGTTTGGACTACGGGAGACATCTCTACCTTTTTGGTTGATCTAAAACCTTCAGCTTTTCCAATTCCTTTATAGAAATGTCACGCCAATGGTCACCTCAACCATCGACGAAACCTTAACGAAACCAGAAATCGCCTACACGCACTATCGTTGGGTACATTTCTTAGCTGCAAGTTGGTTTTTTGTCGATTACTCTTTCATTTGCTTTGCCTGCGTTGGTTGTAAGCGGTCTGGAACGCAACAAGCCTTTTATATAAGGGTTGCTGCTAGAATCGTGTCACACTGATTAATGCTGTAACACGGAAGCTTTCGAAGGCTTTTGAGAAGTACATGCAAAACACTTGTGACAGGAGAAATAAGGAATATGGAAATTCAACAGTTTAAGGATCTGCCTTTAAGCGGAGAAATAATGAAAGGCATAGAAGAGCTTGGATTCGGCAACCTTTTTCCAATTCAGGCTCAAGCAATAATGCCCTTGCTTGAAGGCAAAGACGTTATAGGACAAGCGCAAACTGGCACAGGCAAGACCGCCGCTTTCGGCATTCCCATGATCCAGCGCCTAGACCCCAAAATCAACAGGGTCCAAGGCCTAGTCTTGGTGCCCACACGCGAACTTGCAGTACAGGTTGCGCAGCACATCAGCCAACTCGGCAAATACGCAAGATTCAGGGTATTACCAGTATATGGCGGAGAATCAATCAACAGGCAAATATACGAGCTGGAAAGAGGCGTCCAAATCGTCGTTGGCACGCCAGGCAGAATAATCGACCATCTAGAACGAAGAACACTCAATCTCGCCTCGGTGAAGATCGTCGTTCTCGACGAAGCCGACAGAATGCTCGACATGGGATTCATAGATGACGTCGAATACATACTATCAAAGGTTCCAAGAGACAGACAAACAAGCCTGTTTTCCGCCACAATAGACCAGACGGTAATGAGCTTGTGCAACAAGTACATGCGCAATCCAGAAAAGATACTCGTAAGCAAAGACGAAATCGCCCTCACCCAGATAAACCAGTACTACATCGTCGTAAACCCCGCCAACAAATTTGAGACTCTAACCAATATTCTGAACGAAAATCACATTGGCAGAGCGATAATATTCTGCAAAACCCGCGAAGACACAAGCATGCTAGCAAGCGGACTGCGAGTAAAAGGCTACGACGCGAAACCATTACACGCAGGCTTCACTCAACCACAAAGAGACTACGTTGTCAACGCTTTCAGAAACGGAAAACTGAAACTGCTCGTAGCAACAGACGTCGCGGCAAGAGGACTCGACATTCAAGGCATAACGCACATAATAAACTACGATGTCCCACTGGACGCACTGGTCTATTTCCACAGGATCGGACGAACCGCCAGAGTAGGACTCGACGGCACAGCCATCACGCTCGTGGGCTACGGAGAAATGACGGAATTCCAAAACATAAGAGCCTTAACTAAAACGTCAATACAGGAACTGGAGCAGATGAGTTCCCCTGTATCCCCCCTTTAGGTCTTACTTAAGGTAGTCCTCTTTTCCTCAAACGCATTTATAAGAGAGTCCACACATCTTTTTGGCAGTAACGTTCTGTGACCCAAAGACAAGGAGAAGCAGCAGCGTTACACACTACAATCAACAGCAAAAGGAGTGATGGAAAATGGCAAGAGAACCAGGAACAATTTTCATTGGAAAGAAACCAACCATGAGCTACGTTCTAGCAATCATAACAGGCCTATCGATATCTGACGCCAAAAACATAACGCTGAAAGCCCGCGGCAGATCAATCGTCACAGCAGTTGACGTCGCTGAGGTAACTAGGAACCGCTTCATAAAAGACCTAAAGCTAAAAAACATCGTCATAGGCACAGAAGAGATACCCCCAAGAGAAGGCGAAAGCAGATCAAGAATGGTTTCAACAATTGAAATAACAATGGCAAAAGAGTAGAAACAAAGTGAGAAGCAAAGTATCAATTGACGAGTACCTCGCTTTTCTTTCAATAAAATATGAAGTTGACCCTGCCAAGCTTGTTCATGCGCTAGTCGCAGCAGAGGAAAACGAAGAATCCACTTGCGGAAACCTTCTGATCAGACGTCGCAGCAAACAAACCGACAAGCTTGTGTTCCTGATAACAACAGGCCCAAAAGTCGTTGCGCAATTCTCAATATCCAGGGAATTCCTCATGGAGGAAAACAGTCCTCTCAGGACTCTAGCCACGGCTGACGTCCTTCAAAGGCGTCTAACCAAGAAAAAAACGGGACCACATTCTGTTCACATCGGAGAATTGCGAACCGGAATGAAACAAATCACTCTGAAGGCCAAAGTTCTAGAAATCGCAACGCCAACACTCGTGTTTACGAGATTCGGAAACTATGCCAGTGTAGCTAACGCATTAATAGGCGACGGAACCGGAACAGTCAAGCTTTGCCTGTGGAACGATCAAATAGGATCCATATCCATAGGGGACACCATTCAACTTGAAAGCGCGCATGTGTCTACGTTCAGAGGCGAACAACAGCTCAGGATAGGAAAAAACGGAATGATAAGCGTCGTAGACAACATGAACTGACCATAGGAAGATACAACGCCTGAAACCAGCAAAAGCAAGGTAGCTACTTTTTGTGTCGACTTATCCTTTCTTGCTTCTGGGCACTTCTCCGCCATTCCCGCTTCTTCTGAGTCTTTATGAAAGACCTTTCAAAACGGAACTGAGAGCCTTCTCCTCCGCGAAATCTGTTTATGTTCTCATAAAACGTCTGATGGTCTATTTCATTCTGCTGAAGAGCAACTAGGCTCTGATTCAGCTGACCCTTTGTTTCAGGACTCGTGGCCTTGTCGAAAATGTCGGAATAAGTGAGATACGCAGCATGAAACCGAAAATCAGATGGATTGTCGATTAACAATTTTTCCAGCGAAACTTTTTCTTTATCGTGCGGTTCCTCGGTCATGCTTTTCTAAGCTTCTAGTTCAGCCTAGAATAGTACAATTCCCCTTTTATAGGTAGTGTTTGCTGCCAGACGTTCGATGGCATTAGCTTCCATTCTCAACCTCAAAGATGAGCATTACGATGCAGATGCTAGCAAAACACGCCACTAGCCGATCCTGTATACTCTTTCTTTCTCCGTTAGTGTTACTTTGCTCTTCAAGTCCCTCATGGACTCAAGAAACAAACCCGCATTTTCAGTGTGCACAGGAAAAACCCGTTTCGGCTCAACATCCTTCACCAAATCAACTATTTGATTCCTCTCAAGATGCCCAGAAGCATGCAACTGATGAAACTGCATTCCAAAGTGGTCAAGCCAATTATGCATAACCTGATCTTCGATGTCTTCTTCGCTGAATGGCTCGCTCATGCTATGAATAAACTCACTGCCTTGTTCGGGTCTGATGTCTATCAGCTCTGCAAACTGATAGAAGTCCAAATCCATAATCAGCTTGCCTTGATTCCTGCAGACAAACTCATGCGTCACCATCTTGTCCATGAACTGCCTCTCCCAAGCGAAGTAGTCTCTTTCGCCGAATTTCCCCGATCTTTTCCGTTTGAAGTAGACCAGAATATCATTGTCCTTCAATGGATCAGGAAGACCAAGACGCTTGTCCTTCACGAGCTTGCTAAGTAGATAGGCCATCTTCGGCGATATTACGATTCTTCTGCCATTGTTTCTGGCCACGTTGTAGAAGCTTCTGAACCTATCCATATCCCGACTGTAGTGCGTGACGAATACCATCTTTTTTGTTGACGAAACCACTTTGCCACTCAACTGTTGGACCTGTGGTTCAGAGTAGTTCTTCCGTTTTTCCTTCTCAACCATCCTCGTTCCTTCGCAAATCAACCAACTGGGCTCGCAATCTCTAGCTTTGTGCAGAAAGTCTTCAGTCAGGTCCTTTCTGGGACCATGCATCCTGAGGTCCCCAGTGTAGACCAAGGTTCCCGTGGATGTATGAATGATAAAACCATAGGCGGCCGGAACTGAATGATCCACGTGGACTGGTTCCACAACGATGTCATCAACCTTGAGCTTGTCCCCAGTTCGAAACGTTCGATACTGATGCTTTCCATAATCGCAGAAACCGCTGGTTTCCTCCATAGACTCCAAAAACAACTTGGTGCCCACACCAAGATTCACTCTGATTTCTGGATCAAGGAATTGAATATGAGTGACATGGTCAAAGTGAGCATGGGACAAGAACACTGCATTGACCTCTGGCTCGGTATATGGGAGATCAGTAAAAGTCAACTGTTCCTTCGCATAAACTCCTTTGATTCTTGGCAATAAGCCGAACTCAAAATAGTCCCCTAAACCGTTTACCGCCCTGGGTCCGAGCCAACTCGTGAAGTAGTTTGCACCGAAGCTGAAAGACTGCCCAAAATCAAACAGAACCTTCGTGTCTTTGTCCTGCAACAGAATCTTGTTGCCACCGATTTCGTTTACTCCACCGTAGAAGGTCAGAGTTGTCCGATTCTTAACCATGATCAAGCCTCAAGCTTGTCGGCTTTTCTGCAGACATTTGAAATAGCGAGCATTACGTGCGGAAGCGTAAATATGCTGAAGACTTTTGTGTATTTCGGGTTTGCGGCTTTCTGGGCGGTCTTCGCGTCTCCACCGCCTTTCAAGTAACCTTCAACGAAAACTCTCGCAATAAGCTCAACACGTCCAGCGTCAACAAAAGGTGGCAAATCGTGCCCAGCATAATACAAGAATTCAGCAATATCCCAAACTTTATCGCCCTTTCTCGAGGCCTGCTCAAAATCCATCAAGATAATCTCACTGCTTTTTCCAATCATTATGTTCTCGGGTTTCGTGTCGCCCAAAGCAACACCGAGAGCATGAACCTTGGCAAAGGTCCGCCCGACTCTGCCGATAAGAGTCAGCTCCTTCTTCAGTCCCTTAGGTGATCTGGCTTCCGCAGTCCTCTTAATCACCTCACTCAGGTCTTCGCCCTCAACAAACTCCATAAAAACCAGACGGTTGCTCGGGCTAACGCACAGTATCTTTGGAACATCAAAACCTTTTGAATAAAGAAGTTGATTGATCGTGACCTCCTTCTCAAGCCTTGAACGACCTAGAACCGTGAATGTCCTCGTACCAACGCTCCATAATGTAAGCGGAAACCATTTGAAGCTTGACCAATCCCTGAATCTTTTGACGATGATCTTCCTCTCACCTTCGTCTTTGCCAAAGACTGTGGCCAGAAAAACGTCATTTAAAATGCCTCCGATCTGATCAATCCTGACTTTCGCATGTTTCTCTACGGACAATGCCTTCCTTGCGAACGTTTCAATATCGACCCTTCTTGATAATGGAACGAGCCCAGATGCCGTAGGTACGTACAGGTATCTCTGCGGATTCTCGATTCTGGGCGCAACGTTTGGATTCCTTCCAAAGCTGAATTGAAGCTTCAAAGAGAACTCCCTGTTTTGTGAGAGAATATCCATCGTTTTCGGAAACAGGCTCAACATGGAAGTGAACATAGCTCTCTGTCCGCTTCTGAAGAGATTCATGAAGCGTGCAGCTTGACCTCGAGCTTTGCCGGCAAAATCCTCAGAGATCTTGTAATATCCTTCTGAAAAGATGATCAGCCCTTCTCTTTCCAGATCTTCCAGAGCCTCCAAGTATCCCTTGAGCACAAGTCCAGTACTCTCTCGTGTCCGATCTTTGCCTATGAAGTTTTGAATGCTGTGGATCATCGGCGGGAACAGCCTAACTCTGCTGAGCATGGCTTCGTACATGAAGTACTCAGGCTCTATCTGGAATTGGCTGGAAAGGTCAGGAAAATCCAGAACGATATTTTCCAAGAGTTCGAGGATTAAGCGTCTTTTTAGCTTGATTTCTTGTGAATGCAAGTAATCGCCATTTGTCAAAGCCACGTACGGAAAAATCATTCTTCCAGCCAAGGCTTCGCCTAGAAAACCTCGATCCACATCTCTTTCAAAAACCCAATCGTCAACAGCTAGCACTACAATGCTTCTGTCTTCAAAGACCTTTACATAGTTCATCAGCCGAGGCGGGAACAGCCGAATCACGAGTAAAACATTCACTATCGCTTTCGTATCAGTAAGTGTCAAGTCAAGGTTGCTCATGCACGCAGCTATGATTTGGCAAGGGCCAGCAATGTGCTTGCAGAAATTGGCGACTTCTTCTTTCAGTTTTCCATCTAACTGTTTCGAATACTGAGCCAATTTTTCACCTTATTGATAGGAGGCAACCAAAAATAGAATCTGCAGATTGATAAGATATAGTTAGTGCTTTTCTGCGATTTTGCCGTAGGCTCGAAGAGCCTTCAGGGCCTTGACTGCCTTGTCTGGAAGGTTGTATAGTGGTACGTTTGACTTACCCAACACCTTGTAGACTAATGCAAAGTCTTCCCCGCCTGCAGGCACATCAACGACAGGCTTGTCAGCGTATTTGGCGGATACTTCTGAAATGACTTTCGCGTCTTCAGGCTCAAAGAAAGTAGACTTGAGCATGTTAATAACCAAAACGCCGTCTACGTTCTTGTCAGCAAGCACCAAATTCAGGATTTTTTCGAATCTTTCGGCTCTTGCATCTGCAATAGTATCAATCGGGTTTGAGGCATCCACACCTGGATATAAACTCTCAATTTTCCTTCTGGCCACCTCAGAAAGGGTCGCAAGTTTCAGATTGTTTCTCTCAACTGCATCTCCAGCCAATATTGCTGGTCCGCCAACGTTACTCACGATTGCCACATTGTCCCCACGCATGGGTGGCTGTTTGGAAAGCGCTATTGCAGCATTCATCAAATCCTCAATGTTCTCGACTCTAATTATCCCAGCCTTCTTAAAAGCTGCGTCAAAAACTTCGTCCGAACCAGCTATGGACGCGGTGTGGGATTTGGCTCTGTTGGCTGATTCCTGCGTTATTCCACCCTTCAAAGCAAGTATAGGCTTTTTCCTGACGATTTTTCTAGCTTCTTCTATGAACTCTCTGCCGTTCTTTATTCCTTCAATGTATAGGCAAATGACCTTCGTGTTCCTATCATTGCTGAGATATCGCAGCAGGTCAACGTCATCTACGTCAATCTTGTCGCCTACGAAGACGAATTTGCTAATGCCAATGTTGTAGAAGCATGCCCAATCAAGTAGGCAAGAGCCGACGCCGCCGCTTTGCGATATGATTGCAACGTTCCCCTTCGTGGGCATAGTCTTTCTCTCGAAAGTCGTGTTCAAACCATTGGCAGTGTTTATGACGCCCATTATCGTGTTCGGACCAAGAAATCGCACGCCATACTTCTCCTTGAGGTTCAGCAATTGCTGTCGTTGAGGATCTTTGTACCCGCCTGTGATCATGATGAAGGCTTTTACGCCTGTCTTTGCGCATTTTTCCGCATAAGCGATAGACTCGTCCGGGGGAAGCATGACGACAGCAAGTTCAGGGACGTTCTGCATCTTGTTCATGTCCATGATTTTCCCGTGGATGTCTAGCACTTGGGTTTTTCCTTTGAAGAATTTCTTCATGTTGTAGACAACGTCACTGAAGAGTTGAGGTGAAGCCATGCCGACTTTTTCGCGGATCTTGCTTGAACCTATTAGAAGCGTCGTCTTCGGTTCGAAGATGGTTCTCACTTTGTCCATCGTGTTGACCTTCGAATCATATTTGTCAAAGTGGAAGGAAAGAACATATGTTATTCATGCACATAAATTTAACCCACTTGGAAATGATCTGCGAATGTCATTCGAGGAATTATTTGCGTTCTATTATCTTTATGTATACTATCACCCAATTCGCTTATTTACACATCAGTTTTTAGCTCGGCGTCGGGCATGTTAAGGAGCGATTCCATCTCTACAAAGGTCTCTTTGCATCAGTCTTGTTGCTTTGTTAAGTTCTCCTACTACTGGTTCTGTAAAGTCTTCGGTGAAAACGAGCCCATACGAGCCCTTGTAAAAAATCGGTGAAAAAATCAACTATGATAGCTAATCAATCATAGTCAAAAATGAAATGTTCAAGCGGATAAACGTCGTCAAGCTGTTGAGGTTTGCCTTGCAATACGTCAAAATAGAGCGGGAAGTCTCCTTCTTTTCTCATAATTCCCCTCATTATGCTTGCTGCTGTTCTGTTGTGCGTAGTGTAAACAAGATAGTATAATGGAAGATTCTTTGCTTCACTCCGAACAAGTATGGCACCTTTGTATGGGTATGTCTGTAACATTTCTTTCATGTACAATTCAAGGAATGCTCTTCGATCTCTGTTTTTTTCGGGTGGTTCTTGCCAACTGTTTGAGCCCATGAAAGTTGTTACTCTTTCTCCGTTCGAAATGGCTTAGTTCTGTTGGGTTCTTGAAATAATCACCAGCACATCGAAGTATAGATTCAAGCGGGAAGTTTAGCAACAACTCCGTTCTCGGAAAGATAGCTATAGCTTTGATGGTTTTGGCATCAAGTTGGGCGTATACTGTACCGTCAACCTTGTAGACAAGGCTACTTGGGTCAACAAAGCAAAACACGAATTTTCTGAATCGAGGGATTTTTGAAAGAATCGAGCTTTCTTCTCTTACTGTTTCTTCTTTGTTCCATGGCATTGACAGATACGAAAGCAAGCACACTCCCATTGAATCTTTAATAGCGCGCGCGCTTGGGTGTGGTGCCCGCTAGTCCTTTACGACTAGAACATTGCAGTGTGCGTTGGCAACAATTTGTTTTGAAACGCTTCCCAATAGCATTGACAGTGTGTTTCCTAAGCCTCTACTTCCCACAACAATAAGGGCAAAGTTTTCTTGTTTGGCAATGATCAGTAGAGCTTT
>Ga0315279_10001528_pt1 | contig 38135 bp, 38 predicted proteins | sample YL17G06_20_MG_FD_203694 | JGI IMG/M metagenome (GOLD analysis project Ga0315279, IMG submission 203694) | Sediment microbial communities from Yellowstone Lake, YNP, Wyoming, USA - YL17G06_20 | ecosystem: Environmental > Aquatic > Freshwater > Lake > Sediment | place: USA: Wyoming | collected...
ACTTCCCGGTGTTGGAACACATCGTCTCTGCGGTCGAGTCCCACTTTTTGAGCTGGTCGAGGGGGAACTCGACGCTGCGGCGACTATGCGCAATTATTTAAGTCGCCATGTTTAGTGATCCGCCCATCCACCCGTGTCAGGTGAAACTGGAGTATTCGCGCCTTCAAGGCCCTCCGCCGCTGCACGAAATCCCCGCCGCAAGAACGGCTTCAGTCCGCTGCGCTTGGCATTACCTATGCGACGATACGCCGTGGAGGAACTCAGCGCAAATGGAGGGTACACACCTGCTTGAAATTCATTCCAAGTCTGAGGGGAATTCCATGGTTGAGAGCCAACTGATTCAAACTGGGGGCATCGAGATACTGGTGAGCCGTGAGTCTGCCGCAGTGGAGAACTCGCCCGCGGCGAGTCGCCGAGGCGACCCCCAGCTAACCTACTGATTAAGAGTGTCGCTGCGGCGACCTCTACCCCGCCGTGGCGGGGCTAACGCGAAGCTTGGTGAGCCGTGAGGGAATCGAACCCCCAACCTACTGATTAAGAGTCAGTTGCTCTACCAATTGAGCTAACGGCCCGTCCACCGCTTGCGCAAGTGTGACGCCACGACTATAGCACAAACTCCCTTCGCATTTTAACAACCTTCCGCAGTGGTAGTGAGTCATTTTGATGTAGCGCCGCCCGGAACCTGTCCCGACATCGTCGGGAGGGCGGCACATGCCGGGCTAAAGCCCGGCGCTACAAAACCAAAATGCGTCACTACCTCTGCAGTTACCCGAGGAGATAGTCAAGCGGACCGACTACCATCACGTTTGAACCCCCGTCTGCATGCACGCAAGGCAAGGAGCAATCCTCAAGCGAAAACAGGAGCAGAAACAGACAACGCTCTGCCAGCAGTTCCGGTACAATCCCTGCCGCTCGCATGACAAACCCCGGAGTGAACTGGGGGGACTGTAGCTTGGACAAAGTGCTAAGTTAGTCTCCGAGGTGCTGACGATACACATCCAGATCGAAGATATTTATACGACTTTTGAGCCTGTCATGCTCAGCCCTTCGGCTACGCTCAGGGTAAACTCCGCGAAGCATCCCGGTATTGTTCCTCCTGTCAATTGAGGCTTTCAAATGCGGAGATTCTTTCCGTCAATTGACGGATCGGCTGACGGACTTAGAATGACAGACGATGGGGTTATCCTCTACGAATGACGGACGATGGGTATTTATGAGGCGCTTATTATTAGTGATTAGCTGCACAAGTTCAGACATACAAGCGCATCTGACGGAGGTACAAGTCCGCGGTTTGTAGCCACGGACGCATGCCGCCTCACCCCTGGCCCTCTCCCCTAGGGAGGGCGATTGTAAATGACTTGACAACCAGTGAGGGACAATTGCTGTGATTTGGAGAGAACCAATTGTTTTGGGGTGCCTGGTCTGCGGCGTTGTAGGTATTACAGGAACTGAAAGCGGCCAAGCTGGGCTCGAGCCAAAAGCAGAAGGTCGTATGGGTGAACCTGTCTTGCCGTGTCCCTGTACTCGATGCGACCGAAAAGATAAAGAATCATCTTTCCTTGCTTGAGCACGCCGATTTGTTGCTGACTGAGATCCACTGGCGCACCAGTGACAGTGCCATAGGAATTAGGAAAGATCACGGTGAGGCTTTCGGGGCTATTCGGCCTAAAGGTGTAGATTGGCTCGAATTTGGCACCTGGAGGCAAGAATCGCAAACCAGTGTCGTTCTTAACCTCAAGCGCAGGGGTTTTGCCGGTATTGTGGGCATTTACCCCAAAAATAAGGCCTGTTCCGCCTTTCTCAAGCTCTTGGGGAGTGGGCTTGATACATTCCCTAGGGCCAACCCAGGCGCGCTGGTCATTCCGGGTTGTCATGACCGATATGCGATTGGATTCTTTAACTGCATTAGCACTGTCTTGCATCGCCTTACTTTGTGCTTCCATCTGTCCCAGAATTCTGGCCGCCGATTGATTGCTGTCGGTTCTACCATCTCTGGCTGCTTGCGCGGCGTTCTTGGCAGCGTCCGCACTGATCTTAGCGGCTTGGGGGCTGCTTTTTCTGTTCCGATAGCCTGTCGGCGCGCATACCAAGCATAGCCGATGACCGCGACAAGCATCACAACACTAATCCAGAACATTCCAGGGTCGCGGGTGTAGGGGCACTTCTTGTAGGTTTTCTGTTTGTGGCCGTGGGATGGTGGAGGCTGCAATTCGTTTTCCCTCCACGGGGAGGTCTTCCCCTCATACCCATCAATGGGCTGGGTGGTCTTGTTCTTCTCTGCTTGGCTTGATAACTTATTTGGTGGGGCTTGAGTATCACCGACCCGGTCGTTTTCCATGCGTGAGTTTTGCCTTTCTGCGTTCCGCTGTACGCCGCTTCATCGCTCGATAGTGCGGATGCGTTTTGAGATGATACTCCCGACAAGGTCGCCAATAGAAATGGAGAATCTTCTGAGCATATCTACTTCCTCCCATAGAACCCTCTGGCTGTCTTCGTCTGAAACGTTCGCCAGTGCGAGCGTTTCGGCATTCTGCTATTGCAAGCCCGAAGATGTCGGTGGCCTTGCGGTTATTGTGCCGGAAGGAAAACTCATTCAAGAAGCCGGAACACCCGCGTCCCTCATGACCCTGCAAGGGTCGTACAGACCAGCGAAGAGGCCCTATGGGGAGCCGTAACGCTACCGTCATGCGACCCTTTCAGGGTCGGACCTTGCGCGGTGGCTCGTCTTCCGGGCGCGTTGCCCCCGGCTATGGCCTGGGGCCCTTGCAGGGCACGACGTCCCGCGCCTGGACCTTTGGCTGTGCCTTCATCCGCGACGTTTTTCCGCAACTTGCCAGAGAGAGGGAATTCCGAGACGCCTGGACGTTCCTCTCCCTTAACCTGCACGTTATCTGGTTTTGGAGGACCCCATGACACCACTTCTTCCGGAAAGCGCCCTTCGCCAAGATTTGAGTCGTAGAGAATTCTTGCAGCGGACCTCACTCGCATCGCTGGGTGTAGTTGCCTGTGGCGGACGCCCAGCCTCGGCAAAAGCCGAGCCACAAAGCGCGACAGGCCGCCCAGCCGCCGCGGGTTCCGGCAGGGTCAAGGACTTACCCTCGGGCGGCAAGCCGATCAAATTATTTTGTTGCGATTTGAATTGGGTGCGCCTGGACAAACCTGTTCTCGAAACCCCGCCAGCCGCTCCGCAAGATTGGGCATTTATTAACCCCAGAGAATACTTCCAATGGCATAAAGACTTTGGGGTTAACGTGATGTTCTGCCAAGCCTACACGTTCGGCGGCTATGCCTTCTACCCCACAAAACTTGGGCCTGTAGCACCTGGGCCTGGCCGAGATTTGTTTCCCGAGCTGTTCAGGTTAGCGCGCCAGGCGCAGATGCCTTTCCATGCTTATTTCTGCGTTGGGGCGGATTTGATCACGAGCAACATGCGGAACTCGTGGGTTGTACCTACCAGTCGCAATTACGGCTACTGGGGTTTCTTGGCGCCGGAAAGCCCCTGGACAGACCTGCTCTGCGCGCGGGTAGGGGAGTTTCTCCGCCTTTACCCGGTGGAATGGATCGTATTCGACTGGTTTGTGTACGGAAACCTGGCATCCAACAATCTTCCCGTGCAACCGGCCTGGTTCGTCAAAGGACCGTTTAAAGAAATCATCGGCCGCGATATGCCGGACGATGCCGCGAAAATAACGCCCGAGGAAAGCCTCCATTACAAGCGAGAAGTGCTTGCCCGGCAGTTCTACCGCATCCGCGAGGCCGTTCATAAGGCAAACCGAGAAACAAAGATTTATTTCAACGTCCCTTACCGCAAGCCGGCAGAAGCACTCTGGGTGAACCACCCGATGCTCAACGAAAGTGACATGCTATTGGCTGAGTCTTCCGACGACGTCGTGCCTTGGCTGTTAAGCATCCGCAAGCCGCAGCAGCGCGTGATGACCACAGTCGTGGGGAGACAAGATGGGGTGAGTGACCCAACCACGTGGAAGAAGTGGTTCGAAGCTGGTTGCGATTTCTTTGGCTATGCCTGGGGGACTCCCCCGGATTTCAGGCCTCATCCTGCCTACGCGGCGGGCGTCGAGATTGTTCGGCAGGCCTACCACCAGATGCCCTAAGGCTCCTCCCACGGGGAACCGATGCTGACACGAGCGGAGGTCAGGGGCGACATCAGCAACTATGCTAAAGCTGCACCACACTCATAGTGCCTGAGAAGGCCGAGCGCTGCTACAACTTACGTCGCTCTGTAAAACGTTGTCGTACTAGCCAAACGTATCTGAAATTCTCCGCGCTCCTGAGCCAGTCGAAAGTCGAAAGTTGAAAGGCCCGGTACGCAAAAAATGTGTGCGACGTGCTGCACAGACTTTGGGGGTAAGAATCTACGCTTTTCCCGAGACTGTGCTCGGGAAAAGTGGCTCCGCCATTGTAGCGGCGGTCTATGACCGCCGGTTCTTCTTCATCGAAAGGCCGGCGCTCGTAGAGCGCTGCTACAGCAAGAAGCCCCGCTGCCAAGATCGACAAAACTTTTTACATCTTCGGCGCTAAGCGCCTAAGTACACCTTACAAGGATAGCCTAACCGACTCTCCCGCGTCACCTCAGGAGTTCCTTCTCTGCTGAACCCTTCGGCGGATTTCCATCAGAGCCTCCAACTCTTCGGGCTTCAACACGAACGGTTTCCCAAGCTGCCGCGCCAGCAGCGTGATTTGGGCATTGTGTTCAAGCAGGTCCATTCGGAAAGCAGCCTCACGGAGGTCCCGTCCCACGGTCAGAGCGCCGTGGTTCTCCAGCAAGAAACCATCGTGCGCCTGCAAGAAATGTCTCAGGCACTCCGCGAGTTCCTTGGTCCCCGGAGTTGCATAGGGGACCAGAGCAACCGGACCTAGTGAGACCACCATCTCAGGCAGCATCAGCGCGTCGAGCGGGGTGCTAGTTGCAGCAAAAGCAGTTGCTGCTGGAGGGTGGGAGTGGATGACGGCCCCGACATCTTTCCGTTCCTCATAAGCGGCTCGATGCATATCGAGCTCAGAAGTGGGAACTATCTTGTTCTGCAGGCTGTTCCCCGCCATGTCACAGAGCACGATATCATCCGGCCCCAAGTCGCCAAGGTCGGCGCGATGACGCGTACACAACAATAGATTCCGCGAAAGTCGCGCACTGATGTTGCCCGCCAGAGCTGCATGGTATTGTCGCCTGGCCAGGTAGTTGCCGGTCTCGATGATTTGCTTCTTCAGTTCTCCTGCGCGCTTAGGAGAAACCGGGTTGAAAGGTAAGCCCTTCCTTTCTGTTCTCTTCGCATACCGACCATTCACTGTTGGCCTCCTGGGAATCCCCGGCGCGAATCAAGCCTTCGAAGTCCTTCGCACATCCAAGCCCTGGGCCTGCCTGGTCTTCCTTGCCGTGTTTTGGGTCCTGTGCTTGTGGCTGGTTCGCATTGGGCCACTTTCTGGCAACGTTGCACCGGGGGCTTTCGACTTGATGCTTCTACCGAGTTCTGCTCCTGCCGTCAGGCGGTTCCTGCGTTACGTGCCGAGTGGGCGGTGGCCGCCGAAAACCTGCCTCACTGCATGGTTACCGCAGACAACCTCACCGGCCCGAGCAGCCCCGACTCGAGCAGCGGAGAATGGCTCGAAAAGGGTTTGAAATCCGTGAAAGTGTATTTCTTCCCCGCCGAAGGTTGCTGATCGCCGATCATCCGATTAGACCACCGGTTTGTGATTCTGATTTCCAGGTGGTTCGTGCCCGGCTTCAAGGCTCCGGTCACGTCCGCCTCGAAAGACGGTTTCCAGAGAATGCCTCCCACTTGCTGGCCGTTCACTGACACCTCAGCAATATCCTTTCTTCAAGCTTCAACCGCGATCTCCGTCTTAATTTGCCAGCGGACAAATGGTATACACCTTGTTGCCTCCGCAGGCAATGCTCGAGCTCAGTTTCGGGTGCAGGCTGCTTCCAGCAGCCGCCAGGCGTGCTGTGGCGCCCAGCGGGAGCTATGGGAAAGCCAGGCAAACACTGAATGAAGCGTCCAGCCCCGGCAGGGGCGACATAGGCAGACTCACCGAGATGCTTATGCCGCCCGCCAATCAGAATGGCGGGCTCAGGTCCCACGTAACGTTTGACAGTGAAGATGTTGGGTCGACCCCCTCACCCGCGGCCCCTCGGTCCGTCAATCCGTCAGCTGACGGAGACCGGGTGAGGGGGTTCCCGTCAATCTCCTCATTGTCACCAATAATGCTGGAAAGGACACTAAGGGGCTGATCCACGAAGTAACTGACAGCCGCAAGATTCCTCGGTCAGGGCCAACGGCACTCGCACTTAACCGGGTTGTTACCAGCAGCCTTAAGTTCTGCCCGAAACTCGTGAAGAATGCCCCACCTGCCGAAGCACTTTGCTATACTGCGGGGGAATTTCTTGAGGAGGGGGTACCGATGTCCCGAGTCTACCGTTTTCTGGCCGAGTGGTGCTGGGGGCTTGGCGTGCTTAGCGTTGTGGTAGGGGTAGTGTTTAAATTAGCACCGATTCTAGAGAAAAAGACGGTTCTTACCGCGCGCGGCGGCGTGGGGTTAGCAGGTGTACTGTTCCTTTGTTCGCTGGCGTCGCGGGAAATGGGCCGGGGCAGTCCTCCGAGTAGCTGAGCAGTCGTGTACCCTGGTCGTTGATCTTATATTAGGCACGTGGCGAGCACTTTGAGGGTACCGCAAATCAGAGGGTATTCCTCGCTCAAGTGCGCCCTGAGAATTGACCGCGGAAGGGCGGGGCCCGCAGACCGGGTGCGCTGCCACAAGTGCTCCCCCTCGGCCTTGCCCTCTGTCCGTCAATCCGTCAGCTGACGGAGACGGATAAGGGGGACTCACGGTGGGTGCCGCTTTGCGGGACCCGCCCTTGCCGGCGCGGAGGCCCATTTTCATGCGTTCTGGGTGCCGCGTAGAGCCATGCACAACCATAATCTGTGAGTACCAATAGGTACTGACACCAAGGAATTGCCATGAAGGCTGCATTTCTTACGGGTATAAGGCAGTTGGAAATCCTCGAGACACCAGAGCCGAAGCTTGCCAAGCCTCAGGACGTGCTCTTGCGGATTGACACTGTGGGAGTGTGCGGATCCGATGTCCATTATTATGCGACGGGGCGCATCGGTTCCCTGGTGGTGCGATACCCGGAGTGGACTGGTCATGAGTGCGCAGGAACAGTGGTAGCCGTCGGAGCTGAAGTGACCGAATTGCAAGTCGGTCAGCGAGTGGCGGTAGACCCTCTTGTCACCTGCGGGCAGTGCGACCAATGCCGCGCCGGTAGGTTGAACACCTGTCGGGCGCAAGCTTTCCTGGGATGCCCAGGGCAAGCTCCGGGCGCGCTGGCCGAATACCTGGTGATGCCCGCCCGATCTTGTTATCCCATTCCGGATACCATGACCATGGTACAAGCCGCGGTAGCTGAGCCCTTCTCCATCGGGCTCTACGCTCAACGGGTGGCCGGCATGGAGCCGGGAGCAAAGATCGCCATCCTCGGCTCGGGCCCCATCGGCTTGTGCGTGCTGCTGGCGTGCCGGGCAGCGGGCGCGTGTACAACATATATCACGGACTTGATCGATGAACGGCTCGCCGTCGCCCGGCGGTGCGGGGCAGACTGGACCGGAAATCCGCAGCGATCCGATATTGTCCAAGCAATCAGCGCACTTGAACCTCTGGGGGTGGACTTCGCCTATGAGTGCGCGGGGCAGCAGGAGACACTGGATCAAGCGGTGGAGATTCTAAAGCCCGGGGGAAAGCTGCTGATCCTGGGCATTCCGGAAACGGACCGGGTTAGCTTCAGCATTCACACCTTGCGCCGCAAGGAATCGCCCATCATAAACGTCCGGAGGCAGAATGAGTGTGTTGCGCCCGCCATCGAAATCGTCGCCAGCGGCCGAGTCAACCTCGATCCCCTCGTGACGCATCATTTCGCGCTAGCTGAAACGAAGGAGGCGTTTGACCTCGTAAGCAACTATCGCGATGGCGTCGTTAAGGCCATGATCCACATCTCCTCACAAGCCTGAGGCTTCTGTCTCGGGTTGGCCGAGGGCATCGCTCGGCCTCTCGCTGGCCCATCCCAGCGCTTTGCGTGTCAGGGTTTCAATGTTGTCGCCGCAGTGAGATTTGGCCAGCCTGCCCCTCAACTCCCATGGTTGAGCTCAGGCGGGTGTGCGCTGGGTTTAGTTCGCGTGGGTAAGGACCGGGCGCAGCGGACCCCTCACCTCTCCCCCTCCTGGAGAGGGTGTCCGTCCACTGACGGACGGCTGAGGGCGAGTCCGTCAACTGACGGATTGCCGGAATGGCCCTTCGCTTAGCGCACCCCTATTAGTCGTAGTACTCCAATCCCAGGTGGGTAATCAGCTCTTCACCACGCAGGTGGCGCAGGGTGTTCTTGAGCTTCATGAGCTGGATGAAGATGTCGTGCTCCGGGTACAGGCTGGGGGCGCACATCGGACTCTTGAAGTAAAAGGAAAGCCATTCCTGGATGACCCTACGAGCGAGGTCAGGGCAGCGCTGGGCGAGGTCGAGAAACAGCACCAGATCGAGCGCCAGGGGAGCGGCCAAAATCGAGTCGCGGAACAGCGCGTTAACCTTGATCTGCATCGGATAACCCAGCCAGCCGAAGATGTCGAGGTTATCCCAGCTTTCCTTGTTGTCACCGCGCGGCGGGTAGTAATTGATGCGGACCTTGTGGTAGTAGCCCTGGTAGAGCTCCGGATACAGGTCAGGTTGAATAATGTACTCAAGGACGGATAGCTTGCTCTCTTCCTTGCTCCGGAAGGCTTCCGGGTCGTCCAGCACCTCGCCGTCCCGGTTCCCGAGAATGTTCGTGGAGAACCAACCCTTGAGCCCCAACAGTCGGGCTTTCAGGCCGGGCGCGAGCAGGGTCTTCATGAAGGTCTGGCCAGACTTGAAGTCCTTGCCGCAGATGGGCACCTTTTTCTCCGTGGCGAGCTGCGTCAGCGCCGGGACATCCACGGTGATGTGGGGAGCGCCGTTGGCAAAGGGAACTCCGAGCTTCAGCGCCGCATAAGCGTAGAGCATGCTGTTGGGGATGTCAGGATGATTGGACTTGAGGCCTTTCTCGAAGGCGGCGACCGACTCATGGACTGCCGCGGGCTTCGAGTAGACTTCTGTCGAAGCGCACCAAATCATAACCAGACGGGCGGCGCCGGATTGCTTCTTGAAATCCTCGATGTCCTTCATCACCTGCTCGGCGAGGTCCATCTTCGTCTTGCCAGTCTTGAGGTTGTCGCCGTGGAGGTTCTTCACCCACTTCTGGTCAAACGCCGCCGTCATGGGCTTGATTTCGAGGAGAAAGTCCTTCACCGGGTCCAAATGCGCTTTCTCGAGTACGCCGGCTTTAAGGGCGGCCTCATAAGCGTTGTCTTTGAAGATGTCCCAGCCCGCAAAAACCAGATCCTCAAGGTTAGCCAGCGGAACGAAATCCTTGATCTTGGGGATCCGCTTCTCGGTGCGTTTACCGAGCCGAATAGTTCCCATTTGGGTGAGCGAGCCGATCGGGAGGCCGAGTTTTCGGCGAACGGCCTCCACGCCCGCGATCATGGTGGTCGCCACGGCTCCCATGCCCACCGTCATGACACCCAGTTTGCCCTTGGGTTCAGCAATCGGGATCTTTTTCTTAGTCACCTGTTTTGTCCTCCGGGTCTTAGCAGGAAATTAGATCACTTACCGAAGCCGTAGATATTCCACCAAAACGCACAGAATTGCAATCGGTGGACAAGCTTCCCAAGAGTTACCGCTCTCCTTTTTGCTGGCTGCACACCACCGTACTGTCAGAGGTTTTACGAAAGGGCCATGCCAGCTTGTGGTAGGGGAGCCGCCTACTATCACTTTGTCACATCGATTGCCGCAGGGGGAACCTCGGTGCCGCGGTAGCCCGCCGGCTGACGGGCCCGGATGGCCGGTCCCGCAAAGCGGGATTAGGTCTGTTCGCACAACGTCGGCCGAAACCATTTGGGATAAGCTTCAAGACGCCCGGGTTAAAACTGCGGGGTAAAAGTCAACTTCGGGATCGGGGTTCATCGGCCTGCGGCGCTGAAATACTCGAACCTGGCTCGCGCGTCCGGGATCGTCGGTCGGCCATTCTCGCCAACGAATCCCTGCTCGCCGCGGCCCGCCAGAGCCTGGTGGCCGAGCAGCACCGCGGCGCTTTGGCGGAACCACGGCTCGAACTCTGGGTCGAGCGCAAACGGGTCAAGGAGTTGCCGGCGCTCGGGTGTGTTGTGCTCCGTACCATTGAAGACGGGCCACCATCGGCGCCGCGCCGTCGAGACAATCTCGGCCAGACGCTCCCTTGTATTGCGGTGGGGTATGACCTCAATCGCATAGAAACCCTGGGCCTCCAGACGGTCCAGGAGCACCGCGATGTCCCGCTCGCCGGAGGTAATAGGGTTGCCCAGGACCGGATAGGTGGGGATAGCCCCGAGAGCCAGAAAGATTTGGCGCAGCTCCTCGGAGGAGACGAAAGCCTCCTCAGATTCGCGCAGGTAGCAAGGGGCGCCGGCCTTCAGGAGCTTGCTGCGGACAAAGATCTGCAGTGCCGCGTCGTCCGCTGCCGGCGGCGGGGCGGCCGCGCAGCAGCGCTCAATGATCTCACCTAGAGGCGCCTGGCGCTCGGCAGCCAGCGTGCGCAGTCGGACAAGCGTTGCCCAGGCCACGTGCCGCTCCGTGGCGTTGCCGCGTGGTGTCAAGGCGCGCACAGCCTCCCACGTCGGACCGTCGGCGCCCAAGCGTTCCTGGAAAATCTGCGTGACCTTTGCTGTCATCTGCCGGTTGCGCCGCTCCAGGGCTGCGCGCATCCGGGCCAAACTCTGCATGGCTGCGGAGGAATCCGGCGGAATCCTGGTGACGCCTTTGCCACAAAGATAAACACGACCGGGATTGTCAGGATCGTTGAGCAGGACGCGGCTGGCTTCCGCCGCGCGATCCATGGCTACAGCTTCGAGCGCAAACACCGCGGCGATGCCCGCGATCTCGCATGCCCGGCGGAACTCCTCGTAGCCGGCCACGGTATAGTGGTCGTTGATGCCCAAAACCGCCAGGCCCTCACGCGCCGCCTGCCAGACAGCCGCACTTACCGAGCCAAACGCGCTGAAGGATTCATTGGTATGAATGTGCGCGTTGGTGCCGCGGCGCGGGCGTTCGCCAAGTTGCGCGCACAGCTCGCGCAGCGCGCCGAGGCGCTCCTCCAGCGAGCTGCCGCAAAGGGCTGCTTCGAGTTCCGACTGGCCGCGCGGTGGCCAACCACTCATCGCACCATAACCTGTCCGCTGTCCACCACCAGGGTCTGTCCGGTGATGCAGCGCGCCGCATCAGAGCAGAGGAAGACGACCGCCGCCGCTACGTCCGAGCGCTTGACTTCGCGCTTCAGGGCGGTCAGCGACGTGTAGTAGGGGATAACCTCCTCAGGCTTGATGCCCTTCTTGCGAGCAGCGACCTTGATGTACTCGGGATTCCAGATCTTCGAGCCTTCAAAGACATTGCCCGGCGCCACCGCGTTGACCCGAATGCTGTCGGACCCGAGTTCCAGGGCCCAGCCGCGCATCAAGTGCAGCTCGCCGGCTTTGGTGGCGTTGTACGCGGAGTTGGCTTTGGAGGCGTCCAGGCCGGTCTTCGACGAGACGATGACCATCGATCCGCCGTCGCCCTGCGCACGCATAACCCGCGCCGCTTCGCGCGCCACGAGGAAGTAGCCGGTCAGGTTGACTTCCAGGGCCAGTCGCCACTTGTCAACCGGCATGTCGGTGAGTTCGTAAGGCGGCGCAATGCCGGCGGCGCACACAACAATGTCGACGCCGCCCCAGCGGCTCAAAACCCGGTCGAAGGCCGTGGCTACAGACTCCTCGTTAGTCACATCCATATGGATCGGTAGCGCTCGACGCGGGTCGGCAGAAGCGAGTGCGGAGGCCTCCGCACCCGGATCGTCGATGTCGCAGAACGCCACGGCTGCCCCGGCTTCGACCAGCCCCTGGGCGATGCCGCAGCCCAAACCTGAAGCGGCTCCAGTCACCACTGCTACCTTGCCGGCCAGGGGCGCGCGGGTGGTATCCAAAACGTGAGCACGATAGTGTTCGGCCTCCCAGTTTATGATGAACTCGGCAGAGGGTCGCGCAAGGTTGTGGACGCCCGCGCGTCCGGCGGCCAGCCGCGCGATCTTGGCCGCAGCCACCGCCAACACCTCAGCCGCATCGAGCTTCAGCGGATCACCAGCCAGCAGGAACGTCCCAACGTTTTTGACCATTGCTACCCGTGGCGGGGCGTTTTCAGCCAAGGCGGGTTTCAACGTTGCCGGCAATTCTTCCAGCGACTCGGCCAGGACAGCATGGGCGCCCGTGTAAACGATGTGGTCGGGCGTGAGCGAGCCGCCAGCCAGTATCTCGGCTGCTCCCCAGCAGGCCGCGCCCGCCAGTTCTGGATTGTCCGACAAGCGGGCGAAGGGCGGAGCGCCGTGGACCTCGCGCCAGACCCGGCGAAGTTCGACCATCGTCTTCCGCAGCGTGGCGGAAGCCATTTCGGGGGCCGGGCGCACCGGTGGCGCCTGGGGCGCGAAGTACTGCTCGCAGCGCAAGACCCACCCATTGTGAAGGGCCAAGCACTCGCGGGCGTTGGAAGCCGAAACCAAAAGCCCGTGGTTCTCCATGAAGATGACCGCAGGGTAGCACCCGTGTTTCTTCTGATAGGCTTCGGCCGCTGACTTGATCGCCGTTGCCAGGGACCAGCCGGGGTCAGTGTAGGGTATCCAGAGAGGTGGCAGTTCGCCGGGAGGACTGATCTCGTTTAAGGCCTTGGGGCCGAGCCCGCAGTTCAAGGCGTTGGCTGCCACGGGGTGCGTGTGGATGACGACTCGTCCGAGCATTGCGTGGAGCGCGCTCTCGACCGAGGGGCGCCCGCACCCACCGACGACCGCCGAGGACAAGTGCTGCAGGACGCGCGCCTCGCGCTCATTCGTCCCCAGGGTGGAGAGGTCCGTCCGATTAAAGATAGTCAAGACCGCGGCAACATCCAGCTCCACCCAACCGGCTGACTCGCTCATCAAGGTCAATGCCGTGCCGCTCGCCTTGATGGCCATCGTCCGGCCGTCGGACGATTTTATGGAAGTGTTGCCACCGCCGGCTTGCACGTAGTCCGGATTGCCGCCGACAGCGCGAGAAATCTCAACGAGTTGCGCCAGGGATTCCTTATTCATCGCCATAGTGGTTTTGCTACTCGCAGTCGATGAGCATCTTGATCCCCTGCCCCGCCTCCATCACCGCGTAAGCCTTGACCATGTCATCTAACTTGAACCTATGCGTGAGGAAGCGATCCCAGGGCAGGTCGTCCCGCGAGACCATTTCCAGAGCCTGATGGTAATGTCGCAGGTTCGAAGCAAAGCAACCAAAAACCGAGATTTCGTTGTAATGAATAAAGTTGGTATCGATGCCCAGGACCGGATCGTCCTTAGGTATGCCTGCGAAGAAGGAAACCCGGGCCTTCTTACGCACGAGCTTCAACGCGTCGGCCTGCACAGCTTTCACCGCAGTGGCGGCTATAGCTACATCAAATTTCTCGCCGCCTCCAGCCTCGAAGACCTTTTGAACTGCGTCTACTCCGGCCGTGTTTATGGGGTCGCCCAGGCCGAACTCGCGGACATAGGCCAGGCGCTCTGCGGATACGTCGGTGACGATGACGGGGTCGCACCCACGCGCCTTGAGAATGCTGGCATGCATCAGGCCGATGGGGCCGGCGCCGAAAACTACCGCGCGATCACCCGGTTGAGGGCACAAGTACTCCTGGCCGTTGAGGACACAGGAGAGGGGCTCGATCAGTGCCGCGCGCTCCACGGACATCGACGCAGGAATGGGGATCACGTTCCCCTGGGCTACGGCGGCAGCAGGAACTTTGATGTATTCAGCGAATCCCCCGGCGTAGTCGTAGCCGATGGCCTTAAACGAGTCGCAAAGATTGTATTGTTGGCGCTGGCAGTAGACGCAATTGCCACAGCCAACCACCGTCGCAACAATGGCATGCTGGCAGGTCTGGAGCCCGCCGTGCACGCCGGCGCCGATCTCGTACACGCTTCCCACGATCTCATGCCCGGTGATCGCCGGCGGAACCACGTTCTTCTGCCCATGGGTAAAAATACGCTTGTCGGTCCCGCAGACCGCGCAGCGGCGCACCCGGAGGACAACCTCGCCCGGCCCCGCCGACGGCATCGGGACAGCCTCAACTCGTACATCGCGCGGTCCATAGTAGACTGCTGCCTTCATTTGTGATTCTACCTTCCTCTCTCCAGCGACGCCTTGTGCCGTTCCAACTTGATCCGTCTAAGACCCGCATCAAGCAACGGCTTAATGCCTGGTGGTCTCGCCCCGTACCACCCATCCCAGCAATGCGCGGTCACATGAGCCATAACGACTTGGTACGGGGCTCGCCCAACCGGCTTTGGTCAATATAAGTTGGAACGGTACTTGCCGGTCCGTGGTCGTCTCCGCGTTCCCGCCCCCGTCGTCGGAGAACTATCCTAATAGATATGTAGACAAGGATTCAACCTGCGTGTGAGCACACGCGTTGACAGGTTGCTCAAGCGGTCTGTATAATGGGGTTTACAGCATCACGCGCGAGGCTAACTTATGTACGCCATTTTCCGCGCCGGCGGCAAACAATACAAGGTGTCGCCGGGCGACGTAATCCGTGTGGAGCGCGTAGTCGGCGAACGCGGTGCCACCATTGAGTTCAATCGTGTCTTCGCGGTGCGCAAGGAGGGCCTAACCGTCGGATCGCCTTTGGTCGGGAACGCCAAGGTTAAAGGCACCATCCTGCGCCACGCCCGCGCGCCGAGGATTCGCGTGCTGAAATACAAACGCAAGAAGCAGTACCGGCGCACGCGGGGACACCGGCAGCCTTTCAGCGAAGTGCTGATCCAGGAAATTGTGACGGCGTAGCAACGCTCGCTAGCCAAGAGGAATTCGTCTATGGCACACAAGAAAGCTCAGGGAACATCCCGCAACGGCCGTGACTCGAATGCCCAGCGCCTCGGCGTCAAGCGCTTCGACGGCCAGTTTGTTTCGGGTGGTTCTATTCTCGTCCGCCAGCGCGGGACTCGGCTCAAGCCGGGAGAGAATGTGGGCGTGGGGAGGGACGACACGCTTTTCGCCAAAGTGGCCGGCGTGGTCAGATTCGAAGATAAAGGCCGTCTGGGCCGATTTGTGAACATCCTGGTACCCTCGACGAACTAACATGCCAAGCGGTGGGGGCTGAAGAAGGCGCAAGAGCAACCTCACCGCTTTTGCTGTTTCTAGGTGGGCAATCGGAAGAGCTTTGCGGTAGAGATTGTAGGGGCGCATGGCCATGCGCCCCTACCTTGTCGATGCGACAGCCAATCCCGCGCGTGGTGGGACCGGCGCGGCGGCTTAGCCCACCCGAGCCAATATGTTCATTGACGAAGCTAAAATCCACGTGGCCGGGGGCGGGGGAGGAAACGGTTGTGTCGCGTTTCGCCGGGAAAAGTACGTTCCGCGGGGTGGCCCGAGCGGCGGCGATGGCGGCCGAGGCGGCGACGTCACCCTGGAAAGTTCTGAACACTTGAACACCCTGCTGAAGTTCCAGTACGTGCGCGAGTTTCGCGCCGACCGGGGCCGCCACGGGGAAGGCTCCAACCGCCACGGGCGCGATGGCGAGGACTTGGTGGTCACAGTACCCGTCGGTACGGTGGTTTACGACGCTGTGGCCGGGGAGAAGCTTTGCGATTTCGAAGCGGCTGGGCAGCGATTTCTCGCAGCCCAGGGCGGACGCGGAGGGAGAGGAAATGCTCGCTTTGCAACCTCCAGCCACCAAGCTCCGCGCAAGGCTGAGCCCGGGGCTGCGGGCGTAGAGCGTGACCTGAAGTTGGAATTGAAGCTTTTGGCGGATGTGGGTCTGGTGGGATTTCCCAACGTGGGGAAGTCGACATTGATCTCGCGGCTCAGCGCGGCTCGCCCGCGCATCGCGGATTACCCCTTTACCACGCTCGAACCTTGCCTGGGCGTGGTGGGCTTGGATCGAGAGCGGTCGTTCGTGATGGCGGACATCCCCGGCCTGATTGCGGGCGCGCATCTGGGTCGCGGCCTGGGGACCCGGTTTTTGAAACACGTCGAGCGTACGCGGCTGCTACTTCATTTGATCGACATGGCCGAGCATTCCGGACGAGACCCGGTTGACGACTACCAAATCATTCTGAACGAACTGGCCAGTTTCAGCCCCCTTGTGGCCAGCAAGCCGATGCTGCTCGTGGCGTCGCGGATCGACGCGGCGGGCGAGGGCGACCAGCTAGTCGCGCTACGGGAATTTTGCCGTGGGCGCGGCCTGCCGCTGTATGAAATCTCCTGCGTAACGGGAGAAGGGTTGGAAGAGCTCACGCGGGCCACCTGGGCGAGACTGGAGCAGATTCCCCGCCCCAGCCCCAGGGAGGCCGCAGCCCTGTTACACCCGTCGGAACCCTGACCGGTGAACATCGCACTTTTCGGCGGAACCTTCGATCCCATCCACGCCGGGCACATGCAGGCGGCTCGAGCGGCGGTGCGCAAGTTTCGCTTGGACCAGGTGCTCTTCATCCCCACAGGTAATCCCCCGCACAAGGTTCGAGATGGCCTGACGGCTTTTCCGCAGCGCTTCGCCATGGTGAGCTTGGCGTGCGGGGAGAACCCACGCTTCGTCCCCTCCCTCCTGGAGGCGCCGACGCCGGACGGCCGCCCACGATTCTCTGTCGATACGGTGCGCATGGCCAAGCGGCAGCTTGCGCCCCACGGCCACCTTTTCTTCCTTTTGGGCATGGACGCTTTTCTGGACCTCCCGCACTGGAAGGACTATCGCCGCCTGCTGGAGCTAGTGGACTTTATCGTGGTTTCGCGACCGGGGTTTGATCCCGGAGAAATTCGCAAGGTCGTGCCGCAAGAACTGTTCGTTGCTGAGCGCGCGCGGCCCCGGCCCGTTCCCGGCACCAGATCCGGGCCCTCCGACCGCAGCGGAACGAGCCGGGGCGGGCCGGAGAGGGTCTGCTTGCGGCACAGCACGGTGTGGGTTCTGGGCGGCGTCGAGGTCTCAGTCGCCTCGCGAGATATCCGGCAAGCTGTCCGGGCCAACCGGTCCGTGACTGGCCTTGTTCCCCCGCTTGTGGAACAATATATCCTGAAGGGGGGTCTCTACCGTCCCCGCCGCGGCGGGAAACACCCGGAGCGATGACACCACACTTACGGGAAGCAGTCCACGCCACTCAAGAGCGCAAAGCCCTGGACCTGAGCGTTCTGGACCTGGACGGAATCTGCTCCTTCACCAGCTATTTTCTGATTTGCACGGGCACTTCGACTCGTCATACCCAGGCGATTTGCGATGCCATCCTCGAAGAGCTGGAGAAGTCCGGGATTTCTCCCTCGCACATCGAAGGGTATGCCCAGGCGGAGTGGATCCTGATGGACTACCTGAACTTCGTGGTACATATCTTTTCGGAGCGGGCGCGGCACTTCTACGACTTGGGACGCCTGTGGAAGACGGCTGTACGGCTGCCTGTGCCGGAAGGTTAAAGGGTGAAGTGTAAAGGGTGAATCAGGCCGAGTTGCGCGGACTTCGTCCTTTATCCTTTACCCTTTAAACTTTAAACTTTCTTATGCGGATTCGAATCCTCTGGGAAGGCAAGACCAAGGACCCGCACCTGCGTGCCCTCCAGTCCGACCTGGCTAGCCGCATCGCGCATTTCGCGGGACTGGTGGTGGAAGAAATCCCGCCTGGGCGGGGCGCAGGCAAGGCGCGCAGGTCGGGACTGTCTGCCGCCGAACGGAGCCTGCTGGAGAAGCTCCAGGGAAGCACGAAAGTTTTTCTGGACGAGCGCGGTCGCGAATGGACTTCCCAAGAGTTTGCCGAGTGGCTCGGCCAGCAGGCCCTGCGAGGGACACGCGAGCTCGCCTTCCTCGTGGGCGGACCCGACGGGTTCTCCGCCGCCTTTCGCAAAGAAGCCGACTTACTCCTGGCGCTCTCGCGGATGACGCTCCCCCACGATTGGGCCCGTGCGCTTCTCCTGGAGCAAATCTACCGCGGATTCACGATCCTGCGGGGGTATCCTTATCCGCGCTAGTGCCGTTCCAACCTATTTCCCCGAGTCGCTGCCTCGACCCGCCGGCAGGATCTATGGGCGGTGCTACAATTGGAAATAGCCGCAAATAGTTGGAACGGCACTAGGCCGACGGAGCCCCGATCCCGAGTTTAAACGGCTTCCGTCGCAGCGATTCTATTCTTCGCCTTCGGGATCGGGCGAAGGCACTGGGGAGCTGAACTTCGGGATCGGGGCGGAGTCGAGGTGAACTTGCCAGAAGCCAAGAAAGGGTTGATCATCATCCACACCGGCCCCGGGAAAGGCAAGACGACGGCAGCCTTGGGCACGGCCTTCCGGGCGGTGGGTCAAGGCCTGAGGGTTCTGATGGTACAATTCATCAAGGGCTCCTGGCATTACGGGGAGCTGGACGCGGCCCGCATGCTGGGCGAGGATCGCTTCAAAATCCTGCCCATGGGCCGCGGATTCGTAAAAGTCGGCGCCGAGAAGCCCGACCCGAAAGACATCCGGCTGGTGGAGGAAGCCTGGCGGTTTGCCCGCGACCAACTCCTGGGTGGGCAATACGACCTGGTCATCCTCGACGAGATTAACTACGCCATTAGTTATAGAATGCTGGATCCGGAACAAGTCGCGCAAACGCTCCAGGCCAAGCCGCCAAGGGTCCACGTGATCCTTACCGGCCGCAACGCTCATCCCTCGCTCGTGGAATTGGCGGATCTGGTCACGGAAATGCGCGAAGTGAAACATCCCTATCAGCGAGGCATTCCGGCCCAGCGGGGAATTGAGTATTGAGTGATGGTGTGATTGAGTGATGGTGTGATTGAGTGATTAGATCATTGAAGAGATTGGGGCCATCACGGCAGGAGCCGGCGAGGCGTCGAGAATAGAAAACAATCACTCAATCACTCAATCACTCAATGAGGCCGAATCCCGAGTCCCTGGTCTTTTATGGTCTGGTTCAGAAAAGCCAAGCAGCCGCTGGAAGTGCCCAAGGAGAAACGCGTCCAAACTGAAGGCCTGTGGGTAAAGTGTGAGGGCTGTAAACAGATTCTTTGGAAGAAAGACCTGGAAGCCAACCTCCAGTGCTGCCCGAAATGCAATTACCATTTCAAGATGGGTGCACGACCGCGCCTGGCAATGCTCTTCGACGAGGGGCGCTACGTGGAGCACGACGCCGCGTTGGCCTCCACGGACCCGCTTGAGTTCGAAGACACCAAGCGGTACCGCGACCGCCTGAAGAAGGCTGAAATGGAGACCGGGCTGAAGGATGCCCTGATCACCGGCGAAGGATTGCTGGAGGGCAAGCCCGTCATTATCCCCGCGATGGAATTCCAGTTCATCGGCGGGAGCATGGGCGCGGTGGTGGGCGAGAAGGTGACGCGGGCCATCGACCGGTGCATCGCCCAGCAACTGCCGCTGGTGATTGTCTCCTGCTCCGGTGGAGCCCGCATGATGGAAGGCGTCATCAGCCTGATGCAAATGACCAAGATCAGCGCCGCGCTGGCGCGTTTGGACGCGACTCGCAAACCTTACATTTCCGTACTCACCGACCCCACCACGGGCGGCGTCACCGCGAGCTTTGCGTTGCTGGGCGACCTGAATATTGCCGAACCTGGCGCCCTGATCGGGTTTGCGGGCCCGCGCGTCATCGAGCAGACAATCCGCCAGAAGCTGCCGGAGGGGTTTCAGCGCGCCGAGTTCCTCCTGGCCCACGGCATGCTGGACGCCATTGTGCCGCGCAAGGAATTGAAGAGCTACCTCGGGCGCGCTTTCCGCATGCTGCGGGCCTGGGACTCCTGAGCGCAGCGCGCGTCAAGAAATCCAGGCGCACCCCGATCCGTCGACAGAAGGGGCGACGTGGGGCGTGACGGCTCTGCGTCGCCTCGCAGCGCCGGGGTGGGTGTGTAGCCAGGCACGGTCGCCCCGACGGATCGGGGCGCACTTGATCCCCATGAACTATGCCGAATGTCTGAAGTACCTCGCGGACCTCGGGCAGGAGTTGCGTGGGGTGAAATTTGGGCTCGAGACCATCTCCGCTCTCCTGGCTTCTCTCGGCGATCCTCACCGCAAATACCCCACGGCCATCGTCGCCGGGACCAACGGCAAGGGGTCGACCTCCGCCATTCTGGCGAGCATCCTCCAACACGCCGGCTACCGCACTGGGCTCTATACCTCGCCTCACCTGGTGCGCGTCAACGAAAGGATACGCGTGAATGGGGAGGAAATCTCCGATGAGGATTTTGCCCGGGCGTTTACGGAAGTCCATCGGGTGGTGGAGCGACTTCGGGAGCGGAAGACGATCGCCCAGTTGCCGAGCTTCTTTGAGTTTCTGACCGCCGCAGCGTTTCTGCATTTTGCGCGGGATGGGGTCCAGTTCGCGGTGCTCGAAGTGGGGATGGGCGGCCGGCTGGACGCCACCAATGTTACGGAACCGCGCATCGCGGTAATCACCGATATCGCGCTCGACCACGTCGAGTTCCTCGGCTCCACGCACGCGGCGATCGCGGCCGAGAAGGCAGGCGTCATCAAACTCCACCGGCCGGTGGTCACCAGTTGCAACCACCCCGACGCGGCGGAAGTCGTGCGGCGCCGGTGTGGAGAACTCGAGGCCGACTTGCTGGAAACGGCGAATCTCGCCCAGCCTTCCAACTTCCGCAACTTGAACGGCCGTTATGCGTTCGACCTCTCGCTGGACGGCACCCGGTTTGTCAACCTCTGCTCACCCCTCCGGGGAAAGTTCCAGGTGAAGAACACGGTGGCCGCCGTGGCTGCCGCCTGGAGACTGGCCCAGGAAGGGTTTCTCATTCCGCGCCGGGCGATTCTGCTGGGCCTGCGCCGCGCTGCCTGGCCAGGCCGTCTGGAACCGGTTCTGGACCACCCGCTCGTGCTCCTTGACGGCGCGCACAATCCCGCCGCCGCGCGCGAGCTGGCGGAGTTCATCCGGCAGGAACTGGCAGGAAGACGCGTGCGCCTCGTCTATGCGTCGATGCGCGACAAGGCTATCGGCGAAATCAGTGAAATCCTTTTCCCACTCGCCGCAGAAGTCTATTTAACGCACCCGGAGCAAGCGCGGGCGGCGACCCCCGAGGAGATCCTCGCGGCGGCTCGCTTCCGGCCTCCGCGGGTGTTCCTGGAGGCCGTGCCCCCTCGCGCGCTCCAGCGCGCTTGCCAGGCGAGCTCACCCGAGGACGTCGTCTTGGTCGTGGGTTCCCTCTTCCTGGTGGGCGCCATCAAAAAAGCGTTTTTGGGAGGCGAACTGCGCGTGGAAGACCTACGAGTTATTGAGTGATTTGGTGATCTGGTGATTGAGCGAATGCCAAGAATCTCCTTGGTTTTCAATTACACAATCACACAATGATTCAATCGCTAAATCACCCGATGATCCGATGACTCAACGGAGGTGGCACGGGCAGCCTGCTCCGATCGATCGGGGCCTCGCCCGTGACCAAGATGGGTCGACGCGGCGACCTAGGAGCGGGTTGCCTGATCCTGCCATGGGAACCATTTCCACAGTCCCAGCCAAGAAACCCTGGACGGCGGAGCGCGTGAAGTTCTATCTCAGCTACTTGCGTTCGCTGCTTTTCACCAATCTGCTGATTTACTTCTATACGGCGGTCTGCGGCACCTTCTCGCTGGCGGGCTCGCTGTTCGACAGCAGCGGACACTGGCAACACGCCTGCGCGCGCCTCTGGTCGTGGCTCATCCTGACTACCAGCGGTATCCGGGTGCGCGTCGAAGGACTGGAAAACGTCAACCCGCATGAGGCCACCATCTATTGCGCGAACCATCAAAGCGCTATGGACATCCCTGTCCTGTTCGTCCATCTGCCTGTCCAATTCCGCTTTGTAGCCAAGCGCTCGCTGTTTAAGATGCCGTTCATGGGCTGGCACCTGAGGCGTTCCGGACACATCCCGGTGGAGCGCGCGCGTCCCCGCGAAGCGCTCAGGAGCCTCGAGCAAGCCGCTCAAAAGGTCCGCGAGGGAAAGTCGGTTGTCCTGTTCCCGGAGGGCCACCGCAGCCGCTCTGGACAGATCGGGCCGTTCAAGGCCGGAAGTTTTCACTTGGCTATCCTCGCGGGAGTGCCCATCGTGCCCGTGACGTTGAATGGGACGCGGAGCGTCCTCAAGCCGGACACCTTTCACGTCCGGCCCGGCCAAACGGAGATGATCGTTCATCCGCCGGTTCCGACCAGGAACTTGACCCTGAAGGATGTGGAGGCATTGAGCGAGCGAGTCCGGTCTAGAATAGTTTCGCGCTTTGTGCCCTCGAGTGATTGAGGCATTGGGCCATCGGGTGATCGGGTGATTTGGCGATTGAGTGATTGAAAATCGCCAAATCACTAAATCGCTCAATCGCAAATGGATCGATGACCCGATCACCAGATCACCCGATGATCCGATGGCCCGATGACTCAATGATTGGAACCATGCAGATCGACCTTAAGAGCCAAGTCGCGGTCGTAACCGGGGGGTCGCGGGGGATTGGTGCGGCTACCGTAAAGCTGTTTGCGGAGGCCGGGGCAAACGTCGTCTTTAGTTACCTCAAATCGGCCACCCGAGCCCGCGAAGTCCTCCGAAGCTGTGCCGGTCAAAACGGCAACGTCTTCACCCAGCGCGCCGACGTCTCGAAGATGGGTGGCGCGCAGAAGTTGGTTGACGCCGCGGTTCGCAGGTTTCGCCGACTGGACATCCTCGTGGCCAATGCCGGCATCTGGAATTACCAGCCGGTGCCCATTGGGAAAATGACCGAAAGGCAATGGGATGAAATGATGGCTATTAACCTGAAAGGGGTCTACACGGTGATCCATTGTGCCGTGCCCCACATGATCCGCCAGCGAGGAGGCCGCATCATCGTGGTTTCCTCGACTGCCGGGCAGCGTGGCGAAGCCTTCCACACCCACTACGGAGCCAGCAAGGGCGGGCTTATCAGCTTGGTGAAGGGACTGGCTACGGAACTCGCTCCGCACCACATCCTGGTGAACTCGGTCGCTCCCGGTTGGGTGGATACCGACATGTGTACCCCCGTCATGAAGAATCGACGCGCCTACCGGCAGGCCCTCGCCAGCCTCCCGCTCGGTCGCTTCGCGCAGCCCGAAGAGATCGCGAGGCCTATCCTTTTCCTGGCCTCTTCCCTGGCATCTTATATTACGGGAGAGATTGTTAACGTTAATGGGGGGAACGTCCTCTGTGGTTAAACAAGCGTTTTCTCGGTCTCTCGCTGCGCTCGGCGTGCTTGCTTGGCTCGCGTGTGCCCCGGGACCTGCATCGAGAGCACAAGAAAAACCCGCTGCGCTCCCTGCGCGCGCCGACCCTAAGGCCCAGGAACTGCTCGATCGCACCATTCAGGCGCTGGGTGGGCCTGCCTTTCTCCGTGTCAGGCGGCTGACGACCCGCGGCCGTATCTTCTCGATTGTGGACGAATCGACCGCCGGTTTGGCCCCTTTTGTGAGTGCCGTCGAGTACCCGGACAAACGCCGCTTTTCCTACGGCAAAAGCAAGCCCGTCACCCTCGTCAATAATGGTGACCAGGCCTGGGAACTGGACAGGTACGGCTTGACCTCCCAACTGCCGGAACAGGTCCAGCGCTGGAAAGCCACGAACCGCTACAGCCTCGAAAACTTGTTGCGGCTGCGCATCCACGAGCCGGGAATTCTGATCCAAGTGGGGGGAGTGGACTTCGTGGATAATGTTCCCACGCGTGGGGTAGACATCCTCGAATTGGGCGGGACGCACGTGAGGCTGGACCTCCACCGCCAGACCCTTCTTCCGGTCCGCATCCGCTACCGGGTACGAGACCCCAAGACTCACGACTGGCAAGAGTATGCGGATGTTTACGGAGACTACCAGGGCCTTCAGGGTGTCCAGACCCCCATGCACATCACCCGGTTTCTCGATGGGGAGCGCGTGACAGAAGTCTTTCGCCATTCGGCCCGGTACGATGAGGATTATCCCGCTGGCTATTTCCAGCCCCCGGGCTGAGAACCGGCGCATCTGTTATAATGTAGTGACGGAGTGGCCGTGAAAAGATCGTCGAAGCTGCGGGGTACCTCCATCCTGTGCGTGCGCCGGGATGGAAAGCTGGCTATGGGGGGCGACGGCCAGGTAACGATGGGGGAGAGTATCTTCAAGCAGAAGGCGCGCAAGATCCATCGCCTGTACCACGATAAGATTCTGGCCGGTTTCGCCGGCAGCACCGCCGACGCGCTGGCGCTTTTCACGCGTTTCGAACAGAAGCTGGAAGAGTACCACGGCAACCTGAATCGCGCGGTGGTCGAGCTGGCCAAGGACTGGCGTACGGACCGGGCGCTCCGGCACCTGGAAGCCCTGTTGTTGGTGGCGGACGAGAAGAGTACTTACCTGGTTAGTGGGACTGGAGACGTCATCGAACCGGACGACGGGATCGTAGCCATCGGCTCTGGCGGGCCCTACGCGCTGGCCGCGGCGCGCGCCCTCGCCAAGCACACGCACTTGAGCGCCAGAGAAATTGTCCAGGAAGCCATGCTCCTGGCCGGGCAGATCTGCATCTTCACCAACGAGCAGGTGGTGATCGAAGAACTCTGAAAGTGTCTCGGGTCTCCCCGTCGGGAATCTCTCAGCCGTGAGTTCCCCGGTCGAGAGCTGTCGCGTCCGTGGCCACGTGCCGATAAGTTAGCAGAGTTAAGCGTGCAGGACTCCGGACTCCGGACGGTAAGACTGAAGGACTATTATGGTTTTTTATTTGCCGGAGAACATTGAGGCCGCGGCGTCGCTCGATGAGCTGACTCCCCGCCAGATTGTGTCCGAACTGGACAAGCACGTGGTCGGCCAGAGCGAAGCCAAGCGTGCCGTAGCCATCGCGCTCCGGAACCGCACGCGGCGCCAGAAACTCACCCAAGAGCTTGCGGAAGAAATCCTTCCCAAGAACATCATCATGATCGGCCCCACCGGGGTCGGCAAGACCGAAATCGCCCGCCGCCTCGCCCGCCTGACGAATTCCCCTTTCTTGAAGGTGGAAGCTTCCCGTTTCACTGAAGTAGGCTACGTCGGCCGCGACGTTGAGTCCATGGTCCGCGACCTGGTGGAAGTGGCCATTGACATGGTGCGGGAAGAAAAGGTGGATGAAGTCGCGGAGAAGGCGGAGCAGAACGCCGAAGAGCGCTTGCTCGACCTCCTGCTGCCGCCTCCTCCTGCCTTGCGTCGCCACGAGAAGACCTCCAGCGACAACGACGACCGTGCCGTGCTGGCGCAGGAACAATTCCAACGCACCCGGGAAAAAATCCGCGCCCAACTCCGCGAAGGTAAGCTGGAGGAACGCGAGGTGGAGGTGGAGGTCCGCGACCGCGGCTTCCCTTCCTTCGAGATCATCTCCTCCCAAGGCATCGAGGAGATGGACATCAACATCAAGGATGTCCTTCCGGGCTTGTTCGGTCAGCGGACGAAGAAACGCCGCATGCGCGTGACGGAGGCAACGGACTACCTGATTCAGGAAGAAGAAAACAGGCTGATCGACATGGACCAGGTGACGCGGGTGGCCGTGGACCGCGCCGAGCAGTCGGGCATCATCTTCCTCGATGAGATTGACAAGATCGCGGGCCGGGAGCGCGGCCACGGGCCCGACGTGAGCCGCGAAGGTGTCCAGCGTGATATCCTGCCCATCGTCGAGGGAACCACCGTCAACACGCGCTACGGGATGATCCGCACCGAACACATCCTCTTTGTCGCCGCCGGCGCCTTCCATGTCAGCAAGCCTTCGGACTTGATCCCCGAACTCCAGGGGCGGTTCCCGATCCGCGTGGAATTGCATTCGCTCACGACGCCGGATTTCATCCGCATCCTGAAGGAGCCCAAGAGCGCCCTGGTGAAACAGTACACCGCGCTGCTGGATACCGAAGGCATCAAGCTGTCCTTCACCGACGACGCTCTCGCCGAAATCGCGAAGTTTGCCGCCGCGGTCAACGAGCAAACTGAGAACATCGGCGCCCGGCGCTTGCACACCATTATGGAAAAGCTGCTGGATGAGATTTCGTTCGAGGGCCCGGACCTGAAGAAGAAGATCGTGCGCATTGACGCGGCGTATGTCGACAAGCAGTTGGCAGATATCGTGAAGAATCAGGACCTCAGCCGGTACATTCTGTGAGTGGGCACTGCCGCACACGGCCCAGCGCTGACCTCAGCCCTGCTGCCGTCAACTGTTCCCCCGTCGCTTTTCATCTTTCCCATTTTTCGCTCCGCCGCGCCCTGTCGCTGCTCGTCTTGCTCGCCGCCTGGCTTCTTTTCGGGTGTGCCACCCTAGGCCCCCCGCAGCCCCCTCGCCTCGAACGGCCAGAAGAGGTTACCGACCTGAAGGTGCTCCAGGTGGGGCACATCCTGGAAATCCGCTTCACGCTCCCCCGCCATGCGACGGATGGAAAACGCCTCACAAAGCCGGTGGAGATCCAACTGCTCCGCCTGGTATCCCCGCCGGGACCACCGCCCTCGGGTGCGCCGGCGCTCACCCCCTGGATAAGCCTGTTGCCAGACCAGTGGCCCCCGTACGCTTACGGCGAGAGGATCGTCTTTCCGGCCCGCCTCTCCGATCAGGAACTCCGCCAGTGGCAGGGCAGCTATCTAGTTCTTGCGGTTCGCACGCTCACGCGGGGCTTCCGGCAGCGCCCGCTAGAAAGCGACCTTTCCAACCTCACCCGAATCCCGCTTCTGGATGTCTCTGGCCCTGTGGAGAACCTCCAGCCTCGAACCACGGAGAAGGCCATTGAGCTTACATGGACTCCACCCGCGCGAACTCTAGGCGGCCGGCCGCTTTCCGAACAGGCAGGTTACCGGATCTACCGGAGCCGAACGGGGAAGCGGGACAGCTTTGAGCCTCTGGGTGAAACGAGCTCCGCAACCTACCTCGACCCGGACTTCGAGTTCGGCCGAACTTATTTCTACAAGGTACGTGCCGTCTTCAAGCAGGGTGGTGCGACGGCGGAAAGTGAAGACTCGCCGGGTGTCGAGGTCACCCCCCGGGATGTCTTCCCGCCCGCTGCGCCCACGGGCTTAACGGCTCTGTATGCGGCGGGCGCAGTGGAACTGGTCTGGACGGCCAACACGGAGCCGGACCTTGCCGGATACAACGTTTACCGGCGTGAAGCCCAGGAACCGGCGAGACGAATGAACGAGGGGCTGTTGCGCACACCCCTGCTCCGCGACTCCACCGTCGAACCCGGCCGCTCCTATGCCTATTGGGTGACGGCGGTGGACCTGACCGGCAACGAGAGTCTCCCCTCCCCGGTTGCCTCGGTTGAGACGCAGTGAGAAGACCGAGACTCGCGATTCAGAACTTGGAGGCGCGTGTCGAGGCTATGACGTGCTGTTCTGCCGTGCGGCGTTAAGAGGGGGATTCGCTCAGCTCTTTAGGTAGGCGAAGGAGGACGAAGTCTCGCACTGCCAAGGCCGTGGCACGGGCCTCCTTGGCCAGGTCCATGGTTGGCCAAAAGGAATCGTCATGGCGGAGTCGTACAGCGTAGGGGGTCAAGGCGGCAACCTGTGAGGTCAGAGAGTGGAAGGAAGCGTCAATTCTGCCGCAGAAGTCAACCAAGTCTTCGAGGTTATGCGTGTGAGGGAACGGCGTACTATGGTAGAGCAAGAAAGCCTTCAAGTATTTTTCCGCCGCCTGTTGGGCATGAAAGCATGCCCCGTCCAGCGACCCGGCTCTGAGAGTGGCTTCCATACTCACAATGTCGCTGGCGGCCTTTCGTAGCCAGCCGCGCACCAAATCATTGTTTCCTTTCATAGAGGACCTTTCCTTCACGCACCGCTGTGGTCACAAAGGCCAGAGGCACAGCCCTCCATTCCTCAACTTCCTCGGGCGTGTAGACCATGACGTCAATCGGGACATCGACGCCCACTAGGGCCACATAGAGCGGAGCGTCCCGCCGGTGGCGCGGCTCGTTGGATTCCTTGATCACAAGGATGTCATAATCACTGTCCGGTCGAGCGTCACCCCGGGCCCGGCTGCCGAACAGGATGATCTTGTCCGGTTGGAGGGTCTCTACAATCCTGGCGACGATGACTTCCGTTAAGTCTTCGCTCATTTCAGGCACGGTCGATAACCATCTCCAAGCATAAACCAGCCGAAACAGTTGTGCCAGAGGAAGTGTTTCGCGGAAAAGGGCCACGGTCAGGAGAACACCGAGCGTGGCTGCCGGGTGGGGTCAGCATGGAAATGATCGCGCAGCCCCCGTTCCCCCAGGTTGATGGCGAGCTGGGTGATGTCGATCCTAATCCGCCGCCCCTTGAGTTTTTCGCCGCCGGCGGCTGCCGTGCCGCAGGCATCACGCTTTTGTGAGCTTGACTTCTTATTCCTGCTAAGCTATATTCCTCCTGTGGCATGGGACATCGAATACACAGAAGTGTTCGGTGAATGGTGGGAAAGCCTCTCCCCTGCGGAGCAGGACAGTGTGGCGATGGTTGTGGACCTCCTGGAGGAGTACGGGCCGGCCTTGCGGCGCCCGTACTCCGATGTGGTCAGGAGCTCCAGGCACGCAAAGCGGATGATCTCTTGGATCAGCATTTGGCCTCGCGCGAGGGAGGCCCCTGGGAACAATTGAGTGAATAAGAGGCAACTGGGTCCTTGACGGAATAACTCGGGAGGAACAAAGATGGCGAGAAAATTCAAGGAACTTCTGGACCGCATGACCCCAGAGCGGCGCGCGTCCATCAAGGCGGGCGCCAACCGGCTGCGGGCGGAGATGGCGCTTGACGAACTACGTGAGGCGCGTGCCTTGACCCAGGAACAACTGGCGGAAGTCCTCGGCGTCCGCCAGTCCACCATCTCCAAAATGGAGCGCCGCACCGACATGTACTTGAGCAGCCTGCGAAGAATCATCCAGGCTATGGGCGGGGATCTCGAGATTCGCGCTATCTTTCCCAGCGGCCCCGTGCAGATCATTCAATTCAGGGAACTCCGCCGAGGCCGCGCGAATGGGTAAACATGGCGGGCGATGGCAGAACTCGCCGGTCCGGAAAAGGTGGTAGCCAGGGTCAATTCGCTTCTCAATTTACCGTGGATCCCTGAATTCGGGGAAAGCCCTCGGTTGGAAGAGCACGAAGCGTGGCTACCTGCTCGTATGCTTATTGGGTGACGGCGGCGGACCTTACCGGCAACGAGAGCCTCCCCTCCCCGGTTGCCTCTGTTGAGACGCGGTGAGATTCCGTTTGACAATGCACGAGCTTGCTTTGAAATCTCACATTTGAGCCCATATTTCCGAGATGAACTCTGTTGAGCGAACCTTCGGGCCTTATTCTTCACCAGAATTTATGCGGGTCTAAACGCAGTGAAGACGCCTCGCAGGTGCACCCGCCGCGGCGGGAGAAGCAAAATCAGCCGTTTCAGCTCTCCTTCAATACTTCCTTGAAGGTCGATTTCCAGGGATCGCGAGTGACTTCCGATGGGGCCTGATTCTGGTTCGCGAGTTGGATGAGCGACTGGGTCTGGAGAAGCTCATCGCGGAACACTTGAGCGACTCACGACAAGGCTTGAACAAGCAGTTCACGCTGGCCGATCTGCTGCGGGAGTCGGTCTACAGCCGCTTGGCGGGCTACGAGCACCTCAACGACGCCGAACGACTCGCAGCCGACTTGACGTTCCGATTGATCGGTTCACAGAAGATCTGGGGCCGAGGGAGGAGGGTCGGAGCAGTGTCTGAGAGATCGATTACGCGGCAGCAAGCGGGGCTCGTCAGACGGGCAAAAACGAGCCGCCGGAACCCTGCTGGTCTCGCTGGGGCCTGCTCTGATGGCAAATTCGTTGTGGAGAGTACAGGGGGAAGCGCATGACCTGCGAGCCAGAGGTCCAAATCGGAAATTCCGGTTGAAATGAACTTGGTCTTAGAATTTTGTTTTTCCCGGAACGCAACTCATGTACAACGTAAACGCACTTTAAATCGAAGGAATTGGAGTCTCCGCCCGAGATGAGGAATTCTTACTGCGTTTGGCCGTTTGTGCCCTTGGATAACTGCCTAAGGCTGCTGCGTAACAGACTTTCATATGTGGGCGCTCTGGGGCTTGTGTTTCTTTGTGCTTTCACAAATGCGATTCTTGGGCGAAACAGCAATACGGGTAAACTGAGCCTGCGCACTGGCAGAGAGATTTTCCTGGCGGCGTGCGTGAGTTGCCACGGACCGGACGGCAAAGGCATGCCTGAAACCACGGCTGGATTCGAAAAACCGAGCACGTTTCCCGACTTCACCCGGTGTGACCAGACCACACCTGAATATGACGTTGATTGGAAGGCGACCATCCGCGATGGCGGCCGTGGACGGGGGTTTTCCCGAATCATGCCCTCGTTCGGCGGAGCGCTGACACCCGACCAGATCGATCTCGTCGTCGGATACCTGCGCTCGCTCTGCCGGGACAAAGCTTGGCCTCGAGGGGAATTGAATCTTCCGCGCGCGATCGCGACCGAAAAGGCTTACCCGGAAGACGAAGTAGTGATCACGACAGCGGTCAACGCGCGAGGCACTGGGGCCGTCAACAACGAGCTCGTGTACGAGCGCAGGTTCGGCAAGAAAAACCAGCTCGAAATTTCCGCGCCGTTTAGTTTTGCTAAGCAGAACAGCGGCAGTTGGTTCGGCGGTTTGGGAGATATCGGGTTAGGCGTGAAACGCGTCCTGTTCTCGAGTCTCCACACCGGGTCGATCCTGAGCGCACAGGGAGAAGTTATCTTCCCGTCAGGAAATCGCTCAAGAGGGTTCGGAACGGGCGTCACGGTGTTCGAAACCTTTGCCTCGTATGGTCAATTTCTTCCGGCGAACTCTTTCTTGCAGTTACAGCTAGGAACCGACCTGCCGAAAAGCACGGTGAATACCCCCCGTTCGATTTTCGGGCGCGCGGCTCTCGGAAAGAGTTTCCGCCAAAGCAGAGGCCTGGGCCGGATGTGGTCACCCATGACCGAACTCCTGTTCGACCGGGACTTTGAAACGGGCGCCAAAACGAACTTCGATATTCTGCCGGAATTTCAAGTAACTCTCAGCAAGCGGCAACACGTGCGTGCGGACGTGGGAGTGCGCGTGCCGGTAACCAATACTGCAGGACGGCCCGTGCAGGTCGTATTCTATGTTCTCTGGGACTGGTTCGACGGTAGGATTCAGGACGGTTGGAAATGAAGCAGCAAACCAGCGCGCGGATAAACGGACTGCGTCGCTTGTGGAAGCGTCTGGCATGCGGTTCTGCCGCGCCTTTAGTAATTCTGCTCTCACTTGCCGCGACCATGTTCGGGCAAAGCGGGAGCAGCAAGAAAGCGTTGCATCCCGAATTCCAGACGTCCGACCGCTGCATCGCATGTCACAACGGTCTGCTTACGTCTTCGGGCGAGGACGTCTCCATCGGTTTCGACTGGCGCACGAGCATGATGGCGAATTCCGCTCGCGATCCCTACTGGCAGGCAGGCGTGCGCCGCGAATCGATTGATCATCCGGAGGCCCAAGCGGGCATAGAAGACGAATGTTCCGTATGCCACATGCCCATGGCGCGGTACGAAGCGAACGTTCACGGCAAGAAGGGCCGGGTTTTTGCCCACCTTCCATTCCCCGCGGATGACAAGGAAGGCAAGCAAGCGGAAGACGGCGTGTCTTGTTCCGTGTGCCACCAGATCGGCAAACAACGGCTCGGGACGCCTGACAGCTTCAATGGCAGGTTCGTGGTGGACGCTCCGGATGCAGCAGACAACCGGCCGGAGTATGGCCCATTTCAGATCGATGCGGGACACACGCAGATCATGCGAACCTCCACGGAAGGCTTCCGCCCGACGCAGGACGAACACATTCGCCAGTCCGAATTGTGCGCTACATGTCACACGCTGTTGACCACGGCCTTGGGACCCGGAGGGAAGCCCATCGGCAGTCTTCCCGAGCAAGTGCCCTATCAGGAATGGCTGCACAGCGATTTTCGGCAGAAGCAGAGCTGTCAGAGTTGCCACATGCCGGTGGTCCCGGAAGAGATTCCAATCACGAGGGTGCTGGGTGAGCCCCGCCAGGGGTTATCGCGTCACGTCTTTGTCGGTGCGAATTTCATCATGCAGCGAATGCTTAATCGCTATCGCGATGAGTTGCACGTCACGGCCCAGCCCGAGGAGTTAACGGCCGCTGCCGAGCGAACCGTGCAATATCTCGAGTCAGCAGCGGCTGCCGTGCACATCGAGAACGTCTCTGCTCAGGCTGGGCGGCTCGATGCTGACGTAGTCGTGGAAAATTTCGCCGGCCACAAGCTTCCCACCGCATACCCCTCTCGCAGGGTGTGGCTGCACTTTATCGTGCGCGACGCGAACCATAGAGTTGTCTTCGAATCGGGAGCTTTGAATCCGGATGGGTCCATTCAGGGAAACGATAACGATGCGGATGCCACCCGCTTCGAGCCTCATTACACCGAGATTCGCAGCAATGATCAGGTGCAAATCTACGAATCCATCATGTCGGATCAGGCAGGTGTCCCAACCACGGGATTACTAGCGGCCGTGCGGTACCTCAAGGACAATCGCCTGCTCCCCTGGGGATTCGACAAGCAGACGGCGGATCCGGAAATCGTCCCGCAGGGAGGCGCCGCCGAGGATCCCAGCTTTGTCGGTGGCACCGACCGGGTAAAGTACTCGGTCGATCTTGCCAATGCCCAGGGGCCATTCACGGTGGAAGCGGAACTTTGGTACCAGCCCGTTGGCTTCCGCTGGGCCAACAACCTCAAGAAATACAATGCATTCGAACCGCAACGGTTCACCGGATATTACGATTCGATGGGACCGGTTACAGCCGTCAGGCTCGCCCGCGCAACGCACTAGCAGGTTGCTGAAAAACGGTTTGTGGCATGTCATCCTGATCCGTCATCCGACGGAGAAGGATCTAAGTTCTTTGTACCCGGCAAAGGCCGGGATGCTTCTCCGTCGGCTGACAGATCGGCATGACGTCTCAGGTGTTCTTCAGCAACCTGCTAAAGGTGCTGACTATGCTTCTGGTGGTCCGCATCGCCCCTGCACCGGTTCCCAGCAGATAGCAGCCGTATGCCGTCTACGGTCTACCGTCTACCTAGTGCATCTCGGCAGCGGCTCCCGGCAAACCACCGCGAAATGTCAGATTCAAGATGTCAAATGTGCTTGGGATGGCCAGTGCTGCCGGCAGCGGCGGGCGTTGGAGTACGGCCAACAAGGGAACAGGAGGGCGATTTCCGGCGTGGTGGTATAATCCTTGGACGGCCTTCGGGCCGACTTCTGCTGAAGGAGTGAGCAGTGAAATTCTTCCTCGACACAGCCAACCTGGAGGAAATTCGTGAGGCGGCGAGCCTAGGCGTGCTCGACGGGGTGACCACCAATCCCTCCTTGCTGGCCAAAGAAAAAGCCGACTTCCATAAGAGGATTGTGGAGATCTGTGAGATCGTCCAAGGGCCAGTCAGCGCTGAGGTCACGTGCACCGATACGGACGGGATGTGCCGCCAGGGTCGCGAGCTGGCCCGGTTGCACCCGCTCGTCGTCGTCAAGGTCCCGACCACCACGGCGGGGCTGAAGGCTGTCAAGTGCCTGGTGGGGGATGGCATCAAGGTCAACGTCACCTTGTGTTTTTCGCCTTCGCAGGCGCTGCTCGTAGGTAAGACAGGCGCCGCCTACGTGAGCCCATTCCTGGGAAGACTGGATGATATTTCCCATGTGGGCATGGACCTGGTTCGCGATATCCTCACCATCTATCGCAACTACGGGTTCAAAACCCAACTTATCGCCGCGTCGCTCCGTCACCCTCTGCACGTCGTGGAGGCGGCCAAGGCAGGCGCCCACGTGGCCACTATGCCGTACAAAGTTTTTGAGCAACTGGTCAAGCACCCCTTAACGGACAAGGGCCAGGACCAGTTCCTGAAGGATTGGGAGAAGCTGCAACAGCGGTGAACCCTTCGACGCAACTGATGATAGGTTTGGCAGGAGCGGGCGCCGTGGCGCTCGCCGGAGCCTGGGCGTGGACGCGGTTCGACCATTGGCAACGGAAGGACCCTGCGGAACTCGAACGCCTTCGTCGGCTGGACGTGAACCGACGGGGGCGAATCAGCGCCGGAAAGATTATGGACGTGGTCGAGGCGCAATCGGGCTCGTCTGCCTCGCGTCTGGTGGTGTACAAGTATGAGGTTGCGGGAGTAACTTACGAGGCCGCGCAGGACGTTCAGCCCCTGCCCGCCATCGCCGCCGGAGCTCACGCTTTGCTTGGCCAGACTGTCAGCGTGAAGTACGACCCGCAAAAGCCGGCGAATTCCATCATCGCCTGCGAAACGTGGTGCGGAGTCCCCGAGACGGATCTCGGGAGGATTCAGCCCGTCCAGGAGCCGTCCGGACATTGAAGGATTAGTGATTGGGTGATCGACTGACTGAGCGATTGGGTGATGGAGTGATTGAGAAATTTCTTGAGGAAGTCATAGCTTCGGCCTGTTCCTAGAAGCTTCTCGAGCTTGCGGAGTTTTCAAATCACTTAATCGCTCCATCACTCAAACGCGGAATTTCCCATGACTCTCGAAGAAAGACTCAAGGAATTGAGAAAGCGGCACGCGCAGGCGGAAGCTGGCGGCGGCGAAGAACGGCAGGCTCGCCAGCACGCCCAAGGCAAACTCTCCGCGCGCGAGCGTCTCGAGCTGCTTTTCGACGAAGGGAGCTTTGAGGAGATCGACAAGCTGGTCGAACACCGTTGCCAGGATTTCGGCATGGGCAAGCAACGGATTCCCGGTGACGGGGTGGTGAGCGGGCACGGACTCATGAACGGCCGCCTGGCCTACGCCTTTGCGCAGGACTTCACCGTGTTCGGCGGCACCCTGAGCGAAGCCAATGCCGCCAAGGTCTGCAAAGTGATGGACCTGGCGATGAGGGTCGGCGCCCCCATCGTCGGCCTGAACGATTCCGGAGGCGCGCGCATCCAGGAAGGCGTGGCTTCGCTCGCCGGCTACGCGGACATCTTTCTCCGCAACACCTTGGCTTCCGGCGTCATCCCCCAAGTCTCCGCCATCATGGGCCCGTGCGCGGGAGGCGCGGTGTATTCACCCGCTATCACCGACTTCACCGTGATGGTCCAAAACTCGAGTTATATGTTTGTGACCGGGCCCGACGTCATCAAGACCGTGATGCACGAGGATGTCACGAAAGAAGACCTGGGTGGCCCCATGACGCACAACGCCACCAGCGGGGTCGCCCACTTCGTCGCGCGGGATGATCCGGACTGCCTGGCTTTGATCCGTGAGTTGTTGTCGTTCATGCCCCAGAACAACCAGGAAGATCCGCCGCGCGTCGAGACCCACGACCCGCCAGACCGCCGCGACGAGGCCCTGGACACCCTGGTGCCGGCCGAGCCGGATCAGCCGTACGACATCAAGGAGATCATCCACCGTGTGGTGGACGACGCCTACTTCCTGGAAGTGCACGAGCACTTCGCCAAGAACCTGGTGGTCGGCTTCGCACGCCTGGGAGGGCAAAGCGCGGGCATCGTCGCCAACCAGCCCGCGGTGCTGGCGGGTTGCCTGGATATCAACGCCTCGGTGAAAGGCGCGCGCTTTGTGCGCTTTTGCGACGCGTTCAACATCCCGCTGGTCACTTTCGAGGATGTCCCCGGCTTCCTTCCCGGTACGCAGCAAGAATACGGAGGCATCATCCGCCACGGCGCCAAGTTGCTCTTTGCTTACGCGGAGGCCACGGTCCCCAAGGTCACCATCATCACACGCAAAGCCTATGGTGGGGCTTACTGCGTGATGGCCTCCAAACACATCCGCACGGATATGAACTACGCTTACCCCATGGCAGAGATTGCGGTGATGGGCCCGGAAGGTGCCGTCAACATCGTCTACCGGCGCGAACTCCAGAAAGCCGAAGACTCGGAAAAACTGCGTAGCGAGAAAGTGGAGGAATTTCGCGCCCGCTTCGCCAACCCTTACGTCGCCGCCGAACGCGGCTGGGTGGACGCCGTCATCCAGCCGCGCGACACCCGCCCCAAGGTCATCGCCGCCCTGCGCATGCTCGAAACCAAACGCGACACCAACCCGCCCAAAAAGCACGGGAATATTCCGCTGTAGGGGCTCACGGCTGTGCTGTTAGTTCTGCGCCGAGGCCTGACCCGCCACCCCGGCAGACCGTTGGGGCTGCCGCTCACGGACGGTACGCTGCCAATCTGCCGCAGGTACCCGAAAGCACATGAGTCGGCCGGACAGTGCGCCTCCTTCGGCCTTGAAATTGCGCCCTTGACAGGCGACACAAACTATGATATAAGGTGCTTATGATTATCGATGCAGATATATAATCATGCAAAACTGAAGAGAAACCGCCCTCTCGAGTAGAAGTGTCTCCTTATAGAACTGGATTGTAATGGAGGGAAACTATTATGTTCGGTGAGACGTCTATTGACAGCCGCCGCTTTGGTTCCATGAAAGAGTTCGGGCGTCTAAATGGACGGAGGAAGCAAGTTATTCTGGTCGGTAACCGCCCGGATGCTCGGTCTGCGGAATTGTTCTACAAAACCAGCGTCAAAAACAACTGGCCCTCTCAATGGCATTCAAAATACAGAAAAGGTTACATAAGGTTTGCCAATGGGGAGATTCTTGACCTCGCGAAGCAAACTATAGATGGCAGGGAAGTCTACATTTTCCTGTGGTCAGAGGATATCGAATTTCTTTACCGAAGGCAGACGTCAGAAAGAACCATTCTTGAGGCGTTTGAGAAACTGCCTTCACAGGATAGGAAAGCTCTTGGGAATCTAATCCTTGAAACCGCAGATCTTGGTCATGAACCATGGTTTTGTTCTGAATCCGATCTTTGGGTGGTCAGTCAGACACAAATCCGTCCTTACTTGCAAATACTGAGCCTCCGTCAGTTAGAGGATTCGGCTGCGTTGGTGGCGATTCCCGCCAGGCCAGAGCGCTCCGCGATCCCGAAGAGGAGCCTGAACGAGATTCCCTCGGCGCCGGACAGCGATGAGCAGGCTGGCACGGGTTCCATGAGGGGTGAGCTACTGGCGGGGATGTCTGGTCTTCCGATTAGCGACGCCCAATCACCCCTCTGGGCTTGCCATTCGGTATCGGCTACAACGCGGTTGAGCAAATCGGGAGTGGATAGCGCAGCCTTGTTCTGGAAGGCCGCGGCTTTTCGGGCCTCGGCCGCCCCAACCAGCCGAGGCACGCTCTCACAGTAGGAGAGGGCTGGAAGACCAAAATGCTCGGGCCCCTCCGTGGGGGGGAGGGGCGGGGGCGTGGGGAAAAGTCGCAAAGTTAAGCAGCGGCCCCACGCCGGTCGTGCTAGAATCACGATCAGGGAAAGATATGCAGCGGGAGTTTACCGCGGTCATCCAGAAGCGCGGGCGCTGGTATGTGGCCTATGTCGAGGAGGTGCCGGGCGTGAACACCCAGGGCCGAACTCTGGCCGAAGCCCGGCGCAACCTGCGCGAAGCCCTTCGCCTGATTCTCGAGGCGAATCGTCAGTTAGCAGCGGCGAATGCTCGCGACGCGCGGCGAGAGCCGATCACGGTGAGGGTCTAAGGCCAGCGCATGAAGCACCGCGAGCTTGTCCGGCACCTTGCCGAGCAAGGCTGCGAACTTCTCCGCGAAGGGTCACGCCATTCCGTTTTCCATAATCCCAAGGAGCAGACCACCTCCACCGTCCCTCGCCATCGTGAGATTGACGATTTTCTCGCCCGGAAAATCTGCCGCGACCTGCGGATTCCGCCTCCCAGGTGAGCGTCGCCCTGCGCATGCTCGAAACCAAACGCGACACCAACCCGCCCAAAAAGCACGGGAATATTCCGCTATAGCTCCCGGCTTTAGCCGGGCAGTTAAGGCTGGCGTCTACATGATGCCCCCCACGATGTATGCGAAGCGCACTAAAAGCCTCGCGGGGACGCTCTGATCGGCTAAAATACGGCTAGGAAGTCCGGAGAGCAAGGTATGAACCGCCACGGTATCGACATTCCGAAAGAGAAGATCGCGGAGTTCTGTCAGCGCCACCATATCCGCAAGCTGGCGTTGTTTGGGTCGATTCTCCGCGATGACTTCCGACCCGATAGCGATGTGGACGTGCTGGTGGAATTTGAGCCGGGCCACACGGT